>ERZ780053.12-NODE-12-length-106646-cov-12.2704_pt1 | contig 106646 bp, 89 predicted proteins | sample MGYA00511088_ERZ780053 | MGnify/ENA primary metagenome ERZ780053 (study PRJEB29588, sample SAMEA2150866) | human gut metagenome | biome: human gut; feature: human-associated habitat; material: faeces | place: Denmark | collected 2008/2010 ...
GCGGCGGTGTGCCGCCCGGCGGAGGCCCGGTCCCCCCGGGCCAGGGCCGCCCCGATGGCGGGGATCAGGCTGATGGTCAGGGGATAGATAAACGCCGCCGGAAGGGCGAACAGGTTCCCGGCGTAGCTGTACACCCCGTAAAGGCCCCCGGCCTCGACCTCCGTCAGGCCCCAGGAGGTCTGCAGGATGCCCATGGTGATGGACTGGTCCAGCAGATTGATGACGGAAAGGCTCACGGAGCCCACGGTGATGGGCACACCGATGGCCAGCAGCTGGCGCAGGATGTCCCGCCGCCGTCCCGGGTCATCCCGGCCCCTGTCCCGGGACAGGTGAGACAGCATCCACACGCTCAGGGCCAGCAGCGACAGAGCCACGCCTGCCGTGACCCCGGCGATGGCCCCGGCGGCGGCTATGTGGGAGGGATACCCCTGCCGCAGCAGCCACCAGGCAAGACCCAGGCCCACCACCAGCTTGCTGCCGGATTCAATGATCTCGCTGGCGGCGGTGGGCCGCATGTCGCCCAGGCCCTGGGTATAGCCCCGGATCACCGACACCAGGCACACGCACAGCACCGCCGGAGACAGCACCCGGATGGCGTTCTCCGCCTGGGTATTGTGCATCCACCCGGCCAGATCCCCGGCCAGGAAGAACATCATGCCGCTGCTGACGGCCCCCAGCAGCAGAAACAGCCAGAAGGCCACGGACACCGTGCGCCGCCGCCGGTTCACCCGGCCCAGAGCCTCCGCCTGGGACACCAGCCGCGACAGGGCCAGGGGCAGTCCGGCGGTGGACACCATCAGCAGCAGATTATAGATATTGTACGCGGCATAGAAATAGTTCATGCCCTGCTCGTCCAGCAGGTTTCCCAGGGGGATCTTATACAGGGCCCCGATGGCCTTGGTGATGAGCATGGTGACGGTCAGCAGCGCAGCGCCGCCTAAAAATGACTGCTTGCCCTGGGACATGGAATCTCCTCTCCCTTTACCGCTTCATTTTCTCATGGAATGCCCGGAAGGCCGCCAGATTCTCTGCAATCTTCTCGGGACGCTGGATATACTCCGTGGGGTACTTGGCGTGGAACACCCGCTCAATGCGGCCCCGGACCGGGTCCACCATCTTGGTGGACCCGCCTGCGCCCAGGGAGAGGATGCTGTGCAGCTCCTCCATGATATAGATATTATACAGCCCCTCCGCCCCGGATATGCACCAGCCCACGTTTTCAAAGCTGCCGGACATGTACTTCTGGCGATACAGGTAGTACGGGGAGAACCCGGCGGCCCGCAGGGTGGGGTCGGCATAGTCCAGCATCCGGGCCACGTCCGCCGCCGTGGGGATGGACAGCCCCTCCAGCAGGATGCGGCTGCCCTTTTTCAGGCTCAGGGTGTGGACGGTGATGTTGTCCGCGCCGAAGGTCAGGCACTTGTCCAGGGTCCGCCGGAAGCCCTCCGGCGTGTCGGCAGGAAGTCCCGCGATCAGGTCCATGTTCACATGGGGAAAGCCCATGGACGCGGCCAGGGCCATGGTGTCCTCAATGTCCCGGGCGGTGTGGCGGCGGCCGATGGCCTGGAGCACGGTGTCCTCCAGGGACTGGGGGTTGACGCTGATGCGGTCGGCCCCGTGGTCCAGCAGCACCTGGAGCTTGTCCCGGGTGATGGTGTCGGGCCGTCCGGCCTCGATGCAGTATTCCACGCAGCCGGACAGGTCAAAGCTGCGGTTCAGGTGGGTCAGCAGCCGGTCCATCTGCTGGGCCGACAGGGTGGTGGGGGTGCCGCCGCCCATATAGAAGGACTTGATGCGCAGGCCCGTCTCCCGGACCATTTGCGCGGCGTCGGTGATCTCCCGGCACAGCACATCCAGATACGGCTCCACCAGCCCCAGGGATTTTTCCACCGACTGGGACACGAAGCTGCAATAGGCGCAGCGGGTGGGGCAGAAGGGGATGCCGATGTACAGGGAGATGTCCTCCGGGCGCAGGTCCGCCTTGGCCCGCAGGCCCGCCTGGGCCGTTTCCACCGCCAGACGGCGGCGGGAAGGGGAGACGTAGTAGGTGTCCCCCAGAATGCGGCGGGCCTGGGCAGGGGTCTTGCCCTCCTCCAGCAGACGGGCCGCCAGCTTGCCGGGGCGGATGCCCGTCAGCGCGCCCCAGGCCGGGGTCAGGCCGGTGATCTCCCGGGCGGCCTTGAAAAAGCTCAGCTTCACGGCCTTCTGCCGCAGGCGCTCCCGCTCATATTCGTCGTCCACGCCCCGCAGCAGCGCCCGGGACATGCCCCGGCCCAGCCTGCCGCCATAGGAGATCTCGGTGATGGCGGTGGCATACACCGGGCTCTGGTGCAGATCCACCCGGGCCCAGTCGTCCTCGCCGGGCTCCGGGGCCTGATATACGGGGCGCTCCTCCGGGAAGAAGGCCAGCAGGCTCTGCTCCACGGCGTAGCGGTCGTCGTGACCGCGAAATACCAATTTCATGCGGCGCCTCGCTTACTTCATGCCCTGGCGGACATAGGGGTTCGCCCGGCGCTCATAGTCCAGGGTGGTGGGCTGGTCGTGGCCGGGATAGACCTGATAGGGCCCGGGCAGATTCCCCAGCCGGCCCAGGGACCGGAGCATTTCCCGCCAGTCGCCGCCTGCGAAGTCCGTCCGGCCGCAGGAGCAGCGGAACAGGGTGTCGCCGGAGAAAATAACATCTCCCACCACCAGACACACGGACCCCTTGGAGTGGCCGGGAGTTTCCAGCACGGTGATGGTCAGGCTGCCCAGGGTCAGGGTGTCGCCGTCGTGATAGTAGCGCTGGTTGTGCTCCGGCAGGCGGGAGAATACCAGCTCCATGTCGCCCCGGTGGCCGTCCACCACGTCCTTTTCGTTGATGTACACCGGCAGATCCGGGTACCGCTCCAGAATGGGGCGCACGGCGGTGGTGTGGTCAAAGTGACCGTGGGTCAGCAGAATATACTGCAATGCGCAGCCGGAGCGGGACACCATGTCCAGCACCCGGTCCGCTTCGTCGCCGGGGTCGATCAGGGCGCACACCCCCGCCGTCTCGTCGGACAGCAGGTAGCAGTTGGTCATAATGGGGCCTACCATAATGGAATCGATTTTCATGGGGGGGAACCTCCTGTTCAGGATAAAAGCGGGCGGACAGCGGCGTCCGCCCGGCAGGATATACGGTTTTGTTACGCGTTGAGCTGATCCGTGTCCACGATAAGGGTCAGGGGCCCATCGTTGACGGACTCCACCAGCATCTCCGCGCCGAACTCGCCGGTTTCGGTGTGAATGCCCTTTTCCCGGCACAGGGCCACGAATTTTTCATACAGGGGAATGGCCACCTCGGGCCGGGCGGCAGCCAGAAATTCCGGGCGGCGGCCCTTGCGGCAGTTGCCGTACAGGGTGAACTGGGAGATCACCAGAATTTCACCGTTGACCGTGTCCAGGCCGCGGTTCATCTTGCCGTCCTCATCCTCGAAAATGCGCAGGCCTGTCAGCTTGTCGGCCAGCTTCACGGCCTGGGCCTCGGTGTCGTCATGGGTGATGCCCAGCAGGATGAGGAAGCCGGGGCCGATGCTGCCGATGGTTTTGCCGTCCACGGATACGGAAGCGCTTTTCACGCGGGTCAGCACTGCTCTCATGGTAATATAGTCTCCTTTTCAGTTGATATATTGTGTTTTTTCTCAGCCCGCCGGGCGGGTGACGCGCATAACGCCGGAAATCTGCTCAATGCGGCGCATAACGGTTTTCAGCTGGTCGCTGCTGGATATGTCGGTATCCAGGGTGATCAGGGCGAAGCCGTCGGGGGTGGAGCGTGCGTTCAGGGAGCCCACATGGGTCTTGGTGGAGGACAGCACCGTGGAGATGTCCATGATCAGGTTGATGCGGTCCTTGGCCACCACCTGCAGGGTGGTGCGGAAGGTGCCCTCCACATCGTCGGCCCAGGACACCTTGATCCAGCGGCCCTTCTCATTGGGACTCCGGCGGGCCGGGTCGGCGTTGGGGCAGTCCCTCCGGTGGACGGACACGCCGTAGCCCTTGGTGATAAAGCCCACGATGTCGTCTCCGGGGACAGGGGTGCAGCATTTGGAGAACTTCACCAGGCAGTTGCTGAGGCCCTCCACAATGATGCCCTTTTCACTGTGGGTGCGCTTGGGCACGGCGGGGCGGGTGACCTCGGGATGACCCTCCACGGGCACCTCCGCCTGGCGCTCCACCTGGTGCTGGTGGAGGATGCGCTGGATATCCTCCCGGATGCGGCCGATGACCTTCAGGCTGCTGATGCCGCCGTAGCCGATGGCGGCGTACAGATCGTCCAGACTTCGGTAGGTGAGCTTTTTCAGGATACCGGGCAGGTTTTCGTCGTTGGTAAGCTCCTTCAGGGACACGCCGCAGCGCTTGAGCTCCGACTCGAAGGAGGCGCGGCCCGTGACCACGTTCTCGTCCCGGCGCTCCCGCTTGAGCCACTGGCGGATCTTGGACCGGGCGTTGCTGGACCGGGCGATCTTCACCCAGTCGCGGCTGGGCCCGTGGGCGGACTGGGAGGTGACCACCTCCACGATGTCGCCGTTTTTCAGCCGGAAGTCAAAGGGCACGATGCGCCCGTTGACCTTGGCGGCCACCATGTGGTTGCCCACGGCGGAGTGGATGTTATAGGCAAAGTCAATGGGCGTGGCCCCGGCGGGCAGGTTGATCACGTCGCCCCGGGGGGTGAATACGAACACCTCGTCGGCGAACATGTCCACCTTCAGGGAGTGGATAAACTCCTCGGCGTCGGTGCCCTCCTGATTCTCCAGCAGACGCCGGACCCACTCATACCGGCCCTCGTCGCCGCTGCCCTGACCGTTCTGCTTATACTTCCAGTGGGCGGCGATGCCGTATTCGGCCACCTCGTGCATCTCCTTGGTGCGGATCTGCACCTCGAAGGGGATGCCGTTCTGGCCCATAACGGTGGTGTGAAGGCTTTGGTACATGTTGGGCTTGGGAGTGCCGATATAATCCTTGAACCGGCCCAGCACGGGCTTGTACAGGTCGTGGATAATACCCAAAACGTAATAGCAGTCGGACACCGTGTCCACGATGACCCGGAAGGCGAACAGATCATACACATCGTCCAGGGACTTGTTCTGGGTGTACATCTTGCGATAGATGGAATAGGGGTGCTTCATGCGGCCATACACATAGCCGTCGATATTGGACTCGTGCAGGCGCTGGGTGATCTGGTCGTGGATGGAGGACATGAAGCCGTCGTATTCCGCGGCCTTCTCGTTCAGCGCGTCCACGATCTCCCGGTAGCTGATGGGGTCCAGGTATTTCAGGGACAGGTCCTCCAGCTCCCACTTCATTTTCTGCATGCCCAGCCGGTGGGCAATGGGCGCATAGATCTCCAGAGTCTCGAAGGACTTCTGCTTCTGCTTTTCCGGAGTCTGGTACTCCATGGTGCGCATATTGTGCAGCCGGTCGGAGACCTTGATGAGGATGACCCGGATGTCCTTGGACATGGCCAGCAGCATTTTGCGCAGATTTTCCATCTGCTCCTCGGCCTTGGAGGTATAGTGGACCCGGGTCAGCTTGCTGACCCCCTCCACCAGGTCCGCCACCGTGGGGGAGAACTGCTTGGCGATGTCCTCGTGGGTGGCGGCGGTGTCCTCAATGGTGTCGTGGAGCAGGGCCGCCTCGATGGACTCGGAGTCCAGGTGCAGCTCCTCCGCCACGATCTGGGCCACAGCCAGGGGATGGGTGACGAAGGGCGAACCGTCCTTGCGCAGCTGGCCCTGGTGGGCGGCGGCGGCAAACTCATAGGCGGCCCGGATCTTGTCAAAGCTGGCGGTGGGGTTATAGGCCCGCACCGTGTCCTCTAAGTGCTGGTATCGTTCTTCCACTGTCATGAGCGTCCCCCTCCTTTCGCGGCGTCCAGCGCCTGGTGCAGGCGCAGCAGATATTCCGACCGGTCCAGGGCCACCTTTTTCCCCTGGCCCGTAAGATGCAGCCGGATGCTGTCGCCCTGGCGGAGGCTTTGCAGCAGCCCCCGCTCCCGGAACACCTCCAGGCACAGCGCCGTCCGCAGAAACGGCTCCGCCCCATGCAGGGCCCCGGACAGCCGCCGCAGCAGCGGCAGATAGTCCGCCTCCAGCCCATCGGGGGGCACCGTGTGCTGCAGGGCCCGCCACAGGCACACGCACTGGTCCCGGGAGGGCAGCAGGCGCACCGCGTCCCGGGGACGCAGCTCCTGGCCCTGCAGGCAGCGGCCTACCAATTGCAGGGACTCCTCCTCCCGGGCACTGCCGGAAAGGGAGGGGCGGATATCCACCATCTGCAGCTGCACCGTGCGGCTGCTGCGGAATTCGTTGATTTGCAGGTAAAACGCGGCGTCCACCCGGTCGCCCGGGACCACGCCGCAGGTCTGGGCCACGGCGGAGAAGAAAATGCCGTCAAACTGGGCGCTGCCCTTGGACAGGCGCAGCTTCAGATGCCGGTTCTGGCCCACGTTCTGGACCCGCTCCAGCGTGGCCCCCCGCAGGCAGAACACCGGCCGGGCGTTGCCTGCGCCATAGGGCTCCAGGGCGTCCAGGGCCTCCACCTCCGAAAGGGTCACCCGTCCCGCCTGGCCGATGGACACATCCACCTGCAGGCAGGACACCGGGGCCTTGCCCCCCCGGAATTTCCGGGCATATTGGTTCATCCGCTGCCGGAAGGCGGGAATGTTCTTTTCCTCAATGGTAAAGCCCGCCGCCAGCTCGTGGCCGCCGAAGTCCAGCAGCAGGTCGGAGCAGGATTCCAGAGCGGCGAACAGGTTGAACCCGCCCCAGCTGCGGCAGGACCCCTTGCCGGTGCCGCCGGACAGATGGATCATAAAGCTGGGACAGGCGTATTTTTCCGATAGACGGGAGGCCACGATGCCCACCACCCCCTGGTGCCAGGTATCCGAGGCCAGCACCAGGGCGCTGCGCTCCTGGGCCGGGGACTGCTCGATCTGCTCCACGGCCTGGGCATAGATGGCCTGCTCCACGCTCTGGCGCTCCCGGTTCAGGGCGCACAGCTCCCGGGCCAGACGCTCTGCCTGGTGGGGATCGGTGCTCAGCAGCAGGTCCGCCGCCATATCCGCCGCGCCCATACGGCCGGCGGCGTTGATGCGGGGGGCCAGGACAAAGCCGATCTGCACGGAGGTGACGGCCTTGTCGGACAGGCCCGCCTCCCGCAGCAGGGCGTGCAGACCGATGAAATCCGACCGGCCGATAGATGCCAGCCCCCGGGAGACGATGGTCCGGTTCTCGCCGGACATCTGCATCACGTCGGCCACGGTGCCGATGGCGGCCAGGGTGCAGTACCGGGACAGCAGGGCCTCCTCCCGGCTCTCGCCCCCCAGGGCCAGCACCAGCTTCAGCGCCACGCCGCACCCGGCCAGGTGCTTGAAGGGATAGCCGCAGTCAAGCCGGTGGGGGTCCACCACCGCGCAGGCGGGAGGCAGCTCCTCCTTGCACTCATGGTGGTCGGTGATGACCACGTCCATGCCCAGGGAGTTGGCATAGGCCACCTCCTCCACGCCGGTGATGCCGCAGTCCACCGTTACCAGCAGCCGGACGCCCTGGTCATGCAGGGACAGGATGGCGTCCTTTCCCAGGCCGTACCCATCCTCGATGCGGCGGGGGATATAGTGCACCACGTCGCCGCCCCGGGACAGGAGGTAATCCACCAGAATCACCGTGGCGGTGATGCCGTCCACGTCATAGTCGCCGAACACGGCGATCCTTTCCCCATCGGCCAGGGCGCGGTTCACCCGCCCGGCAGCCCGGTCCATATCCTTCATCAAAAACGGGGAATAGGGCAGCTCCCGGTCCCGCTCCAGGAAGGCAGCGGCCTCCTCCGGTGTGGTGACGCCCCGGGAGGCCAGCACGGAGGACACCAGATAGGGGTATCCGGCCCCGGTGAGCCGGTCCACCGCCTGGGCAGGCAGGTCCGGTATGCTCCACTGCTGATATTTCATGACGGGACACCCCTTTCGCGGTACTGCAAATAATATTTTATTATAGCAAACGCCGAATGACTTGACAAGGGGCGGCGGGGCGTATTTTCGGGGATTTGGTGGGAAAAGCAAAGCCTCCGGCCGAAGCCGGAGGCTTTGCGCTTATTTCTCACTGACGCTTTTCAGGGCGGTGGGCAGGCTGCCGTCCAGCAGCAGGATGCACCGGCGCAGATCGTCGCCGATGTTCTCCGGCATGCCGGATTCGATCCAGTCGAACACGCCGCTCAGCAGGCCCCGGGCATAGAACCGGGACACGAACTCCAGGTCCCCCTGGGTCACGTCCAGGCCCACAGCCGCCTGGTCCACGATGCGGCGGATCACCGGGCCGTAGCCCTGCATCAGATAGCGCTCCAGATCCCGCCGGTTCACGGAGCGGTAGGCGTTCATCACCAGGTGACGCTTGCTGCGCAGCACGTCCGTGATGGTGCGCAGCTCCTGCCGCCAGTCGCTGCCGTTGCTGCGGATGCTCTGGGCCAGGGCGGCGGCCTCCCGGTCAAAGATCCAGCGCATCAGGTCGTACACGTCGTGAAAATGATAGTAAAACGTCTGGCGGTTCACACCGCACCGGGCCACAATGTCCTTGACGGTGATCTTTTCCAGGGTTTTTGTCTCCAGCAGCTGGCACAGGGACTCTGCCAGGTCATGCTTTGCATTCATGGGCAGCAGTCCTCCTTACATAATGCCGGATTTTTCCTTGCTGCGGGCGATGAGCCGGTTCAGGGGCCGGGCCGGGTAATACAGCACCATCCCCAGCACCGCAAACAGCACGCACATGGCCGCCATCACAGCCAGATTCTTCCAGTACACGTTCTCATACCGTCCGGCGATGGTCTCCCGGAGCATGTCCATGCCATAGTGGAAGGGCATGAACTTATACAGCGTCTGGAAGATCCCGGGCAGCACGTCGATGGGATAGACGCCGCCGGAGCCCGCCACCTGGATGACCATGATGATGACGGAGGCCGCCATGCCGATGTTGTCCAGGGCATAGACCAGGGCATAGTTCATCATGGTGAAGTTCAGGCTGCACACGCAGCACGCCAGCAGGAACAGCCCCGGATACGGGCATTGGATGCCGATGTAGTAAATGCAGCCGAGGCCCGTGACCAGGGCCTGGATCATACCGATCAGGAAAAACAGCTGATACCGGCCGAAGAACCGCTGCCAGGGGCGCAGCCGGAAGAGCTCCGGCATGGGGGCGTTCACATGGAGCATGGTGGCCGTCAGCAGGGAGCCCACGAACAGGGCCAGCATGATGTAATACGGCGCCATGGAGCTGCCGTAGCTGGTGATCTCGTATACCGGTACCGTCTCCATGGACACGGGGTCGGACAGGTAGTCTGCCAGGCCCTCGGGGTCGTTTTCCAGCACCTCCACAAAGCGGCGGAAGCCGTCACTGGTGACGATGCGGTCCATATCCTGGGCCAGCTGCCCCAGGTCGCCCCGCAGGGTGGACGACAGCTGGATGGCCCCGCTCAGGGTGGTGCCTGTGGACTGGATGGCCTCCTGATACCGGGTCAGCTTATCGCCCAGGGCCGACAGGTTGCCGGATACGCTGTCAAACACGCTCTGCAGGGTCTGGAGCTTTTCCGTCACATCCCGGTTCAGCTCCTCCAGCCGCTGGTTCACGCTGCCGCTGATGCGCAGGGCCGCCTCCCGCAGCTCCTGGCGGAGCTCATCCACCTTGGCCTGTACCTCCTGTCGCCAGGTCTCCAGCTGGCCGGGGTCCTCCAGCGTTTTCAGCAGGTCCCGCAGCTCGCCGATGCGGTAAATGGCGTTGCCCAGCCGCTCCTGAACGGCGGGATAACCGGCGGCAAAGTCCCGCAGCTTTTCCAGCCGCTGCTGCTGCTCCGCCAGCCGCTGGTCCAGCTGCTGGGCGGGACCGGCCAGAAAGCCCGCCACATCCTCCGCCGTTCCCACGGCGGCGGCAATGTCGTCGGCGATGACGTCGATCTGGGCGTCGATATCCTCCAGCTGCCGGGCGATCTCGGCCTCCGTCTCGTTCAGGCGGCCGATGCCCCGGTCCAGGGCGTCCTGGATGCCGGACAGGTCATTGCCGCTGACGATGCTGTCCAGGTCGCCGGCGACCACCCCGGCGCAGGCCAGGATACTGTCCGTCTGGTCCGCCAGGGTCTGCATGGCCGTCAGCGTCTCCTCCAGGGTGCGCAGGCTGTCCTGGGCGCTGCTGAGCTTTTCAATGACCCCCTGGGACACGTCGTCCGCATCCAGGCCCAGAGCCCTGCACACGGAGCTGACGGTGGTGACGGCGTTGGTCACCGTCTCCACCACGGTGGCGTTGATCTCGTCCTGAACGGCGGTCTTGGCCTTGTTGGTGATCTTGGGGGCAATGGCGTTTTTCTTCTCGTTTTCGTAATACTCGATCTGGGGGTGCCGCAGGTCCGTGTCCAGAATGCTGACGAAGTCCCCGGTGAAGTCTGCGGGAACGATCAGGGCGGCGTAGTACCTGCCGGACCGGACACCCTCCAGGGCCTCCTCCCGGCTGTCTACAAAGTCCCAGCCCATCTGGTTGTTGCTTTTCAGGCCGTCCAGCACCATGGACCCGATGTTCAGCTTCAGGCCCAGCAGCTCATAGCCCTCATCCTCGCTGGTAACGGCCACCCGGATATTGGACGTGGCGTCGGGGCCGTAGGGGTCCCAGTTGGAAAAAATGTTGAACCATGCATACAGGCACGGGATCAGGCACAGGCCCATGATGACCACCACGGCCACCACGCTGGCGCTGATGCGCTGCCAGTCGGCCCGGAAAATTCTCCAGATATTCCTCATGCCTGCACCTCCCTGGACCGCCGGTCCTGATCGCCCATATACCGGGAAATGCGGCCCAGCTCCCGGGACATCTGCTCAAAGCCCTGGGCCAGCTGGCGGCTGCTCTCCTGCAGGTCGGACAGGGTCAGGGCCAGCTCCGGGTGCAGGGGCTCCGGCTGTACCGGGACAGAGGCGGGACGGGGCGGGACAGGCTGGGGACAAGGCGGGACAGGGGCGGGACAAGGCTCCTCCGGGGCAGGCTCCTCCGGGGCGGACTCCTCCGGGGCAGGCTCCTCCGGGGTAGGCTCCTCTGGGGCAGGCTCCTCCGGGACCGCTTCGCTCTCCTGACTCCGGCCCCGCAGATGGGGCAGCAGCTGGGGCATGCCGGTGGGCAGGGCCATCAGCTGATCCAGCTCCACCTCCTTCTGGGTGATCTTCTTCACCTTGTTCTGCATTTCGTAGTCCACATACTCCACGGCGATGAGATACGCCGCGATGCCGAACATGGATACGATCCACAGCAGCAGGAAGATCACCCGGGAGCCGTCGGATAAAAACAGCAGCACCAGAAATGCCAGCGGCACCAGCAGCAGGCTCAGCATTCCCTTGCGGATGCGGCGCTGATTGCCGCTGTGGAACTGAAGGACCTCCTGCAAAAGGGCCTGATACAGCTGGCTATATTTCTTTTCGTCCATAGGGAGTCCTCCTTTCTTACAGCATTTCCGTTTCTTTCAGCTTCTCCTCCATGAAATGGTTCAGTCCCATAAAGGGCTTGCGCACCAGCAGGCCGATGACCAGGGCCGCCGCGCCGAAGATCAGCAGGCAGCCGATGTTTTTCAGCCATGTGGTCCCATACAGGCCGCATACGCACTCGCGCACGGCGTCGATGGCATAGGGGAAGGGGAAGATATGATAGATTTTCTGATACACGTCCGGCAGCAGCTCAATGGGGAACGTGCCGCTGGAGCCGGCGATCTGGAGCACCATGACCACCACTACAACGGCCTTGCCCACGTCGCCGAAGGACACGGTCAGGGCGTAGATCAGCAGACTGAACACCAGGGAGGTGATGGCCCCGGTGGCAAACAGCAGCGCCGGCTCCACGCACTGGATCTTCAGCACCAGCAGGTCCCCGGCCACGATGACGGCGGCCTGGATCTGGCTCATGACGAAAAACAGGAAGTACCGGCCGAAGAACAGCTGGTGGGGCTTGGGGTCCACCAGCCCCTCCAGGCGGGCGTGGGGCTTGAGAATGGCCACCAGCATGACGCCGCCCACCCAGATGGCCAGAACGGAATAGAAGGGGGCCATGGCGCTGCCGTAGTTTGCAATGGGATACACCGGCTCCACGGTGGTCTGCACCATCTGGGAGAAGTAGGCGCCGTAATCCTCCGGGCTGCCGCCCAGGATATCCAGCAGGGTGTCCAGATAGTCCGGACTGGCGCTGTCCTCCAGGCCGCCCAGCAGGCTCCCCAGCTTGTCGATGGCCTGGCCGATGGCGTCGCGGCTCTGGGACATGAGACCGTCCAGGGTGCCGGCCGCCGCGCCGGCGGCTGCCAGCAGGTCCCGGGTATCGGCTGCCGTTCCGTGGAGGCCCTGGAGCAGGCCCTCCGTCTGGTCCAGAACGTTTTTCACATCATCCGTCACATCGCCGAACACCGGTGTCAGCAGGGTGTCCGTCAGCTTCTCCAGCTGGGCCACCAAAGCGATGGTGTCCTGCAAAACGGCGGAGTTCTGCCGGATGCCGTCGGCCACGGTGTTCAGCCGGTCCCGCAGCTGATAGCAGCTGTCCGCCAGGCGCTGGGCGGCGGCTGCGGCCTCGGCCCCCACGGGCCCGGCCTCCACGGCGATAGACCTGGCCCAGGCCGTGAGCTTATCGCCCATATTGTCCATGGTCTGGGCGGCGTCCCGCAGGTCCTCCTGAATCTGGGGCAGCTGAGCGTCCACGTCGATGCCGTTCAGAATTTTCTCCGCCGCGTCAAAGGCCTTGTCCAGGGCTGCCTGGGCCTTATCCAGGGCGGCGTGGACCTGACGGTTCAGCTGGGCCACGGTGTCCAGAAGCTCCTGGCTGTCGGGGCGGTTCTGGTTGATATTTGCCACCAGGTCCGACAGATCCTGGCGATAGCTGCTGTTGTCCTGGCCCGCGGCCTGGAAGGCGTCCACGGTCTGGGCGCAGGAGCGCAGCAGGCTCCGGGCCTGGCCCAGCAGCCCCTGAACGGAGCCCACGGGGTCGTCGCCCTTCAGCTGGTCCGACAGGTCGTTGGCTCCCCGGAAAACGGCGTCCACCACCACGTCCAGATAGCTTTTGCTGATGGTGGTTTTCAGGGACGACACCGCCGTGTCGGTGATCTTGGTGGCCACGGCGTTTTTCTTGTAGTTTTCATAATAGGTGATGGTGGGCTTGCCGGTCCACTCCGTCAGCATGTGGTACATATTATAAGAGAAGTCCTCACCGATGACCACGGCGGCGTAGTAATCCCCGGCATAGACGCCGTGCTCGGCCTCCTCCTTGGTGTCCACCGCCACCCAGTTGATGCTGGTGCTGGTGCGCAGATCGTCCACCACCTCCCGGCCCTTGTTGACCTGGGTGCCGTCCTCCTCCGTCCAGCCCTTATCCAAGGACGCCACGGCGATGCTGATGTTGCCGGTGTTGCCGTAGGGGTCCCAGTTGGAGTAGATATTCAGCCAGGCGTACAGGCTGGGCAGCACCGCAATGACCAGGGCCACGGCCAGAGCAAAGAAATGCGTAAACAGCGAACGGGCGTCCGCCTTGATGATGCGCCAGATGTTCCGCATACGTTCCTCCCGCTTCCGAAAATAGATTCCGCGCCGGGGCGCGGCGTTAAGACAGTGTATAGGCTATTATACTATACACTGTCAAAATTTCCATCCTTTTTTTGCATTTTTCAAGATTTGTTCATATCTTCCGGCAGAAGCCGGGCCATATCCTCCGGCAGCGGGGCCGTTACCGTCAGGCGGCGGCGGGTGACGGGGTGGGTCAGCTCCAGCCGGTGGGAGTGCAGGGCCGGACGGGGGATCAGGTCCCGGTCCTCCTGGCCGTAGAGCCAGTCCCCCAGCAGCGGGTGGCCAATGGCGGACAGGTGCAGCCGCAGCTGGTGGGTGCGGCCGGTGCCGGGAGTCAGCCGCAGCAGCGCCCGGTCCGGCCCCTGCCACAGGGTCTCATAGTCCGTGTGGGCCGCCAGACCCGCCGGGTCCACCCGCCGCCGCAGCAGGGAGTCCGGCTCCCGGCCGATGGGCAGGTCGATGGACCCTGCCGCCGGGTCCGGGCAGCCCCGGCACACCGCCAGATACGTCCGGCGGAAATCGCCGGAGTGCAGCTGCTCCATGCACAGCCGGTGGACGTACCCGGTTTTGGCCACCGCCATGACGCCGGTGGTGCCCCGGTCCAGCCGGTTGACGCAGTGGAAGCTTCCCTGGCCCAGATACCGGCACACGGCCCCGGCCACAGTGACGGTCTCCTCCGTCAGGGCCGCCGGGTGGATGGCGATGCCTGCGGGCTTGTTGAGGATCAGCAGGTCCTGGTCCTCCCACAGAATGTCCAGGGGATAGTCCACCGGCCGGATATGGGGATTGTCTCCGGGCAGGTCCGACACGTCGGCGGTGACGGTGTCTCCGGCGCGGACCAGCGCTGCCACGGTGGCGGGCTGCCCGTTCAGCAGAATGGCTCCGGGCCGCCACTTCAGCCGGGAGAGAAACGAGCCGGAGATCCGCAGCTCCTGCCGCAGGAGCCTGCGCAGGGGCCAGCCCTCCTGCTCCGGCGCGACGGTATAGGTCAGCAGGCGCATGCTGCCGCCTCCCTTCAAAATAACGTGACAAATTCTACGGGAATATGATACACTATGGGCAATTAAGATTCAAGGAGGATCTCCAAATGGCATCAAAAGTATATTGGGCCGACCTGCGGACCGATTACCGGGAAAACCTGCCTCAGAAGCTGACCCGGCTGATGAAAACCGCCGGAATGGGCCAGATCGACTTTGAAGGCAAGTTCACGGCCATCAAGCTGCACTTCGGCGAGCCCGGCAACCTGGCCTTCCTGCGGCCCAACTGGGCCAAGACCGTGGCGGACTTTGTGAAGGAGCGGGGCGGCAAGCCCTTCCTTACCGACTGCAATACCCTGTATGTGGGCGGGCGGAAAAACGCTCTGGACCACATGGATGCCGCCATGCTCAACGGGTTCTCCCCCCTGTCCACCGGCTGCCAGATCATCATCGCCGACGGCCTCAAGGGCAACGACGAGGTGGAGGTACCGGTGCGCGGCGGCGAATATGTGGAGAAGGCCCGGATCGGCCGGGCCGTGATGGACGCCGACGTGTTCATCTCCCTGAGCCATTTCAAGGGCCACGAGGAGGCGGGCTTCGGCGGCACGCTGAAGAACATCGGCATGGGCTGCGGCAGCCGGGCCGGAAAAATGGAGCAGCACAACGCCGGCAAGCCCCATGTGGCCCAGGAGCACTGCGTGGGCTGCGGCGCCTGCACCCGCATCTGCGCCCACAGCGGCCTTACCGTCACAGACCGCAAGGCCAGCATTGACCACAGCAGGTGCGTGGGCTGCGGCCGGTGCATCGCCGTCTGTCCCTGGGACGCCATCCGGGTGAACTGGGACGAGACGGTCACCAATCTGAACCGCAAGATCGCCGAGTATGCCCAGGCGGTGGTGGACGGGCGGCCCTGCTTCCACATCAGCCTGGTCATCGACGTGTCTCCCAACTGCGATTGTCATCCGGAGAACGACGCGGCCATCATCCCCGATGTGGGCATGTTTGCCTCCTTCGATCCGGTGGCCCTGGACATGGCCTGCGCGGACGCGGTAAACGCCCAGCCGCCCCTGCCGGGGGCCGCTGCCGCCGGGGACTGCGGCCATGACCACTTCCACCATCTCCACCCGGAGACGGACTGGATGAGCTGTCTGGAGCATGCGGAAAAGCTGGGCATGGGCACCCGGGAGTATGAGCTGATCAAAATCTGACCAATAAGCGGCAAGACCTCCGGCCCAGCCGGAGGTCTTGTTATACAATGTGCAATTTTCTTGCCGGATATTACGATTTGTTGTCGTTTTCCAGGCCCCGCAGGGCCTTGCGGAACTGGGAGGAGAACAGGATCACCGTGCCTGTGACGGCGATGACGTCGGCCACCGGCTCCGCCAGGAACACGGCCCGGGTCTGGTCCGCCAGCAGGTGGGGCAGCAGATAGATCAGCGGCAGCAGCAGCACGAACTTCCGCAGCACCGCCACGATGATGGAGCAGGGGGCGTTGCCGATGGACACAAAGGTCATCTGGCAGGCGATCTGGATGCCCATCAGGAACAGGGCCCCGCAGTAGATCCGCAGCACCCCGGCGGTGAAGGCCACCAGCTCCGCATCGGGAGTGAAGATCCGGGCAAAGACCCCGGGGAACAGCTGGATGCAGCCCCACAGCACCAGGGCGTATCCCAGGCTTACCTTCAGCAGCAGCCAGAAGGTCTGGCGCACCCGCTGGGCGTTGCCCGCCCCGTAGTTATAGCTGGAGATGGGCTGGGCCCCCTGGGCGATGCCCTGGAGGGGCAGCATGGCGAACTGCATGACGCTGGACAGAATGGTCATGGCCCCCACCGCCAGGTCCCCGCCGTATTTCAGCAGGGAGGCGTTGAAGCACACGGAGATGACGCTTTCGCTGGCCTGCATGATGAACGCCGCCGTACCCAGGGCCACGCAGGGCAGGATCAGCCGGGGCCGGATGGGCAGGGCGGCCTTTTCCAGCCGCAGCAGGGTCTTTTTTCCCCGCAGGAAGGAGATTACCCACACGCAGGAGATGCCCTGGGACAGCACCGTGGCCAGGGCAGCCCCCCGGACGCCCATGTCCAGGACGAAGATGAACAGCGGGTCCAGCAGAATGTTGGCCACCGCGCCGATGAGCACCGTTTTCATGCCCACCTGGGCGAAGCCCTGGGCGGTGATGAAGGCATTGAGGCCCAGGGTCAGCTCCACGAACAGGGTGCCCAGGGCGTAAACGCCCATATACTGGGCGGCGTATTCGATGGTGTTCCCGCTGGCGCCGAAGGCCAGCAGCAGCGGCCGGTTCCATATCAGCAGCACTGCCGTCAATACCAGGGAAATGGCCACCTGTAAAGTGAAGCACCCTCCCAGAATGCGCTGGGCCTGGTCATAGTCGCCCCGGCCCATGGCGATGGACGCCCGGGGCGCGCCGCCGGAGGACACAAAGGCCGCAAAGGCGGAAATGATCATGATGATGGGCAGGCACACCCCCACGCCGGTCAGGGCCATGCTGCCGGTTTCGGGAATGTGGCCGATGTAGATGCGGTCCACGATGTTGTACAGCATATTCACCAGCTGGGCGATGACCGTGGGCACCGCCAGCCTCCACAGCAGCCTGCCCACGGGCTCCGTGCCCAGAAATTTCTTGTCCTGTGTCATTGGTCGTCCTCCTGTGTCATTTGCGATAGATTCCGCTGAAAGCCCTCCAGGCAGCGGCGGAAGGCCGCCAGGTCCTGGGGGTCCAGCCCCGCCGTCATCCGGCGGAAAAACGCTTCCTGCACCTGCCGCCCCCGCTGCACCACAGGCTCCGCCCGCCGGGTGCATACCAGGCGGCATTTGCGCCGGTCCTCCGGGGCGGGCTGCCGCAGCAGGTAGCCCTCCTGCACCAGCTTCTCCACATGGAAGGACACGATGCCCGGCTTCAGCCCCCGATAGGTGCAGATGTCCCGGGCGGTGTCCAGCCCCGGGTTGTTGGCCAGAAACAGCAGGATATCCACCCCGTTGGGGGCCAGCCCCTCCCGGCGGCACAGGGGCTGCATGGCGGCGGCGTACCCCTCCAGCAGCTGCCGGGCCCCGGTATAGACCTGATAGGCGTTGGTCATGAAAAATTCCTCCGATTTTAGATAGTTCAATATTGAACGATTGCTATCATACACCCATCCCGCCGCCAGTGCAAGAGGAAATCTGCACAAAACGACAGGACGTTATTGAACACGATGTTGAGGAGTTGTCTTAACCAGTCATAAGCGCGAAAAAAAACAAAAACTTGCAGTCTCTATTTACAAACCGATTTTCTTATGGTATACTACCAAAAGTAGACCCGAGCAGGACAGAAAAATGTTAGAAAATAGAAAGGACGTGTCGTATGAAAATCGCAAAGATCCTCCTGCCTCTGGCCTTGTGCTTCGTGCTGCTGGCCGGGTGCGGAAAAAAGGTGGAGCTGGCCGGTTGGGAGGACTATAAGGACCATCCCGCCCAGGATGTTTACGCCGGTGAGGTGGCCGCCCCGGAGCGGATCGTGATGACCCGGGATGGCCGGGAAAAGAATAGCTTTGACAAGGGCACGGAGACGTATGAAAAAATCGTATCCACCCTGGGCCAGCTGATAGAAGCGCAGCTGGATGAAAATGAACAGGTAAAGGATCTGGGCCGGAAGCTGGACGGCCTGAAAACCATGCCGGAGCTGGATAAGGGCGTGTGGCTGATTTACGAGTATTCGGCGGACTCCTATGCTCCGGTGTATTTTGAGATGCTTGAGACGCAGAACAGCATCGTGGGCGTGTATTCCCCTGCGGAGGGAGATGGCCTGACCCTGCACGGGTTCTGGTCCGAAACCGAGGCCCAGGAGCTGCTGGATTATCTGAATAAACAGTGAGTGCTTGAGAGGAGAAAGCTATGAAGAAAATCGCAAAGATCCTCCTGCCTCTGGCCTTGTGCTTCGTGCTGCTGGCCGGGTGCGGGCAGAAGGTGGAGTGGGCCAATCCCGAGGACTACAGGGACCACCCGTATCAGGACCTGGCCCTGGGCGAGCTGGCGGACCCGGAGCGGATCGTCCTGGCCAAAAACGGCCGGGAAAAGTCCGTTTTTGAAAAAGGAAGCGACGCGTATGAGCACCTGACCACCATGATCCGGTCGCTGATGGATGCGGAACTGGACAGAAACGAACAGATAGAGGAACTGGGCCGGAAGCTGGACCAGACCATGCTGTATATGAAGCTGGACGAGGGAACGTACCTGATTTATGAATATCCGGCAGATTCCTATGCCCCGGTGTACTTCTTCATCTCGGACTATCCCGATGACCTGCTGGTGTGCCTGGCCTCCGCCGACCCCCGAGACGATGTGAGCCCCCTATGCTTTACTGGCGTTCGGGAGGTGCGGGACTATCTGAATAAACAGTGAGTCAAAAAGAACGCGCCGGGGGCGCGTTCTTTTTTTGCCCGGAGCGGCGGAAATAATTGAAAAGAGGGCTTGACAAGGGGCTGCGTTCTGCATATAATAAGCAATAGATTAGAAAACAAACTTTTGCTTAGGAGGTGAGCCTGTGACCCAGCGAGAGCGCCAGCTGCTGGAGTGGATCCGGGAAAACCCCATGATCTCGCAGCAGGAGCTGGCGGACAAGGCCGGCATCACCCGCTCCAGCGTGGCGGTGCACATATCCAACCTGATGAAAAAGGGCTGCATCACCGGCAAGGGCTACATTGTCCGCACTGCCCCGTATGTGGCGGTGGTAGGCGGCGTGAACATGGACATCGGTGCGGTGTCCGCCGGGAAGCTGGTGGCCCGGGACTCCAATCCCGGCCATGTGACCACGTCCCTGGGCGGCGTGGGCCGCAACATCGCCCACAACCTGTGTCTGCTGGGCCAGCAGACCGCCATGGTGACGGTGATGGGCGACGACGACTTCGGCCGCCGGGTCCAGGAAAACGCCAGGGACATCGGCCTGGACCTGAGCGCCAGCGCCGTGCTGCCGGACTGCCGCACCGGCACCTATCTGTACATCGCCGGGCCCGACGGGGATATGGCCCTGGCCGTCAACGACATGGACATCTATCAGCGCATGACCCCGGATTTCCTGCGGCAGCGGCTGGATTTCATCAACGGGGCGGACCTGGTGGTGCTGGAGACCAACCTGCCGGAGGACAGCATCCGCTGGCTGTGCGACAACTGCCGGGCCCCCATTCTGGCGGACCCCGTATCCACCATCAAGGCCGAAAAGCTGCGGCCGGTGCTGGGCAAGCTGGCGGCCCTGAAGCCCAACCGCCTGGAGGCGGAGCTGCTGTCCGGCATGTCCATCCGGACTCCGGAGGACGCAGCCCAGGCGGCCCGCCGCCTGCTGGACACCGGCCTGGGCACGGTGTACATCTCCCTGGGCGCGGAGGGCATCTATGCCGCCGACCGGCAGGGGAGTACCGCGTGGGTCCCCTGTGCCAGGTGCCATGTGGCCAACGCCACCGGCGGCGGAGACGCCGTGGCCGCCGCCCTGGCCGCCCGGATGGTTCTGGGCGATTCCCTTACCGACACGGCCCGCTGGGCCGTGGGCGCAGGCGCTCTGGCCTGCGAGGCAGAAACCACCATCAACCCGGCTATGTGCTGGGATAACATTGAAACAATTCTCAACAGGAGGTAAATGACTTATGAATCGTTATCTGGATGTCGCACCTGAGGTGCAGCAGGCAGTGGCCGAGGGCCGTCCCGTGGTGGCTCTGGAGAGCACCATCATCTCCCACGGCATGCCCTATCCCCAGAATGTGGAGACTGCTCTGAACGTGGAGAAGATCATCCGCGAAAACGGCGCCGTCCCCGCCACCATCGCCATCATCGGCGGCCGCCTGAAGGCGGGCCTGACTCCCGAGGAGATCGACTATCTGGGCAAGAGCGGCCACGCCGTCACCAAGGCCAGCCGCCGGGATCTGCCCATTCTGGTGGCAGAGGGCCGCGACGGCGCCACCACCGTGACCACCACCATGATGATCGCCCACATGGCCGGTATCCGTATCTTTGCCACCGGCGGCATCGGCGGCGTTCACCGGGGCGCAGAGACTACCATGGACATCTCCGCCGACCTGGAGGAGCTGGCCCAGACGCCTGTGATGGTGGTCTGCGCCGGGGCCAAGTCCATCCTGGACCTGGGTCTGACCCTGGAGTACCTGGAGACCAAGGGCGTGCCCGTTATCGGCTACGGCACCAAGGAGCTGCCTGCCTTCTATACCCGCAAGTCCGGCTTCGCCGTGGACTACGAGATCGACACCCCCGAGGATCTGGCCAAGGCCTTCCATGTGGCCCGTCAGCTGGACATGAAGGGCGGCATGCTGGTCACCAACCCCATTCCTGAGGAGTATTCCATGGACCACAAGGTCATCGACGCCGCCATCGAGCAGGCCCTGGCCGATGCCAAGGCCCAGGGCATCCACGGCAAGGAGACCACGCCCTTCCTGCTGGCCCGGGTCAAGGACCTGACCGGCGGCGACAGCCTGGACAGCAACATCCAGCTGGTGTATAACAATGCCCGTCTGGCTGCCAGGACGGCCTGCGCCCTCCAGACCCTGGAGCAGGCGTAACGGATGCCCGAGCTGCTGACCCGCCCCGGGTTCTGGCTGGCGGCGTATCTGGCGGTCATGAACCTGGCTGCGTTCGGGGCCTATGGTGTGGATAAGCGCCGGGCCCGGCGCGGGAGCTGGCGCATCCCGGAGCGGACGCTGTTTCTGCTGCCCCTGCTGGGCGGCAGCGTGGGCGCGCTGCTGGGCATGCATGTGTTCCGCCACAAGACCCGGCACTGGTATTTCCGCTGGGGAATTCCCGCTATTTTCCTTCTCCAACTGGCTGCCTGCGGCGCCGTATGGTACCTGGGCAGGTGATTTACCCCTTTTTTCTCCCGCAGGGCGCTGTGATCTTCCCTATCGCAGCGTCCTGCAATTTTTCTGGGCACGCCATCGGCTGTGCGAGCTTGTCAAAAATCCTTTTTGACAAGCTCCAAGGCCTTTTCAGACCTTTTATAAAAGTTCTGAAAAGGCGATGATTGAAAACGAAAGACACCCCTGATGGGTTTCTTTCGTAACTATCTTCCTTTCCGAAGGCAGAGGCAATCCTATTTTTTTGACAGTCTGGCACAAAAGCGGACGGCTTTGAAGCCGTCCGCTTTTGTGCGTATATGGTTACAGGTTCTTCTCGTAGGACTCGATCATCTTCTTGAACGTGTGACCCGTACAACCTTCGAAATTTGCCCTTCTTTTCAGCTTCTGCAGATACTTTTCACAGCTTTCACCGGTGAAAATTTTGATGTCCAGCCGCATGGTGCCGTCACCCTCCGGTGTGGCGAAGATTTTATCAATAAAAGTATCGATAAATTCCTTGGTGATCTCGCCGTTTTGACAGTCACGCTCGGCATCACGAAGCACCTTGCGGATACGCTCCATATTGCTGCGGAACTCCTCACTGGATTCCTGCTGTTCCCGCAGCTCGGCAAGCTCCTGTTCAGCGGCTTTGATGTCGGCGTTGCACTGTGCCGTCATGGACTTAAAATCAGCGGGGGTGATACTGTCGAGGGCTACCAGTTCCAACAGCTTGCTTTTCTTTTTCAGGGTCAGCTCAATGGTTGCCTGTGCTGACTCGATTTTCTTCTCAATATTGCTGTCGCTGGTCATGGAACGGTACATCCGCTCGTATTCTTCCAGCATAGCGGCGGAGGCTTCCTTTGTATCACGGAATACCTCAAAGAGTACAGAGATCAGTTCTTTTTCGTAGATGGGGATGGAATCACAGCTGTCCTTACCGTTGTTAATTTTCCCGGAGCAGACCCACTTGGAATTTTTGTTACCCTGCCGATCCACGGAGTCACGGCGGTAATAAGGTGTACCGCAATGGGTACAGAACAGTTTGCCGGTCAGGAGGTTGGCGTGGTTGCAGACACCCTGACGGTTCTTCACATCCTCGCTTCTCCTGCGAAGTACGGCATTAGCCTGCTCCCACAGTTCTTCGGAAACGATAGCCGGTACGATTTCACCGGTTTCATCCTTGAACATGACCCATTCCTCCGGCGGGAGGAATTTCTGCTTTTTGGTGAACATATCCACCACCTTGACCTTGTTTCCCACGTAGTAACCCTTGTACTTAGGATTGGAGATCATGCCCGACATAGTGGAATGAGCAATCTTTTTACCGTTATAGTTGCGGTAACCCTTTTCCCAGAACAGAGTTTCAAGCTGTTTCATGGAGTATTCGTCGGTGGCATACAGTTCAAACAGCTGCCGAACCATCACCGCCTGATCTTCATCTATAACCAAACGGCCATCCTTTTTGATATATCCAAAGATGCGGCTGTTGCCCAGCACTACATTCTGCTTGATGGCCTGCTGATGCCCAAATTTCACACGGGAGGACAGCTTGCGGAGTTCATCCTGTGCGATGGAGGACATGATGGACAGGCGAAGTTCCGAGTCCTCGTCAAAAGTGTTGATATTATCGTTCTGGAAAAAGACACCGACTCCCGCATTCAGGAGCTGTCTGGTATACTGAATGGAGTCCAGCGTATTGCGAGCAAAACGGGAGATTTCCTTCGTAATGACAAGATCAAATTTACCGGTCTCGGCATCGTCTATCATGCGATTGAAATTCTCACGGCGCTTGGTGGAGATACCGGACAGCCCCTCGTCAATATATCCCGGCACGAATGTCCACGCAGCGTTCTTCCTGATGAAATCCTCGTAATAACTGATCTGGTTGCCCAGAGAGTTCAGCTGTTCATCCGATTCCGAAGAAACACGGGCATAGTAGGTTACTCGAAGCGGAATATCGTAGATGCTTTTCATCCGCAGCTGTTGTCTGACAGAATGTATATCCATAATGGTTCCTTTCTAAAAGTTCGCTGTAGACAGCTACAACCCCGACAGCGGAAACCTATTTCTGACATACGCCGCTCCTGCAATACGGAACGCCATGATCGACTACATCCGCTCACAGAATGTATCCTTTGAGGCGAAGAATCTGAACAGCATTATTTCTCTGGACGAGCTTACAAAAGATGAGGTTCGAAGCAAACATAATTTCATTGCCGATCCCACCAAGCAGACACCGGAGCAAATTTATCTGGCACAGGAACGTCACGACGATATCCACCGTGCGCTTGAAATGATCGAAGCCAGAGAGAAACGATATCTCCGTTATCGCTTTGGCTTCGATGATGAAAAGGAGCATCCGCTGACGGAGACGGCGAAGCGTTTCATCTGTCCGAAAGCAGAGCGAAAAAAACCGAAGCGCAAGCCCTGGATAACGTGTGGTTGGAACTGCCGTGGTGGTATGAGCAGCGGCGAACATTTTTGCTTGCATCCATCATAGAAGCATGGATTGCCGTTTCAAAAAAGATCGATGAAATGATGGATGAATGATCGATGACCTTTCGGGGAAACGCGTCGCTTCGGCGGGCTTTATATACCTTTTGCTCCCCGGCGATGCAGCACAGCTTCGGTCTCCAACCTGCGCTTTGCCGCACCCCATATACCCGAAGAACGAATATCCGCAAGCCTCCTGTGCCTGCAAATATCCGTCCTTCTGCTGCCACAGGAAATGGTCTGTCCGGTACGGTGACAGCTCCTTTCCAGCGTCGCGGTCGCAAAAGGTATAACACACTAGACTTTGCCGCGCAAAATCGTGTGCCAACAGGGTGCTGCTCGCCCCTATTGGAAACCCAGAGCCAAAGGGATTGCATCCCTCTGGACACCTACATTTTTCTTCACACGGCGGTACCCAAACTGTAAAAATGCAGTTTGCCACCGGTGCGAAGAAAAACAAAAGGAAGCCTGCATCATTGGGGAGCATTCTTTCTTTAGCTGCGGAAACAACAGAAAAGTGTAGTATGTTTATTCCGTATTCCTTTATTTCCATATGGCAATATGTTATAACGTAAAAATAGAGAGGAGCGATGCACATGAATCTGAAATTATATCAAGTCTCCATGGAAATTGCCGGGAATACTGCACTTTGGACAAGACCAGACAGCGGTGATTCTCCGTGCAGCTATCCGGCACCAACCTATTCCGCCGTGCGCGGCCTGTTTGAAAGTGTTCTTTGGGGCCCGGCTGTTCTTGTAATTCCCAAGAAAGTAGAGTTGTGTTCTGTCCCGCATTATCATTCCTATGCAACGAATTACGGGGGACCACTTCGTAAAAGTGACTCCATTAAGAAGGGCAACAATTATCAACTGTTTGCTACGGTGCTGACTGATGTCTGCTATCGGCTATATGCAGATGTGGTTCCAAATCCGAATAAGTCAAAACTTCCACAGAGCGCACTTACATGGGATCGCCACACGACCTCACCGGGGCATGCCTATCAGGAAATGTTCAATCGGCGTTTGCTGCGAGGTCAATCTTATGCAACGCTGTCTTTGGGGTGGAGCGAATTTACGCCATCTTATTTTGGCCCATTTCGTGAGAGCACACAGGTTTGCATGGAGCTTCCCGATATTCATATTCCATCCATGCTGCGCGGAATGTTTCAACAGGGATACCGCTCCGAATATCAGGCTGTTTTTGATACGGATTTATGTATTCATCACGGAGTGCTTGAATATCCGAAAAGGAGTGATTGCCTGTGATCAATGAGCTGTATGAACTTTCAAAAGTACTCCACAACGAAGACATCAAAACACAGAGTTGGCACAGAAAATATCAACCAATCCCAAACATTCGCAGCAACGCACCTTGTGTCTGCATTAAAGTCTCTGCCGGAAAGGTAATCGGCATTTCTTCGGTCGATGCAGAACTTGGAAAGATTCTGCGGAAATACGGGTCAAATAAGGGTAGTTATCCGTGCATGAACCTTGCACCACTATACCGAATCACGGACGATACTAAAAAAAAGAAAATAGCAGACCTCGGCAATCATCCTGAAAAAATAGATGACGGTTGTATTGCAGAAATGAGAGCGTGGTGTACAGAAAACACTTACAATTGGAGCAAAAAGTTTCAAGGAAAATACAAGATATCCATGGAAAAAACGCCTATGGAACTTCATTGTATCGCAACTCAGTATGAGCCACTTAAAATACTGCTTGACGAAACAAATTTCTTTGCAACTGCTTCTGGTTTGCATAAAGAACTTGAGAGAACAGCATGGGAATTGTTAGAGCGAAAGGACCAAACATCTTTAGCACTATCCGTACTTTTTTATCAGGGAAAGAAAGACAAAAGTGCAGAAGATGACTACGGCTCACTTTCTGTTGCTTTTGATTCTGTAAAGCTGATTGAAAACGGAACCCCGGCTGTAAGTGAAAGATTTGTATGCGAGTTAAATCAATGTCTGCTGACAGCGAATACTGCTCAACACGCAGAAAGCAGAGTGAATTTGAATGATGCATTCGGGATTCCATTCCAGGCGATTGAGGAACCTATGCCCAATGTAAAACTGGCAGGTGGCTTTGATGTTACTTTGCGAACAATGTTCAAAAAGCAACGCTGTCAGACCAGATATGGTAAAATCGAAAATGCAAGTTATCCGATTTCTCCTCAAATGCGCATGGGTTTACAGGCAGCATTGGAGTGGGCAGGCAGTTCAGAACAAAAAGATACGACATGGATCAATACAGATAAAAACGAAGTTCTATTTGCATATCCGTCATCCCTGCCAAAACAACCAGTTTCATTTACGGCAATCTTCAAGCAAAACTGCGATAAGAGTATAGCATTTTCCTCTCAGGCAAAACAATTTATCCAAGAATTGAAGCAAACAAAAGAAATTGGGACAGATTCCAATGCAAAACGGATAACAATCTTTGTCCTTAGAAAGATTGACAAGGCTCGTACCAAGGTTGTCTATACCCGCCAAACAGATCCATACGAACTCGAAAAATGCAGTGAAGAATGGACACTCGGGTGTGCCAATCTCCCGCCGTTTTCGTTTGGGACACCAAAAACACTGTATCCTTTGGATATTGCAGATGTTCTCAACCGTTTTTGGAAGCAGAGCGGTGAGGTGGCAACGGACAAGTTCAAACCAGTTCCCCAATATCACGGAATAGAAATTCTAATGGACTCAAAATTGTCTGTCTCTGCCGATCTGCACAGGTTATCAGAGAGCGCAATGAGTATTGGCTCATTTTTCGGAAATCTTAGCGCAAAAAATGCTTGGAGTCAACCAATGCAGAAAAAAGCAAAAGATATGTTGGCGCTGATGGGACTTCTCTTCTATCGCGAGCGTATCGGAAAGGAGAAATATATGGAAAGTCTACCGTATCTCTATGGTCAGCTGCTCAAAGCGGCAGATGAACTGCACGCCCTATACTGCAAGGTGGTACGAAACGGAGAGGTTCCACCGCAGTTTGTGGGGGGCACCCTGTTTCAAAGTGCAGCGGAAGCGCCGATTCGTACCCTGAACATTCTGAGTCAAAGGATCATGCCATACTATTCGTGGGCAAAAAGCTATCGTCTGAAAGAAATTATGGAAGCCGACAAAGAAAGCTGGCGTGCCGGGTGGCTGTATCGGATTTGCGAGCAAATCGTGGATAAGCTGCAGAACAGTTGGGCACCCCAAATCCGGTTCAGTGATGAAGAAAAGGCACAGCTATTTATTGGTTATCTGGCGGCGTTTCCAAAGAAGGAGCAAAGTGAAAAAAATTCTGAGGAGGATTCAACAAATGAGTAAAGAAATCAAGCGAGCAACCGGTCTACTGGTGATTGAAGTTGTCAATTCAAACCCCAATGGTGATCCTGACCGTGAAAGTGATCCTCGGCAGCGCCCCAACGGCTGTGGGGAAATTTCTCCAGTCTCTTTCAAACGAAAACTGCGTGACCTGCTGGATGATCACGATGCTCCATTCTTCAAAGCACTTCCTGAAAAGTTCAGCGGGAATGCGGAGCGGTATTCAATTTTGGAGCATCGCGGACGAGATAGGAAACAAATTCAGGCAGAGATGGGAAATGATCCTTCCAAATTCATGGACAGTGCATTTGTTCGAAAATATTGGGATGCCCGTGTTTTCGGTAACACATTCCTTGAAGACGGAGGAGACAAGGGTTTTATCAAAACCGGTGTCGTCCAATTCGGAATGGGTGTGTCCGTTGCACCGATTGAAATTCTTCGGCAAACGAACACAAACAAGGCCGGCGTTCAGGAAGGGAAAAACGCGGGCATGGCGCCGCTTGCCTATCGCATTGTTGCACACGGCGTATACTGTATGCCGTTCTTTGTCAATCCGAACTATGCCGGTAAAAGTGGTTGTACCGCCGTGGACATTGAGCTTTTGAAGCTGCTGATTCCTCATGCGTATGAGCAGAATCGCTCTGCAATCCGTCCCGACGTCCGTATTCGTCACGCGTGGTACATCGAGCATAAAAACATTCTGGGAAGTTGTCCCGAGTATCTGCTGCTTGACGCATTAACCCCGAAAAAGCTCGGAAATATCAACGATCCATCTACATCTTGGAATGATTATGAGGATAAGATCACCTTGCCACAGGAACTTCTTGATCGGGTTGAAAGCTGTGTTGATCTGGTAACCTTGTGATGGAAGCCTTTCTTGCACATAGTTCCCGGGACGGCTGTCCGCCGCAAACCTACGAAGCACATATTCGGGGTGTATACGCAAAAGCTTCAGCGTATGTAGCAGGCGTTGAGCAGTATACAGCAAAAGCCAAAGATATCTTGACTGAAATCGTGCAGAAAAGTGCACTTATGCATGATCTTGGAAAATTGGATGATGAAAACCAAAACGTGCTGCATAGCTCGGATAGAGGAAAGCGCCATTTACCAATCAATCATGTAGATGCCGGAAGCGCCGCTTTGAAGTCTCAAGATAGCCAAGATAGTCTGTATGCTGCGCTGATGGTGTATTCACACCACAGAGGGCTTCCAGATTTGGAGACCGAATCTCTACGGGAAGAAGCAATTTTTCGTGATGAACACGCGGAGGTGCGGAAACGAACTGACGAAACACTGGATGAACTGCTTCGTCGCCATGAGATGATTTTTCGATCTCAAGCTGTCAAAGAAACGCAGCCATATGACGGTGATCAAAATGTTCTTTTCCGTATGGCGCTTTCTTGTCTCGCTGATGCTGACCACAGCGATACTGCTCTCGCATACGGACAAGCTCCTACAGGCAAAAAAATGCCGCTGCTACGCGCAGAAGAGCGGCTTACCGCGTTGGATAAATATGTGTCCCAGCTCGGTGGAGGTGATGAACGCAGCCTCCTGCGTAGTGAGATGTATCAAGCGTGCCGAAATGCAAAAATCAACAGTGGATTTTCAATGTGCGATAGTCCTGTCGGCTCTGGAAAAACAACTGCTGTGATGGCGCATCTTTTGCAGCAAGCTTCCCAGCGAAACTCTCGCCGCATATTTGTTGTATTGCCGTATACCAGCATCATCCAACAGTCAGTTGATATTTATCGAAAGGCGTTGGTACTGCCGGAAGAGAATCCGGAAGAAGTTGTTGCAGAGCTGCATTCCCGCGCTGATTTTCAAGATTTTGATACTCGTTATCTAACATCCTTGTGGAGAGCACCAATCATTGTTACAACAGCAGTTGCCTTCTTTGAAACTCTGTCATCCTGTCAGCCTTCTGCGCTTCGAAGACTTCACGAGCTGCCGGGAAGTGTGATTTTTGTGGATGAGGCACATAACGCACTACCCATCAAACTTCTCCCCCTTGTATGGCGTTGGCTGAACGTTTTGGCAGACGAATGGAGTTGCTATTGGGTGTTGGCATCAGGTTCCCTTGTTCGCTATTGGGAGCTCGATCGTCTGAAGGAAATAGGCATGGCACAGCCCAAAGTAACGGAATTAGTCCGCTATGATCTTCGGAACCAGCTGATGGCGTATGAGCAGAATCGCATTGCATTTCTTAACAAGGAGTCCCCTGTCAGTCGTCGGGATCTGATTGAGTGGGTGGCAAATTCTCCTGGGCCGCGGCTGCTGATTCTGAATACGGTTCAGAGTGCCGCTGTCATTGCATCGGATATGGCACAAAAGTATGGCCGGGGATGTGTCGAACATCTATCAACTGCATTAACCCCAGAGGATCGTAGTAAGACGATCAAGCGAATCAAGCAGCGTCTGAAAGACACCTCCGACAGAGATTGGACACTAGTTGCCACCTCATGTGTAGAAGCAGGCGTAGATTTTTCCTTCCGAACAGGTTTCAGAGAAATGTCCTCGTTGCTTTCCCTTTTGCAGGCGGCAGGAAGAGTTAACCGACATGGCCAACTTAAAGATGCAGAGATGTGGAGTTTTTCTTTGCAAGATGACTCTATGTTGAGCCAGAACAAAAGCTTGGAATGCTCAGCTGATGTTCTGAAGGATTACTTTGCAAGAAAGATTCCGATCACTCCGGAACTCAGCACCCGTTCTATGCACGATGAGATCATCAGAGATGACAGCTGCATAAAAACGATCAAACAGCTCATGGAACAGGAAAATGTGATGCAGTTTCGAACTGTAGATCGTGAGTTTGAAGTAATCGATGCAGATACCATTCCTGCGGTTGTAAATTTGTCACTTGCGGAGGAAATTGCACATGGAAGAAGTGACTGGAAAACGCTGCAGAGGCAATCTGTATCCATTAGGCGTGACAAAATCAAACGGTGGAACCTAAAAGAAATTGCTCCCGGCGTGTATCGGTGGACATTAGGCTACAATGATTTTTTAGGATATATGAGTGGGGTAATAAATACTGGCAAAGCAATATTTTGCTGATAATTTTGCCATAGTGTCAATGATCATCAATTTGTTTGCTGTTCCGTTACAAAAGATGCCGCCCTGTGGTTGAATGGCCATTGGGCGGCATCTGTGCGATTAAAGAATCTAAACAACAATCCCCGCTATGTACCGAACCTCTATCTCATGCCCCGCAGCAGTCCTGTCCTTACGGATATAGTTCGCAGTTCGTATGGTACACATCTTCTTGACCATCTGGCCGCCCACGGAACCGGCCTCGCGGGAGGTCAGGTCGCCGTTGTAGCCTTCCTTCAGGTTGACGCCCACCTCTTGCGGTGTGTATTCACCTCAAAGACTTGAAGTTTTTAACGACATAACGCGCCAAAACGAATATTGCTACTGTTATAAGGCAAAAGCAAAGAGAAAGATCTGGAACACTCATTTACATAGAAAACCGTCTGCGAGGGCAGGCGGTTTTCTTGTTTGGTAATCAATATGGGAGGAGGAACACGCCGTGGCGGTATTCAGAGTGGAGAAAACGCGGAACTACACCGTCATGTCAAACTATCATCTGCGGGATAAGTCGCTTTCGCTAAAAGCCAAGGGGCTGCTGTCCCTGATGCTGTCGCTGCCGGAGGATTGGGACTACACCACCAAGGGGCTGGCCCGCATCTGTAAGGATGGCGTGGACAGCATCTGTGCCACGGTGCGGGAGCTGGAGGGCGCGGGGTACATCGTGCGGGAGCGGGAACGCCACGCGGACGGTACGCTGGGCGGCATCGAATATACCATTCTGGAGCAGCCCGGAGAGCTGGAGCCACCTAAACGGGAAAATCCCGTTCAGGCGGAAAATACCGGTGACGCACCAAAACGGGCTTTTCCTGAACAGGTAAAACCTGTCTTGGGAAAACCTGAACAGGAAAATCCCGCGCAATTAAATATACAAGAACAAAGTAAAGAAATACTAAGTACGGATTCTACTAAGTCCTTCCCGTCCTTTCCTCATAAGGGCAAGCCTATACAGGAGAGCGGAATGGAGCGACGGGAGACATACCGAGAGCAGATCATGACCAATGTGGACTACGATTATCTCGTCGGCTATACAGAGGTAGATCGCGGACGGCTGGACGAGCTTGTGGGGCTGATGCTGGATACCGTGTGTTCCACAAAGCCTACACTCCGCGTGGCGGGAGAAGAGCTGCCAGCGGAGGTAGTGCGTTCAAGGCTGCTGAAGCTGACCGGCGCACATCTGCTGTATGTGTTGGATCGGATCAACGAGAACACCACCGAGGTGCGCCATGTGAAGCCATATCTGCTGACCGCGCTGTATAACGCGCCGTTGACCATGGATAACCACTACGCGCTGATGGTGGGCCATGACCTCAGCGGCGGAAGCGGGTAGAACAGAATACTGTCAGAGCAAGAGCCGAAAGGCTCTTTTTTTGTTGCACGAAATGGAGGTGTGCTTTTGAAAACCATCGCACTGGCAAATCAGAAGGGCGGCGTGGGGAAAACCACCACAGCTGCCAGCTTGGGTGTCGGCCTTGCCCAGCAGGGCGAGAAAGTCCTGTTGGTGGACGCCGACGCCCAGGGCAATCTCACCCAAATGCTGGGCTGGCGGCAGCCGGACGAGCTTTCTCCCACACTGGCCGACCTGATGACCAAGACCGTCAACGAGGAACCCATCGCACCCGGCGAGGGTATCCTGCACCATGCGTCCGGTATCGATCTTGTTCCCGCCAACATTGAGCTGTCGGGACTGGAGGTAACGCTGGTGAACATCATGAGCCGGGAAACGGTGCTGCGGCAGTATCTGTCCACGGTGGCACCGGCCTATGACTACGCCATCATCGACTGTATGCCCTCGCTTGGGATGCTGACCATCAACGCACTGACCGCGGCGGACAGCGTTATCATTCCGGTGCAGGGGCAGTATCTGGCTGCCAAGGGGCTGGAACAGCTCATGCGTACCATTGCCCGCGTCAAACGGCAGATCAATCCCCACCTGACGGTGGACGGTATCCTGCTGACCATGATGGACAGCCGCACCACGCTGGCTAAGGGAATTAGTGAGCAGTTACGCAGGAACTACGGCAGCCGAGTATTCGCCAGCGAGATACCCCGTTCTATCCGCGTGGCGGAGATCAGCGTCACAGGAACCAGCATTTATGAGCATGACCCAGGGGGGAAAGCGGCACAGGCGTATGCCGCGCTGACGAAGGAGGTGTTGCAGCTTGGCCCGCAAATTAAACGGCATAGAGCTGACCCGGTACGATGATCTGTTCAAAACAGACGCAGAGCGGGAAGCCGACCAGCAGGAGCGGGTACAGATCGTGCCGGCGGAGCAGGTGTTCCCCTATGCGCGGCAGCCGTATTCCGTAGACCGGCCCAGTGCCGATCTGGTGCGGCTGATGGACAGCATTGAGCGCACCGGCATTGCCGAGCCGCTGATCGTCCGTCCCCGCAGCGAGGGCGGGTATGAGATCATTTCCGGCCACCGGCGCGATTACTGCGCCAAGGTGGTGGGGCTGGACACCCGCCCGGTCATCGTGCGGGATTACAGCGACGAGGACGCGGACATTCTGGTGGTGGACTACAACATCAACCGGGAAAACCTGTTGCCCAGCGAGAAAGCAAGGGCGTATAAGCTGAAGCTGGACGCCATGAAAAGGCAGGGGGCGCGAACGGATTTAACTTCTCTCCAAAATGGAGAGAAGTTAAATCGCATGACATCTGTAAAGATTTTGGCTGAACAAGCGGAGGACAACGTAACTGCAATCCAACGCTATATCCGCCTGACAAACCTGATTCCGCCGTTGATGGAGGCGGTGGACACAGGGAAACTGAAATTCGTTCCGGCAGCGGACTATATCTCCCACCTGACCGAAAAAGAACAGACCTACCTCCAGTTTCTCATGGAGCGGGATGAGGTATCCCCCACTGTGGATCAGGCGCAGCGGCTCAAGCAGATCAGTGCAGAGGGCAAGCTGGGGAACGACATTATCGACAGAATCATGCGGGAGGAAAAGCCGCTGGAGCGGAAGGTGACGCTGCGGAACGACCGCCTGCAAAAATACTTTCCGCCCAGCTATACGCCCAAACAGATGGAGGAGGTCATCATCAAGTTGCTGGAGGGCTGGCGCCGCAGACGGCAGCAGGAGCAAGCAAGATGAGGAGGAAACAAATGCGCAGAAATGAATTGCCCGATACCTGCCTTTCTACGCTGCCCTCCACCGGGCAGCTGATTGTACTTAAACACGGCGTGCGTGGCTACTACCGCTCGGAGTGGGACACCGGGAATCGCGCAGAAAACCGTGATATCGTAGACAGCCATAACCGGCGGCGCGGCATTACGGATATTCAGGAAACTGCCATGATGGCAGGTTCCATGTTTGGCTGGGATACGCCGGGAGCCGACCCGCAATGGTACTTGGATCATGCAAAATACGGAAACTCCGCCATGATAAAAGGGCACATCAAAGACCCTATCATAAGTGTATACTATCCGGTTAGCGGTTTCCTGCTACGCTATAAGATCATGGGGCGGGAGAAAATGTACCTGCCGATATCGACATTGTCTAAAGAACTGCTGGGCGCGAGGTCACAGTTTGTCATGCAGCCGGATTTGGTCTGCGGTGTACCTGCCATGCCGGTGAAGGCGCAGCAGGCACAGAACGGCAGCTACACCATGGAGCTGGAAAGCTACAGCTATGTCATTGGTGAGATTATCAACGCAGACTATAAGATTACGGCGCGGGTGTGCGTGGGAAACGCCGAATTTGCTTTGGGCGAACACCCGAAAGCGCCTGCCCCGTTTGTTACCTGGCAGCGCAATTGCAAGAACGACGAAGATGGGCCGCCCAACTTCTTCTGGGGACATTACGGAGCAGACCGTGCGGCGATGATCGAGGACTTCTGTGAAAGGGCAGGAAGCGAGTATCAGGAGCAAAAAGAGTACCGGCAGAACAAGGAGCACGAGACAAAACAGAGATTATCAAAGGGCAAGGAAAGGTAAGACGATATGGCTGACAAAGAAACTGCGCGGATGGCTGGTGACTATGAGATCATGCAATCCTTTCGCATGGGTGGTACGACAATGTTGATCGGCTATAATCCGGGAGATACCACCTACATGACCTGCTATCAGGATTACGACTTTTTGGGCAATGAGCGCTTTTCGGAGGCCATTGGCAGTGAGAGCTATGTTGAGATAATGGACGTGTTCTTGCAGCGCTTGCAGAAACAGACAGAGAAGGTGAGAGCATTTCAAGTGGAGCGTGCAATGCCTGTAACTGTTTTAGGACGGGAATATTGCCTGCCATGCTCGGATGAATCCCTAGAAGGAAAGCTGGTGATCATCCGCCCCGCCAGCCTTGCGCCGGAGTATCGCACTGCGGACTGCCAGCTCGGATATGCGCTGGGTGGTTTTGGCTGTTCTCCCAGCTCCCGCGGACGCGCAATTTATTTTGAAGAACTGTATTCTGGCAAAAGATGCCGGTGGGACAGAACGGATATTCTCGGTATCGCTGACCGTGAAAAGCTGCCTGATTGGGCCAAAGAAAAAGCGAAAGAGTACGAGCAGCACCGTACTGCACAGAAAAAGGAGCGAGGTGAAGAAAAATGACAGACCGTGAGCCGGTAAATATCATGGGCGTTATCGCCTTTCCGGAGCCGGATAAGAGCAAACGCCGGATTCGCTTTATTGATGCGGAGTACAATACGCTGTTCTACATCCCAGACGGGGGCAGCATCGTCATGATGCGGCTGGATGGCGGCAGCGTGATACGGTTTTGTACCTATATCGACGACTACCACACGTTGGTCGGCAGTAATGTCTATCATATTTGCGAGTTTGCGGAGATGGCACAGCGGACAGGCACGGTGTATGAGCCGCTTGATCCAATACAGCAGCCAGCGGACGCGGGCTGCTATGAGATATATCAGATCGACAACGTGGCCAAGGTGGACTACGCCTTTATGCGATATGAGAACGCTAAAGGCAAGCTGCGCGCTGCCCATTACCGCAAAGCCTTTGCCGGGGTGTTGGCCCCCAACATGACGCTGGAGGAGTTATATCGGAAGCACAATGCGGATACGCGGCCTTTCTACCGACAAATGCGCTCTCTATCTGAGAGCGATGTGATCGTGGTCAAGCGCGGCAGCAAGAGAAATGCTTACTATGTGGATGCTGTGGGCTTTCAGGAAGTGCCGAGCTTCTTGAAGGGACTGCAAAAGCTGAAAGAACGGGGCGAAGCACGGTAATCGAGATCCAATACTCCCAATATTTTTGAGGAAGGAGGCAATGCCTTGGCAAGTAAATTTCAATTTATCACGGAGTTATATAGCCGCACACTGACAAAGCTGACCGGCGATTATGAGAGCTGGACGGGTTTCTTGTGTGCGGCGTGCTATAACTACAAATGCCCGTTTGACGAGCAGGTTCTGATCTACGCCCAGCGTCCCAATGCCACGGCGGTGCTGGAACTGGAAAAATGGAACCGGCAGTTTGGCCGGTGGGTCAACGCCGGGGCTACCGGTATTGCTGTCATGGATGAAGCCCATGGAAAAGGGCGTCTGAAGCACTACTTTGACATCACGGACACCCATGCCACACGCATCTCGCGGCCCGTTCCCATCTGGTCGATGGAACCGGCCTATACGGAGCCGGTCATCGAGACGCTGGAGGCCACCTTTGGTACACTGTCCGAAAAGGATAATTTGCCGGATGCCATACTGTCTGCCAGCCGCAATGCCGTGGCGGACAATGTGCCGGACTATCTGCGGGATCTGCTGGACTGCCGGGATGGCAGTATGCTGGAGGAGCTGGACATGCTGAATGCAGAGGTCACATACAGGCGGGCGCTGCAAAGCAGCGTTGCCTATATGTTGATGACCCGCCTTTCGTTGCCTGCCATGGCCTACCTGCTGCCGGAGGATTTTGAGGGTATTTATTCCTTTGATACCCCCAGCACCATCAATGCCTTGGGCATTGCCACCAGCGATATTGCCGAGATGGGCCTGCGGGAGATCAGCCGCACGGTGATGCAGGCGCGGCGGGAGCAATTTTTTGCAAAGGATGCACAAATCAGCTATGATGCTGTCAAAGAGCAAAATAACGCCGAGAAAGAAAGGAGCGCAGAACATGGAAGTGACCTACAGAGTGCAGGAGGGCTTTCGCCTGCCGAACCTGCTGCTGCCCCAAGAGCCGGAGACGCATCTGGGCAAGTACGCGGAGCTGCGGAGGCAGTACATCAAGAAGCATCGCAGGGTGCTGTATACGAATCTCAAGACCAGCGGGCAGCTGGCGGCACATCTGGCGGAGATCGAGACGGCGGCGGAGAAGATGGTGACGCGGCTGGTGGCGCAGATGGCGCAGAACGAGGGCGTGACGGAGGAACTGAAAGCCGCCAATCCCCAGCGTTGGACGGGGCTGATGAACAACCTGAAGCACAGCGCGGAGGAAACGGTGCTGAACGATCTGATCTACAGCTGAATAGTACAGACGAAAACGCCGGGAGCGCAGAGCTTCCGGCGTTTTTGGATGAACACCTCATTGAAGCGATACTGTTGGACGATGGCGGGCGCAAGCATACCCGGCAGGAGATTTTTGCGTTTTTTCAGACCAATAGGGATATTGCGACGCGCACGGAATTTCTGAAGAACAGCTACAACGATATATGGGTGGAGGTGCTGGCCGGCGCGGACAAAGTCCGGGTGGGCTACCACGCCGAAGAAGACGGACTCTTGATGTGGGAGGGCAGCTATCTCTCCCGCACAGCGGAGTCCGTTTTTTCATGGGGCGTGGTCACGGAAATGACCGAAAACCTCATTGAGCGCGGCGCGTATAAGATCAAGCTGGGCTTGCAGAACGCGCCGGTGATGGCGGAGCAAATGTCCCTCTTTGGTATGAACGGCGGCACGGCGGTCTATGAAGTACCGGAGACGCAGCGAACGGGTGAGTTGTTCCCCACTCGCCCAGTGCCGCAGACGGTCATCGACCAGACACTGTATACGGCGGGCAACAGCCGCGGCAGCGCGGAGCGGATCGCAGTGTTCTATATGCGCCAGCGTCCGGAAGCGGAATGTATTGCTTTCCTGCGTCGTGAGTTTGGCGCGGAGAACGGGCGCGGCATTGAATATGAGGGTAAGAAATATGCCGTGTGGTTCATGGAGGACGGTATCCATCTGGCACAGGGCGACAGCATCCGCGCCGGTCACTGCCGTACCACGGTGACGTGGGAGCAGGCGTCGGCACGGATATTGGAGCTGCTGGAGGCGGGAACGTACCTTTCGGCACCAGAGCTGGAGCAGGCGCAGGACAAGGTGCTGCTTGAGATGGGTGACGCCCTGCTGATGACCGCTCGCGATTTGACCCAAGAGGGCCGCGCACAGGGCCTGTTCCCTCAGACGCTGGCCATCCATGACCAGCACAAGGGTTATCCGGAGCTGAACGAGGATATGGTGGCCTTTGCCAAGAGTGAGGGCGGCCTTGCGGCTTTGGCTGAGGAATACCATGCTTTTTTGAGTGCCTATGAACAGGATCGCAGCATCATGCGCTTTCGACTGTCTGAGTATAATACACACCGGATCGGCGTGGTGCTGGACGGAATTGATCTGCCGGAGCGCAGCTTTGCCGCGCAGCCGGATTTCCTGCGCCGGTGTAAAATGTTCATCACGCAGGATGAGATAGACCAGTTCTTTCTTGCGGATTCCGTGGACAGCCAACTGGCGGTGTATTCCTTCTTCTGTTACCCCCACACAAAAGAGGAACAGCAGAAATTCATCAAAAGCTGCTTTGGTGAGTACAGCGGCGGCGGGCGCGACGGATATGACTATACGAGAAGTTCTAAGGGACTGACCTATCAGCGGGAATATGCCGGTAAGCGGTACGGTGAGGTCACGCTGACCATCCCCAGCGTGGTCAAGGAGTATGAAAGGCTCATCGCGCAGAAACGTTTCCCCGGTGAGGATGCCGTGGCAAAAATACCGCAGTATGAGCTGCGAGAGCTGGCAAGGACGGTATATTTCGGCTTTTCCGACGCGCCGGACGATACACCGCGACCGTACCCCAAGGGCGCGGACTACTATGACGCCGTTCCCGTCATTGAGGAGCAGTTGGCGGATAAGGCAAAAGCGGCGGAGATGCTGGAAGCCTTGACTGCCTATCTGGATAGCATGGACGAGGGCGACCGGCACTATGACTCTGGCCAGCGGGCGAGGGAACAGCTTTCGGAATACGTTGACGGCACGTTCAGCCTGTTCAACCATCGGCACGACAGTGGATTACGGCAAGCGGAGCAGGAAGCCCCACCGCCAGAGGAACCGACGCAGGCGGCTATGCCGCCTGCGTTTAACTTGCCGAGAAAAAAAGAACGGCTGGAAGCCGACGCCCCGCTGTTCGCGGGCGGCGTCAACTACCGTATCACCGACGATGCTCTGGGCGCAGCGCCGCCCAGCCAGCGCTATGTCAACAATGTGGCGGCCATCCGGCTCTTAAAGCAGTTGGAGGCGGAGAACCGTCCTGCCACGCCGGAGGAACAGGAGGTTTTGGCCAAGTATGTGGGTTGGGGCGGTTTGGCGGACTGCTTCGACCCCAAGCACAGCCGGTATGAGGAACTAAAGGGGCTGCTGTCCGAAACAGAGTACGCCGCGGCGCGGGAATCCACGCTGACCGCCTTCTATACGCCGCCTGTGGTTATCCGCAGCATCTATGCCGTGCTGGAGCAGATGGGCTTTTCGCAGGGGAATATTTTGGAGCCGTCCTGCGGCGTGGGCAATTTTCTCGGTATGCTGCCGGAGAGCATGGCGGAGAGCAAGGTCTACGGCGTGGAGCTGGATGACGTTTCAGGACGCATCGCCCGTCAGTTGTACCCACGCAGCAGTATTTCCGTTCGCGGCTATGAAAAGATGGATTTCCCCGACAACTTCTTTGACGTGGCTGTGGGCAACGTTCCCTTTGGTCAGTTCAAGGTGCAGGATCGGCGCTATGACCGGCTGAACCTGTCCATCCACGAGTATTTCTTCGCCAAGACACTGGATAAGGTGAGGTCGGGCGGCGTGGTGGCGTTCGTCACCTCCAGCTACACCATGGATAAGCGCACCGGCAATGTGCGGAAGTACATCGCGCAGCGGGCGGAGCTGCTGGGCGCGATCCGCCTGCCCAACGATACCTTCAAGGCGGCAGCGGGTACGGAGGTGGTATCGGACATTCTGTTCCTGCAAAAGCGTGACCGCATGGTGGACATTGAGCCAGAGTGGGTGCAGTTGGGGACGAACGACGACGGTATCACCATGAACCGCTATTTCCTCGACCACCCGGATATGGTGCTGGGCGAGATGAAAATGGTATCGGGACCGTATGGCCCGGAACCCACCTGTACGCCGTTCCCCAACCAGCCGCTGGACAGTCTCCTTGCCAACGCCGTGCAGAATATCCACGGCGAGATCACCACCTATGAGCGCGGGGAGGAGTTGGAGGGCGAGGATCAGTCCATCGAGGCAGACCCTACCGTCCGCAATTTCTCCTACACGCTGGTGAACGGAAAGCTCTATTACCGCGAGAACAGCCGCATGAATCCGGTGGAGGTGTCCAAGACCGCCGAGAGCCGTATCCGCGGCATGATCGGCCTGCGGGATTGTGTGCGGACGCTGCTGGCGTATCAGACCGAGGACTATCCGGAGAGCAGCATCCGCGAGCAGCAGGCAAAATTGAACGACCTCTATGACCGATTTACCCGGGAGTATGGGCTGATCAACTCCCGCGGCAACGCCATCTCCTTTGACCAGGATAGCTCCTACTTCCTGCTGTGTTCGCTGGAGGTGCTGGACGAGGAGGGCGGCCTGAAGCGGAAAGCCGACCTGTTCACCAAACGCACCATCCGCAGCCACCGGCCTGCCGAGAGGGTGGACACGGCGGTGGAAGCGTTGGCACTGTCCATCGGGGAGAAGGCGCGTGTGGATATGGCGTACATGGGAAAGCTCACCGGCAAGGATGAGGACACCCTGTTCGCGGACTTGCAGGGCGTCGTCTTTCTGGACCCTGATTACGGGGAAAGGGGCGGCGAGAAATACCTGCCCGCCGACGAGTACCTGTCCGGCAATGTGCGGCGGAAGCTGGCAGAGGTGAGGACAAAAGCAGAATCGGAGCCGCAGTACCTTCCCAATGTGGAGGCATTGGAGAAGGTGCAGCCCGTGGACTTGACCGCCAGTGAGATCTCCGTGCGGCTGGGTGCCACATGGCTGAATCCGGAGTATATCCGGCAGTTCATCTTTGAGACGCTGGACACGCCCCGCCGTGCACGGTGGGATATCAAGGTGCATTACTCCCAGATCACCGGCGAGTGGCGCATTGAGGGCAAGAGCAAGGATAAGAGCAATATCAAGGCTTTCAACACCTATGGCACGCTGCGGGCAAGCGCCTATGAGATCATCGAGAGCAGTCTGAACCTGAAAGAGGTCCGAATTTTCGACTATCAATATGATAGAGATGGGCGGCGTGTGGCGGTGCTCAACAAGAAGGAGACCGCCATCGCACAGGGCAAGCAGGAGCTTTTGAAGGAAGCGTTTGCCGAGTGGATATGGAAAGACCCGGAGCGGCGGGAGAAGATCTGCAAGGCGTACAACATTCTGTTCAACAGCAACCGGCCCCGTGAATATGATGGCAGCCACATCAACTTTTCCGGCATGAATCCGGAGATCACCCTGCGGAAGCATCAGGTGAACGCCATCGCCCACATCCTCTATGGCGGCAATACCCTGCTGGCCCATGTGGTGGGTGCGGGTAAGACCTTCGAGATGGTGGCGGCGGCTATGGAATCCAAGCGGCTGGGCCTGTGCCAGAAGTCCCTATTTGTGGTGCCAAACCACCTGACGGAGCAGTGGGCCAGCGAGTTCTTGCAGCTCTATCCTGCCGCCAATGTGCTGGTGGCCACGAAAAAGGATTTTGAGACAAAGAACCGCAAACGCTTCTGCGGACGCATCGCCACCGGCGACTACGACGCCGTCATCATCGGACACAGTCAGTTTGAGAAGATACCCGTCAGTATCCAGCGGCAGCGGGCTATTTTGGAGCAGCAGATGGATGAGGTGATACAGGGCATCCGGGAGGCCAAGGCGGACAGAGCAGAGAATTTCACCATCAAGCAGATGGAAAAGACCCGCAAAGGCTTGCAGAATAAGCTGGACAAGCTGAACGACCAAAGCCGCAAGGACGATGTGGTCACGTTCGAGGAGCTGGGCGTTGACCGGCTGTTCATCGACGAGAGCCACTACTATAAAAATCTGTTTCTCTATACCAAAATGCGGAATGTCAGCGGCATTGCACAGACGGAAGCGCAGAAGTCCAGCGACCTTTTCATGAAGTGCCGGTACTTAGACGAGATTACAGGCGGACGGGGTGTGGTGTTCGCCACCGGTACGCCCATCTCTAACAGCATGGTGGAGCTATACACCATCCAGCGGTACTTGCAAATGGGAGCGTTGCAGGAGCAGGGCTTCCAGCATTTTGACGCATGGGCTGCCAACTACGGTGAAACGGTCACGGCTATCGAGCTTGCCCCGGAGGGGACGGGTTACCGCGCCAAGACTTGCTTTTCCAAGTTCAACAACCTGCCGGAGCTGATCTCCGTATTCAAAAATGTGGCGGACATCCAAACGGCGGATATGCTGAACCTGCCCGTGCCGGAGGCGAATTACCACAATATCGCCCTGAAGCCGTCCGAGTATCAAAAGGAGATGGTGGCGTCACTGGCGGAGCGGGCCGAGCAGGTACGCAACAAGCAGGTGGACAGCAGCGTGGACAACATGCTGCTGATCACCAACGATGGCCGGAAGCTGGCATTAGACCAGCGGCTCATCAATCCCATGCTGCCCGCCGACCCGGAGAGCAAGGCGGTTAAGTGCGCGGAGACAGTATTTGACATCTGGCGGCGCACGCCGGAAAAGCACTCCACGCAGATGATCTTCTGTGACCTGTCCACGCCCAAGGGCGACGGTGTTTTCAGCGTCTATGACGACATCCGCAGTAAGCTGGTAGCGATGGGCGTGCCGGAAAATGAGATCGCCTATATCCACGACGCCAAGACGGAGACGCAGAAAAAAGACCTGTTCGCCAAGGTGCGCGCCGGTCAGGTGCGTGTGCTGCTGGGCAGCACCCAGCGTATGGGTGCAGGCACCAACTGCCAGCAGAAGCTGGTGGCATTGCACCATTTGGACTGCCCGTGGCGTCCGGCAGATCTCCAACAGCGGGAGGGACGCATCATCCGGCAGGGCAACGAAAATGCTGAGGTGGACATTTACAGCTATGTCACCGAGGGCACCTTCGATGCCTATCTCTACCAGCTGGTGGAGCGGAAGCAGAAATTCATCGCGCAGATCATGACCAGCAAGAGCCCAGTGCGTTCCGCCGAGGATGTGGATGAGCAGGCACTCTCCTATGCGGAGATCAAAGCACTGGCCAGTGGTAATCCGCTCATCAAGGAAAAGATGGATCTGGACATTGAGGTATCTAAGCTGAAACTGCTGAAAGGCAATCATCTCAGCCAGCGGTATGCGCTGGAGGACGCCATCAGCAAAACCTTTCCCAAGTCCATCGCGGAAACACAGGAAAGGCTTGCCGGATACGGCGCAGATATTGCCACGGTCAAGGCGCACACCGCGCCTAACGCGGACGGATTCTCCCCCATGACGCTGGCGGGTAAGGTCTATGCCGAGAAAAAGGCAGCAGGCACGGAGCTGCTGACACTCTGCCAGAATATGCTGACGCCGGAGCCGATGCAGATCGGCCTTTACCGCGGCCTGACGCTGGAGCTGTCCTTTGACAGCTTTTCGCAGGAGTACCGGCTGGCCATGATCGGACAGCTGCGCCATGTGGTGACGCTGGGCACGGATGTATTCGGCAATATCCAACGCATGGACAATCTGCTGGAAAGTCTGCCGGTAAAGGAGCAGGCTTGCCGAGAAAAGCTGAGCGAGCTGCACTCCCAACTGGAAACGGCAAAAGCGGAGGTGCTGAAGCCCTTCCCCCGAGAGGAAGAATTGAAGGCAAAGCTGCTGCGATTGGAGGAGCTAAACGCATTGCTGAACATCGACAAGCGTGAGCCGGAGATCGTGGCGGATGCAGAAGCACCGGAGGCTTGTGAGCAGCCGCCGGCAAGAAAAACAACGGATTTGGAAAGGTAGGTCGATATGGGGTATCAGGAGAGCTGGTTTTATATGGAGCCGCAGCGAAAATTTGATAAGCTGATCCGCGCATACGAGCGGGCGGAAAGCGCCGGGTACTATAGGGTGGCCGGCGCAGAGCCGTGCTCTGTGGCGATACTCAAGCAGCCCTTCGGGGATGTGCCTGCAGGGTCAAAGGTGCTGTGGGTGTGCGGTGACAGAGGCTTTCACAGTGTAGGCGGCGTGTTCGGCGATGCACTGCACTGTCGGGCGAGAATCCGCGTGATCCCGGTAGAGGAGGTGCTGGAACCGGGGGATGTTCGGTTGGAGGGCATCGATCTGGACAGCGCCGTGCCCACGGAAAATGACTATATGCGCCGGTATAGCGTGCAGAACTATGCCCATCGAATGCGGACGGGAAGGGTAAGGTAGAGAGAAGGATGTTGCCAGAAAAACTTTTTCGAATTACGAGTAGTTGTTGCACAATATGCTGCAACTATTACATTAAATCGCATATACTATAGTGGGTAATATGGGAACAGTGCAAGCGCCGTCGAGCTCAGTGTAGGGCAATGCATGAAAATGTGTAAGAATGCGTAAATGCATAGCGAGAAAGCTTGACAATAGGTGCGTATTCTGCTATATTACCCATAGTGATTGTGCTACACATGCTTGCGGGGCGTGTAGCCGAGAAAGGGAACTTCCGTAAGGAAGTTCCCTTTCTCATTAGAAGGGAGTCGACAGAAAGATGAAAGACAAGCCTTTCAAAACATACGAAGAGTTAGTCGTTAAACTGAGAGATGAAAAGAAGCTTGTTATTGCTGAGGAAGATGAGGCAAAAGTAATCGCTCTGCTCAAAAAGTATAGCTACTTCTCAATGATTTCAGGTTACAAAGCACTGTTCAAGCAAGCGGATGGGACATATATGCCAGATACCCGTATCGATGATATCTTGGCGCTCTATAAGTTTGACGATACTCTGAGAGATGAGTTCTTTCACGCAATTCAGATTGTTGAAAAGAATATAAAGTCGCTGTTGTCATATTCCTTTGTGGCTTTGTGCGGAGATGATCAGGCTGCATACCTTTCGCCGGCAAGCTATGATGAGAAGCCGGGAACGAAAAACGAAGGTAAACGAAAGGCAGAAATTAGAAAACTGGTTTCAACACTGTTTTCCATTGTAATCCCCCCGTCTGATCACAAATACATTCAACATCAATGGGACAAGCACGGGAATGTCCCGTTATGGGTTGCTGTGAAAGCACTTACACTCGGCAATGTCTCAAAAATGTACAGTTTGTGCAAATCATCTGTACAGAGCAATGTAGCGAAAGAGTTTCCGGGGGTAAGTACAGAAGACCTGATTGGTATGCTGGACATGCTGACCCGTGTTCGGAATGTTTGCGCGCATAGTGAACGGCTGTATGATTTCTCTGTAATAGATAAACGCGCTATTCCAAACTTCCCCATTCATGCCACTATTGGAATATCAAAAACCAAAGCAGGGCTGTATAAACAAGGAAAAACGGATCTCTTTGCGGCACTGATATGTCTTAAGTATTTGCTTGATGCCAAAGACTTTGCTTGTACATGTACGAATATATCTTCTGCATTGGCATGTCTTTGCAATGAGACAAAGCAGATTCCTCCGAACAAGATTCTTTCATGTATGGGTTTTCCGATGAACTGGATAGATATCCTCAATTAAGAGTGACTTTTTGCTTCTTAAGTATTCTTTTGCTCAGAAGATACATAAATCAGTATGAACTATGTGCGAATTAGATGGGTGAAGCAATCAGAAATGGAACTAAAAATGCTTAGGGTGCGGGCAGAAATGTCTGCACCTTTCTCATACCCGAAAGAGGTGAACAACCATGCCCTATGTATCCAAGGAGCAGCTTACTGCTGCACGGGAGGTGGATCTGCTGACCTACCTGCGTTGCTTCGAGCCGCAGGAGCTGGTGCATATCAGTGGCAGCACCTACGCCACCCGCACCCATGACTCTTTGAAAATTTCCAACGGGAAATGGTTTTGGTGGTCGCGTGGGATCGGTGGAAGAAATGCTCTGGACTATCTGACCGCGGTAGAGGGCTTATGGCTTCCGGAGGCTGTGCAGCGCATCCTCGGAGAATCGCCCTGCATACCGCCTCCGCCAAAGCCTGCCGTACTGTATCCGAAAACTGAATTTACGCTGCCGTCCAAACACGCCGATAATCGGCGTGTTTTTGCATATTTACGCAGCCGCGGCATTGACGCCGAGATCATCAACCACTGCATCAAGCACGGGCAGCTCTATGAGGATGCTGTCCGCCATAACTGCATATTTGTTGGCTTTGCAGAGGGTAAGCCTGCCTATGCCATACTGCGGGGAACGCAGCGGGAAAAGCGGTTTGTCGGTGAAGCAGCAGGCAGCGACAAGCGATTTACCTTTGCTATACCTTTGGCACCGAGCAACGGATCGACCCTGTGCGTTTTTGAAGGAACCATTGATGCACTATCCTATCTGACATTGCTGAAGCAACAGGGCTCGGACTGGCGCAAGGCAAATACACTGGCGCTGGGCGGCATTTCCGGTAAGGGACTGCAACGATTGCCGCCGGCACTTACGCAGTATTTGAAAGCTGCACCCCATATATCCCGCATCGTGCTGTGCCTGGACAATGACGAACCGGGACGGGTGGCGGCAGCGGCACTGCAGGAGCTGCTGGCAGGATATGAGGTCATCGACAAGCCGCCATTGCGGGGCAAAGACTACAATGACCTGCTGCAGTATCGGCACTGCGCAGTCCGCTGATTTCTTTTTTCGGCGCAGTAACGCGGGACGCGGTGCATAGCGCCGCTGTCCCGGCAAGCATAGCATTTTGACAGCAAAATGCGCTTGTTAAAAGGGGCAAGCCCCCTAAGACCCCCATTAAAAACGAGGAGGAAACTCATGAGAGAAATTGCAAAGCGAATTTCCCTGCGGCTGGACAGCGCAGAATACGCACACTTGAAGCAGCTCTCCGCAGATACCGGCCTAAAAATGGAGCCGGTACTCCGCAGGCTGATTGTAGGGGCGGAGCTGCGCCCCCGTCCGCCCGACGAACTGCCGGAGCTGCTGCGCCAGCTTTCCGGCATGGCGGTCAATATCAATCAGATCGCCAAGGTGGCCAATGCCCGCGGATTTGTCCGCATGGAGGACATCGACCACATTAAGGCAATGCAGGGTCTGCTTTGGCGGACGATGAAACGCCTTTGATATGGCCATTGTTAAGATCATCGCCATCCGCGACCGGCTGGATAAGCGCGTGAATTACGCCATCAACGGCGAAAAGACCACGCTGGACGCTGGCATTACTTACGCTGTAAATTCAGAGAAAACAAAGCAGCATTTCTTTGCGTCTGCCATTAATTGTGAGAGCTGTGAAACAGCTTATGCCGAGATGCAGGAGACAAAGCGTTGCTTCGGAAAAGCGGGCGATGTGGTAGGGTATCACTTCATCCAGTCCTTTGCACCCGGAGAGGTGACGCCGGAGCAGGCGCACCGTATCGGCATGGCTTTTGCCAAAAAGCTCTTTGGCGGTCAGTATGAGGCGGTCATCGGAACACACTTGGACAAAGCCCATCTGCACAATCACATTGTAGTGAATTCCGTATCCTTTGTGGACGGCAGAAAATATCACAGCAGCCCCGGCAGCTACTATTTTGATGTGCGAGGCGCATCCGATGCGCTGTGCCGAGAGAATGGGCTATCCGTCATCGCGCCGCAGGGCAAAGGAAAGCACTATGCCGAATGGAAAGCGGAAAACACGGGTAAGCCCACCATCCGCAGCATCATCCGCGCTGATATTGACCGCGTGATCGAGAACGCCTACACCTTTGACACATTTCTGATGCTCCTGCGGCGGCTTGGTTATGTGGTGCAGAACCAGCCAAACCGCAAATATGTGACCGTGCTGCCGCCGGGCGGCAAACGAGCGATCCGGCTGGATAGGCTTGGTAACGGGTATACGGAGCAGGACATCCGCATCCGACTGGCCGCCCGGCGTGAAGGCGCGGTACCGCCTGCCCCTGTCACAAAGTGTAAAGGCAGGCGTTACCGAATCAAGAGCAAGCACCCAACCGTGCCGAAACGAAAGATCACAGGCTTTCAGGCTCTTTATCTTCGGTATCTGTATCTGCTGCGAGGGACACGAAAAAAGACCCGCTTCCGGTGTGTCCCTTTTTCCATGCGGCAGGAGATCGTTCAGCTGGAACGGTACGAGCGGCAGTTTCTTTACCTGTGGTCAAATCATATCACCACGGCGGAGGAACTGGCCAACCGTACCGGCGAACTGGAGCGCGAGATTGAAGCAGGCGTCATACAGCGAAAACCACTCTATCAGGAAAGGAGGCGAGCAGCGGATGAGGAAGGCAAAGCGCGGTGCAGCGCTGAGATTGACCGGCAGACTGCCTCCCTGCGGGAGAAACGCAGGGAATTGACCCTGTGCCACGGGATATTGGCGGATGTACCGCATATATCCCAACAAGTAGAGCAGGCGGAAGCCATGCGGCAAAAGCAAGTCAAAAAGGAGGAAAAACGCCATGAATACCAGCGGTGAAACTGCCGAATTGGTGGTAAAAGAGGGTATCCAAATTACGGAGAGTGCCGTTAAACTGGCGGGCTTGGGCGCGAAAAATTTGGCAGCTCTGCTGATTGCCATTGCCAAGGACAACCCAAAGCTGTCCGGCAAGACGGGGCTGAAGCGGCTGATCCAGGACGGCGAGGAGTTGACTATTTTCTCCGTCAAGCAGGAGGATCTGAAAGGCTTTCAGATGGAGAGCAAGCGCTACGGGGTGCTGTTCTATCCCGTTATCAATAAGGTGGAGAAAACCGGCACAGTGGAGATCATGGCCAAGGCCAAGGATGCCAAGCAGATCAACCGTATCTTTGAACGGATGGGCTATCCCGCGCCAGTACGGGAGGACGCCGCAAAAAAAGCAAGTGCCCGCGCTCCGTCCGAGAACAGCTCCAAGGAGCGCGGGAATGGTGCCAGAATCTCTACCGAGATGGCATCTGAGAAAAAGCCATCCGTCCGAGCAAAGATGCAGGAGCTGAAGAAAGTGTCCGAACAGATGGTACGGCAGGCCAAAACCATTGCCGACCAGGAGCACGAACAGAGATAAGCAAAAATTTGACAGCAAACCCTTGTATCCGCATAATGGTATCATCTTAGTACGAAGGGATGATGCTGCTATGAAACGAACCGCTTTCTGCGTGACATTGACGCTATGCGCGATATTCTTGGTGGGCTGTGCAGCACAAGTGCAAAGCAAAACACAGGCACCTGACTCTGCACAGGCAGAATTGCCTCAAGTTCGGGGAACCGACAATGCGGCAGAAGCGGCGGATACGCCGTTGCTGCCGGCAGAGGGTAAGGCTACCGAAACAGATGCCGGTGTGGAGTCATCAAAGTCCACACCGCAAACGGATGATTCAGCAGATAAGGCGGCAGAAAAGCAGCCTGCATCCGGCAAAACGGTGCAGCCTGCTGTACCTGAGCCGCCGGCAACATCTAAGCAAGAGCCTACAGCAACTCCCCCGTCGGCTCCCACCCCCGAACCTGCTCCTACGCCGACACCCGAGCCTGACCCTGCACCGTCTGCGGCCAGCGGGAACATCTACTCCATCGCGGCGGCCGTGCGGGTGGGCAACGAGTATGCGAAGGCGCAGTACGGCGTGACCATCGACACCGACCTGACTGCGGAGAATGCCAGCTACTTCCCCGGCACGGCAGACAGCGTGGCGTGGCTGGCGGCCAACGGCGGGCAGGAGGCACTAAACCGCGCGGTACGGGGCAATGTGGACGCCACCTTCCAGTATTTGGCAGCCATGGACGGCGCGAATGCCGTCAGAGCCTATGCACGGTTCAACTGCACCGTGCGCTATAGCGCAGCATCGGACGAGTACATCGTGGTGGTGCTGTACGGATAAAATCGAATACCCAACAGAAGGCCGACAGCGTGAGCTGCCGGCTTTTGCGTTGGGAGAAAGGATATTATGAAGAAAACCATTCCCAAGCTGCTGACGCTGGTGTGCCTGCTGGCGGCACTCATGGGGCTGTCCGCTGTGACAGCTCACGCTGAAACCATCTCCGGCACCATCTCGGGCGGCAGCAATTATCGCTACTATGAGGATAAATCCAATGTGCCCCAGTGGGGTCCATTCATCAGCACGAAGCTGAAATACTTTACAAGGAGTGATACCGGCAAGACGGTGCCTGCCTACTGCATGGAGCCTGCCGCAGCCTCCTCGGGGTCTGCCTTGGGCTACTCATCCGTGTCCTGGAGCGCTCTGAGCTGGAATCAGCGTTATGCGGTGACCTTGGCACTGGCCTACGGCCACGGCGGCAGCTATACATTTGATATGAATCCCGATTATGCGCAGTTGGCGACCCAAGCCATTATCTGGGAATTTGTCTGCGGCTACCGCAGCCCCACCTACCCCTACACGCTGCACGACACCACCTGCCATCGGATGTTCCGCTATGTGGACGCGGGCGTAGGAAAAGCCTATGACACCATCATTGACCGCATGATGCAGCACGGTAAGCTCCCCAGCTTTGCGGTGCGGTACCGAAACCAGTTGAGCGAAAGCAATGCCATCGAGCTGGACTGGGACGGCAGCCGGTACACAGGAACGGGCACCGACACCAACGGCGTGCTGTCGCAGTATTCCTTTGGCTGCAACATCGGCGGCGTGACCATCCGCCAGGAAGGCAACACATTGACAGTGACCGCCACCAAGGAGGCCGCCGAAAAGCTGGACGGCTATGTCAGCAGCGAAAAAGGCTATTCCCTGGATGTGGACGGCACAGAGGCCGTGCTGCTGGAGCCAAGCAACGGCAGCGACTTCCAGTCGTGTGCCGCGCTGACCACCCTGCCCGATCCCGTGTGGGCGTATATCCAGTTCAAAGTCAACAAGGTGGGCAGCATTTCCGTTCGTAAGGTAGATGCCATAGGCGAGGCTCTCGCCGGGGCGGAATTGCTGCTGGAAACCTCTGCGGACGGACAGTCATGGACGGAAGTCGGCAGTGTCACCACCGGTGCAGATGGACTTGCCCAGTGGGAAAATCTCAAGACCGGCGTACAGTATCGCATTACCGAGGCGAAAGCGCCCGTCGGATATACCCTGCTGCCTGAGCCGGTGGAGGTGGGCACGCTGACGGCGGATGCAGCGGACATCACCATCACCCTCTGCAACAATGCAGGATTTGAGCTGCCATTCACAGGCGGCACGGGATTCACAACATATTTCCTGCTTGCGGCACTCATGCTCTGCGTGGGTGTTTATTTTTGCAAAAAATCTAATATCAGGAAGGAGAACAACTGAACATGAAAAAGAACCATCGCATAGTATCGCTGCTGCTGGCGGCACTTATGGCCATCGGCCTCATGACCACGGCATTTGCCGCAGAGCCTACCATCAACACCGGCAAGAGAGCGTCCCTGAACATCTACAAGTACGATATCACCACGGCCAGCGCGGACGGCGCGTGGGACGCAGAATCCTATGTCAGCACCGGCCTGCATGACGACGCCGTCATCGACAAGCTGGCAAAATATGCCGTGCAGGGCGTGGAATTCACCTATTTGAGAGTGGCGGACAACGCCATGAACAATGAGCTGGTGAATGGTCGGCGCCGGGTAGGTGTGCTGTACGGCTTTGACGGCGCGGACGCGGTGCTGCCCGCCATCGGCGTGACCGCCGCAGATGCCTACAAGAGCGAAAACGGAAAAAACTACTACACCAGCGATGTGCTGAATGGCAAGCTGGCCGCTGCGCTGGCTGCCAATGCCACCACGGTGAAAAATGCGCTGGAAGCTGCGGTCAAGAACGGCACGGCCATGACCGAGACGGACGCTGCCGGTCACACCTCTGCGGAAAACCTTGGGCAGGGCCTGTACCTCGTTGTCGAAACCAGAGTACCGGAGAATGTCACCTCTACCTGCAACCCTTTCTTCGTGTCCTTGCCCATGACCACCGTGGACGGCACAGGCTGGAACTATGATGTGACTGTCTATCCCAAAAACCAGACCGGCAACCCCACGCTGGAGAAAACCGTGCGCGAGAGCAAAAATTCCACCGGCAAGAACAGCGGCAGCCTGACAGACATTGGGGACGGTTACGCCCACACCACCACCGCCTCAGTGGGTGATGTGGTCGACTATCAGATCATCAGCACCCTGCCCACTATTACCTCCAAGGCGACCAGCCTGAGTGAGTATACTTACGTCGATACCATGTCCAAGGGCATCCGTTACAATAAGCAGGATGTAGTCATCGAGTTCTTCAAGGACGCTGGCTGCACCGATAAGATCACCACTTGGGCGGAGGATTCCGGCAAATTCACCGTGACCTATGACGATACTGCCAACACCATGACCATCCGCATGACCGAGGCCGGTCTGACCGAGATCAACGAGTCTGAGAGCGTTTACACCGACAGCGTGAAGCGGGGCTATTCCGACTGCACCATGCGCATCACCTACGCCGCCACACTGACCGCCGACGCCCAGATGGGAGATACCGACAACCCCAATGAGGTCGTGCTGACTTGGAAGCGCACCAACACCACTTATTTTGACACGCTGGAGGACTGCTGCCATGTCTACACCTACGGCATCGACGTTCTCAAGCAGTTCAGCGACAACGGCGGCAAGGTGCAGAACGTGAAGTTCCTGCTGCACAACGATACCGACGATGTGTATGTGATTGCTGAGCAGAAGGACGGCGTGTATTACGCCAAGGGCTTCGCCGCTAAGAAAGCGGACGCTACCACCTTCGTTCCCAACGCACAGGGTCATGTGGTGGTGAAGGGGTTGGAGGATGACACCTATTCCCTGACCGAGACTGCCACGGATAAGGGTTATATTCTCCTCAAGGAAGCGGTCAAGATCGTCATCAAGACTTCGGAAAACGGCGCTTGTGAGCAGTGCGGTGCCAAACTGCTGACCGCCACCGGTACCGTCAACGGTAAGGACATCAGCATGACGGAGGGCAATGCCATCGTGCCGCTGACGGTCATCAACAACCCCGGTTTTGACCTCCCCAAAACCGGCGGCTACGGAACGTGGATGTTCACCATCGGCGGCGTGGGCCTGCTGGGCGTGGCGGCGTTCATCGTGGTGAAGTTCCGCAAGCGTAACGAGCAGTGAAGCGCTGGCTGTTGGCGGCGGCTTGCGGCGCAGTGGCGCTGGGGCTTCTACTTTACCCACTGGTGGGAGAACTCCTGAGCGAAAAATACCACTCGGATATAGAAACCGCCTACACCGCAGCCATTGAAGATACGAATACCGCCGAGTTAGAGCGGCAGCGCCAGGCGGCGCAGCAGTATAACGCCATGCTGTCCGGCGCGGCCATCACAGAGGGAGGGGCTTCGGCCCCTCCCTTGGCGTATGATCAGCAGCTCACGGTGGGCAGCGTCATGTGCTATGTGGACATTCCGAAAATCGGCGTGTATCTGCCAGTGGAACACGGCACGAGCGCCGACACGCTGGAAAAATCCGTGGGTCATGTGGTGGGCATGTCCCTGCCAGTGGGCGGTGCAAGCACTCACGCGGTGTTATCCGCCCACAGCGGCATGGCGAGCTCTAAGCTATTTTCGGACATTGACCAGCTTGCAGAGGGCGACATATTTTACATCCATGTGCTGGGCGATACATTGGCGTATCAGGTAGACAATATCGCTACTGTGCTGCCCACGGACACCGGTTTGCTGCAAATCGAGGGCGGAAAAGACTTGGTAACGCTGGTGACCTGTACGCCGTTTGGTGTCAATACCCATCGGCTGCTGGTGCGGGGGCATCGGGTGCCGTACACGCCGGAAACGGCGGAAGAAATCACTGCAACACCGGCTTCCTCCTCGTGGACGCGGCACTATCTGACGGGATTGGGTATCAGCTTCGGCGCAGCGGCAGTGGTCGGCGGCGGGTACTTCATCGTGAAACGGAGGAAGCGCTATGCGTAAAAAGAAGCTATTACTGGCGGCGCTGTTGGCTGCGGCTGGCGTCTGCGTCCTGCTGTGGCCGGTGTTCACCGGACACAGGCTGCAAGCCAATACGGATGAAGCGGCGCAGAGTTTCCTCGAAGAACGCAAGCTAAACCCGTATCCCGAGCTGCTGGCAGCCTTACAGGCATATAACCGCCAGCTTTATGCGGAGAAACAGCACGATTTGACCAGCTTGGAAGCCTGCGAGGAGCCTGCCGTTGACCTTGCCGCCTACGGCATCGAGGACGAGATCATCGGCGTGCTGGAGATCTCGGCCATGGAGTTGACCATGCCGGTCTACTTGGGCGCATCGGATGAACATCTTGCCCTCGGCGCGGCGGTGCTGGGCAGCACGTCAGCGCCCATTGGCGGCGATAACACCAACTGCGTCATTGCAGGCCACCGAGGCTGGCGCGGTGCGGATTACTTCCGCCACATCGATCGCCTGCAGGTGGGCGATACCGTGCAGCTGACGAATCTATGGGAAACGCTGACCTATACCGTAACGGACATCCAGATCATCCAGCCCCAGGAGGTGGAGAAAATTAAAATTCAGTCAAACCGCGACCTGCTGACTTTGCTGACCTGCCATCCTTACGCCAGCGGTGGGCGACAGCGGCATGTGGTGGTGTGCGAAAGGGTGGTGATATGAAGAAAGTTAAACCAATCGCATGGGTGATTCTATGCCTGCCGGTTCTCTATGCCGCGATTGCAGCGGCCGCAGCCTATAAACAGGATACCAACCTGTTCGACCTGATGACTCGCTTCAGCCATGTACTAAAGCACCCAACGCTGCTGCACTGGACGGGCTATACTCCACAATGCATCATCGGTGCATTGGCCTGCTACGGTCTGGCCGTGACGCTCTACTATTCCGGCTATGAAAACCGCCGCCCCGGCGAGGAATACGGCTCTGCCAAATGGGGCAGCGTCCGTGCGCTGAATAAGAAGTACGCCGATCCGAAAGGGAAAAATGCCATCCTGACAAAACGCATTTCCATCGGGCTGGACGGGTATCGGCACAAGCGCAATCTGAACATTCTTGTGGTGGGCGGCAGCGGCTCCGGCAAAACGCGGTATTTCTGCAAACCGGGTATTATGAGCGTCAACTGCTCCTATTTGGTCATAGACCCGAAGGGCGAGATGCTTCACAGCACTGGCCGCCTGCTGGAGCAGGAAAAATATGACATTAAGGTATTCGACCTCATTCATCCGCAGCAGTCGGATGGATACAATCCCTTCACCTACATCCGGGACGAGCCGGATGTGCTGAAGCTCATGGACAATCTGGTAAAAAATACCACCCCGCCTAAGGGCGCGTCCAACGATCCGTTTTGGGAAAAAGCAGAAATTGCGCTGGATTCTGCGCTGATGCTGTATCTGCTCAGCGAAGCGCCCAAGGAGGAGCAGAACTTTGAAATGCTGATGTTTATGCTGGAATGTGCGCGTGTCATGGAGGAGGACGAGCAATATCAAAGCCCGCTGGATCTGCTGTTCCAAGCGCTGGAGGAGCGGGAGCCGAATCATGTAGCAGTGCGGGAATATAAGGTTTACAAGCAGGCAGCGGGCAAGACAGCGAAATCCATTCTTGTAACCGCCTCCGTCCGGCTGGCGGCATTTATTTTCCCGCAGTATGCGGCCATGATGCAGACGGATGAGATGGACTTCGCCTCATTGGGTGAGCGAAAGCGAGCCATCTTCTGCATCATTCCTGTCAATGACGGCAGCATGAACTATTTGGTCAGTATGCTATTGACCCAGTGCTTCCAGCAACTCTACCTGCGGTCGGATGAGCGGTACAACGGGCGGCTGCCGGTGCCGGTGCGCGTCATACAGGACGAGTGGGCCAATGTGGCGCAGCCGGACAGCTATCCCAAGGTGCTGGCCACCTGCCGCAGCTATAACATCGGCATCAACATCATTGTGCAGAACATTCATAGCATCAAGGCACTCTATAAGGACGAATGGGAAAGCGTCATCGGCAACTGCGATACCCTCCTTTTCCTCGGCGGCGGCAATGAGCCGACATCGCTGGAATTTATTTCCAAGCTCCTGGGAAAAGAAACGGTACATACCCGCACCCGCGGGCAGACGAAAGGGCGCAGCGGCTCCAGCTCTGTGAATTTTCAGCAGACCGGGCGCGATTTGATGACGCCGGACGAGATACGGATGCTGCCCTCAGATGACGCCCTGCTGCTTATCCGCGGTGAAAAGCCGGCGCGGGATAAAAAGTATGACATTCGCCGTCACCCCAATGTGCAGCGCACCACAGACGGCGGAGCGGAGCCCTATATCCACAATCCGCCTGTGCCGGACTATTCTCTGCCGGATCTGCCCTATGCATTCCGTACACTGGACGATTTCACATTTTTGGAGGACGAACATGAAAACGAAGAAAACTAAAACCATGGCAAGAAGCGTTTGCGCCGGTGCGCTGCTTCTGTGCTGCGTTGTACCTGCCTACGCTACCGCCAGTGATCCGCTGAGCATCGTTAATAATCTGTCCGACTTCATCTTTTCGATCATCAAGGCCATCGGCATCATCATTCTTGGCTGGGGCATCGTGCAGGTGGGTATGAGCATCCAGAGCCACGACGCCAGCCAGCGGACGCAGGGCCTGCTGTGCCTGTTCGGTGGCTTGCTTATTACCTTCGCCAAGGAGATCCTGACGCTGATCGGCGCGGTGTAAAGAACTGATTGCTAATTGCAAAGTAGGAATTTGTGACTATAATAGAAGGGAGGTGATGCATTCATGAAATTATACCGATATATTCCTGCACTTGATAGAGAAAATGGGACTCAGCTATACAAGGGAATGATAGAAAACTTGCAGTGTGCGCGTTTGAGATTTACTAATCCAGCTACACTAAATGATCCCTTGGAAGCAGGCGCGCCTTATACTTTTAGAGAAAACGGCAATGTAGTAACTCCAAATACGAAAGAAATCAAAGAAATACTTTCTACCCACCTCGGTAAGAATGTTTGGAAAGAACCGAGAGGAAAGAGAATTTTGGAGGTAATGCCGTTTGGCATTTCTTTAGAGTACGCGATAATGCTTTGCCTTTCAAAAAGTGAGAACAATCAACTTATGTGGGCACATTATGCCGACTATCATAGAGGCATTTGCTTGGAATTTGATTTTCCAGATAGCTTTTGTAGCAAGGTGACGTGGAGTGATGCGGTAATTTTCTCTCATAAGAATTTCGGATTATTTTGCCATTGCGGAGATGTAAACTATGAAGCCCAAAGAATAGCCATTATCTTTTCGGATGGGATTGCTGAGAATGATTATCCTGTTTACGATGCGCTTTTATCAAAACCAGACTGTTGGAAATATGAGCAAGAATATAGAGTCCTTTTGTGTTATCCAATAGATAGTGAATGTAAGTTTGCGGCGGGGGCAAATACGCGTGAATACTACTTTACATATCCGAAAGAATGGCTAACAAGTATAACGTTTGGTATGCGTTTATCTGAAACACCACGAGAATCAATAATTCAGTGCATTGGCGAGGCGAAATATCCGGATGTAACTTTCAAACAAGAAATCCTTGTAAACAACAAGTTTGAAATAGGCTGCGAAAAAATTTAATTTTAAAACGTGAGGTGTAGAGGTGGTCTGCATCTCACGTTTTGCTGTAGAGGTGATATTACATGGACAACAACTGGATCATTGACAATCTCAACTATGCCTTTGGAGTATGGAACGACAAGCTAACGGAGATGTGGTCGCTGTTGACCCAATCGCCGCAGGCGTTTAAGGGTGGTACGATATGGCAGACGATCCAGACCGTCAATGGAGCCATGCAGGGCATCGGTTACGGTTTGCTGGTGCTGTTTCTGGCCATCGGCATCTTCCGCAGCAGCGCCGGCTTTCGGGACTTCCAACGGCCTGAACACATCCTGCGGCATTTTATCTACTTCGTCATGGCGAAGTTGGCTGTTACCTACGGCATCGACCTGATGGTGGACATCTTTGCGGTCTGTGCCGGTATCATCTCCGCCGCTGCCGGCAGCGTGGGCGGTATCGACGGTGCAGCTGTGTCGCTGCCTACGGAGATAGTGACGGCCATCGGGGATGTGGGCTTCCTCGCCAGTATTCCCCTGTGGCTGGTAACGCTGCTGGGCTGTCTGGTCATTACGGTGCTGGCGTTTTTGATGATCCTCACCGTGTATGGCCGGTTTTTTAAGCTCTATTTATATGCCGCGCTGTCGCCGGTGGCATTGGCGTCCTTTGCGGGAGAAGGCATGTCCCAGATGGGACGCGCCTTTCTCAAAAGCTATATGGGCGTGTGTCTGCAGGGCGCGGTGATCGTGCTGGCCTGTATCGTGTTTTCGGCCTTCGCCGCCAGCGGCACAGTGGTGCTGGGCGGTGGCTCGGTAGTCGCGCAGGTGTGGGGCTATCTGGGCGAGGTGATCTTCAATATGCTGGTGCTGGTGGGCTTGGTGAAGGGTGCCGACCGCGTGGTAAGGGAGATGTTTGGGATGTGATGGGAAGTGCCGTTAGTTAGTATCCCCAATAAGGCAAAGAGGAACGGCTTGAAGCCGCTCCTCTTATCCATAATATGGGTATGCTTCAACTCTGCCAATGTTCTTAGCCATACCACAGTAAGTGTTCATGTCCTTTTCAACTTCAGCTTGCCCTATGCTTAACGCAGTCAGATCAAGAATATGGACGTGTGGTTTCATTCCGTTGTGCGAGTGATCAGTATGAATGACCCAAAGATAAAGCCGACCATTGAGACGCTTAAATTCACATTGCTCGTTGCAATCCCAGAAATAAGACATAACGCACCTCCATAACTTAGTATGTGATTATTATAACATCTTAAGGAAGAAAAACAAGTGCTTTAGGCGATAGCAGTTAGGAGAAAATACACACATGGAAATCAAAATCAACAAAGAAATACGCAGCTACAAGGAGACTGTCTACTTCGGCCTGACAGCGCGGCAGCTTATTTGTTCGCTGCTGGCCGTGGGTACGGCGGTGGGGCTGTACTTCGCCCTGCGGGGCGTATTAGACCGCGAGACGCTGGGCTGGCTGTGCATCGTGGGCGCTGCGCCCATGGCGGCAGCAGGCTTCTTCCACTACAACGGCCTGACGCTGGAGCAATTCCTGTGGGCATGGTGCAAGACCAATTTCCTGTTGGCCGGTCGGCGGCTGTGGCACAGCGAGAATTACCTATACGACCTTTGGGAGAAGGAGGACAAGAAGTGAGAAAACTATTCAAAGGCCGCAGCACGGAACGGGACGCCTTTCGCATCCCACGCAGCGTGCAGCAGTCCATCCCCATCAAGCGCATCTATAAAGACGGTATCTTTCGTGTAAGCGGCAGGTTTTCCAAGACCTGGCGCTTTTTTGACATCAATTATGCCGTGGCCTCGCCGGAAAAGCAAATGGAGCTGTTTTTGAGCTACTGCGGCGTTCTCAACAGCCTGCCCATCGACGCGGGTATTAAGCTGACACTGGTGAACCGCCAACTTAACCGGCAGGAGTTCAGTAGGAATCTCCTGATGGCTTACCGGCAGGATAGCCGCGACTATATGCGCCGCGAGTACAACGGCATTCTGCTGGACAAGGCCACCGGCAGCAACAATCTGGTGCAGGAGAAGTACATCACTGTGTCCGTGGCCAAGCGCAGCATCGAGGAGGCCCGCACCTTCTTCGCCCGCGTGGGAACTGACCTGACCGCTGGCCTCGGCCGCATGGATTCCGGCATACGGGAAATCACCCTCAACGAGCGCCTGCGGCTGTTCCACGACTTCTTCCGCGTGGGGCAGGAATCGGCCTTCGCCTTCGACCTGCAAACCGCTCAGCGGCGGGGCCACGACTTCCGCGACGCCATCGCGCCGGAGACGCTGCAATTCTTCCACGACCACTACGCCGTGGACGAGCGCGTGGGCCGCACCCTGTTCCTGCGGGAGTATGCCAGCTTTATCAAGGACACTATGATTACCGAGCTGATGGACTATCCCCGAAACATGATGCTGTCCATCGACATTGTGCCGGTGGCCACAGACGAGGCTGTGTCGGAGATGCACCGGCGCATCATGGCGGTGGAGAGCGACATCACCCGCTGGCAGCAGCGGCAGAACCACCACAACAATTTCTCCGCCAATATCCCCTATGATCTGGAGCAAATGCGGAAGGAGACGCGGGAGTTCTTAGACGACCTCACCGCCCGCGACCAACGGATGATGTACGCGCTGGTGACGCTGACTCACCTTGCCGACAGCGAGGAGCAGTTGGAGCAGGACACGGAGGCGCTGTCCGCCATCGGGCGTTCCCACGGCTGCCAGTTTGCCACTATGAAGCACCAGCAGGAGGACGCGCTGAACACGGTGCTGCCCTACGGCCTGCGGCGTATCGACGCTATGCGGACGCTGACCACGGAGAGTACCGCTGTGCTGCTGCCCTTTAAGACACAGGAGATCATGGACACCGGCGGGCTGTACTACGGTGTCAACGCCGTGTCTCGCAACCTCATCATTTGCAACCGCGACGCGATGCTCAACGGTCACGGTCTGTATACGGACGTGTCCGGCAGCGGAAAGTCCATGATGGCCAAGCAGGAGATCGGCTTTGTGGCACTGAACACCGACCACGATATTATTGTGGTAGACCCTGAGCGGGAGTATGGCCCGCTGATCCGAGCCCTGGGCGGCGAGGTCATTACCATTTCCGCCTCCAACGGCAGCTATGTCAACGCGCTGGACATCTCCAAGGAGTACGGTGACGGGCGCAATCCGCTGGTGCTGAAAAGTGAGTTCATCATGAGCCTGTGCGAACAGCTCATGGGCGCAGGTGAGATCGGTGCAAAGGAGAAATCCATCATCGACCGCTGCACTGCCAACATCTACCGCAAGTACATCCGCAAATACGAGGGAGACCCGCCCACGCTGAAAGACCTCTACGACGACCTCATGCGGCAGAAGGAGCCTGTCGCCCACGAAATTGCGCTGGCGCTGGAGTTGTTTACCACCGGCAGTCTTAACGTGTTCGCCCATCAGACCAACATCGACACCCGCAACCGCATCACCTGCTACGACATTCAGGACTTGGGCGAAAATCTCAAGCCCATCGGCCTGCTGGTGATGCTGGACAGCATCCTCAACCGCGTCATTCGCAACCGGCAGCAGGGGCGGTATACCCACGTCTACATTGACGAGATCTATCTGTTCTTCGCCAGCCCCGGCGTGGGCGGCAAGAGTGCCATCAACAACTATTCCAGCGAGTTCCTGTATAAATGCTGGAAGCGATTCCGCAAATACTACGCCACCCTCACCGGCATTACGCAGAACGTGGAGGAGTGCCTGCTGTCCGATACGGCGCGGTTGATGTTCGCCAACAGCGAGTTCTTGATACTGCTGAACCAGGCACCTACCGACCGTGCTGAGCTGGCCAAGCTGCTGGATGCCAGCGACGCGCAGATGGATTACGTCAGTGACGCACCGGCAGGACACGGGCTGATCAAGGTGGGCTCCTGTCTCGTGCCGTTCATCAATGAGCTGCCCCGCGACACGGAGCTGTACCGCCTGATGACCACCAAGCCGGGAGAGCAAAATGCGTGACGTCAAGACCTGCGCCGCCATGGAGCAGCCGAAAATGCGGCAGCAAAACACCATACCCCGCACGGCGGTGCGTATCTTGCAGCGGCACTATGCCCAGCAGAAGCAGGAACGGCAGACCCAGCACCAGCGTCAGCCGGTGGAATACGCCACGGAGCAGGCACAGCAGGGCGCGGCGGATACCGCCCGTCTGACCTTCCGCGCCACGCGGCAGCTTCAGCGGAAATATGCCCTGCACAAATACCGTGCCCAAAAGGTGCGGCAGCGGCAGGAGGCAACGGCGGTGCAGGTGCAGCAGCGGGATATGTGGCGGTCAACGGAGCAGACCGCCGCGGCGCAGCACACTGCCACAGTGCCGCGCCAACCGGCACAAAAACCGCCTGCGACCGCTATGACCGCCGCCCAGCAGCGGGCAAAGCAGCATACCCAGCGCACCGCCCAGCGGCAGATGCTCCAGCAGGCAAAAGCCGCCGCCCGCAAAGCGGGACAGCGGCTGGAGCAGATGGCACAGGCGGCAGGCAAAGCCATTCGCGCCGGTATTGAGGCGATAGCCGCAGCGGGCGGCGGTGTGGTGCTGTTCCTGCTGCTGGCTTTGCCGGTAATCGCGGTGGCGGCAGCGTTGTCTCCGGCAGGCGTCCTTGCGGACAGTCACACCATGGAACCCACCGGCGAAGCCATGGAGGTGTGGGAACGCCTGCCGGACGATCTCTCCATGGAACGGCGCATGGTCGTCACTTACGCGCTGGCACTGGTGGACAAGGTGGACTACTTCTGGGGCGGCAAATCGCTGGTGCTGGGCTGGGACGACCGCTGGGGCGAGCCGGCAGAGGTCACAGTCGGGGGCAGCGACACCACCGGTACAGAGCAGCCTTACGGCTTGGACTGCTCCGGCTTCGTGGATTGGGCGTTCTACAACGCCAGCGGCGGCAGCTACATCATCGGGCAGGGTGGCGGCGCGGCGGCGCAGCACGCTAGCTGCACAGACATAGCGTGGGACGAGGTGCAGCCGGGAGATCTGCTGTTCTACCCGGAGGACGAACACGTCGGCATCGCCGCAGGGCGCGACTGGCTGGGCCTCCTGCTGGTGGTGCATTGCGCATCCGGCACCAACGGTGTGACCATCTCCCACCAAACCAGCTTTGAAACGGCGGCAAGGCCGGTGTGGTATGCCGACAAATAGAGGGCAGAGGATCCTGTAGGTTGTTGGCCGAAAAAATATTATTTCACTGTCCTCTTAAAGTATTTCACCTGTCTGTCTTGAGTTTTTGCACAGTTGGGCTTGCGTTTTGGCGGATTGAATGGTATAAAAGAGAAGAAATCTATTTGCATGAAGGAGGTGGCGACATGTCACGCAATTCGGGACCCAATGTATTTCAGCGCGGTGTCATGGCGCTGATCCTGCTATCATTGTTGCGAAGGGAAGATATGTACGGCTATCAGCTGGTGCAGGAAATAGAGCGATGTAGCGGCGGACAGCTGAAAACCCAAGAAGGATCTTTATATCCCGTGCTATATCGGCTACAGGAGCAGGGACTGATCTCCGACCGCCGGGTGCTGGTGGGCAAGCGGATGACTCGCGTATACTACCACCTGGAGCCTGCCGGAGAAGCCCGGCTGGAGGAAATGATCCGGGAATATGAATCCATGATGACCGGCGTGACGGCCATCATTCGAGAGGAGGCGCCGCCATGCGGGAAAGACAGCGGCAGGTCAACCGATACGTCCGGGCCGTCGGCAGCTATCTGCCCTGCGCCGGAAAACACAAAAAGCAGCTGCTGACGGCGCTGCGCAGCGAGGCGGAGGCCTACTGCGCCGAAACCCGGGACGCAGACCTGGAAGCCCGGTTCGGGACGCCCCAGCAGGTGGCCGCGGCGTATGTGGACGCCATGAGCACCCAGGAGTTGCTGGCCGCCCTGCGGCGGCGGCGTCAGGTGCTGACCATCCTGATCGCGGCGGTGCTGACGGCGCTGCTACTGTGGGTGGCGGCCCTCTGCGTCAGCCTGTATGACTATCACCAGGCCTACAACGGCTGGAGCGAAACCAGCATCATCGAGGGACCCTCGCCATACGGCCAATAGGCGCAAAGCCCCCGGAAAGCCCTGCTTTCCGGGGGCTTTGTCTGTCGCGGCCGCAGCGTCGGCCCGCAATACTTTTTTTAGAAAATGTTTTTAAGAATATTGACATATTTTGCACAATATGCTACAATCCAGCTTGTAGCTATCCTGTTGATTTGCAACAAAAGCCGCCCGCCTACTGCATATATAATGTGATAGGCGGGCGAATTTCACAATTCGACCGGGGAGGGACTATCCAATGAAACGCTGCATAGTGCCATGGCTTTTTGCGATGCTTCTGCTACTAACCGCCTGTTCTGGATCCGGAGGCTCCGCAGAGGATCCAATCAAAGGGTCAAACCCCACCCCCGCCGTCCAAGGGCACGCCCTGCCCAAGGACAACCGGGACGCCGCCGGAACAGGCGCAGTGTTCACCGACGATGACGGCTGGTATATTTGCAGTGCCGGGGCGGTGAGCTACTACGACTATGCCTCCGGCCAGACCATGACCCTGTGCGCCCAGCCGGGCTGCTCCCACGGGGACGCCAGCTGCCAGGCGTGGGTGGGGAACGTCAACAGCTTCGCCGTTTTGGACGGGGTGCTCTACGCCACCCTCGATGACGCGGGCAGCGGCGCGCAACTGGTGCGCAAGGAGCTGTCCGGCGGGAAAGTCACCGTTCTGGAGCAGTGGGACAACACCGACGATCATTTCTACACCGCCACCCTGGGGCTTTTCTCCTGCGGCAAGGCCACCCTGTATGTGCAATGCCGCATCACAGAGCAGCAGGCGGACGGGCGGGTCGATAGCCGAACCGAGGGCAGCTCCCTGCTATACGACCTTGCCGCCGGCAGCTATCGGGAGCTGTCTGTCCCCGGGACGCTGATGGGCTTTTCCGCCCGCTGGGGCGCCGTGGTGGAGGAGCCGAAGGAGCAGTCCCTGCTGAGTGCGGAGGAGTTCGCGGCGCAGTACGGGGAGAACGCCAGCTACGGGCGGTATGTCCACCAAAACACCCAGCGGCGGCTTCTGCTGTGGAATATGGAGAGCGGGGACTATACCGTTGTGGCCGATCATAACAAGGACGGATATCTTATGACCGTCGACCCCATGCAGGTCTACGGCATGGAGCATATCTATCAGTGCGGGGACGAGCTGCGCCTTCTGAACCTGGATAGTGGCGAGAGCCGCACCCTGCTGTCCATGGAGGATATCATCAACTACTGGGTCATGGACAGCAAGGCCTTTATCATCACCGATACGGAAGCGGGCTCTCGGGTTTGGGTGGCCGATCTGCAGGACGGTAAGCCCGTGGAGTTGGTGGGTGCCGCAGACGAACACGGCATGGTCATGAGCCCCTCCCAGGAGGGCGGCTCCTTCTTCCGGGCGTTGGGCGACAACGGCCGATGCGTCATCTCCAAGGAGAATTTCTATGCCGGGCGCTATGAAAGCGCCGTGGCAGTGGGGTGACGGGATGGAGCTGCAATTTCACGATGTCGCCAAGCGATACGGTGCAAAGGAAGCCCTGCGGGGCATCGACCTGACCCTTACGGCGGGGGTATATGGGCTGCTTGGCCCCAACGGCGCGGGCAAAAGCACCCTCATGAACATCCTCACCGGCAATCTCCGCCCCACCCGGGGCCGCGTCACCCTGGACGGGGAGGACACCGTCTCCATGGGGGCGGCCTTCCGCCGCCGACTGGGCTACTGCCCCCAGCAGCAGGCGTTATATCCCGGCTTCACCGGGGAGCAATTTCTCTATTACATGGCGTCCCTCCAGGGCATGAGCCGGGAGGATGCCAAACGGCGCATGGACTGGGCGCTGGCGCGGCTGGATCTCACGGAGGCGGCAGGCCGCCCCATCCGTGGCTGGTCGGGTGGCATGAAGCAGCGGCTGCTTTTGGCGCAGTCTCTGCTCCACGACCCGGATATTTTGGTGCTAGACGAACCCACGGCGGGCCTTGACCCCCGCCAGCGGGTGGCGGTGCGGAACCTCATCGGCGAAATTGCCGGGGAAAAGATCGTGCTGCTGTGTACCCATGTGGTGCAGGATGTGGAATTCATCGCTCGGGAACTGATCTTAATGAACCAAGGGCTTGCCATCCGTCGCGGTTCCCCCCACGCCCTGGAGCAGGAGCTGGAGGGGCAGGTGTGGGAGCTGACCGTGGCGGAGGAGCAGCTCCCCGATGTGGCGCAATACGGCACGGTGTGCGGCGTTTCCCGCCAACAGGAGGGTATTTTGGTGCGTCTGCTCAGCGCAGCAAAGCCGCCCCCCCCCTGCGCCCCGGCCAGACCCGATCTGGAGGATGTGTACCTGTTCCACTTCGGTGAGGGGGCGGCGCTATGACCTGGGAGCTGCGGAAGATCGGCGGCAGCGGGCGGCTGTGCCTGCTGCTGCTTCTGGCGGTGCTGTGCAGCGGGGTGCTGTTTGCCCTCCACGCCACCGGCGACAGCGGCGGCTACACCGTGTCCGCTCTGCGTCAGGCCATGGCCCAGGAGGACCTGCCCGGCTATGTCACCGGCCTGGAGGACCGGCTGGACCGGGCGTCAGCCAGCGGCGCATGGACGGAATACGACGCCCTGCGCCGCCAGCTGTCCGCCGCCGACGCGGCCCTGGCGCGGGTGCGGCAGGCGGAGGAATATCCGTCCTTTCGGGCAGGCTTGGCGGCAGAATCCCGCCTGAAGCTGCGAATGGGACTGTTTGACGGATTTGCCGCCCGCTCCTTAGAGCAGGGCGCGCAGGTCTATGAATCCCTGGCGGACGTGACCCCCCGGGCGGCGTTTCTGGGCGGTGCGGAGGTGCTGCTGTCCTTTCATCTGACGGACGCTTTGGCGCTGCTGTTCCCCCTGGCGGGTGGACTGACCCTGCTGACCCATGAGCGGGCGGCGGGGCTTGTGAACCTGACCCGCCCCACCCGCCTGGGCCGGTCACGGGTCTACGGGCGGAAGCTGGCCGCCGCAGCGACTCTCTCCACGGCGGGCTTTGCCCTGCTGTACGGCGTCAACGCCCTGATCGCCGGGCTTCTGTACGGCTTTGCGGGGCTTGACGCCCCGGTGCAGAGCCTATACGGCTTCGCCGCCTGCCCCTACCGGATGACGGTGGGCGAACTGCTGGCTCTGGCGGCGGGGCTGAAATACCTGTGGCTGCTGTGCTGCACGGCGCTGATCTTCCTGCTGTGCGCCCGGGCGGCCAATGCCGCTGCGGCGGTTGGCTGCGCGGCGGTCTGCGGGGGCATAGCCGCCCTGATGGCGGGCAGCACGCAGCTGTGGCTGCGGAATCTCAGCCTTTGGCAGCTGGCGGACGGGCAAGCCCTTTGCCGGGAGGCGGTGTATCTGAACCTGTTGGGCAGTCCCCAGGACCGGGTGCTGCTTGGTGCGATATTCCTGGCGGCTCTCGCCGTGATCGCCGGAATAGGCGGCGCGGCGCTGTATGCCCAAACTCCCGGCGGTTCCGGCAGGCGGGTGACCTTTACATGGTCGCTTCCCCGCCCCCGGCACACCTGCCTGGCGGGACATGAGCTGTATAAGGCGCTGATCTCCCGGTGCGGGCTGTGGATCTTGCTGGCATTTTTTGCCGTCATCGCCCTGCTGTACGGCCGATTCACCCCGGAGCGCAGTGAATTTGAGGTGTATTATCGGAACTATTCCGAGATTTTGTCGGGTGAGCCCAGCCAGAAAAAGGACGACTACCTGGCATCAGAGCTGGCGCGGTTTGACGGGCTGAATGAGCAGCTCGCGGAGCTGGCGCAGCAGTACCCCGACGCTGCAGCCTTTGACCGGGAGGCGGAGCCCATACGAAATCAGCTTCGGATGGAGGACGCCTTTCACCTGGCGCAGAATCAGTATCGCGCCCTGCGGCCGGGGCAGGTGTACCTGTATCAGACCGGCTATCAGCGGCTGTTGGGTGCGGATGCCCTGCGGCAGGATGTTTTGGAGCTGGGCGGCGCGTTTTTGGCCGTTGCCCTGCTGCTGTTCGGCAGCTTCGCCGGGGAACGGGAGAGCGGCGTGGACGCCCTGCTGACGGCCAGCCCCCGCCGAAGGAGCGTGGTGCGGTGGAAATGCGTCATTGCAGGGGGCTATGTCCTGCTGCTGACCCTCGCCCTGTGGCTGCCAGGACTTTTGACGGTGCAGGGAGCCTACGGCTCCCTTGACATGGCCGCTCAGGCCAACAGTGTGCAGTGCCTGTCCGTCCTGTCGGACGGCTGGACGGTGGGCGGCGTGGTGCTGGCGCTGCTGGCCATTCGCCTGCTCCTGCTGGCGGTGGCCGCCGCAGCGGTGATGCTCCTCTCCCGCCGCTGCGCGACTGTTCCGACGCTGCTGCTGTCGGTGCTACTTTTGCTGCTCCCCGCGGGTACGGCATACGCCTGGATGTGAAAAAAACGCGGGTGCGGACAAAATTACCTCCTGTGCCTTTTGAAGAACTTGCTAGCAATAGTGCCTTATAGGGTCAGATTAGGTATACCTGAAAATACGGCTTTTCTTGGTATGTCAGCACTCATGTCGTAGTATTTTTGATCGTTCTTAATAGATTATTTATATGAAGAGGACTGCTACCAGCAGTCCTCTTCATTGTTGGTGTGCAGCTTGCGTGAATCAATTCCGCAAGTTATTCCTTTTTGCCTCTGATTGTTTCTTCTTCCTTTTGTAAAATCATGGTAAGCCGAATATGCAGATATGGCAGTCGAACAAACGCCAGCGCAAAAAGCATTTTTGCTCTCTACGCTGGCGTTTGTTTTGCCCTTACTAATGCACAGAGATTATATTCGGTCAATTCTCTCAGATTACTTCCTTATGTGATGTTAGCAAGATAATAGATAATACGCAAGCACTCCCATACCGGCGAAGCTTTGAGAAAGCAAAAAACGACAAAAACATACAAAACCCGCCGCATTTGCGTAGACCATTGTAGAACGAATACATGTCACAAATAGCCATAAATCGTGTAAAATCAGTATATAAGAAACGGCCTCCCTTTCTATACCCGGCAAGAGGGCCGCCGCGACGGCTTGATGAACGCCTTTCAAAATACACAAGACAGGAGGAGTACCAATGCCGTTAGTTTATTATGTTTCGGAACTTGAAAAGAACGCGTCTTTGGATGCCGAACGCCTGTTGCGTCTTTTGGGCGTATCCGGAAAGCTGTCGGGATTTTACTTTGCGGTATATATGCTGGAGCAGGTACAGGAGAAGCCCGAGTATGTCTTGCTGATCACGAAGTGTCTTTATAAGCAAACAGCGCAGCATTTCCGCACCACAAGCAGCTGTGTGGAGAGAAATCTGCGCACTCTTGTGCAGGCCTGCTGGAGGCAGCCGGATCACAGCCTGTTGGATCACATTGCGGGATGCCCGCTGTCGCAGCCGCCGACAAATTCACAGTTTATAGATATGCTGGCCGCCTACCTTCGCAATGGCACCTAAAACGCCTCCCCCTGTTTCTGCGGCGGCGGTGTATTCCCCTTTCCGCACCGCCGCCGCAGCTTCTTCTTTATGAGTGTGCACCAGCCATCAAACCTTTGGTAGCTGATGCAGGCTGATAAGGAGCCGATGCTGCACATTGAAAAGAGCTGCATTTGCGGCGCAAATATAGCAGACAGGTACATTCGTGCCGGTGCGAGCCATGCAGCAGCGTCCGCCATGATCTCCCACATGGGAGGGAGCGAAACAGACGCTGTGCCGAAACAGAGTGGCACTCTGTGGGCCACGACCACCGGCACCCATAATGATACTCCCGCATTGGACGCCCTCAAAGCATCGTGCGGCGCACCCATCAGCATGGGCCGGGGTGAGATTCCCGTGAGGCTGGCAGCCACCAGCCGCCTGTTCTGCTTCAAAGGGAAATGCAAAGCCGCGGAGCCTGCAGACAAGTGCTTGCCTGTATGCTCGACGGCTTTTGGTTAAAGTTGGCAGAATCTGTTCATACTGGTAACGGAGGTGGAGATGCTTGGACAGCAAAAACGAGCAGAAGATCGGTGCAGCGACTTATGTCATCGAGCGCGTCTTTTCCGGTACAAAGACCATCCAGGAAGTGGTAACAGAGGAAATCATTTTCGCGGGAAAACAAACAGTAAATTTTGACCCAAAGGACAGCAGTATGGTATAATGGAGCCGTAAATGAGTGGTTCCGGAAAGGAGGAACAATGAGGAACCACATTCAGCTTGCAGACGCCTATTACCGGCTTTCTGACGAGGAACGGAAGTACGGTGAGTCTGCCAGTATTACCAACCAGCGCACCATCGTGCGGGAGTACTGCGAAAAACACGGAATTACTTTAGTGGAGGAATTTACCGACGACGGCTACTCCGGCGGCAACTTTGAACGCCCCGGTTTTCGTGCCATGCTGGAACATCTGAAAACTGGTAAGGTCAACACGGTCATTACCAAAGACCTGTCCCGCTTGGGACGTGACATGACGGAATCCAGCCACTACGCAGAACGCTATTTCCCTGAACACGGCATCCGCTATCTGGCACCCGGCAGTAACTTCGATTCCGAGGATGATAACCTGATGGCACCGTTCCAATTTGCCATGAACGATGTCTACCTGCGGGACACCTCCCGCAAGGTCAAGCAGACGCTGAACACCAAGCGCAACAATGGCAAGTATGTGGCCTGCCCGCCCTACGGCTACAGGAAGGCGGAGCGCACCACCGACCAGCTTGTACCGGATGAGAATACCGCACCGGTGGTGAAGATGATCTTTGACATGGCTGCATCCGGCCAGTCCTGCCGCAGCATTGCCCTGCGGCTCAATGAGGCTTGTGTCATGCCGCCGCTGAAGTATCGCGTGGAGTGCCGCGATAACTTCACCGAGCGCGGCGCACAGCGGATGTCTGACCTGTGGAACTACACCACCGTAAAGCGCATCCTTCGCAATCGGGTTTATTTGGGGCACACGCTGCTGGGCAAGAGCCGCAAGGTCAGCGTGAAGTCCAAGAAGAAAATCAAGGTGCCGGAGGAAGAGTGGGTATTCACAAAAAACACCCATGAACCCCTGGTGACGCAGGAGAAATTCGATCTGGCCGCCCACTTTATGGGAGAGAACACCAAGGCGAACGGGGCGAACCCTGCCTTCCGCCACAGCATCTTCGGCGGCATCGCCTACTGCGCCTGCTGCGGCGCAGCTATGTGTTCCGGCGGGTCCGTCTACAACGGAGAGCGGGAAAAATACTGGTATCTGGTGTGCAACAATCTGACCTCCCGGGCGCAGCACCGGTGCGCGCATGGGGCGCGTATCCGCTACGATGATTTGATGGAGGTGGTGCGCCGTGACCTCAACAAGCTCCTTTCCTTTGACGATGACGGGATCCACGCCATCACGGAGAGCGCCATTGAGCAGGCCAACGCCTCCCTGGGCGGGGCCGACCCAGCTGCGCAGATCGAGAACATCGACAAGCAGACCTTGCGCCTGAAGAAGATGATCGAGCGTTCCTATCGCGACAACATCGCAGGGATGCTCAGTGACGATATCCATGAGGAAATGGTCAGGAAATTTGGCATTGAGATTGACGAGCTGGCCGCACGCCGCAAGAAGCTGGTGGAAGGCGAAACCACAGCGAAGGAGATACGCGATACCTATGGACATTTCTTCGACCTTGTCAAGCGGTATACCTGTGTAGAAACGCTGGATAGAAATATCCTGCACACTTTCATCGACCGCATAGAGATCGGTGAAAAGATATTGCCGGAGGGCAAAAAAGTTGCCGGGCCGCGTACCCCATACCGGCAAAGCATCCGAATTTTCTATCGCTTTATCGGGGAAGTTTCGGGGGACAACCTGCGTGAAATGCAGGCAAATAGAGATCGTGAAGAAGCCGCCCATGCTGCGGGGATGTGAAAAATATTCACCTTGAAGAAAAAAGCCTTTACATGTTTGGCGTTTTTACCTCAAAAAATGACATTTTGTGAAAAGCCATTTTTCCAGTGTTTAAGCCAAAAATCGGGGTTTGCAAAAATTCTTTAAGGTGGATACACGCCCACCTCGCTGGCAGCCTCCATCTTGAACTTATCCATGGCGGCACGGGCCTGGGGCACGTTCAGCTTGTTGGTATTCTTGGTAGACATGATTGCGTTCTCCTTTCTTGCGTTTTCAGCGAAAACCGCTGTTCGGGTATCGCAGCCATAGCTTGTGCCGCTGCGTCCGCGAATATGCGCTGTCGGACCTTGGTAAATTTTGCAGCCCGCACTGCGTCATTATAAAATAAAAACAAAAAACAAAGGGTCAAGGCCCATCCGGGATCGGTTGGCCTTGGCCCTTTGCTTCATTCCCCGAATTCCCGGGTCAGATTCCGGTCCAGCAGCGCCCGCAGCTCCTGCATGGGGTCCGCGCCGCAATAGAGAACGCGGTGCACCGCCTGGCAGATGGGCAGCTCCACGCCGTACCGCTGTCCCAGCAGCACCAGCGCTTCCACGGTATAGTATCCCTCCGCCAGGTCCGTATACGTCTCGCCCCGGATGAAGGACTCGCCGAACTGCCGGTTGTGGCTGTACCGGGAGAACACCGTGGCCTCATAGTCCCCCAGGTGGCATAGGCCATAGGCCGACAGCTGGCTGCCGCCCATGGCTTGGATCAGCCGCGCCACCTCCCGGGTGCCCCGGCTCATCAGGGCCCCCTTCAGGCTGGACAGTCCCTTGCCGTCCAGAAAGCCTGCGGCAATGCCCACCACGTTCTTGGCGGCGGCTCCCACCTCGTTGCCGATGAGATCGTCACCATAGTAAAACCGGATCAGGTCGCTGGAAAACGACTGCACCAGGCGGCGCTTCACGTCCTCCCGGCGGCTGTCGATGACCATGCAGTTGGGGATGCCCCGGTAAAACTCCTGGACGTGGCCGGGCCCCAGCCACACCGCCACGGCGTTGGAGGGGTCCAGATTCTCCTCGGCGATCTGGCTCAGGCGGCGGCCCGTGCCCTGCTCCAGGCCCTTCATGCACAGAACGAAGATCCTGTCCCGGAGGGACAGAGGCTTCAGCTGGTCCATGAGGCCCTGGAGCCCCTGGGAGCCGATGGAGATCACCACCGTCTCCGCCTGCCGGACGCAGGCCAGGTCCGTGGACAGGACAATGGACTCCGGCAGGGTCAGCAGGTCATTCTGCCGGGTGGCAAGAAACCGCTGCATGTGCCGGGAGCCCGGGCGGCCGTACAGCGTGACCCGGTGGCCGGTGCGGTCCAGATACCAGGCGATCAGCGAGCCCCAGCGCCCGCATCCGATAACGGTGATATGCATAAAAATACCTCCTGTGGCATGATACGCTGCTTCTCGTCTATCATGCCACAGGAGCATCCCGTTTGCAAGCTAAAAAAATGCCGTGCGGTTATTTCCGCTTCCGGGCGTAGGCCAGGGTCTGCTTCAGGGCGCTGTCGTGGGGGATACCTGCCAGGTGCAGCTTGTGGGCATAGTCCAGCAGCTCCCGGAACCGACTGTCCGGCGTCAATCCGGCGGCGATCAGCTCCGCCCCGGTGACCTGGGGCCGGGCCATGATCTCCCGATACAGGGCCAGCCGCTGCCGCAGCCACGGCTCCGTATCCTCCCAGGGCCAGCGGCCCCGGGTGCCCCGGCCGTCCGCCGCGGCCAGCAGGATCAGATCCTCCGGCTCCACGGACCGGTCAAACATCCGGTTGCTGGCCTTCACCGACGCATCGGCTCCCACCAGGGCGTTGGGCTTCATGTGCAGCTCCACCATGTTCAATACATAGGCCGTCACCGCCTTCTCTCCCACGATCCGCCGCAGCAGAGCCTCCGCCAGGGGGACTCCCGCCGTCTCATGGGCATAGGCGTGGATGCGTCCCCGGACCCGCTGTGTGGTGACGGTCTTGCCCAGGTCGTGGGTCAGGGCCGCCAGCATAAAGGCAAAGGGCCGCCGCGCCCGGCTCCGCAGGGCCGCCGCCTGGTCCAGCACCAGCATGGTGTGGTTCCACACGTCGCCCTCCTGATGAAAGCCCGGCTCCTGAGGAACGCCGATCAGGGCCTCCACCTCCGGAAACCAAGGGGACAGCTGTCCCATGTCCCGCAGCGTCTCAAAAAACAGCGAGGGGCGATCCGCCTGCAAAAGCGCCTTGCACAGCTCCCCCTCCACCCGCTCCGGCGGCAGGGCGGCCAGGTCGATATCCCGGCACAGAGCCACGGTTTCCGGGGCCACGGCGAACCGGAACCGGGCCGCGAACTGGGCTCCCCGCAGCACCCGCAGCGGGTCCTCCGGAAACGTCCGGCTGTCCACATGGCGCAGAATACCCCGGCGCAGATCGTCCAGTCCGTGGAAGTGGTCCAGTACCTGCCCCGTCAGCACGTTTTCCATCAGAGCGTTCACGGTGAAATCCCGCCGCCGGGCGGCCTGCTCTGTGCCCAGAAACGGGTCCACGCTGACCTGGAAATCCCGGTGGCCCCGGCCTGTGGCTCGCTCCCGCCGGGGCATGGCAATGTCCAGGCCATAGCCCTTCAGGCCGTAAATGCCGAAGCTGGCCCCCATCTCCAGGCGGCCCCCCATACCGTCCAATATCTCCGCCAGCTGCCGGGGAGTGACGCCGTGGACCTCGATGTCCACGTCGGTGTTCTCCCGGCCCAGCAGCCGGTCCCGGACGAAGCCGCCCACATAGTATGCCGCGCCCCCCAAGGACGCCGCCTGCCGGGCAATGTCCCGGGCGGCCTCCATGTCCCGGGCCGGGTTCCGCCGGCCTGTCATGCCCGCCGCCGGGCCAGCAGATGATCCAGCCACACCAGCACATAGCCGAAGGCCAGGAACGCCGCCGCCATGCCCAGGAAGATCAGCAGCACCTTGCCCCAGCCCAGGGCGTCCACGTCCATGAAGGCATAGGGATACGGTGAGCCGTTATAGAACCGGAAGCTGCTGACCCGGGCCCGTATCATGGTGTATACAAAGTACGCCGACGGGAAAATGCCCCACAGGAACGGCTCAAACCAGCGGTACCGGCCCTTTTCGTCGAACAGCAGCCAATCCAGCACCGTCAGCAGAGGGGCGGCGGTGTGCAGCAGATGATTGGTGATCAGCTGGGTGGGGCCCATGCTGAAGTCCCCGGCGGCCAGCACCAGGTGGAAGGTGATGCCCGTGATGGCCATGGCCATCACCAGGGCCCCCTTGCACACCGGCAGCCAGGTGCCGCCCCGGCGCAGGGTATGCACGGCGGCGCCGGTGAAGTACACGGCGCACAGGATGTTGCTCATCAGCGTGAAGTATTGCAGGACGGCCAGGTTCAGCTTCCCGCCGATAAAGCCGCATTGCAGCACCACGCCCACAGCGGCGCACAGGGCAGTAAGGATATGCACGGCCGCCGCTGCGGCCCTGGAACGGATAGGCATCATGAAAAATCTCCTTTTGCGAATGCTGCGGGCCGGAACAGGCAGCGCCCATACCGGCCCGGAATTGTGTGCGTTATTGATGCTGGCTCTGCTGCCAGCGCCAGGCGTCCCGGCACATGTCGGCCAGGTCCTTTTCCGCGTGCCAGTGCAGCAGCTGCGCCGCCTTGTCCGTGGCGGCATAGCAGGTGGGCAGATCCCCGGCCCGCCGGGGGCCGATGCGGTAAGGCACCGCCACGCCGTTGACCCGCTGAAACGTCTCCACGATCTCCAGCACGCTGCTGCCCCGGCCGGTGCCCAGGTTGATGGCCTCCCAGCCCGGACTGGTCCGGGAAAACTCCAGCGCCGCCACATGGCCCCGGGCCAGATCCACCACGTGGATATAGTCCCGGACGCCGGTGCCGTCGGGAGTGGGATAGTCGTTGCCGAACACCGTCAGCTCCGGTCGGATACCGGCGGCGGTCTGGGTGATGTAGGGCATCAGGTTGTTGGGAATGCCGTTGGGCAGCTCCCCGATAAGGCCGCTTTCGTGGGCTCCCACGGGGTTAAAATACCGCAGGCACACGGCGGACAGGGCCGGATCGGCCTTGGCCGCATCCCGCAGGATCTGCTCGATCATCAGCTTGGTCCAGGCATAGGGATTGGTGCAGCCGCCGGTGGGCATATCCTCCCGGCAGGGAGCCGGGGCGTCGCCGTACACCGTGGCCGACGAGCTGAAGATCAGCCGGTGCACCCCGTGGTCCGCCATCACGTCCAGCAGGGCCAGGGTGGTGTCCAGGTTGTTCCGGTAATAGGCCAGGGGCTTCTGCACCGACTCGCCCACGGCCTTGTATCCCGCCAGATGGACGGCGGCGGCAATGGGATGCTCCCGGAACACCCGGTCCAGAGCCGGACGGTCCGCCGCGTCCATGTGATAGAACGCCGGGGCCCGGCCCGTGATCTGCCGGATGCGCTCCGGCACGTCCGGGCGGGCATTGGACAGGTCGTCGGCAATGACCACGTCATAGTCCCGCTGCAAAAGCTCCACGGCAATGTGAGAGCCGATGAACCCGGCTCCGCCGGTAAGCAAAACAGTCTCTTTCATGGTGCTTCCTCCCGAATCCTGTGATTTACTGCGGCGTCTGCTGCACCACGCCGGAGAACAGATACACCCCGGTGCCGTCGTATAGGGGAGCCGTCAGGTGCTGGCCCAGGCCGCTGTGGCGATGGGGATAGTACAGGGGAATGACCCAGCCGTCCTCCACCAGCATCCGCTCCGCGTCCTCCAGATAGGCGTCCCGGACTTCCACCCGGCCCGAGGCCTCCGCTGCCCGCAGCAGCATGACATAGGCGGTGGAGTGGAAGCTGCTGCCGCTCTGCCACCAGGACAGCAGACCGGACGCATCGCCCCGGTCAGCGGTCAGGGTCGTCAGCGCCACGATGTATTCGCCCCGGTTCACAGCCTCCGCCAGCTCCTGGGCCGTGGCGCCGCGCATAACGGCGATGATCCCCAGCTGGTGCTTCCAGGCGTCCCGGACGGCCATGGCGGTATTGGTCGCCGTCTCGTCCGAGGTATCGTACAAAAGGGTGATCTGCCCCACGGCCTTCACGCCGCCTGCCTCCTCCAGCAGGGTCTTGGCCTGCTGGCACAGAGCCTCGTAGTTATCGGGGGCGTTGTCCACCAGGCTGCCGCTCTCCGTGCGGAAATCGCCGCCCATGGTATTGCGCAGGCCCGGGGGCACAATGCCCTCCGCTGCGTCGCAGGACAGGCCCTCCACCAGCGCACTGCGGTCGATGACCAGACTCAGGGCCCGGCGCAGGGATTCGTTTTCCAGGCTCTCGGCCCGCTGGTTCAGCAGCAGCACCGTGGTCTGGGGATAGGGATCGGAGGTGTCGCCCTCCGGCAGGTTCATGGCAAAGTCCACGTCGCCGTGCTCCACCAGCTCCGCCCGCTTCTGACCGTCCGTCTCAAACCGGAACTCCAGCACGTCCGGCCCCAGACGGCGGGCGTCATAATACCCGTCGGCGGTCAGGGCCGTCAGCCCCGTCTCCTCCCATGCGGTGGCCCGATAGGGCCCGTCGGTCAGCAGCGTCTCGGAGTGCAGGGACCAGTCCTCCTGCTCTGCCGCATCGCTGCGCACCGGCATGGTGGCGCTGGCGGCGCACACGTCCGTCAGGAAATAGGCGCACTTATACGACAGCTGCACCACAAAGGTGAAGTCGTCCGGGGCGGACACCTGCAAAAGGCTTCCGTCCTGCTTTTCCCGGGCCTGACTGTACCCCGCCACCATATCCAGCAGCGCCGCGTGAGGCGAGCCCGTGGCCGGATCCGCCAGCCGCTGCCAGGCGTAAACAAAGTCGTGGGCGGTAACGGCCTTGCCGTCGGACCACCGGGCATTCTGCCGCAGGGTAAAGGTATACGTCTCCGTGCCGTCCAGGTTATCCTCCACGGCATAGGACTTGGCCACGGCGGGAGCGGCCTGGATGCTGCCGTTCTCCCCCCGGGAGAGCTTCATCAGATTCTCAAACAAATGGGACACCACCGTGCGCTCGGCGTCGGTGGCCGCCATAGCGGGGTCCAGGGTGGCGGGCGCGCTGTCCAGACACACCCGCAGGGTCATGGTGTCCCGCTGCTGTGCGCAGCCGGTCAGGGCCAGCAGGCATACCGCCAGCACCAGGGCCGTCCACCGTATCCGTCGTTTCATAGGGGCCACGCTCCTTACTTGGATTTGTTTTCCGCCGGCGTCACCTGGCCGTCCTCGCCCAGAACGGCGGGGATGATCTGGCTGCGGGTGTTGCGGGCGATATCGTCCAGCCGCATGCGGGACGGGAAGTCCGACAGCAGGGTATATGCCACGCCGTGCTTCCTGGCCCGGCCGGTGCGGCCGATGCGATGGATATAATACTCGTTCTCCTCCGGCACCTCGAAGTTGAACACCGCGTCCACGTCGTCCACGTCGATGCCCCGGCTGGCCACGTCCGTGGCCACGAACACATGAAGCTCCCCGTCCCGGAACCGGGCCATGACCTCCTCCCGCTTGCGCTGGGGAATGTCGCCGTGGATGCATTGGGCGTCCAGTCCCCGCAGCTGCAAAAATTTTGTCAGCCGCTCCGTGGAGCCCTTGGTGTTGCAGAAGCAGATGACCCGGTCCAGCTGCTGGGCCCGGATGATGGCGGCAATGGCGTCCACCTTCTTGTCCGACGGCACCTCGATGCGGTATTGCAGGATGTCCGGCTTATTTTCCCGGGTGGCCTGCACGGTGATCTCCTCCGGGTCCCGCTGATACACCCAGGAAATGTCCATGACCTCCCGGGAGATGGTGGCGGAGAACATCCCCAGATTCCTCCGGTGGGGGATCTTGTCCAGAATGCGGGTCACATCGTGGATAAAGCCCATGTCCAGCATCCGGTCCGCCTCGTCCAGCACCACGGTCTGCACCTGACCCAGAGTCACGGTGCGGCGCTTCATGTGGTCGGACAGGCGGCCCGGCGTGGCCACCACGATCTGGGGCCGCCGCTTCAGGGCGTTGATCTGCTTGGCAATGGGCTGTCCGCCGTAGAGGCACACCAGGCGGACCCCCTCATGGCACACGGCGATCTGGCGCATTTCGTCGGTGATCTGCATGGCCAGCTCCCGGGTGGGGGCCAGAATCACCGCCTGCACGTCCTCACTGTCCGGGTCGATGCGCTCGATGATGGGGATGCCGAAGGCCATGGTCTTGCCGGTGCCGGTGGGGGCCTTGGCGATCACGTCCTTTCCCGCCAGCATGGGGGGGATGCACCCGGCCTGAACGGGGGTGCTGATCTCGTATCCTTTGTTCCGTATGGCGCGCATGGTGGCCTCGGACAGGCCAAAGCTGTCAAAGGGCGCGCCCTGTGTAAATTCCATAGCAGTTTCCTCTTTTTTCTATATAATCAGCCATGTTACATTATAACATACCTGTCAATATGTCCCCATACCGCTCCAGCAGCCACCAGGTGATCCGGGCCGTCAGCCCCCACAGGGGATACGGAAGCCCCTCGTATACCGGCACCTCCATGTGCCCGGCCTGCCAGGGATAGTCCGCCGCCGCGCCCACCTTGTCATAGGGAAAGTCCGCCCCGATCTCCGGCCGCAGGGGGTAGCGGTAGATCGCGGGCGGGTGAGCCCGCAGAAAGGACAGGGGCACCGTGAATGTGTCCCGCACCTCGTCGGGACTGGGGCGCAGAGGCGCCGCCGGATCCAGACGGGCCAGCACCGGGTACATGAGCCCCTCGGACCGCAGATAAAGAAAGTCCAGGTCCCCCAGAAGCCCGATCCGCTCTGCCGGGATCCCCAGCTCCTCCCGGGTCTCCCGCAGGGCGCACTGCCGGGGCGTCTCTCCGGGCTCCATCCGTCCGCCGGGGAAGCACACCTCCCCGCTGTGGTGGTGCAGCTTCGCCGGGCGCACCTCATACAGAAGGCTCAGCCCCTCCGGCCCCTCCACCAGCGGCACCAGCACGGCAAATTCACTCCGCGCCTGCTGCAAGGACGGCCGGTGCTCTGCCAATTTCCGTCGCAGCGTCTCCTGGTCCATACAAACGCCCCCTTTCCCCCTCACTATACCACGTCCCGGGTCAAAGGAAAAGCAAAACCTAAAAAACAGCCGGAATTCACAAAAAGTTCTTGCAATCGGAAAAATCCGGGGATATAATGTGAAGGTTGAGAGATTTGCTATGCAAAAGCATAGCAAAAAATAGAATGTGCCATTCCCTCGCCCCTTCGGGGCAACCGGGAATGATGCACAAAACTTCATGCACAGAAGAGTTTGCCTGTTTTCGTGGTGCGCCGCACAGTGCATGAATTTTTATACCCAAAAGAAAGGGGTTTTTCCTTTGCAGAACGAAAAACTGAGAAACGTAGCCATTATCGCCCACGTGGACCACGGCAAGACCACCCTGGTGGACCAGATGCTCAAGCAGGGCGGCGTGTACCGCGAGAACCAGGAGACGGTGGAGCGGGTCATGGACTCCAACGATCTGGAGCGTGAGCGGGGCATCACCATCCTGGCCAAGAACACCGCCATCCAGTACGGCGACACCAAGATCAACATTGTGGACACCCCGGGCCATGCTGACTTCGGCGGCGAGGTGGAGCGCATCCTGAAGATGGTCAACGGCGTGATCCTGCTGGTGGACGCCGCCGAGGGCCCCATGCCCCAGACCCGCTTTGTGCTCAGCCGCGCCCTGGAGCTGGGTCACCGGGTCATCGTGGTGGTCAACAAGATCGACCGCCCGGACCAGCGCATTCACGAGGTCATCGACGAGGTGCTGGAGCTGCTGCTGGACCTGGACGCCACCCCGGAGCAGCTGGATTCCCCCATGCTGTTCTGCTCCGCCCGCCAGGGCATCGCCTCCTACTCCCCCGACGTGCCGGGCACGGACCTCAAGCCTCTGTTCGACACCATCCTCAGCTATATCCCCGCTCCCGAAGCGGACCTGGACCAGCCCTTCCAGATGCTGGTGTCCGCCATCGACTATAACGAGTTCGTGGGCCGCATCGCCATCGGCCGGGTGGAGCGCGGCGTCCTGAAGCAGAATCAGGAGATCGCCGTGTGCAACTATCACGACCCCGACGCCCCGGCCAAGAAGGCCAAGGCCGTGTCCATGTACGAATTCCAGGGCCTGGGCAAGCAGCCCATCACCGAGGCCACCGCCGGCAACATCATCGCCATGTCCGGCATCGGCGACATCACCATCGGCGACACCATCTGCGCCCCCGACTGCGTGGAGCCTCTGCCCTTTGTGAAGATCTCCGCCCCCACCATGGAGATGACCTTCTCCGTCAACGACTCCCCCTTCGCCGGCCGCGAGGGCAAGTTCGTCACCTCCCGCCAGCTGCGGGACCGCCTGTTCCGGGAAACGCTGAAGGACGTGTCCCTGCGGGTCACGGAGCTTGAGGGCGCCACCGACGCCTTCAATGTGGCAGGCCGCGGCGAAATGAGCCTGTCCATCCTCATCGAGACCATGCGCCGGGAGGGCTACGAGTTCCAGGTGTCTCCCCCCCGGGTCCTGTACCGCACCATCGACGGCAAGAAGTGCGAGCCCATTGAGCGTCTGGTGGCCGACGTGCCCAGCGAATGCGTGGGCGCGGTCATCGAGAAGCTGGGCTCCCGCAAGGGCGACCTGATCGAGATGACCCCTGTGGGCAGCCGCATGAAGCTGGAGTTCCTGATCCCCGCCCGGGGCCTGTTCGGCTATCGCAACGAGTTCCTGACGGACACCCGGGGCGAGGGCATCATGGCCTCCGTGTTCGACAGCTACGCCCCCTATAAGGGCGACCTGAACCGCCGCAGCACCGGCTCCCTGGTGTCCTTTGAAACCGGCGAGTCCGTCAGCTACGGGCTGTTCAACGCCCAGGAGCGCGGCGCTCTGTTCATCGGCCCCGGCGTCAAGGTGTACGAGGGCATGATCGTGGGCGTGTCTCCCAAGCAGGAGGACATCACCGTCAACGTCTGCAAAAAGAAGCAGATGACCAATATGCGGGCCGCCGGCTCCGACGAGGCCCTGCGTCTGGTGCCTCCCCGGAAGCTGAGCCTGGAGCAGTGCCTGGAGTTCCTGGCCGACGACGAGCTGCTGGAGGTCACCCCCGAGAACCTGCGTATGCGCAAGACCATCCTCAATCACGAAAAGCGCATGAAGGCCACCCACGGCGGCAAGAAAAAGTAAATCATTGATGAAAAGAAACGGCGTCCGCCTTTGACCAAGGCGGACGCCGTGAGACTGTCAAAAAATAGGATTGCCTCTGCCTTCGGAAAGGAAGATAGTTACGAAAGAAACCCATCAGGGGTGTCTTTCGTTTTCAATCATCGCATTTTCAGAACTTTTGTGAAGGTTCTGAAAATGCTTGCTCAGCTTGTCAAAAAAGGGCACCTCCCTTTTTTGACAAGCTGAAGCTGAAATCCCTCCGGCCGGAGCCGGAGGGATTTTGCTATGCTTCCGTCAGTCTTCCATCAGTCTTCCATCAGTCTTCCATCAGCTGCTCCAGGCGGCGGCGCTTGGTCCGGGCGTCGCCGGTCAGGTGCAGCTTGGAGTAGATCTGGTTGATGTACTGCTTCACCGTTCCCTCGGACAGGAACAGCTGCCCGGCGATCTCCCGGTTGCTGAGCCGCCGGGCCATCCGCTGGGCCACGGCCCATTCCCGCTCTGTCAGAGCGGCGAAGGTCTCCGGCCGCTGCCGGACGATCTGCACCGCCTGGCACCCGGCCTGGAAGCTCTGGCCGAACCGGGCGGCCCGGGCGGCAAAGTCGTCCCCGGCCTCCGGCAGCACCTCCCGCAGGTACCGGTAGCAGGCGGCAAAGGGCAGCACCAGCCCGTCGGGCCGGGCCATATCCGCCGCCTGCCGGACCAGAGCCGCAGCCTCCCGGCGTTTGCCCAGCCGTTCATAGGCTGCGGCAGTCTGCGTCAGCACATAGATCTCCACCAGGGCGTAGTGCATCCCCCGGCACAGAGCCAGCAGCTTATCGCTGCCGCCGATGACCCGGGCATAGGCCCCCTGGGCCAGGAATACCTGGTTTTCGATCATCCGCATCATGGGCACGCAGGGCCCCAGGAAATTCACCGTATCCAGCCGGTGCTCCCGGAACAGGGAGGGGATGCTCTCCTCCTGCCCCAGCAGCGCCAGACACCAGGCGCTGCTGCTGTCGAAAATGTGCAGCCACATGGCGTTGTGCCGACCCAGCAGCTGCTCCCGGCGGCGGCGCAGGTCCGTCTCCGGGGCTTTCCCGGCAGCCAGGGCCAGCCGCATTTCCAGAAAGTCGCAGCAAAGAGCCATATTTTCCTGGCCGCTGCCCCGGATATCTGCCCGGGCCCGCTCCAGAGCAATGGCCGCGTCGTTGAGGCGCCCCTGGGCCAGGGCCGCCTCGCCCTCCATGATCCGCTGGGCGCCCATGCCGTGGCCGCCGGTGATCTTGTAATAGTGGGGCATGCAGTCGTCCATCTCCGCCAGCTCCCGGGAAAGCTGCCCCGGGGTCCGGTGGAACATCATCAGCACCGACGGCGACCCGAAGGTCCAGCTGCCGCGGCTCTGGATGCTGACGGCCTGGTCGGTCATCTGGCGGCTGGCGCTGCGGTGCAGGCGGCTCATCTCCGTGATGTCGTTGTAATGCAGGAAGCTTTCGATCAGGTCGCACTCTCCCAGCAGATTGCCCCGCTGCCGGGGCGTCATGTCCGGGTGATTCCGGACGGATTCCAGCAGCAGCGCCTTCAGCTGCTGCATCCGGGGGATCTGCCCCCAGGTGAACATCCGCCGCATCAGCACCAGCAGGGCTGTGGGGTGCTCCATCAGCACCCGGTCACCGCAGCAGTCCAGCAGCTCCAGCACCTGCTGGGGCCGCAGGGCCGCCAGCAGAATGCCCGCATCCCGCTGGATCACGTCCAGGGCCGCGTCCCACCGGCCGCATTTGCCGAAGGCGGCCAGGGCCTGCAAATAGTCCCCCCGGTCCGCATACCAGCGGCCGTACCGGGCCCGGTATTCCGCCTGCTCCTCCGGGGGCAGGGCGTCAAAATCCCGCTGGGCGCAGGCCTTCATCATGTGGTGGAACCGGTATCCCCCGCCGGGGAGCCGGGTGACAAAGGCGTTTTTCGCCGTCAGGTCCGCCAGGATCTCCGGTGTGTCCGGCTGGCCGGTAATATACCGGGCCATGTCCCCGGTGAACTCGTCGGCCTGACCCATAACCGCCAGGAACCTCTGCCGCCGGGGCGGCAGGGGCCGCAGCATGGCGGCGGTGAACATCTCATAAATGTCCGTTTCCCCGGGGTCCGCTCCCTGCTCCGTCAGGGCCCGGAGCCGCAGGTAAACGGCGGCCATCCAGCCCTCCGTGGCCTGCTGCAGCTCTGCCAGCTGCTCCTGGTCCAGGGCCGCGCCGCAGCGGTGGACATAAGCCGCCAGCTCGCCGCCCTCCAGCCGCAGCTGCTCCGCGCCGATGCGGTGCAGCCGTCCGCCCAGCCGCAGCACCTGATCCCCGGACAGGATCCGGTCCCGGCTGGCGGCGATGAGGTGGACGTTTTCCGGCAGTCTCGCCGCCAGTTCGCATAAAAACCGCGCCATCCGGGGATCAGGCAGCAGGTGCAGGTCGTCTACAAACAGATACCAGGGCTCCGGCCGCCGCAGCTCCCGGCACAGGGTATCCACCAGCAGGCCGGTGGCCGCCGGATCCGTGGGGCAGTCAAAGCCCTCCAGGACGGTCAGTCCGGCGGCCCGAAAGGCCCGCCGTCCGCTTTCCCACAGGGCAGGCAGACTGTCGGAATAAATGCTGACGCGGATGGCCGAGCCCGGCGGCTGGGCCGCCAAAAACCAGTTTACCGCCGTGGTCTTTCCGTAGCCCATGGGGGCCGTCACCGTGGTCAGGGCGCAGCGGCCCATGGGCTCCAGGCTGGCCTGGAGCCGGGGGGATACATAAATTGCGCCGGGGTCCGGCTTTCGTCTTGCCATGGAACAATTGCCTCCTTACCGGGCCATATAGGCTGCGGCGCGCTGTGTCAGCTTGCTGTATACCCGCTGGACCATCCACGGCTCCGTGGACGCCTCCAGCGCCTCCCGGGGCGTGAACCAGGCCACGCCGCTGTTTTCGTCGGGCTTCTGCCGCAGCGCCCGATCCCGGGCGCCCAGCAGATAGGTGACGTTCATGTGAATGTGGCTGGGGACATACTGCCCCCGCTTTTCGTGGCCGTCCACCGTCAGGCACTCCAGGGAGAAGATCCCCGGGTGCAGCAGCTCCAGCTGCCGCAGACCCGTTTCCTCCGTTACCTCCCGCATGGCCACCGCCAGCAGATCCCGGTCCCCGTCGGCGTGTCCGCCGGTCCAGGACCAGGAGTGATAGAGGTTGTGATACACCATCACCACCTGCCGCCGGTCCGGGCTCAGGACCCAGGCGGAGGCGGTCATATGGGCGGTGAGGTTCTCCCGGTCAAATGCATCGGGATGTCCCGCCAAAAACCGCAAAATCCCGGTCTTGTCCCGCTGCTCCTGGGGACAAAGCGGGACAAAATTTTCAATATCCCGTATAATATCCATATCAATCCTCACTATCCGCTATCAGGTCCCGGACAATGGCGGAGGCCATCAGGATGCCGGCGGTGGAGGGCACCCAGGGCACGCTGGCGGGCACGCTGCGCCGCCCGGGGGACGGGGCCTCCAGCTGCCGGGTCTCGGCGGCCGGCTCGGGACTGTACACCACCTTCAGGTGCCGGATGCCCCGGTCCCGCAGCTCCCGGCGCATGACCCGGGCCAGGGGGCAGACAGAGGTCCTGGAAATGTCCGTTATCTGCAAAAGGCCGGGGTCCAGCTTGTTGCCGGTGCCCAGGGCGGAGATGATGGGGATGCCCCGCTGCCCCGCCTGGGCGATCAGGTCCAGCTTGCAGGTGACCAGGTCGATGCAGTCGGCGATATAGTCGAATTTCCCGGTGAAAAACGCATCCCGGTGGGCGGCGTCATAGGTGGCGCACAGGGGGTGGACCCGGAGGCCGGGGTTGATGTCCCGGCACCGCCGGGCGGCTGCTTCGGCCTTATATTCCCCCACGGTGGAGGACAGGGCGTACAGCTGGCGGTTGATATTGGTGAGGCTCAGGGTATCCTGGTCCACCAGGGTCAGCTCCCCCACCCCGGAGCGGGCCAGGATCTCGGCGGCGTAGCTGCCCACGCCGCCCAGGCCGAACACCGCCACATGGCAGCGGGAGAGCCGGTCCAGGGCCCGGTCCCCCAGGACCATTTCCGTGCGTAAAAATCTGTGTTCCATAGCGGTCTCCTTGTCGGATAACAGTGGAAAAGAGGCTGGCAGCCGCCAGCCTCTTTTTTGTTGCGTAATGGGGCTCAGCCCACGTACTTCATGCCGGAATTCTCGGTGGCGGTGATGTCCTTGACCAGGTTGGCGGACCACTCGGAGTAGTCCTTGTTCGTCATGGCGTTGCGGACCTGGACCATCCAATAGGGATCGTCGGTGCCCACGAAGTACATGACGTGGTAGCCGATGTAGCTGCCGCCGGCGGCATCGTTGGCCACGATGCCGGTATCGCCGGCCTTGCGGCTGTCGTCAAAGCACCAGTCGTTGAACTCGCTGACCATCTGGCCCTTATAGACCTGCTTATACAGGCCGCCGTTGGTGTTGGAGCCGGGGTCCTCGGACAGCTTGTTGGCCAGGGCCGCGAAGCTCTCCTCGGTGGCGTCGCCGTCCTTCCAGGCCTGGAGGGCGTTCTCGGCCTCCTGCTTCTTGCCGGCCTTCAGCTCCTCCAGCTTGGCCTCGTAATCGTCGGCCTTGCTGTCCAGGCTGGAGGTGTCCACCTTGAACAGAATGTGGCGCACGTCCACGGTGTTGTACTCGTTGCGGCTGCGGCTGTGGAAGATCAGCAGATAGATGGAGGTGCCGTTTTCCACGAGCTCGGTGTCGCCGGCCTGGCGGCTGTCATCAAACACCCACTTGGTGGCGGCATCGCCGCTGTAGGTGCCGGACTCGGGGTGGGAATAGGTGGCGATGGACTCATATTCCTTGGCGGCCTTCTCGGGCAGGATGCCGGACTTGACGGTCTCCAGCACGGCGGCGGCGGCGTCCTTGGCCTTCTGCAGGGCGGCGGCGCTCTCCTCCTCGGTGGGCTGAACGGTGTTGCCGTCGGCGTCCTTGGTGGAGGCGGCGGCGCCTTTGAAGGTGATCATCTCATAGTTGGCCACGTCGAAGGAGTTCTTGTTCTCCTCGTAGTACTTCTGGAGCTCCTCGTCGGTGTACTGCAGGCTGTCGATATAATCCTGCTGATAGTGGGAGGCAATGATGGTGTCCTTCAGGATGCCCTTGAAGATCTTGACGGTCATGTTGCTGCCGTAGAGCTGCTTGATATACTCAGCCTCGCTCTTGCCGGCGGACTTGGCGTAGGTGGCCAGGGTCTCCATGGTGGAGTCCAGCTCCTTCTGCATGTCGTCGTTCCAGGTGATGTTCTTTTCGGCGGCGCCCTTCTTGAGCATGGTGATCTGGATCAGGCTCTTTTTGGCGGCGTCCCTGAAATAGGCGTCCCAGGTCATGTCGTCGGACACGCCCAGCAGGGTCTTGGCCATGTCGCTGAGGCTCTGCTGGGTCAGGGGGGTGGATTTGCTCAGGCCGTAATAGGAGGCATACTGGCTCTGGGCAATGGAGTTATAGGCCACATGGTAGAAATAGCTGACCTCGGCGGCGGAATATGTCTCGCCCTCCACGGTGACGGCGGAAGCACCCCGCTGGATCACGTTGGAGTTCCAGACCAGCAGAACGGCGGCCACCAGCACGAACACGATGGCGATGCCGCCGTAGAGCCAGTTGTTCCGGCGCTGCTTGGCGCGCTCCTCCGCCTGGCGGGCGGCCTTGGGGTCCACGGCGCCGCTGGCGGCGAACTCCTGACGGGCTTTCTTTTCTCTGGATGCACTCATAGTTGTTTCAGTCCTCTCGAAAATAGGTATCGGATACCCTTTGTAGTGTGCTGTTGGTTGATTATACAGGAAAAACCGCCTCTTCGCAAGAGGGAATCGGGATTTCCCGGGAATTTAGGCGAATTTACTCCGCCCGGTATACGACCTTGCCGTCGATGACGGTCATATACGCCTGGCCGCCGATGGTGGTGAGGGGGTCGGCGGTCCACAGGACGAAATCCGCGTCCTTACCGGGCTCCAGGCTGCCCACCCGGCTGTCGATGCCCAGGCTGCGGGCGGGGTTGATGGTGATGGCCCGCCAGGCCTCGTCCATAGGCAGGCCCGCATTGGCGGCCAGGCCCGCGCACATGGTCAGATTCTCCAGGGGGATCACCGGTGCGTCGGTGATGATGCTGACGGTGAGGCCCGCCCGGTACAGGGCGCCGGGGGTGGTGAAGCTCTTGTGCCGCAGCTCGGCCTTGCTCTTGCTGCCCAGGGTGGGGCCCACAAACACCGGCAGACCCTCCTTGGCCAGCTCGTCGGAGATCAGCTCGCCGTCGGTGCAGTGGTCCAGGGTGGCCTTCACCCCGAATTCCTTGGCGATGCGCACGGCGGTGAGGATATCGTCGGCCCGGTGGGCGTGGCACTTCAGGGGAATCTCGCCGTTGATCACCGGCAGCATGGCCTCCAGCTTCATGTCGAAGGGGGGATTCTTTCCGGCCAGCTTGTCGTCCCGGTAGCGCTGGGTCTTGAACAGCAGCTCACGCAGCAGCGCCGCCACGGCCATGCGGGTCATGGGACTTTTCTTCATGCCCTGACCGTAGCAGCCCTTGGGATTCTCGCCGAAGGCGCACTTCATGGCGGCGGGCTCCTTCAGCAGCATATTGTCCACCCGCTTGCCGGCCAGCTTCAGCACCGTGAAGGTGCCGCCCACCACGTTGGCACTGCCGGGGCCGGTGCAGGCGGTGGTGACGCCGCCCCGGAGTCCGTTGGGGAATGCTCCGTCCTGGGGATTGATGGAGTCGATGGCCCGCAGCTGGGGGGTCAGAGGCTCCACCACCTCGTTGTAGTCCATGCCCTCCCAGCGCAGGCACTCGTTGTCCAGGCCGATGTGGCAGTGGGCCTCCACACAGCCGGGGGTCAGCAGGCGGCCGCCGGCATCGATGACGGTGCAGCCCTCCGGCGGGTCGATGTGGGGAGCGATGGCGGCGATGCGGCCGCCGTCGGCCAGCAAGCAGCCGTCAGGAATGTCCGGGCCCGTGATGGGCTTTATGTAAGCGTTCTGGATCAGCAGCATAGCGATACCTCTCTTTGTTGTAAATTGAGGACATTATAGCACAGGCTGTTCCGTTTCACAAGGGTTGCGTTTTTCCCGGGGCTGCTTTATAATGTGTAGCCGGAGGAGGCGAGGACATGCGGTACACCACCCTATGCTATATTGAAAACCCCGCCGGGGAGTATCTGATGCTCCACCGGGTGAAAAAGGAGAACGACTGCAACCGCGACAAGTGGATCGGCATCGGCGGCAAGTTCGAGGACGGCGAGAGTCCCGAGGAGTGCGCCCTGCGGGAGATCCGCGAGGAGACGGGGCTCACCGTCACCGGGTACCGCTATCGCGGCATCGTCACCTTTGTGTCCGACCGGTGGGAGACGGAATACATGCACCTGTTCACCGCTGATGCGTGGACCGGCAGCGTCCGGGACGACTGCGGCGAGGGCGTGCTGGAGTGGATCCATAAGGACCGGCTGGCGGCCCTGCCCCAGTGGGCCGGGGACAGGATATTCCTGGACCTGCTGCGGCGGGATGTGCCATTCTTTTCTCTGAAGCTGCGGTATCAGGGGGAAACGCTGGTCTATGCCTGCCTGAACGGAAGGGAGCTGGTCCTGTGACGGTATTGGTCAGCGCGTGCCTGCTGGGGGTGCCCTGCCGGTACGACGGGCAGAGCAAGCGCCATCCCCTGGCGCAGGAGCTTTGCCGCAGGCACCGGGTGATCCCCGTGTGCGGGGAAATTTTCGGCGGCCTGCCCACGCCCCGCCCGCCGGCAGAGATCTGCGGGCAGCGGGTAGTCACCCGGGAGGGGGCCGACGTGACGGCGGCGTACCGGCGGGGGGCGGAGGCGGTGCTGGAGCTGGCCCGGCTCACCGGTGCGGAGGCCGCCGTCCTCAAGGAGCGCAGCCCCTCCTGCGGCTCCGGGGCCGTATATGACGGCACGTTCTCCGGCACGCTGACGGCGGGCTGGGGCGTTGCCGCCGGGCTTCTGCGGGAGCAGGGCATCCGGGTGCTGGGCGAGTCCCGGCTGGAGGAGCTTCTGCGGCAGGACGTCCGTTAAAATCACAACAAAATACGACAAAAAACTGTGAGATTCGGAGAAAATTACAAATGCCATTGACACAGAACGCGGAAGTTGGTAAAGTAATACCGTAAGCGGTCGGGAACGTTACCGGTAATGTTTCCACGCTGCGGAATGGCCCAGGAAGGAGACGAAGCGCGGCATATGACCATCAAGGATATTGCGCGGCAGTGCGGCGTCAGCGTCAGCACGGTGTCGCGGGTGCTCAATGACCGTCCGGACGTGAGCCCGGAGAACCGGCGCAAGGTGCTCTCCGCCATTCAGCAGTCCAATTACATTCCCAACAACACCGCCAGGGATCTGGTGAAAACCAAGTCCGACGCCATCGGCCTGGTGGTGCGGGGCGTGTCCAACCCGTTTTACACGGATATCATCCGGGTCATCGAGGAGCAGGTCACCGCCCGGGGCTATACCCTGGTGATGCAGCAGATCGGCACCTGCGACGACGAGGTGAAGCGGGGCGCCATGATGGAGCGGGAAAAGCGGCTGCGGGGCCTGATTTTGTTGGGCGGCCGGTCCGACTATTCGCCCCAGGAGCTGGCGCCGCTGAACATCCCCTTTGTCTGCTGCTCCTACAGCAACCAGTACGGCACCCTGCCGTCGGATTCCTATGCGTCGGTATCCATTGCCGACGAGGAGGAGGCCTACCGGGCGGTGTCGGAGCTGTATCGGTGCGGGCACCGGCGCATTGCGGCGCTGGTATCCTGCGCGGAGGACCGCTCCATCAGCCAGCTGCGGTATCAGGGCTATGTCCGGTCCCTGGCGGATCACGGCCTGCCCCTGGAGCAGGAGCTGGTCATCGAGGCCGGGTCCTTCGACATCCGGCAGGCGTATCTGGCGGTGCGGCGGCGGCTGATGGAGGGGGCGCGGTTCACGGCCCTGTTCGCCATCTCCGACAACATGGCCATCGGGGCCATGCGGGCCCTGCGGGAGGCCGGGCAGCAGATCCCCCGGGACTGCTCCGTCATCGCCATCGACGGGCTGACGATGTCCGAGTACATCAACCCCACCCTGACCACCCTGTGCCAGCCTATGGAGCACATGGGACGGCGCAGCGTGGAGATCCTGCTGGACATGGTGGAGCACCGGGGCGGACCCATCCGGGAGACTGCCCACACCACCCTGCGGACCGGGGAATCCGTCCGCGACATTTCTTAGTTTTTCCGGCGGAAACCGCCTGAAAAATATATAATGAAGGAGAATTGATCATGAAGAAAACTCTTGCATTGATCCTGGCCGCTGTCATGGCTCTGTCCCTGGTAGCCTGCGCCAAGACCCCCGGAAACGGCGGCACGGAGGCCAAGGGCTCCGTGTATTACCTGAACTTCAAGCCCGAGGCCGATCAGGCCTGGCAGGATCTGGCCAAGACCTACACCGAGCAGACCGGCGTGGAGGTCAAGGTCGTCACCGCCGCCTCCGGCCAGTATGACACCATGCTGACCTCCGAGCTGGACAAGTCCGCTCCTCCCACCATGTTCCAGGTGGGCAACCAGGGCGCCGTCAACTCCTATGGCGATTTCTGCTATCCTCTGGATAACACCGACGTCATGAAGGAAATGACCACCCAGGACTTCAACCTGAAGAATGCCAACGGCGAGACCGTGTCCATCGGCTACTGCTATGAGGCCTTTGGCATCATCGTCAACAAGGCTCTGCTGAAGCAGGCCGGCTATGAGATCTCCGATATCACCAACTTTGAGACCCTGAAGAAGGTCGCCGACGACATCCACAGCCGCGCTGCCGAGCTGGGCTTTGACGCCTTCAGCTCCGCCGGCCTGGAGGGCTCCTCCAGCTGGCGCTTCTCCGGCCATCTGGCCAACATGCCCCTGTTCTATGAGTTCCGGGATGACAAGGTCACCTCTCAGCCCGCCAGCATCAAGGGCACCTATCTGGACAACTTCAAGAACGTCTGGGATCTGTACACCACTGACTCCGCCACCACCGGCGCTGCTCTGACCACCGCCACCGGCGACGCCTCCGAGGCCGAATTCGGCCAGGGCAAGGCTGTGTTCTATCAGAACGGTTCCTGGGAGTATGCCAACCTCACCGGCGAGGAGAAGGGCTTTAAGATGAACCCCGAGGATCTGGCCATGATCCCCATCTACTGCGGCGTTGAGGGCGAGGAGCAGTCCGGTCTGTGCTGCGGCACCGAGAACTGCTGGGCTGTCAACAAGAACGCCAAGGAAGAGGACATCCAGGCCACTCTGGACTTCATGAAGTGGGTCGTTACCTCCGACGAGGGCACCACCATGCTGGCTGAGCAGTTTGGCCCCTGCCCCTTCAAGAACGCCAAGACCCCCGAGAACGTGTTCTTTGCCGATGCCAACGCCTATACCGCTGCCGGCAAGTACATTGTGACCTGGGCCTTCAACTGGACTCCCGCCGTGGATGACTGGCGTGCGGGCGTGGTGGACGCTCTGACCCAGTACACCGTCAACGGCGGCAGCTGGGACAACGTCAAGACCGCCTTCGTGGACGGCTGGGCCACCCAGTATGCCAAGGAGAACGGCTGAGCTATAAGCGCTCCGTTGTAACGCAATAGGACCGGGGGCGGGCTTATCGCCCGCCCCCGATTTTCTCACCCGCGGCGCACAGAGCTGTTGGCCGGTATGGACCGGGCAAGAGCTCCGGGCGCCGCCCGGAAAATACATAGATAGGAGAGAGGCGTCATGAAACTTCCGAAACACCGCCGGGACGAGGCCGCGCTGAATTCCCGGCTGATCCGCCGCCCCATCAAGCGCATGGTGTGGCTGTTTTTGCTGCCCACCTTCGGGGCCTTCTGCATCGGCTTCCTGTACCCCTTCTTCAAGGGGCTGTTTCTGTCCTTCTGCAACTTCCGCATCACCAGCCAGTGGACATGGACGGGGCTGGAAAACTACCGGAAGGCCTTCCAGGACCCCGGCTATATGCACGCGTTCTGGTACACGGCGCTGTTTGCCCTGGTGAGCCTGATCGCTATCAATCTGTTTGCCTTTGCCATTGCCTATGCACTGACCCAGAAGTTCAAGGGCACCAACGTGTTCCGCACGGTGTTCTTCCTGCCCAACCTCATCGGCGGCATCGTGCTGGGCTATATCTGGTCCATGATCTTCGACGGCATCCTCATCAAGTACAACACCTCCGTGGTCCTGGAGACGAAATATGGCTTCTGGGGTCTGGTGATCCTGGTGTGCTGGCAGCAGATCGGCTATATGATGATCATCTATATTGCCGGACTCCAGGCCGTGCCCGAGGATATGCTGGAGGCGGCCCGCATCGACGGCGCCAACCGCTGGCAGACCCTGTGGCGGGTCACCATCCCCAACGTGATGCCCTCTATCACCATCTGCATGTTCCTGAGCCTGACCAACGGCTTCAAGCTGTTTGACCAGAACCTGGCCCTGACCGCCGGGCGTCCCTTCCAGCAGCTGGGCAACGGAGAGACCATCAAAACAACGGAAATGCTGGCCCTGAACATCGTCAACGCCTTCGGCACCAACGGCGGCGGCAACCGCGGCGCGGGTCAGGCCAAGGCCGTGATCTTCTTCATCGTGGTGGCGGCCATCAGCATCATCCAGCTTCAGGCCAGCCGCCGCAAGGAGGTGCAGCAATGATCAAAACCGAAGCTCTGCGCCGCAGAGAGCGCCGTCAGGCGCTGCTGACGGTGGTGTTCACCATCATCTCCGTGATCTATCTGATGCCGGTGCTCCTGGTGCTCATCAACTCCCTGAAGGCCAACGCCTTTGTCAACACCGAGACCTTCAAGCTGCCCACGGCGGAATCCTTTGTGGGGCTGAAGAACTATGTCAAGGGCATGACCTTCGGCAACTTCGCCTTCTATAAGGTGGTATTCTACAGCTTCTTCATCACCATTACCTCCACGGCGCTGATCCTGCTGTGCACGTCCATGGCGGCGTGGTACATCTCCCGGGTGGGGAGCCTGGTCAGCAAGATCGTGTACTACCTGTGCGTATTCTCCATGGTGGTGCCCTTCCAGATGGTCATGTACACCCTGGCCCGGACGGCGGACCAGGCGCATCTGAACACCCCCTGGACCATCCCCGTGGTATACCTGGGCTTCGGCGCGGGTCTTGCCGTGTTTATGTTCACGGGCTTTGTCAAGAGTCTGCCGCTGGAGATCGAGGAGGCTGCCGCCATCGACGGCTGCGGCCCGGTGGGCACCTTCTTCCGGGTGGTGCTGCCCATGCTGAAGCCCACCATGATCTCCGTGGGCGTGCTGGAGATCATGTGGGTATGGAACGATTATCTGCTGCCCAGCCTGGTGCTGGACATCAACCAGTACCGCACCATCCCCATCCACATCCAGTACCTCAAGGGCAGCTACGGCACCGTGGACATGGGCGCCACCATGGCCCTGATCATGCTGAGCATCCTGCCGGTGATCATCTTCTATCTGTGCTGCCAGAAGCACATCATCAAGGGCGTGGCCGCCGGAGCCGTGAAGGGCTAAAAAACAAAGCATTTTCTGATAAGTGAGTTGACTGACATATGAATCGTTGCAGCGGCATTTTGATGCCGGTATTTTCCCTGCCGTCTCCCTACGGCATCGGGACTCTGGGCAAGGCCGCCTATGACTTTGCCGATTTTCTCCACGCCGCCGGGCAGCACTGCTGGCAGATGCTGCCTCTGGGCCCCACCAGCTACGGCGACTCCCCCTATCAGAGCTTTTCCACCTATGCGGGCAATCCGTATTTCATCGACCTGGAGCTGCTGATCGAGGACGGGCTGCTGACCCGGGATGAGGTGGAGAGCCAGAACTGGGGAACCAATCCCCGGTACGTGGACTACGGAAGGATTTATGAGAGCCGCTTTGCCGTGCTGCAGAAGGCCAAGGACCGAGGCTGGGTCCGGGACCAGGCAGAGGTGGCCGCCTTTCAGGCGGAGAACTGCCGCTGGCTGCCGGACTATGCCCTGTACATGGCCTGCAAGCGCCACTTCGGCATGCGCTCCTGGACCGAATGGGACGATGCGGACATCCGCCTGCGAAGGTCCCCGGAGGTGCTGGAGCAGTACCGCACCCTGCTGCGGGAGGATGTGGAGCTGTTTACCTATTTGCAGTTCCTGTTCTTCCGCCAGTGGAACAGGCTGCGGGACTATCTGCACAGCCTGGACATCCAGGTCATCGGCGACCTGCCCATCTATGTGGCCATGGACTCCGCCGACGTGTGGGCGGAGCCGGAGTGCTTCCAGCTGGACGACCAGTGCGTTCCCACGGAGGTATCCGGCGTGCCGCCGGACTACTTCAGCGCCGACGGTCAGCTGTGGGGTAATCCCCTGTACGCCTGGGACCGGATGCAGGCCGACGGCTTCGGCTGGTGGATCCGCCGGGTAGACGGGGCCTCCAAGCTGTATGACGTGATCCGTATCGACCATTTCCGGGGCTTCGATGCCTATTGGGCCGTGCCCTACGGCGAGACCACCGCCAAGAACGGGCACTGGGTCAAGGGCCCGGGCATGAGCCTGGTGGGCGTGCTGACGAGCTGGTTCCCCCAGCTGCGGTTCATCGCCGAGGATCTGGGCTATCCCACCCCAGGCGTCCAGCAGCTTTTGCAGGATTCCGGTCTGCCGGGCATGAAGGTGCTGGAATTTGCCTTCGATTCCCGGGATACCAGCAGCTATCTGCCCCACTCTTACACGGAGAACTGCGTGTGCTATACCGGCACCCACGACAACAGCCCCCTGGCCCTGTGGAAGGACGAGGCCGCGCCGGAGGACATCGACTGTGCCCGGGAGTACCTGGGGCTTAACGATCGGGAGGGCTTCAACTGGGGCATCATCCGGGGCGGCATGAGCTCCGTGGCCCGGCTGTTTGTGGCCCAGATGCAGGATTATCTGGAGCTGGGGCTGCACCACCGCACCAATATCCCCGGCACCCAGAGCGGCAACTGGCAGTGGCGTCTGCTGCCCGATGAGGCCACGCCGGCCCTGGCCCGGCGCATCCGCCGCGTCACGGAGCTGTACGGCCGCTGAAAAAACAAGCTGTTTCGCTGCGAATCTCTCTGATAAAGCCAAGGACCCCGGCGCAGTGCGCCGGGGTCCTTGACTCAGCTTGTCAAAAAGGATTTTTGACAAGGCGGAGGCAATCCTGCATTTTTGACAGTCTGAGGAGGACGGCTTTGAAGCCGTCCTCCTTTGGCATGGATCAGAAAAACCCGCTGTCTGATCGGATTCCCTTTATTCAGCCGGATGCACCCTGTCCGGCTCCCTGGCCAGGGCGCGGTATAGCCCCTCCCGGTTGTCCCGGGTGATATACAGCACCCGGACGCCGGGAACAGACCGGACTGCCCGCAGAAAGGGGTCGTCCCGGTTTTTTACCGCCGCCAGCACCGGCTGCGGGCCCCGCAAGGCCGCCAGCACCGCCGCCTGGAACCGAGACGCGTCCCGCTCCAGAAAGCCCAGCTCATCCATGACCAGCAGGCCCGGCCCCGCCAGCAGCCGGGGGCCCCATTCATCGAACACCGGGGTATACCGGGCGCTGCGCCGGCTGTCGCACCGGCCTGCCAGATTCTCCGGGCCATACTGCCGCCGGTCCTCCGGTTGGGCGGCGGGGTGGATATAAATGGGGAACATGCCCTCCCCATCCGCTGTGGTCAGGCGCTTGGTGACAAACCCCGACACCGGTCCCGGGTACAGGGCCGCCAGACGGCGGATCAGGGTGCTTTTTCCCACGCCACGGGGACCGCAGATGAGAATTTTATCCATACATTTCCTCCCTCAGCTGCGCCGCCGGGATAGCCAGCAGACACAGAGGCTTCGGATTGGGCAGATACAGCGGATAATCCGCCCAGGCCGACAGCTCCAGCCGCTGGGCCAGCTCCTGCCGGGACGGTACCGCGCCGTCCCGGCTGTACAGCCGGAAAAAGGCCTGGGCATCGTCCAGGGACAGGAAGGGCTGGCCAAACTCCAACGTAAACCGCCGGGCGGTGTAGGTCAGGCCCCGGCGCTGAAGCTCCCGCTCCATGTCGGCCGCAGTGTGCCCCGCCATCCGGACACCGGAGCTGAACTGGTGCCGCCGGAAATCCCGCCGCACCACCAGGGCCGTACCGCCGCACTGACGGGCGGCAATGGCCAGCGTCTCCTCTGTGCCGCCGAACAGGCAGAACACCATGGCGTCATACGGCTGCCTGGGCGGCAGCTCCCGGATATCCCCGGTAAGCGCCGACAGCTTAGGGTCCTCTCCCCGGGCCCGCAAGGCGGCAACAGCCGCCGGAGACCGGTCCACAGCGGTCACATGGGCGCAATAGGGCAGCAGCGCCCGGCTCAAAAGGCCCAGGCCGCACCCGGCGTCGCACACCCGGTCCTCCGGGCGCAGGAATGCCCCCAGCTGCCGGGCCAGGTCCTGGTAATAGCGGCTGTGATCCGCCGCCGTGTACAGATACCGGATGATCTCCGGGCTCCATCTCTGCATGCTTATCGGCCCCCCCCTGAGGAGGGCCCGTACCGGTGCTGGCTCGTTCCGCATGATGCACTCCCCTCTCATTCCATGAAAGTATAGCATGGATGGGGCCCAAATTGCAAGGCATGCCCCAGGGTACACCGGGCGTATCTGCATCGCCTTTGCCGCTGCGCCTCTATCCCCTGCGGAAAAAGGCCACCGCTATGGCACCGGGACCGGCATGGGTGCCAATGACACCGCCAATCAGCGTGGATTCCAGCCCATCGACGCCGTTTTCCCACAGGGCACGGCTGTCCTCCACATATTTTTTCAGAAATACATCCGTCAGACCCGTATAACCCAACAGAATGGGCAGTTGAAAGTCGATGCCGCCGCAGGCACGGATCTTCTCCACCAGCAGATTGTTTCCCTGGCGGGAGCCCCGGGCCTTGCCGATCAGGAGGATCTCCCCCTTTTCGATGGTAAGCACCGGCTTGATGTTCAGCAGCCCCCCGGCCAGCGCAGTGGTCTTGGAGATGCGGCCGCCCCGCTTGAGATATTCCAGGGTATCTACCAGCGCCAGGACGCATACGTCCTCCCGCTTCTCCGTCAGCTCCCGGACCAGGGCGGCAGCATCCATGCCCCGGTCGATGCAGGTCAGGGCATACTCCGCCAGTATCCCCGTTCCAATGGCGGCAGTGCCGCTGTCCACCACATAGACGTTGTCGTAGTCCGCCGCCGCGATGCAGGCGCTCTGATAGGTGCCGGACAGCTTGGAGGATATGGTCAGCACCACGGCGGCGCTGCCGCTGTCCCGCACCCGGCGAAGCTCCCGGTCAAAGGCTGCCGGGCTGGCCTGACTGGTGGTGGGCAGCACGTCGCTCTCTACCAGCCGCTCGTAAAACCGGTGTCTGTCCATGGTCACGCCGTCCAGAAACTCCTCCTGTCCGAAATGAATGGTCAGCGGCACTACCGTCAGTCTGCTGCGGACGCGCTCCGGCACATCCACCGTGGAATCTACAATCAATTCAACGTTCATAGGGTCCTCCTGTTACGCGAAAGTAGCCCCGAGTATAGCAGTTTTATGTTGATTTGTCAACATAAAATATTTGTTTTGTTGAATAAGCGGAGCCAGATATCCACCGCCGCTCCCTGCCGCAGGCAACACATCGTCTAACTGCTCCCCTGTGCCGCCGTATAGGAAGGGAGTTGATAGAAATGTCTGAACTGAAAAACACGACCAAGGCCGCGCTGGCGGCCGCCCTGGGGGCGCTGTGTGCCTACGGGGTGCAGCTGCTGGTGCCGGTGCTGGTGCTGGTGGTGGTGATGCTGCTGGACTACGCCACGGGCATGGCCAAGGCATGGAACGCCGGGGAGCTGTCCTCCCGGGTGGGCCTGCGGGGTATCCTGAAAAAGGTGGGGTATGTGGCCACTGTCGGCGTGGCCGCCGTGGTGGACTGGCTGCTGCGCTACGGAGCAGGCACCCTGGGCTGGGACTGGCCGGTGGAGTTCCTGTTTGCCAGCATCGTCATTATCTGGCTGGTGATCAACGAGCTGTTGTCCATCCTGGAGAATGTGTCGGCCATGGGTGCGCCGGTGCCGGACTTCGTGCAGTCGCTGCTGCAGAAGCTCAAGGGGCACACAGAGCATACCATGGAAGGAGAGGAGGAACGCAATGACTAAGAAAATCTATATCAGCCCCAGCGACCAGACGGAAAACCGCTATGCCTGGGGAAACACCAACGAGCACGCCCAGTGCCAGAGGATCGCCGAGGCGGAGGCTGCCGCCCTGCGCCGCAGCGGCGTGGAGGTGAAGCTGGCGGCCTTCGGCACCACCATGGCCCAGCGCTGCGCCGAATCCGATGCCTGGGGCGCGGACATCCACAGCTGCGTCCACACCAACGCCTTTAACGGCAAGGTGTCCGGCACCCGGATGTTTTGCTACAGTGTCCCCGGCAAGGGGTATGATGCATGCAGGGCTGTGTTTGGCCAGCTGGCCCCGCTGACGCCGGGAACGTCTGAAAACATTCAGGCCAACCCCCGGCTGTATGAGGTGCGCAATCCTGCCGCCCCCAGTGTGTACTGCGAGTGCGAGTTTCACGACTCCATCCAGGGCGCCCGCTGGATCGTGGAGCACACCACGGACATCGGTGAGGCCATCGCCAAGGGCCTGTGCGAGTATCTGGGCGCGGCCTATGTCCCGGCCAGGCAGGAGGCCCCCAAGCCCGCCGAGCCTGCCCAGGGCGATACCCTGTACCGGGTCCAGGTGGGGGCCTTCGCCGTCCGCGCCAACGCCGAGAAGATGCTGGACCGCCTGAAAAAGGCCGGGTTCACCGGGTTTGTTGTGGAGGGCACCCGGTAAGCGCCGGCTGCCAAGCAAGCAGAGGGTCTGCGGCTGTGCCGCAGACCCTCTGCTTCGTTTATTCGCCCTTATACTTCCGCCGGGTGGCAAGGCCGCCCCGTATGTGGCGCTGGGCCTTGTTTTCGTCCAGCACCTCCTTCACCTGCAGATACAGCGCCCGGTTATACGCCGGCAGGCGCTCGGACAGGTCCTTATGTACCGTGGATTTGCTGACGCCGAATTTCCTGGCCGCCGAGCGCACCGTGGCCCGGTTTTCTATCAGGTAAAGGGCCAGCTGACAGGCCCGTTCCTCCATGTTCCCTTTGATAGCGCACCACTCCTAAGCCATACTATGCACCATCACTATATGCCCGGCTTCCCGGCGGCAGAACTCCGGCTTTTTCCTTGTCACGGAAGCCGGATTCTGGTATAATCACCCCAGGACCAGAACAGGAGGGGACCGTTATGAAGAAAATTGCCGTGATCACCGGCGCGTCCAGCGGCATGGGGCGCCGGTTTGCCGAAACTGTGGATACCTTTGACCGCTTCGATGAGGTATGGGTCATTGCCCGCCATGAAAAGGCGCTGGCGGAGCTGCGGGACCGGGTGCCGTATCCCATCCGCGCCCTGGCCCTGGACCTGACGGACCGCCGCAGCTTCCAGATCTATGCCGACGCCCTGGCGGAGGAGCCGGTGGAGGTGGGCCTTTTGGTCAACGCCAGCGGCTTCGGCAAGTTCCGGGCCGTGGTGGACACGCCGCTGGAGGTAAACCTGAACATGACGGACCTGAACTGTCAGGCCGTGGTGGCCCTGTGCCAGCTGACGGCTCCCTATATGCCACGGGGCGGACAGATCATCAATATTGCCTCGGTGGCGGCGTTCCAGCCCATCCCCTATATCAACGTGTACGGGGCCACCAAGGCCTTTGTGCTGAGCTTCAGCCGGGCCCTGAACCGGGAGCTGCGGAGCCGGGGCGTCCGGGTCATGGCCCTGTGCCCTTTCTGGACCCGGACGGCCTTCTTTGCCCGGGCCACCACCGAGGGCGGCGGCGAATCCGTGGTGAAGAAGTATGTGGCCATGTATGAGCCGGAGCAGCTGGTGCAGCGGGCCTGGCGGGACGCCAGGCGGGGCAAGGACGTGAGCCAGTTCGGCTTCGTGGCCCGGTTCCAGACGGCACTGACGAAGCTTCTGCCCCACAGCCTGGTGATGGATGTGTGGATGCGGCAGCAAAAGCTGCAATAAGGCCTTGCAAAGCCCGGAAAACCGGCATATAATAGTAAACTATCTGTACAACAAGGAGAGATCAAGATGGATCGCATGAAAATCGCAGCCATCTTTGCCGATCAGGAACAGCTGGGCGGCAAGGAGATCACCGTGTGCGGCTGGGCCCGCACCATCCGGGATATGAAAACCTTCGGCTTCATTGAGCTCAACGACGGCTCCTGCTTCCGCAATCTGCAGGTGGTCATGAGCGCCGACGAGCTGCATAACTATAAGGAGATCGCTTCTCAGAACGTGGGCGCAGCCCTGATCGTCCGGGGCACCGTGGTGCTGACGCCGGAGGCCAAGCAGCCCCTGGAGCTGAAAGCCGCCGAGATCGCCGTGGAGGGCCGGTCCACCCCCGACTATCCCCTGCAAAAAAAGCGCCACAGTGTGGAATTCCTGCGGACCATCCAGCATCTGCGCCCCCGGACCAATCTGTTTTCCGCCACGTTCCGGGTCCGCAGCGCAGCGGCCTATGCCGTGCATGAGTTTTTCCAGAGCCGGGGCTTCGTATATGTTCACACCCCCATCATCACCGGCTCCGACTGCGAGGGCGCAGGCGAGATGTTCCAGGTGACCACCCTGGACCTGAACAATGTGCCCAAGACTGCGGACGGCCAGGTGGATTACAGCCAGGATTTCTTCGGCAAGAAAACCAGCCTCACCGTGTCCGGCCAGCTGAACGCCGAAAACTTCGCCATGGCCTTCGGCGATGTATATACCTTTGGCCCCACCTTCCGGGCGGAGAACTCCAACACCCAGCGCCACGCCGCCGAGTTCTGGATGATCGAGCCGGAGATGGCCTTCTGCGACCTGGCCGGGGACATGGACGTGGCCGAGGCCATGATCAAGCACATCATCACCCGGGTGCTGGAGCGCTGCCCCGATGAGATCAACTTCTTCAACAGCTTCGTGGACAAGGGGCTCAAGGCCCGGCTGGAGCATGTGGCCACCTCCGATTTCGCCCGGGTCAGCTATACCGAGGCGGTGGAGATTCTGAAAAAGCATAACGACAGGTTCGAGTACCGGGTGGACTGGGGCACGGACCTGCAAACGGAGCACGAGCGGTATCTGACGGAGCAGATCTATCAGCGGCCTGTGTTCGTCACCGACTATCCCAAGGAGATCAAGGCGTTTTATATGCGCCTGAACGACGACGGCAAAACCGTGGCCGCGGCGGACTGCCTGGTGCCCGGCATCGGCGAGATCATCGGCGGCAGTCAGCGCGAGGAGCGGCTGGACATGCTGGAGGCGCGCATCCGGGAGCTGGGCATGAAGCCCGAGGACTACTGGTGGTACTGCGACCTGCGGCGCTATGGCAGCTGCCGTCACGCAGGCTTTGGCCTGGGCTTTGAGCGCATGGTCATGTATCTGACGGGCGTCAGCAACATCCGGGATGTGGAGCTCCACCCCCGCACCGTGGGCAACGCCGAGTTTTAACAAATCAACAGGAAGGAGCCTTCCCGCCGAGGGAGGGCTCCTTTTTTGTATATTCACGCATATTCATAAGAAGTGCTAATGCCAGGCAGAAGGAAAAACTGATGAATTGCGGATTGTTTTTCACGCTAATGCGTTATATAATTGGGAAAAATTTGCCGGAGGATTCTGAATATGACCGCGATAATCCGGCGAATTTTCACGACACGCCGTGCTTTTTGCGCAAAGGAGTCTTGGGGCGTGCGCTCCAGCGGGCAAAACAGGCGGCGTGAATTATTATTCAGGAGGAAGATCATGAGAGAAAACACATCCGTACACCGACTGCTCCGGCGGGTATTGTCTCTGTGCCTGGCGGTAGTCCTGGCGGTATCGCTGTGCGTTCCGGCACTGGCCGCCCAGAAGAACTACAGTGCCAATGACTATGTGCAGCGGCTGAAGGACTCCGTCCGCGGCAGCGCCACGGTGGACCTGGACGCCGGAAAGGACCCCAATGAGGTGGTCCGGGCCATGGTGGTCACCGACGTGCCCGCCGCCGTGGAGCAGACCGGCACCGTGACCTACACCGCCGCCGTGCAGTCCGCCGAGGCCCGGACCCTGCGCTCCCAGGAGAGCGTCATCCGTCAGGTCCGGCGCATTACCGGCAGCTCCGTTATCAACCAGTCCGGCTATCTGGTCAGCGCCTTTTCCATGGACATGACCCGGGCCCAGATGAAGCAGGTGGCTGCCCTGGACGGCGTGGTATCCGTCAGTGAGGTCACCACCTACAAGGCCCGGATGACCTCCGCCAAGGAAATGACCTCCGCCATGGAGCTGTGGAAGGCGGAGAACGGCGGCAGCACCGGCGAGGGAATCGTGGTGGCCGTCATCGACAGCGGCATCAACTACACCCATCCCGATATGCAGATGCGCCAGGACGCCAGGCTGAAATACACCAAGGCCGACATGGAGGCGAAGATCGCCGCCCTGGGCTACGGCAAGTATTACACCGATAAGGTCCCCTTCGGCTTCAGCTATGTCGACGAGGACGACATCAATAACCGCCAGGTCACCCACGGCCTGCACGTCTCCGGCATCGTGGCCGCCAACGGCGACGAGGAAAACGGCGGCGTGACGGGCGTTGCCCCCGACGCCCAGCTCTTTGCCATGCAGGTGTTCGGCAGTACCGGCAGCGGATTTAACGACGATATCATCCGCGCCGTGGAGGATTCCGTAAAGCTGGGCGCGGACATTCTGAACCTGAGCCTGGGCGGCACCGCAGGCTTCTACAGCGACGCGGACTATCTGCAAAAGGCCCTGGCCTATGCTGAGGAGAACGGCGCGGTGGTGTGCGTGGCTGCCGGCAACGACGGCACCTCCGCCTCCGACACGGGCGTCAACACCAACGACTGGGGCGTGATCGATACCGGCGCGGTGTCCAACCCCGCCACCTATCCCGGCGCCCTCAGCGTAGCCTCCGTGGACAACAGCATGCTGCGGGGCAAATCCGTGACCATCACCAGCGGCGAGGACACCGTATACAGCGGCGTGGTCATGGACTTCTCCCAGGGCAACCACACCGACTGGACCTCCCTGGGTAAGGTGCCCATTCTGGAGTTCGGCTACGGCGACCTGTTCGAGGACATTTTCCCCAAGCTGTCCACCCTGCCCGAGGGCCCCTATGTGGCGCTGGTCCAGCGGGGCAAGGACATTTCCTTCGAGGATAAGATCAACTATCTGATGGGCATGTGCCATGCCTCCGCCGTTATCGTGTACAACAACGAGGCCACCGACGAGGTGCCCACCAACGTGTCCGCCGAAAGCGCCAGCCAGTACACGGCCATGATGGTCAGCGGCAACACCGGCGCCAGGCTCATGGAGCTGGTCCAGGCCGGGGCCACCGTGTCCTTCGACGGCCTGCACGACGTGGTGTATCCCAACGAGGCCACCGGCGGCTGCGTATCCACCTTCTCCTCCTGGGGCTCCACCCCCACCCTGGATATCAAGCCTGAGATCTCCGCCCCCGGCGGCAACATTTACTCCGTGTCCAAGGATCAGAAGTACGAGGAGATGAGCGGCACCTCCATGGCCACACCCTATGTGTCCGGCTGCGCCGCCCTGGTGCTGGAGAGCCTGCAGAAGTCCCTGGCCGACGGCAGCCTGGTGCTGGGCGATACGACCCTGAACACCTTTGTGAAGAATACTCTGATGAACACCGCCGACCCCATTGCGGACGGCAGCGTCATCTATTCCGTGCGTCAGCAGGGCAGCGGCATGGCGGATCCTCTGTCCGCTGCGGAAAACCGTGTCTTGGCCACCTATAACGGCGTGGCCTCCGTGGCGCTGAAGGAGGTGGGCAATACCACCGGCTTCACCGTGACCCTTACCAACTACGGCACCGCCGTCGCCGGCTATACTCTGCCCGCCTCCGTGCCGGTATACACCGACGTTACCGGCCAGGACGGCAGCTACGCCATGGAGCTGTTGTCCGGCGCATCCGTGACCTTTGACAAGACCGCCGTCACCGTCCCCGCAGGCGGTACGGTTCAGGTCACCGGCACCCTGACCATCCCTGCCAATGCCGCCAAGAACCACTATGTGGAGGCATTCCTGCCCTTCGACGGCGATGTGGACCTGTCTCTGCCCCTGATGAGCTTCTACGGCGACTGGTATGGCTGCCAGCGGATCATCGACCTGCCCGCCTGGGACGACGGCAACATCATGACCAACTACTATGAGAATCTGCCTGTGACCACCGTGGCAGCAGGCGATTCCTATGCCGGCTTCGACACCGAGAGCATGACCACCGATCCCGACCACATTGCCTTCTCCCCCAACGGCGACGGTGATTTCGACGCCGCCCAGCCCATTGTGGGCATGCTGCGCAGCGCCGCCGAGGTTACCGTGGACGTGCTGGATGAAAACGGCCAGGTGGTCCGCCAGATCAACCATCGGGAAAATGTAGCCAAGTACGTGGCCATCGACGCCAATGAGAGCCGCTCCCCCATCAGCCTGCTCAGCAGCGGCACTGCCGGCGACGGCACCTGGGACGGTACCCGCTACGACATTGCCACCGGCGAGTATGTCATGTGCGACGAGGGCCAGTACACCCTGCGCATCCGGGCCCGGATGCCCGGCAGCGACCGGGTGGAGACCACTCTGCTGCCGGTGAAGCTGGATCTCACCGCGCCCCAGGTCCATATCACCAGCGCCGCCGTGGATGACGGCATGCTGTACCTGACCTACACCGCCCAGGACTACTCCGGCATTCTCAATACCGCTGCCGTGTTCGTCAACGGCCAGGAGGAGCTGGACTTTGTCCCCGGCAATGACGCCGCTTATAATGAGGAGACCGGCGAATACAGCGTGGTCCTGCCGGTGGAAACCTATCAGGACGGCCAGATGAACGAGATCGCCCTGACCTGCATGGACTACGCCTTCAACGGCACCACCGATATCCTGTACACCAATGCCCGGCTTGACGCCGCCGTGATGTTCTCCAACATCAACAACGACGACAGCCTGACGGTGCTGCGGGACATCAGCTACAGCGCCGACTATGATGATATCGCCGAGAGCTATGTGAACATCACCGACTGCGTGGCCCAGATCCGCGGCATTGCCAGCAGCAGCGTCAGGAGGCTGACCGTCAACGGTCAGGAGGCTTCCTTCGATGAGCGCAACGGCTTCCGTCTGGCTCTGAGTGTGGAGGAGCCCGGTCTTATCACCCTGCATGTGGTGGCCTATGACGCCGACGGCAGCGTGGTGTTCCAGGCGGACAAGCCCGCCCTGTTCGACGTGCAGAGGCCCTCCGTCATGTCCTATGTCTGCGATAAAAACGGCGAGTGGGACAACAGCATGCTGTGGACCAGCGACCACACCATGGACGGCTATCTGCTGGCCACCAAGTATGCCAAGGACGACCTGGTGCCCATGATGATCCAGGTCACCGACGAGTCCCTGACCCGCATCACCGTCAGCTGGCTCACCGGCACCGTGGACGGCGAGACCTTCTCCGACTGGCTCATGGGCGCCGACGCTGCCGACGTGGATGCCGAGGTCCATACCCAGGAGATCTCTCTGGATTCCCGGGACGAGGAGGGCCGCATGTTCATGAGCTTCCCCTTCGTCTATAAGGAGTCCGTGTTCGTAGACGACGAAACCGGCGAGGTCTATGATTACAGCGCCTGGAGCCAGGTAGTCCGCGTGGAGGCCTATGACGCCGCCGGTCACCGCACCCTGCGCAACGCGCTGCTGTACGACACGGTATACGGCGAGAAGATGTACAACGAAGACGGCTTCAACGATGCCCGGTATTCCGACGGCACCATACGGGGCGACATTCTGGACCTGGATCCCCTGTGGAGCAACGAGTCGGGCGGCCTGTCCGATTCCCGCTTCCTCATCACCGATGATATGCTGGATGAAAACGGCAACCTCCATGTAAAGGCCACCCTGGATCGGGATGCCAACGTGCTGATCTTCAACGGCAGCGAGTATTGGCCCGAAGAGGGCAGCCGCCAGGTGGAGTTCGACATTCCCATCCATGCCGGGCTGAATCTGACGTACGTCAAGACCCTCAGCAGCATGTTTACCGTGAACGACTTCGGCACCCAGTACAAGCTGTATCTGTACTACCTGCCGGATACGGAGCCCACGGCCCTGTGCTTTGACGACGCGCGCATCGCCGACGGCGCGGTGATCTGCACCAACCAGGAGACCTTCCCCATCACCGGCGATGTGACCCATCTGTTCGGCAACATCAGTCTGAAGATCAACGGCGACATTCTGATCTATCCCACCAACGACGTCAACGTTCTGGGCGATCCCATCACCCAGGTGTTCTCCTACGGTGCGCAGCTGCAGGAGGGCAAGAATGTGGTGACGGTGGAGCTCAGCGATGAGGCTACCGGCACCGCCACCACCGTGACCTTTACCGTGGTGCGGGATACCGCAGCCCCCGAGGCTCCCGTCATTGCCCAGGGCGGCGACGGCAAGGTGACGCTGACCGCCGCCGAGGAGCATGTGACCCTGTACTACAGCTACGACGGCACGGAGTGGGTCCTGTACACCGGTCCCTTTGCCCCCACCGCCGCCAAGGTGTACGCCAAGGCCGTGGACCAGGCGGGCAACGAGAGCGCCGTCAGCCAGTTGGCTGTTGCCGTGGCTGCTTCCCAGCCGGTCAAGACCGGTGACGCAGCGCCTCTGGCGGTATATGCAGCCCTGCTGCTGACTGTCGCCCCGGCCCCCACC
>ERZ780053.18-NODE-18-length-92696-cov-12.8276_pt1 | contig 92696 bp, 95 predicted proteins | sample MGYA00511088_ERZ780053 | MGnify/ENA primary metagenome ERZ780053 (study PRJEB29588, sample SAMEA2150866) | human gut metagenome | biome: human gut; feature: human-associated habitat; material: faeces | place: Denmark | collected 2008/2010 ...
CTGCGGCGGTAACAGCAACAACAACAACGCGTCCAACTCTTACGGCGTGGCGTTCGGCTTCTGCATATAATCTGTGCATCTTGGGTATCTGGCCCCCTTTGTGGGGCCAGATACTGGCGCACAGGCTTCCGATCTGCGCCCTATATCGCCGCGTAAGCGGCGCGCGAAAATTTTGATTTTCGGACTTTTCGTATGGAAAATGGGGGGGGGCGTGTGATATAATATATTTCACGAACTTTTCGGCAAAAATGAGGTGGTGCCCTTGTCTGTAATCAAAAGCAAGCGCTCTACGTCCGACATGGAGTTTCTGGCGACCGCAAGGAAGTTAGAAATTTACACGATTCAGAAATGCGTGAATTTCCCGAAGCGATACACCTTTTATGTATCACAGCCCTTGGCTGCTGCGGCGACGCGCATTTATGAGGACGTGAAACGCGGTAACAGCATCTATCCGCTCAATCAGCATGAGGTCCAGATCAGGCGCGACTACTTCCTACACGCCAACGCTGAGCTTCAGAGCATGATTTCCCAGCTTGAGGTGGCGCAGGAGCTGTTCGGTATCGAAATGGATACCCTGAAATACTGGATGGACATTGTAGATACCGAAATCCGGCTCGTGAAAGCCGTACTGAAAAGCGACAGGGCACGGTACAAAGACCTGCCCTGATAAGATCATAGGTTAAGCGCTGCACAAATTGCCAGTTCTTCGACGAGGTTGACTTCCAACTGGTGGCTGCGGTCGCCTGAGGCGTCCGGCTCGTCGTCTTTCGCCAATGTGAACAACAACGGTAACAGCAACAACAACAACGCGTCCAACTCTTACGGCGTGGCGTTCGGCTCCTCTCGTGCCAGACAAAGTAACCTTCGGGGTGAAATCCGTGCAGAGTGGAGAGAAGGAGCGCTTGACCTTCCTGCAAAGGTAAATATATGCCCTGATGCGTCCGGGCGGACGCTGCTTGCATGGTACGGATTGCAGGTCATTCCGTATTTCATGCCCGGTGACGCTACGTGCCTATTGCAACCTGCCGACAGGCATACGGGGCAAGCGAGGTTTCTTATGACAAGTGAAGAACGTAGAGAAGCAAGGTATCAACGCCGCGCTGCCGCACGGCGAGCAAAGCGGGACGCCGCCTGCGCCGAGCACGATAATTACGACGAGGTGTTCAGCTATAAGCACCTCTATCAATCGTACAAGTGCTGCCGTCGCGGCGTGTCGTGGAAGGCAAGCGTACAAAAATACACGGCCAATGCGCCGCTGAACATCCTGCACACATACAACCAGCTCGCAGCCGGGAAATTCAAAAGCCCCGGCTTTTACGAGTTTGACTTGTATGAGCGCGGGAAGCATCGTCATATCCGCAGCACAGTCATAAGCGAGCGTGTTGTCCAGCGGTGCCTGTGCGATAACGCCCTTGTGCCGGTCCTTGAGCGTACCTTCGTCTATGACAATGGCGCGTCCATGAAGAACAAGGGCTACGATTTTGCCGTGCGCCGGATCACGCAGCACCTCCACGAGCACTACCGGAAATACGGCAACGAGGGCTATATCCTGCTATTCGATTTCTCTAAATTCTTCGACAACGTTTCCCATGAGGTCGTGAAAGCGATCCTGCACAAGGAGTTCACCGACGAACGGCTCCTTACGCTCACAGAGCATTTTATCGACGCTTTCGGCGATAAGGGTATGGGGCTGGGCAGTCAGATCAGTCAGGTGCTGGCCCTCGCCTCTGCAAACCGTCTTGACCACTACGTCAAGGAGGTTTTGCAGGTGCGCGGCTATGGCCGGTATATGGACGACGGCTACCTGATCCACCCGTCGAAAGCCTATCTTCAAAACTGCGTGGTGCATATCCGGGCGATATGCGCCGAGCTTGGCATTACCCTGAATGAGAAGAAAACGCAGATCGTCAAGCTGAGCCACGGCTTTTCTTGGCTGAAGGTACGTTTCTTCATCACAAAAACCGGCAAGGTCGTTCGGAAAATCTATAAGCGCAGCGTCACGAAGATGCGGCAGAAAATGAAAAAGCTACACAGGAAATACCTGTGCGGCAAAATGACCTTCGCGGACATCTACGCGACGTGGCAAAGCTGGCGCAGCTATGCCGCGCGATTCAACGCATGGCACACCATTCAAAACATGGGCGCACTGTACACCAACCTTTTTATAAACAGCAAGGAGGACTGCTATGGTCTACTTCAAAATCCTGTCTGCTGACGGCACGGTCAAAAGCGTAGAAGCGCTTGCCGATCCCGTCTACGTCTGTTGGCAGACCCGCAACGGCATTCTTATCCGGTGCGACAAACGGGACGCGCAGGGCGTCATGTCCGGCGACGGGAACACAATCTATCAGCTTCAGGGGAAGCAGCTAAGCGGCGTTGAGAGTGACGAACTTCTCAGCGCCGTTTCTATTACCCTTGCAGAATATGAGGAGCTTGCGGCACAGGTCGGCACCACGGACCCCGACGACGATACGCCGGTCAATCCACCCGACGACCCCGGAACGGAAATCCTCACCCGCGCGCAGCTCACCGAAAAGGTACTGGCCCTTGAAGACGAGCTGGCAGCGGCAAAAATCCTGCTGGGGGTGACGGACGAATGACGCTGAAAGCCCTCGCACAAAAACTGCGGCCCCTGATCGAAACCGCAGCACAAAGCCTTGATGACACGACCGCCCTTGAGGCGGTCGAACTTTTTCCGGCGTGGAAGACCGGCACCGTGTACACAACGGGGCGACGGGTCCGACATGGCGGGATTCTTTATACCGTTTTGCAGGATCACACCGCGCAAGACAGCTGGACGCCCGATGCGGCACCGTCCCTTTTCGCAAAGGTGCTTATCCCTGATCCCGACGTTATCCCCGAATGGGAGCAGCCGGACAGCACCAACCCTTACAAGAAGGGGGATCGCGTCCGATTTAATGGAAAGGTTTATGAGAGCCTTATAGATAACAATGTGTGGTCGCCTTCTGCTTATCCTGCCGGTTGGAGGGAGGTGTCCGCATGACCCTGAAGGATCTTCTTCTGGGCGGCAGCGGCGGTCTGTTCGCGCTGCTGACCATCCTGCAAATCAGCCCCATCAAGATCAACCCGTGGTCTGCGCTGGCCCGCTCGATTGGCCGGGCGCTCAACAAAGATGTTCTGGACCGGCTCACCACTTTGGAGGTCGAACAGAAGGAAATCAAATCGGAGCTGGCCGCCCAAAAGGCGCTTTCCGATAAGCGCGAGGCCAACGGCTGGCGAGCCGACATCCTCCGCTTCAACATGGAGCTTGTCGAGCATACGCGGCACACGCGGGAGGACTACATCGAGATTTTGGACGTCATCGACAAGTACGAAAAATACTGCGACAGCCACAAGGACTACGAAAACAACCGTGCCGTCCATGCAATCGCCAATGTTGAGCGCTGCTACGACGACCGGCTGAAAAATAATGACTTTGCATAAGGAGGAAATCACTATGAACCCCAAAACCGAAACCACCATCGAAACCACCGAGGCGGAACTGACCGCCGAAGCTCTGGACGAGCTTTCCAACAACAAAGGGGAGGACTAAAACATGAGTTACACAAATTCACCGATGGTGAGCTACACGAAGCTCAGCCCGAACCACAGCGGGCAGCGTACCCACAGCATCGACCGCATCACGCCGCACTGCGTGGTCGGCCAGTGCAGCGTGGAGACGCTGGGCCGCATCTTCACGCCGACCTCCAAGCAGGCCAGCAGCAACTACGGCATCGGCCTTGACGGTCGTGTCGGTATGTACGTTGAGGAGAAAAACCGCAGCTGGTGTTCCTCCTCCAATGCCAACGACCAGCGGGCCGTCACTATCGAGTGCGCCAGCGACAGCACAGAACCGTATGCGTTCAAGGATGTGGTCTATCAGACCCTCATCAAGCTCTGCGTGGACATCTGCCAGCGCAACGGCAAAACCAAGCTGCTTTGGCTGGGCGACAAGGACAAGACCCTGAATTACACCCCCAAGGCCGACGAAATGATCCTGACCGTCCACCGCTGGTTTGCCAACAAGAGCTGCCCCGGCAACTGGATGTACGCCCGCATGGGCGATCTCGCCGCGAAGGTCACTGCGGCGCTGGGCGCTGCGGCGAAGCCCACTACCCCTACCACTCCCAGCACCATCAAGAAGGGCGACGTCGTGCGCATCCTGTCCGGCGCGACCTACTACAACGGCAAGGCTGTCCCGAACTGGGTAGCCGCCAAGCAGTGGATTGTCCGCGAGATCAGCGGCGACCGCGCCGTCATCGACAAGAGCGTGGACGGCAAGAATGCCATTTGCAGTCCTATCAACGTCAAGTTCCTGTCCGTCGTGGGCGAGGCGGTTACACCGACGCCCAGCTTCAGCGCGTACCGCGTAAAGATTACCACCGATGCCCTGAACATCCGCAAAGGCCCCGGCACCGGCTACGGTACGAACGGCTGCATCCGTGACCACGGCGTTTATACCATCGTCGCTGAGAGCACGGGCACCGGCGCGACCAAATGGGGCAAGCTCAAATCCGGCGCAGGCTGGATCAGTCTGGATTACACCAAAAAGGTGTAAATACATATCGAAAAGGAGAATATCACCATGACTAACGTTATCATCGAAAACCTTGTGCAGATCGCGGCAACCCTGCTCATTACCCTGATCGGTGTTCTGGGCGCGTGGCTGTCTACCAAGCTCGCCAAGCGCGAGGAGCTGAAGAACATCTCTACGGCTACCAATGAGGTCATTCACGCCGCCCAGCAGACCGTCCTTGAGCTTCAGCAGACCACCGTGGAGGGCATGAAGAAAGCCCATGAGGATGGCAAGCTGACCAAAGACGAAATTACTGAGCTGGGCAAGCTGCTTATTGACGGCGCTATGGCTAAGATGTCCGACACCTCTAAAAACCTGCTCAACGCTGCTGGTGTGGACATTTCCGCTATCATTCGCGGCGCAGGCGAAGCCCTCATTGCGCGGATGAAATAACTCGCTGCGCCGGTGTAACATTCTGCTGAAAAGCGGTGTTACACCGGCTGAAAATGTTACAAAAGCTTGTAACACTGTAACGATGATGTTACACGCGAATGTTACGGCTGAAAGCCTTGAAAACAGGCGCTTTTCAGCCTTTGTAACATTGTAACATAATTTTCTAATATACCTATTGAAATAAAGGGCGCAAGGCGTACATATACGTCATAGCGCCTTTGCGCGCCATATGCACGCGCGTATAGGGAAAATGGCCCTCGGATGTTACAAAAGCATCCGGGGGCCTTATTTTTTTTGCCTTCTACGACACCAGCACGAAAAATTTAACTGATAGCTCAAAATATTTGACTTTTCCTCTTGACAAGTACAAATTATTGCACTATAATATGCTTGCCAGTTGAAATAATCGTACCGAAACAGGAGGACAAGAAAATGAAGGTCAAAGAAACACGCTGGATGGACATGGACGATTTGCGCGGGCTGTGCATCAAGCACGGGTGGTTTACACGGGGTGACTGCAAAGCCTACGACAAGCTGCTGAAAATGCCGTATGACGCTAAAGGCAAACTGCGGAACATCACCACGACGATTCTCTGCAACATGGCACAGGCCATCACGCAGTACAGCGATCCCGAAACCTATGAAATTCTTGAGTTTGAAGGCATCCTGTATTGTCTCGGCGAAATCTGCCACACCTGCTTTTCCGTTGAAGACTGAATGGAGGTAACGAAAATGTTCAAGATCAACAGCTACACCGATCTGAAGGTCGCCTACGAAATCCTTGAGATCGCTTATGAGAGCGGCAGGAGCCAGAAGGCCGTCGACCTCAAGCGCGAAATGCGCGCGTTCTTCCACCGCCCCGTCTCTGAGCGCCGCATCGTTCAGGATGACGGCATCGACGGCTATACGGAGCTGCTGCCGCTGCCCGAATATATCGAAACGATGGACGAGGCCGTCACCTACTTCGAGGACTACGAATACCGGCGCTATTACCCGTCCGCCTATGACTGCACCGGTCAGGCGTTTACGAGCTGGTACAAGGTTTTCGTTCGTGGCGGACGCTTCTGGGCGTACCACCGTGTCAGTGTGGATGTTTGAGAGGAGGATAACGAGAGTGAGGTATCTGGTTCAGGCCATTCTGATTGATGGCGATATCGAAACTGTGGTTGGCAGCATAAAGAGCGATGACTACAAGGCCGCCGCCACATTCCTGATGATGATGCACCGCCACGACTACAAATACCTTTACCGTGCGATGGACATTGAAACCGGGGAAATCGTGATGTCAACAACAAAGAACGAATTCCAATGAGCCGAAACGCCCGTTTGGGCGTCTGCCGGAACCGCCCCACCGGCACTGAAGATGGCAGGGCAACGGAGGTAAAACATGAAAACATATGTAGTCTATTTCTTCATCAAGGCAAACCGGACAGAATATCTGGCCGACGTCGCTGTCGAAGCTCCTACGGCAAAAGCTGCCTGCGCGCTTTGCAAGGACTGGTATTTCAAGACGACCGGCAAGAACGCTTTCCGGCCCACAACGAAGCTGAGCGACGAAGACCGGAAGTGGTATGAGGACCATAACCGCATCAAGCACTTCGACGCGACGCTGAAGCAGAATGGAGAGAAGTAATGAAACTGGATCGAACGCTGTTCAAAGAGGTCAAAGCACTGGCCGGTAATGGAAGCCGGGAGGCAAAATTCGCCCTGCTGCGTCGGATCGACGCAGCGAGGACGGACCTCTCGACACCGAAGGCCCGCGAGAATTTTAACGCCTGTCTGTCTAAGCACGGCAGGGCGGTTGTTGCGGTCTGCGTGGCCGCCACGCTGGATGCCCGAAAAGACCGTCTGGACTGCTGGAACTGGGTCTGGGCATACGAGGTCCTGTCGGCTCTGCCCCAGAGTATAACGCTACGCAACCTTGAGCGCGCCCACATCGAAGACGGTCTGCACCCTACCGCCATTTGCGATTATGCCGGTCCCTTCATCCGACTGACGACCGAAGAATAGGAGGTGTTATGTATGGCAACCTATGAGATCATCCGCGAGGCATACGACGTACCGGCCTGCTGGGAAACGACCCTCGGCGGTCAGCGCTGGTGGATCACCCGCACGGCGGAGTTTTCCTTCTCTGTGGAAACCTGCCTTGAGGTGCAGTACGGCGACATCGAGGTTGTGGCCGTTAAGACGTGCCACAGTCTGGCAGCCGCGCAGAAGTGGCTGGAACAGCACTGGCGCGACTGGGTGCCGGACGAACGGTGCGAGAGTTACACACGGGAGGGAACATTGTGAGAATCGCAGATCAGAAGCGTGCGGACTTTGTGAAGCGGTTTCGCAGCCTGTCCCGTCGTTTTCCGCTGTGGCAGGTATGGAGCGACTTCATCACCATGTTCGCCATTGCGCTTTCCAACGCCGTAGATAGTCGATACCGCACGGAGCGCGAGGCAATGTATAAGCGGATCATCGAGAAGTACGAGAAAGCAGAGCGCACGGTGTTCCCTGAACTGGTAGAGGATGTGGTCAACGCCTTTGACGCCGACCGGGAGCAGGATTTTCTGGGCGGCGCGTACATGGAGCTGGAACTCGGCAATCACTGGATCGGCCAGTTCTTCACGCCCTATGACATCTGCCGCTGCATGGCGGAGATTACCACCGGTGACGTTGTAGAGCAGATCAACCGCGACGGCTTCGTCACGCTGAATGACTGCGCGTGTGGAGCGGGGGCTACACTGATCGCGGCGGTGAATCAGATCGAAAAGCAGCTGTTTGAGGCAAAAAGCCCGCTGCGCTGGCAGAATCACGTCCTTGTGACGGCGCAGGACCTCGACTTCACAACGGGGATGATGTGCTATATTCAGCTCTCGCTGCTGGGCTGCGCGGGTTACATCAAGATCGGCAACACCTTGACCGACCCCATGCACGACGGAGACGACCCTACGGCCTACTGGTACACGCCCGGCTACTTTTCGTCCGTGTGGCAGCTTCGGCGTATCTTCAGGAGCATGGACAGGCTTTTCAAGGAGGCGGGATAATGGATGACAAAAAGGTCAAATACGACGCGCTTGACGCCATGTGGGCATTCGTGCGTATGGGCGGTTATCAGCTTCACCCAGCAGACATTTCTTCTCTAAAGGACCACTGCGAGCAGCTTCGACACCTGCTGACGCAGAAAACAGCTGGACAGCGGCGCGATAAGCGGGAGGACATCGACTTTCATGAGCTGGACGTAATCACAAATAACATCGTAATCGGGGCAATGGTCCTCTATATGAGCGGAAGCCTCGATGCACTGACACCGAAGGAGGCATCACACCATGAAAAAGAGCGTAATTGAAGCCCGGCAACGGGCGTTGGAAAACAGCGAAGTCGCGCCGGGTATTCTGATCCGGGTAATGGATAAGCCGCACCAGCACGCCGTCATCTGTTCGCACCCGAAGGTTTACCGTGAGAGGGTGCTTGACGGCTGGCACACAGTCGCGGCATTTCGGAACGGCGAGGAGGTGAAAATCTAATGCGAGTTGAAAATATGACCGACCGGGAAATCGTCGCGGCCTGCGCTGTGGATTTCCGACGCAAGGCACAGGAGGCATACGACGCCTACCAGAGCACCGGCATGACACGGTATGACAATGCCTATCACAAATACGAGGCTCTGGCAGACGCCCTTGACCGTGACGTTCAAAAAGCCGACACCCGGCAGGCCGCCGCGTCCCTCAAATCCGAGTTGATTATGCTGGCATCGGCGGCAAGCAGGGCGAAGCTGCCCTCCGCGCCGGAAGGTGCGCTGCTGGCGCTGGCAAAAGAGGTTATTGCAGTCGGACGACTGTACGGCTATGACGGGAAGGAGATGGACGCATGAGCAGCGGAATAACCATTGTCTGTCGGGAGGTGTGCCGACAGACCGGCGCTGTGACGGCGTATATCTGCAAGAAGGACGTTGAGGACCGCGACCTTCACCTTGTCAGCATTCGTGGCAGGATAAATCCGGAGTTGCAGTATTACGCCATCCGTACCTGCGTTGCGGACAACATGGAGGAGCTTGAAGACCTGTTGCGGTTTCTCAAGCGCCGCAAACTAACCGAAGCTGACGTGAGCCGCTACGGCTGGATTGTCCGGCTGTGAAAGCTACACGAAGGAGGAAAACAAAATGAAATACAACAGTGTTGAGGAATGGAAGGCGGAGGCGACCCGCCGATTTGGCCCTGATATGCTCAAGTGGCGTTTCCGCTGCCCTATGTGCGGTCACGTCGCGTCCGTGCAGGACTTCAAGGACGCCGGGGCAAAATCTCCGAGCTGTGCCTATCAGGAGTGTCTGGGCCGGTACACCGGCAAGGGCACGCCGAAGAAGGGCGACAGCAGCGGCTGTAACTGGGCAGCCTACGGACTGTTCGGTATTCCCGCTGAGCACGACATCGTTGTCGTGGCCCCCGACGACCAAGTGGACGTGTACCCGTTCGCAGACGGAGAACAGGAGGCTAACAATGGCTGAACTTATCGAACGACAGGCGGCAGTTAAAGCCGCCGAACACGCATATAACGAGTGGAATCTTGCAATGGCGGCAGCTGACGGACAGAGGCAGATCAACCGCGTTTTCAAGATGCAGGAGCTGTGCAAGGCTGTGATCTCCGTTTTTGAGAACGTTCCCGCTGCTGATCTCGACTGTACCGGCTGCGTCTGGTTGAATACACGACACCAGAAGTGTTCCTGCTGCCGGAGGAATCAGTACATCAAGGACAACTACAAGGAAGCCGGAGTATGAAACGTGAAGAATTCTACCGTGGAAAGCGCGGCGCAAAATACGGCATCTGGAACAGAGAGAAGGCAGTCTGGCAGTTTGACATCTGCGAGGACACACCGTTTCTGGCCGAAGCGAGGCTACACCAGAAGATCGGTGACGACGCGAAGAAATGGCGTTTCGAGGCTCGGCGGCTGCCGGACAGGAAAATCACTCTCGTCAAGAGAGTTAAATACGCCGGTGACGTTCACAGCGCTTTGGTGGCGCTGGGCTGGGACATAGACACTGCCGCCGCGTTTCTTGACCGTATTTCGGATGCAAAGTAAAAGGAGGCACGCCGTATGATAAGCAACAAGAAGGTCGTCGAAGCTGCGAAAACCATTGTGGACTACTGCAAGCAGCAGGACGGGTGCCAAAACTGCATCTTCCGCTCGTTTGGGTGCGATCACTGGAACTGTGCGATAGGTGCCTTTGAAATCCGGGATGTGCTGTCAAACATTGAAGCGAAAAAGAGAAATCACGGCTACTTATGAGCAACGCGCGGTGTAAGAGCTACACCGGCAAATAGAAAACTGCCGCAGAGGACAATTACCTCTGCGGCAGTTTTCTTGTCAGGCCGAACACATTCCTAAACCAAAAGAGTTCGTACCTGTGTGTTTTGGTGGACCTGAAGGGATTCGAACCCTCGACCTCTCGGATGCGAACCGAACGCTCTCCCAGCTGAGCTACAAGCCCATGTTGCAGGGCGTCGCACGCCCTGCTCAATTATTATACACATTCTGCGCCAGAATGCAAGCTTTTTCTTACCTGCCCGGAAAAAATCACTCTATTCCGGAAGCTCTCCCTCCCCGCTGCCCATTTCTGCCTCGGCCCAGTCGGACAGGGATTCCAGCACCGGCAACAGCCGCAGGCAGCACTCCGTGGGGCTGTACTCCACCCGCACCGGCACCTCGGGATATGCCTGCCGCCGCACCAGGCCGTCCCGCTCCAGCTCCCGCAGAGCCGCCGCCAGCACCGTGTTGCTGATGCCGTCCAGCTTTCCCCGCAGGGTGTTGTAGCGGATGCTCCCGGCATTGGCCACGGAGCACAGGATCTGCACCTTCCACTTGCCGCCGATGCGGCTCATGGCCCAGTGCAGCGGACATTTCTCCATACAGGGGCAGTCGTAATGGGACATGGTAAGCTCCTCCTGACCTGGTCAGTTCTTTCTGCGTGCTTGCTTTTTTCTGGGACTGTGCTACTATTGTATCAGATAAGGAAAAAGGAGTAAATAGCAAATGCACATTTATCTTCAGGGCCTGACCATGGGCCTTGCGTATGTGGCCCCCATCGGCCTGCAAAACCTGTTCGTCATCAACAGCGCCCTGACCCAGAAGCGGACTCGGGTCTATCTCACCGCCCTGATCGTGATCCTGTGGGACGTGTCCCTGGGTATTGCCTGCTTCCTGGGCGCCGGCGCCCTGATGGAGGCCTTGCCCTGGCTTCAGAAGGTCATCCTGGGCCTGGGCAGCCTCATCGTCATCTGGATCGGCGTGGGGCTGCTGCGATCCAAGGCCTCCCTGGAGGGCGGCAAGGACGTGAACGTGCCCCTTTGGCGTCTGTTCACCACCGCCTTTGTGGTGACCTGGATGAATCCCCAGGCCCTCATCGACGGCACCATGATGCTGGGGGCCTTCCGGGCCAGCCTGCCCCAGGGCGGCGATCTGCCCTTCATCTTCGGCTTCGGCAGCGCCTCCGTCCTGTGGTTCCTGACCCTGTCCACGGTGGTATCCCTGCTGGGAGGCCGGTTCAACGAAAAGGTCCTGAACATCATCAACAAGGTCTGCGGCGCGGTGATTATCTTCTATGGCTGCAAGCTGCTGTGGAGCTTTGTGAAGCTCATGGGTTGGCTTTGATCCGCCGGGACGAGGCAATATACAGGGGGATGGCTGCCAGCAGAGACGCCACCGAATGCCCCGCAAACACGAAAATGGCAAAAGGGGGCGGACAGCACGATGAAGGCCATGGCCTGGGACATTTTCTTTTTCTTACCGCGCATAATAGTTTCCTCCCTGCCGGCTGCTTTTCTCACAGCCCATGATACCCCAGCCTCCCGGTTTGTCAAGGCCCCGGCGAAAAAAAGGAGCCGCCCTGCAAGCAGAGCGGCCCAAGCGGGTGGGATATTGGAAAGCTTCCGATACTTATGATACGCCATTTTGCCTGCCGTGTAAATAGGAACCTTTGTCACATCTGGTCGAACGACAAAAAAATCTTAAATTTTTGTGAATCTCTGCCAAAAATGCCCGTGCCTACTTTTCAAGGCCCGGGCATTATGTTATAATGCGGATAAGGATAAGGGGAACCATCTCCCCGACCCTTGCCCCGAAAGGGATACCTGCGAAAGGAGCAACCAACTATGAAGTTCACATTTACCTGCAAGAAGATCGCCCTGAACGACTCCATCAAGGACTATGCCGAAAAGAAAATCAGCAAGCTGGATCGGTATTTCCCGGAGGAAGCGGACGCATTTGTGACCTTCGCCGTAGAGAAGAAAAACCGCTGTGTGGTGGAGCTGACCATCCGCGCCGCCAACGGCACGCTGTTCCGCGCCCAGGAGGAGGACCCCGACGGCGACATGCGGGGCGCCATTGACGAGGCCGTTGCCTTTATCGACCGCCGTATCCGCAAGAACAAGACCCGTCTGGCCCGGAATCTGCGGCCCGATGCCCTGGCGTCCACTGTTCCTGCCGAGTTTGACGTGGTGGAGGAGCCGGAATTCGACGTGGTGCGCACCAAGCGCTTCGCCGTGAAGCCCATGACCACCGAGGAGGCCATTCTGCAGATGAACCTGCTGGATCACACCTTCTATGTGTTCCGGAACATGGACACCTCCGCCGTGTGCGTGGTGTATCGCCGCAACAACGGCGGCTACGGCCTCATTGAGACCCAGGACTGATTTGTGTATATACTGCGGGGGCGGACACGAGTCCGCCCCCGTTTTTTGACCGCCAGAATGCCATCACCCACCTGAAGGAGGTGGGCGATGGCATTCTGAGTGTGGAGAGAAACGGTAATGAGGAAGCTGATATCTGTGTGTCAGGACGCGGACTCGCTGTCGTTGACAGCGGCGGCAGCCGCCTGCTTCTTGGCCTTCTTGCTGGCGATCACCGTCTTGATGACCGGAGAAAACAGGGAAACGGCGGCCAGGATGATGAACACGCAGCTGATGGGCCGGGCAAAGAAGGTGCCCACGTCGCCGTTGGACAGGATCAGGGCCCGGCGGAAGTTCTTTTCGATCATTCCGCCCAGAATGACACCCAGAATGATGGGCGGCAGAGAAAAGTCCATCTTCTGCAGCACATAGCCCGCGATACCGGCAATGATCATCATGTACACGTCGTTGAGGCTGCGGTTGCAGGCGTAGGTACCCACGAAGCAGAAGGTGAAGATCAGGGGCAGCAGGATCTTCTGGGGGATATCCAGCACCCGGGACCACAGCCGGATACCGGCAAAGCCCAGGATACCCATCAGAAGGTTCGCCACAAACAGACCCACGAACAGCATATATACGCTGTCCTTATGCTCGGTGAACAGCAGCGGGCCGGGGGCCAGACCCAGCATGGTCAGGGAGCCCAGCATGACCGCCGTACCGGCGTCGCCGGGAATACCCATGGACAGCAGCGGGACGAAGGCGCCGCCGGAGATGGCGTTGTTGCCGCTTTCGGAGGCCGCAATGCCCTCGGGGGAACCGTGGCCGAATTCCTCCTTGTGCTTGGACCATGTCTTGGCCTGGCTGTAGCTGACCCAGGAGGCGATATCGCCGCCGGTGCCGGGCACCGCGCCGATGAAGGTGCCAATGATGGAGGAGCGGATCAGCGTGGGGAAGATCCGCTTCAGATCGGACTTGGAGGGAAAGACATGCTCAATTTTGACCTTATTCTTTTCCGCTTTATAGCCCTTGGCCATCTCCTCCACGGTGTTCAGGCCCTGGGAGAAGGCGAACAGGCCGATCAGCAGAGGGATGAAGCTGATGCCGCCCATCAGGTACACGGACCCAAAGGTGAACCGGCTGACGCCGCCCATGCCGTCGATGCCGATGGTGGCCAGCAGCAGGCCGATGACGCCGCCGATGACGCCCTTGATGACGGATTTGCCCGTCAGGCCTGCCACAATGCTGATGCCGAACACGGCCAGCGCAAAGTACTCCTGTGCGCTGAACTTCAGGGCTACCTTAGCCAGCATAGGGGCGAAGATGCACAGGCAGATGGCGCTGAACAGGCCGCCGAACAGAGAGGCCAGGGTGGAGATGCCCAGGGCACGGCCGGGCTGACCCAGCTTGTTGGCCATGGGATAGCCGTCCAGAGCCGTGGCAGCGGAGGCGGAGGTGCCCGGGGTATTCAGCAGGCTGGCGGAAATGGAGCCGCCGTAAATGCCGCCGCAGAACACACCCAGCAGCATGTACATGCCGCCCATGCCGGAGAAGCTCAGGGTAAAGGGAAGAAGGATCGAGAGGCCCATGACTGTGGACAGGCCAGGCAGAGCGCCAATGACGATACCCGCGAAGGTTCCGACGAACACCGCGAACAGGTTTATCGGCAGAAAGACATTCTGGATTGCACCCAATACGTATTCCAAAGCAAGCACCTCCCTTACAGCTTAAACAGGACGCCCTGGGGAAGTCTGACCCGCAGGCCGAACTTGAACAGTGCGTACACAGCGGCCGTAGCGATAACGCCTACCAGGATGGCACGAAGCCACTTTCTCTCACCCAGCACCCACATAACGGAGGGGATGAAGATCACGGACGCCAGGATGAAGCCGCCGAAGCGCAGGACCACGCAGTACACTGCAAAGATCAGCAGCATCCAGTATACGCCCTTCATTTCGGGACTCTTGACGTTGATGGGGGCCTCATTGCTGTTGCGGTAGGCCTTGCCGACAAAGCCCTCAATGACCATGCCGACGGACAGCACCGCCAGCAGCACCGCCAGGCAGCGGGGCCAGATAGCGGAGCCCGGGTCCTGGCCGATGGTATTGGCGCCGATGGGGTGCGCGTACTCGGCCGTGGAGATAAAGACGAAGACGCTGATGGCGAAGAATACCGCCGCGGCTCCGATGTTCCATTTTTTCATAATTCAGATTCTCGCAGCTCGGAGGTGGTGGATAGGGGTCAGTTCAGGGTGATACCGGTGCACAGCTCGGCATACTTGGCGTCGTCGGCCTTCAGCATGTCGTTCAGAGCGGTGCCGGTGAGCTCAACAGGCTCCATGCCCAGGTTGCGGATGGCAGCCTTGTACTCGTCGCTGGCAACAGCCTTGGCAAAGATATCGCTCAAATAGTCGATCTTGGCCTGATCGGTGCCGGCAGGAGCGCAGACAACAACCCAGCCGCGGAAGTTGGTGTCGGTGTTCATGGTCTCGGAAACGGTGGGGATGTCGGGATAGCTTTCCATACGCTGGTCAGCCAGGAAGCCCAGCATCTTCAGGGTACCGGCCTCCACCTGGCTCTTGGCAGGCTGCATCTGGGTGAAGGAGGCGTCCAGATGACCGCCGGCCATAGCGGCCACCACGTCGGCGGAGCCGTCGTAGGAAACATGGTTCAGGGTGATGCCGAAGTCACGCTCGAAAGCGATGGCAGCCAGATGGGTGGCAGTGCCCACGCCGGAGTTGCCCACGGTGACCTCACCGGGATGGGCCTTGCAGTAAGCCACGAACTCCTCCACGGACTCATACTTGCCGTTGTTGGCGGCAACCAGCAGGCCGTAGGGGTCAGCCATGGTGGCAGCCAGGGGGACGAAGGAATCCAGACCCAGCTGGGTCTTGCCCTCGTACTTCATCATCAGCAGGTCCACAGCGATGGGGCCAAGGGTGTAGCCGTCGTTGTCGGATGCTGCGGTGGCGGACATACCGATCAGGCCGCCGGCGCCGGTCTGGTTCTCAGGCATAAAGCTCACGCCGCTGGGCAGATACTTGCTGGCAGCGTCCAGCAGGGCGCGCACGGACATGTCGGTGGGACCACCGGCGGAGTAGGGAACGATCACGGTGATGTTTTCCTTGGGATAATCCGCCTTTTCACCGTCGCCGTTACCGGAGTTGCTGCAGCCGGCCAGGGCCAGGATGGCCAGGGACGCCAAAAGCATTGCGACAAATCTCTTCATTTGGTTTTTCATTTTCGTCCTCCTAAAATGTAATATGAACATTTTGACAGCGTTCGTTTCTGAAAAACTATCAAAATATCACACAATATTTTTGCGGAACTCCCCTGCCCCGCTTGACTTCGCGTCCATTTCCTAACATCTTCTATATTTAGATTTTATAAAGGATGTCTGGAAATGTCAAGGGAAATGTGATGCAATTACCAAAGACCAGCGCAATGAACAAAAAAACTTGTCTAATTTGTTCAATGTGCACTTGCGTATGTTAAAAAATGCGCATTCTGGGCCACAAACATAGTGATAAGGCGAAAATAATAACACATCCTGAGAAAAAATGGTATTTCAGAACATTTTTCTCTCAGGATGTGTTACATATGATCAAACGAAATGAACAATTTTCCCCGCGTCCCGTGCCGCCAATGATACGCCAGGCGGTCACGGGCAGGGGGCATGGAGGGTTCATCAGCCGTTTACGGCGTCGGATGCAATGAGGGCCTCGGCCTCTTCTTCCGTAAGGCCCAGCTTCTCCATAAACACCTCTTTGCTGTGCTGGCCCAGCAGCGGGGCCGGTGTGAAGGTGTCGATCTTGTGGTTGGTGAGCTTGATCTGGTTGCCGGTGAGCTTCATACGGCCGGCCTTGGGGTGGTCCACCTCCACGAACATTTCGCGGGCGCCGGCGATATGGGGATCCTTCACCACCCGGTCGATGGTGTTGATGGGCGCGGCAGGAATCCCCTTGTCCAGCATGGCCTGCACCGCGTCGTCGATGGTCCAATCCTTCAGCCAGTCCTCGATAATGGGCTTGAGGTCAGCATGGTGCAGCACGCGGTCGTTGTTGGAGGTGAAGCGGGGATCCGTCTTCAGCTCGGGCTTGCCCATCAGGTCGCACAGCAGACCATACAGCTTGTCGTTGCCTGCGCCGATGACCAGCATGCCGTCCTTGGCCTGGAAAGAGTCATAGGGATACAGGGCCTCATAGCGGTTGCCGATGCGCTGAGGGATCTTGCCGGTGGCCAGATAGATGATGTTGATGATCTCCAGAGAGGAAACCATGGAGTCCACCAGGGCCACGTCCACCTTCTCGCCCTCGCCGGTCTTCAGGCGGTTGATATAGGCCGCCAGGATGCCCACGCAGCAGCTGATGCCGCCCATGACATCGGCAATGGCGGTGCCGGTGCGGGTGGGGGCGCTGTCGGGCCAGCCGGTGGTGCTCATCAGGCCGCTGATGGCCTGACCCACAATGTCATAGCCTGCCCGCTCATGGTAGGGGCCGTAGTGGCCGAAGCCGGAGACGGAGGCATAGATGATGGCAGGATTGATCTTGCGCAGCTCCTCATAGCCCAGGCCCAGGCGGTCCATAACGCCGGGACGGTAATTCTCCAGAACCACGTCGCTCTGAGCCACCAGCTTGCGGAACACCTCTTTACCGGCCTGGCTCTTGAGGTTCAGGACGATGCCGCGCTTGTTGCGGTTGAGGTTCATATAATAGGCGCTTTCGCCGTTGACAATGGGGAAGTTGCTGCGGGCGTCATCGCCCTTGCCTGGACGCTCGATCTTGATGACCTCGGCGCCCAGATCCGCCAGCATCATGCCGCAGTACGGGGCGGCAAGCACGCGGGACAGATCCAGCACCTTCATGCCGGACAGCAGACCTTTATGCTCCATAGTGTGTACTCCTTTTTTGCGCAGGTGCGCCAGTCAGATTTGCTTGATTCAGATGCGGGCCACGCCGGACTTGCGGGCAGCCTCGGCCACGGCCTTGGCCACGGCGGGACCCACCCGGGGGTCAAAGGCAGCGGGAATGATATAGTCCTCGGACAGCTCGTCGCCCACCAGACCCGCCAGGGCCTCGGCGGCGGCCATCTTCATCTCCTCGTTGATGTCGCTGGCGCGGACGTCGAACGCACCCCGGAAGATGCCGGGGAAGGCCAGAACGTTGTTGATCTGGTTGGGATAGTCGCTGCGGCCGGTGGAAACCACCCTGGCCCCGCCCGCCTTGGCGTCGTCGGGGAAGATCTCCGGCGTGGGGTTGGCGCAGGCAAAGATGATGGCGTCCTTGTTCATGGTCCTGACCATTTCGGTGGTGACGGTGCCGGGAGCGGACACGCCGATGAACACGTCTGCGCCCACCAGCATATCGGCCAGGGAACCGTCCTTGCGGCCCAGGTTCGTGACCTGTGCCATCTCCTCCTTAATCCAGTTCAGGCCCTGGCGGCCGGCATAGATAGCGCCCTTGCGGTCGCACATGGTGATATCCTTGAAGCCCGCGGACAGCAGCAGCTTGGTAATGGCAATGGCGGCAGCGCCGGCGCCGGAGGTGACGATCTTCACGTCCTCCTTCTTCTTGCCCACCACCTTCAGGGCGTTGGTCAGCCCTGCCAGGGTGATGACGGCGGTGCCGTGCTGGTCATCGTGGAAAATGGGAATGTCGCACTTTTCCTTCAGCTTGCGCTCGATCTCGAAGCAGCGGGGAGCAGCAATGTCCTCCAGATTGATGCCGCCGAAGGAGCCGGAGATGTTGTACACAGTCTCCACAAACTCGTCCACGTTCTTGGTCTTGACGCAGAGAGGGAAGGCATCCACGCCGCCAAAGGACTTGAACAGCACGCACTTGCCCTCCATCACGGGCATACCGGCCTCGGGGCCGATGTCGCCCAGGCCCAGAACGGCGCTGCCGTCGGTGATGACGGCGCACAGATTGTGGCGGCGGGTCAGCTCATAGCTCTTTTCGATGTCCTTCTGGATCTCCAGGCAGGGCTGGGCCACGCCGGGGGTATAGGCCAGGGACAGGTCGTCCTTGGTCTTGACGGGCACGGTGGCCACCACCTCGATCTTACCCTTCCACTCGCCGTGGAGTCTCAGGGATTCCTTTGCGTAATCCATAGTGTAATTCCTTTCTTATTGTTCGTCCATGGCATGGGGCAGAGTGGACCCGCCGTAGGGCATTACCAGCACGGAGGCGTCGGGGCCCAGCTTTTGGAAGGCGTAGTCCAGAGCGCTCTGCACATCGGAATAGGGGGTGAGGAAAATGGACCGGACGAAATCGGGCTCCATTTCGCTGACCAGGCAGATCTCCGCATTCTGCAGGACCATGGCAATGGCGGCGGCCTTGTGGCCGCCCAGCTGAAAGTCCCGGCCGATGCGCTCCACCATGCTCTCGGGAGAGGGCATGGTGGTCATCCACTCCTGGAAGGTCGTGCCGCCCAGACCCTCCCGGCAGGAGCCCACCAGGATCACCACGCCGCCCTTGGCGACGGCATGCTTGGCGTTGTCCAAAGCCTTCTGGGTCTGGTAAAGGTTCAGATCCTTGGGCGCGCCGCCCTGGGACACGATGACGATATCCGCACGGTGGTCGATGTCCTTGCGGTAGAGCCTGTCCAGATAGCGGCAGCCCTCCCGGTGGGCCAGGGTCACATCACCGGCCACGGCGCAGACGATCTGCTTGTGCTCATCCAGCACCACGTTGAGGATATAATCCACCCCGCACATGGCGGCGGCCTCCTCAATGTCCCGGCGCAGGGGGTTGCCCTCCAGATTTCCGGCGCAGGCGCTCTCCCGGACCATCATGGAGTGATTGGACTGGATCGCGCTGGGAGTGGAGACGCCGGGCATAATGGCCTTGGCGCCGCCGGAATATCCGGCAAAGTAGTGATATTCGATGTTGCCCAGGCAAATGCGCCGGTCCGCCTCGGCCACCACCCGGGTGATGTCCACCGGCGTACCGGCAGAGGTGACGCCCAGATGCACCACATCCGCGGGGTCGCTGTCCACGCAGCGGATCTGCGCCCAGGCCTGTTCACCGGCCAGATGGCGCATTTCCTCCGGGGTCTGGGCGCGGTGGCTGCCCAGTGCGAAAACCAGAGTGATATCCTCCGGCCTGGCCCCGCCGGCATACAGCTCGTCCAGCAGGGCAGGCATGACGGTATAGGTGGGCATGGGCCGGGTGATATCGCTGGTAATAATGGCGATCTTCTCGCCGGGGTGGATGACCTCCCGCAGCAGAGGAGCGCCAATGGGGGAGGAGAGGGCCCTGCGGACCTCTCGCTCCCCGGTAAGCGCATGGGGGACTGGGTTGGGAGTCAGAACACCCTGAAGATTCCGTTCAGGGACGGTAAAGCGCTGTACGCCGTTACCGAAACCAACTTCAAGTTCCATCCAGAGCCTCTCCTGTTGTTCAGCCCCAGATCTCTTCGTCCGTGGGCATGGTGGAGCCGGGACGAACCTTGGCCACACGGCTGACGTTGAACAGGTGGCGCCAGCTCAGGTTCTCGCTGATGGAGTTGTTGCCCCAGCTGCCGCAGCCCAGAGTGGTGGTGGCGGACAGGCTGTTGAAGAAGCTGCCGCCGTTGTTGGTGGAGCAGATCTGGTTGATCAGGAACCGGGATACCGGCAGGGTCTCGGCAGCGTAATCAATGTGGGCGTCGTTATAGGAGTGGATGCAGACACTGTGGCCCTTGCCCTCCACGTTCAGGTTGGCGTTGGCGATGGCCACGGCCTCTTCCCAGGTGTTGTAGCGGTAGGCAGCGATGCAGGGGCACATCTTCTCCTTGGAGAAGGGCTCACCGGCGCCGGCCTTCTCCACCTTCACCAGCAGGACCACGGTGTCGGCGGGAACGGTCAGACCGGCCATCTTGGCGATGTGCTGCGCGCTCTGGCCCACGGCGTCCTTGTTCATCTTGCCGCCGGGGAAGATCACGTTGCGGACGGCGTCGATCTCCTCGGGCTTCTCCACATAGTAAGCGCCGTTCTTCTGGAAGGTCTTGACCATGTCGTCATACATGGCGGCAGGGGTGATGGCGGTCTGCTCGCCGGAGCAGATGATGCCGTTATCGAACTTGCGTCCGGCAACGATCATGGGAACGACCTTCTCCAGGTCCACGTCGTCGTCGATGATGCACTGGACGTTGCCGCCGCCCACGCCGTAGGCGGGCTTGCCGGAGGCATACGCGGCCTTGACCATGCCGGCACCGCCGGTGGAGATGCACACGTCGCACTGCTTCATGATCTCGCCGGAGATCTCGATGGTGGGCTCGGCCACGCACTGCAGCAGATCAGCGGGAGCACCCAGCTTCACGATGGCCTCCTGCATCAGCTCGCAGGCCCGGGTGGAGCACTTCTTGGACCGGGGGTGAGGCCCAACGATGATGGCATTGCGGCCCTTCAGGGCGAACATGGCGTTGCACATGGGGGTGACGATGGGGTTGGTGGTGGGGGTGATGGCGCCCACAACGCCCATGGGCTTGGCCACCTCGGTCAGGCCCAGCTCAGGCAGCTGGCGGATGATACCAACGCTCTTGCCGCCCTTCATGTCGCTCCAGATCACGCGGGCCTTGCCCTTGTTCTTGTTGACCTTGTCCTCATAAACGCCCATGCCGGTCTCGTCCACGGCCATGCGGGCCAGAGGCTCGGCGTTGTCAAAGATGGCCTTGGCCATGGCCTTGCACAGGGCATCCACCTGCTCCTGGGTGTAGTTCTCGATAACGGCCTGGGCAACGCGTGCCTTCTCAACCAGTTCGCTTACATACTTGGCAGCTTCCATTGTAATGTACCTCCATAAAATTTTTATATAAGTGCAATGATAAACGGGTATCGCCTATTTTGCCGGGAAAACCGGGTCCTTTACAGGCCCAGGCGCTCGATGCGCAGCTCCTCCTCGCGGGTGAAGTTGCTCTTGGGCGTGTAGCCGGGCAGAGGCATCAGCTTCTCATGGATGGCGTCGATGAACCAGTGCTCATTGGGGAAGAACTGCTCCTCCATTTCGGGGCAGGGAGTGATCCAGTTGCGGGCGCCCAGCACCACGGCGGGAGCGTCCAGATCGTCGAAGGCCAACTCGTTGATATGGGTGGCCATGTCGTTGATGATGCTGCCGCGGACGCAGGCGTCGGAGGCCAGGATGATCCTGCCGGTCTTTTTCACGGAGGCCAGGACCTTCTCATAGTTGAAGGGCACCACGCTGCGGGCGTCGATGACCTCAGCCTCCAGGCCGAACTGCTCCTTCAGAATGTCGGCAGCCTTCAGGGCCTTGTACAGGGTGGGGCCGATGGTCAGGATGGTGATATCCTTGCCCTGGCGCTTGATGTCGGGCTCGCCGAAGGGGATCTCATAGGACTCGGTGGGCACACCCTCCAGGTGGAACTCCTCGCCCTTGTCGTACATGGGCTGGCTCTCCATGAAGATCACGGGGTCGGTGCCGTTCAGGGCGGTGGTCATCATGCCCTTGGCGTCATAGGGAGTGATGGGGTACACAACCTTCAGGCCGGGCACATGGGCGGGCAGAGCGGTCCAGTCCTGAGAATGCTGAGCGCCGTACTTGCGGCCCACGGAAACCCGCAGGACCATAGGCAGCTTCAGCTGGCCGGCGGACATAGCCTGCCACTTGGCCATCTGGTTGAAGATCTCGTCGCCGGCGCGGCCCATGAAGTCGCAGTACATCAGCTCGGTGACGCTGCGGCCGCCGCACATGCCGTAACCAACGGCGCTGGCCACGATGCAGGACTCGGAGATGGGGGAGTTGAACAGACGGTTGAAGGGGATGGAATCGCTGAGGCCCTGATACACGCCGAAGGCGCCGCCCCATTCGCGGACATCTTCACCGTAGGAGACCAGGGTGGGATCCTCGTAATACTTGTCGATAATGGCCTCGAAGATGGCATCGCGGATGGTGTACTGCTTCAGCTTGGACACGGGCTTGCCGTCCACAACGGCGGCGCGCTCCTTCTTGGCGATCTTCTGGACCCGGGGGTTCTCGGACTTGGGCGTCAGCACGAAGGGAGTGCCCTGGGCCATGCTGACCTGGTGACCGTTGTTGAAGGTGAAGCGGGAGATGGCATCGGGGTCCTTGATAAAGTCCAGACGGGGGGAGATCTCCAGATCCTTGGACAGCTTCATGACCTCGGTGATGCGGGTCTTGATGTCCTCGTTGATCTTGTCGATGTCGGCATCGGTGGCCACACCGGCCTCAATGAGCTGCTTGCGGAACAGCAGGATACAGTCGTTCTGCTCCCAGGACTCGATCTCCTCCTTGGAGCGATAGGCATTCTGGTCGGAGGTGGAGTGGCCGCCCAGACGATAGGTCAGCACGTCCAGCAGCACGGGACCCTTGTTCTCCTTGATAAGCTGCAGCTTGCGGCGATAGGCGTCGATAACGGCCAGGGGGTTCACGCCGTCCACGCGCTCGGCATTCATCTGGTTCTCGGTGATGCCGGCGCCCACCCGGGCCAGCTGGCCATAGGCCATGGTTTCGCCGTTGGTGCGGCCGCCCATGCCGTAGCCGTTGTCCATGAAGTTGAAGATCACAGGCAGGCCGCCCTTGTACTCGTCGGGCCACAGGGTCTTCAGCTGATCCATGGCGGAGAAGTTCAGCGCCTCCCACACGGGGCCGCAGCCCAGGGAGCCGTCACCGCCGTTGGCGATGACCACGCCGGGTGCCTTCATATTCTTCTTATACAGAGCAGCGCCGGCGGCGATGCAGGGGGAGCCGCCCACGATGGCGTTGTTGGGATAAATGCCGAAGGGCAGGAAGAACAGGTGCATGGAGTTGCCCAGGCCCCGGGCAAAGCCGTTCTCGCGGCCGAACAGCTCGCAGGTCAGGCCGTACAGGAAGAAGACGATGGCCTGCTCCTTGACGCTCTTTTCGGGCAGGTGCTTCTTCACCACCTCATAGGGCTTGCCGTCGAAGGTGGTCTCCATGATGTGGAGCAGCTCCTCGTCGGACATCTTGGTGATGGCGGACAGGCCCTTGGCCAGCACCTCGCCGTGGCTGCGGTGGGTGCCGAAGATAAAGTCATTGCTGTCCAGCAGATAGCTCTGGCCCACGGCCGCAGACTCCTCGCCGGTGTACAGGTGGGCGGGGCCGGTGTAGGTATACTCCACGCCGTTGTAGGCCTTGGTCAGGCGGACGGACTTCAGCATGGACTCAAACTCGCGGATATACTCCATATCGCGATAGATACGCAGCATATCTTCCTTGGTGAAGCTGTCACCCTTCAGCTCGTCGGCCACGGTCTTCTGATACTTGCAGACGTCGATATCCTGGAAGTGGATCTCGCCGGGGGCACGCAGCTGTTTGGGATCATAGAATTGTGCTTTGGACATGGTGCAACACTCCTATATTTCTAAATAAAAGTATATCGGTTGGAACGGGTGAAATCAGAGCTTCACGGCGAAGGCCGCCTCGCGGATGATCTCGCTGACGGAGGGGTGGGGATACACGATCTCCCGGATGGCGTCCACGGTCATCTCCTTCTCGATCATCACGGCACAGGCCAGGATGAACTCGGAGGAATAATTGCTCATGACGTGCGCGCCCACCAGGGTGCGGTATTTCTTGTCGAACACGAACTTGGCAATGCCCACAGGGCCCTCGTTCTCGGCCACATAGCGGCCGGCATAGGCCATGGGCAGCTTCACGGTAACGGCGTCGATGCCGGCGGCCTTGGCCTGCTCCTCGGTCATGCCCACGCAGGCCACCTCGGGGTTGGTGTACAGCACGCTGGGGATGGCCTTGTAGCGCATCCGGTCCTTCTTGCCCAGGATGGTGTTCACAGCCACCTCACCCATGCGGTAGGCGGAATGGGCCAGCATGGAGGTGCCGTTGCAGTCACCCACGGCGTAAACGTTGACGGCGTTGGTGCGGCAGCACTCGTCCACCTTGATGGCGCCGCGCTCCACCACCAGGTTCAGGTTCTCCACGCCGCAGGTGTCCGCCACGGGCTTGCGGCCGATGGCCAGCAGCACCTTGTCGCACAGGACCTTCTCCTCCCTGCCGTCCTTGTCGTACACGATGCCGCCGGCGTCGATGCGGACCACCTTGGACTTCAGGCAGAACTTCATGCCGTCCTTCTCATAGCCCTTCTGCAGCAGGGCGGAGATCTCGTCGTCGATGGGCCCGGCGATCTTGGGCATCATCTCGATGACGGTGGTCTCGCAGCCCACCACGCCGTAGTAGGCGGCCAGCTCCAGGCCGATAACGCCGCCGCCGATGACAGCCAGGCGCCGGGGCAGCTCCTTCAGTGCCAGAGCCTCGCGGTTGGTCATCACGAAGCCGGAGGCCAGGCCCTCCTTCACCCCGGGGATGGGGGGGACGAAGGCCCGGGAGCCGGTGGCAATGATCAGGTTCTTGCCGGTGTAGACCTTACCGTCGGCCTCCACCTGGATGCCCTCGTCGCCGCGGCCGCGGATCATGCCGGAGGCATTGACCACCTCCACGTGGCTGGCCTTCATGGCCGCGCCCACGCCGGAGACCAGGGTGTGGATGACCTTTTCCTTGCGGGCCACCACGGCGGGCTGGTCCACATGGGACCCCTGGCACACCACGCCGAACTTGCGGCCGTACTCGGTGGTATAGTGATAGATCTTTGCGGAATTCAGCAGGACCTTGCTGGGGATGCAGCCCTCGTTGAGGCAGGTGCCGCCCAGGGCGCGCTGCTCGATCAGCAGGGTTTTCAGACCGGCCTGACCGGCGCGCTCTGCGGCCACATAGCCGCCGGGGCCGCCGCCCAGGACAATAACGTCATAGCTCATGGTGATATTTCCTCCAAATCAAATCTGGCAGCGTGTGCCGCGTCCTTATTTCGCCAGCAGCAGGTCGAAGTTGGCAATGTTGTTGGCCAGGGCCTGCAGGAAGCGGGAAGCGGGAGCGCCGTCCAAAGCGCGGTGGTCATAGGTCAGGGACAGGTTCATGGTGGGATAGAACTCAGGCTGGCCATTCTTCATCCGGATACGGGTCTCGATGTTGCACACGCCCAGGATACCCGTCTGAGGAGGATTGATGATGGGGGTGAAGGTGGTCACGCCGAAGGCGCCCAGGTTGGACACGGTGAAGGAAGCGCCGGTGAGCTTATCGGGAGAGATGGAGCCGCTGCGGCACTCGGCGGCCAGCTCCTTCATCTTCAGACTGATCTCGGCCAGGCTCATCTCGTCAGCGTGCATGATGGTGGGCACCAGCAGGCCCCGGTCGGTATCCACGGCCACGCCGATATTGGCGTGCTTGAACAGCTTCATCTCATTGTCGCTGTAGTGGGCGTTCAGGGCGGGGAAATCCAGGATGGTCCGGGACACGGCGAAGATCACCATGTCGTTGAGGCTGATGCCGGGCAGACCGGCCTTTTCGCCTTCGGCCTTGATGCGGGCCCGCAGCTTCTGCATGGCGGTGACGTCCGCGAAGCTGTTGTGGGTCAGCTGGGCCATGTTGGACAGGGAGTCGTGCATGTTCCGGGCGATGAGCTTGCGCAGGTGGGTGTTCTTGACGGTCTCAAACTCCGCCTCGGCGGCAGGAGCGGCGGCAGCGGCAGGAGCCGCGGCAGTCTCCGCTGCGGGAGCGGCGGCCTTGGTGCCCAGATCGGCGGTGGTAACGGCGCCGCTGAGACCGGTACCGGCCTCGCTGCCGGTGGCATAGGGACGGGCGGCGTCGGTGATGAAGGGTCCGGTCAGCGCCATAGCGGCGATGTCCCGCTCGATGATGCGGCCATTGGGGCCGGTGCCCTTGGCGTAACGGATGTCGATGCCCTTTTCCTCGGCCATTCTGCGGGCCCGGGGAGAAATGCGGATGGCTTCGCCATGGTTGACCATGGTGGGAGCCGCGGCAGCCGCGGCAGGGGCGGCCGCAGGAGCCGCAGCCGGCCGCAGGGGCAGCCTCAGCAGCGGGAGCGGCCTTGCCGCCCAGGGAGAAGGGCTCGCCGGGCTTGCCCACCACGCAGACGATCTCCTTGACGGCGATCTCGTCGCCCTCCTCGCCGATGCACTTGAGGACGGTGCCGTCCTCCTCGCTCTCCACGTCGAAGGTGGCCTTGCCGGTCTCGATGGCGAACACAAAGTCGCCCTTTTTCACGGTATCGCCTTCCTTGACATACCATTTGCTCAGGATGGCGCTGTCCTCGGACAGGCCCTTCTGGGGCATGCGGACGAACAGCACGTTGCCGGAGGGCGCAGTCTCGGCGGCAGGAGCCGCAGGGGCAGCAGCAGGAGCGGGAGCCGCCGCAGGAGCGGCAGCGGCGGGGGCATCGTCCGTCTGGAAGCTCTCGCCGGGCTGACCCACCACGCACACCAGCGCCTTCACGGGGACCTCGTCCCCCTCCTCACCGATGCACTTGAGGACGGTGCCGTCCTCCTCGCTCTCCACGTCGAAGGTGGCCTTGCCGGTCTCGATGGCGAACACAAAGTCGCCCTTTTTCACGGTATCGCCTTCCTTGACATACCATTTGCTCAGGATGGCGCTGTCCTCGGACAGGCCCTTCTGAGGCATACGAATCAATGAAGCCATAGTAGCGCGTTCCTCCTTTTACGCCTTGAAATCGTCCTCGATCTCCTGATAGGCGGCGGTGAAGTTGTTGAAGAAGCCCACGAACGGGGGATAGGAGAACAGGTCCTCCCAGGTCAGCAGACCCTCCTCGGGATCGGAGTAAGCCTGGTTGAACACCTTGCTCTGCTTCAGGACCTCCATGTACTTCTCCTCGGTGGGCTGGTCAATGATGGAAGCCAGCGGAGTGGGGTTGGCGTCGAATTCCTCCACCTTGCCGGTGACGGTGGTGATCAGGAAGGGCGCGCCGTCCACAGGAGCCATGGAGTTCTGGATGTGCCAGGGGCCGCGGACAGCAGCGGACATAATGGACAGGTTCTTATAGCCGCGCTGGGCCAGCATGCGATAGGACTTGCGCATAACGGCCTCGGAGCCGTGGCGGGCGATGACCTTGGCGTCTGCCACGCCCTTGGACTCCAGCTCGGCGGCGATCTTGTCGTCCAGCTGGCCGGCCATCAGCACCAGATACTCCTGGTCGCGGCCCTTGCTCAGCAGCTCGGCGAAGGCCATGTGCTGGGTGATGGAGAAGTTCAGGGTCATGCACAGGCGATAGCCCTCCTCCAGCAGCACCTTCACGGCGGGCAGGGATGCCTCAACGGCAGGCAGCTTGTACACCACGTTGGGCTTGTCCATGTTCAGCTCCTTGGCCATGGCCCGGTTCCAGAAGTGGACCTGGTCGATCATGGCCTGGGTGTTGCGGATCTCGCGGGGGTCGACCTGCAGGCACACAAAGCCGTACTGGCCGTTGGTGGCCTCATAAATGGGAGCCAGGGCCCGGGCGCTGATGGCGCAGACCTTGGTGAACATCTGGGATGCCATGTCGGCGGTGGAGGCGCCGGGATTCTCGCGCTTGATCTGCTCCACCAGGGAGGCGTACTTCTCGGGGAAGTCCTTCTTATAGCCCTGGATCTTGCAGGGGTTGCTGGTGCACCAGCGGGCGCCGCGGCGCAGGGAGTGATCCAGGCCGGAGGCGTAGTCATGGCCCCAGACGGTGTTCAGCTTGCCCTGGCGGTACAGGTCGCCCATCTTGCGCATGGAGCTGTTGGCGATGGATTCGATCTCCTGGCGGGCAGCCTTGACAGCCTCGCCGCAGCCAAAGCCCTCGGCAAAGGCCAGCAGGTCCTCGGAGGCGGCCACGCGGGTGTCGTCGTCCACCAGCTTTGTCAGGGTCCAATCGGCCAGGGCAGAGCGCAGATCAATGGCGATCTCCACGGCGGTCTGCACATAGGCGTCCTTATTCTGAAGATCATCGGCAACCAGGGCCTTCAGTTCTTCCTTCAGAGAGAAGATGCTGTCATGGAAGCTGCTGACAGAGTCAGGGAACAGGATCGGACGGCGCTTCAGGGTTGCATACTCACTCATGATGAATTCTCCTTTTCAAATATGGTTCTATATTGAATAAAGGTATGACTGGTTCGATCCGGCCGGGCCGGAGCACAGGCGCGTTCATTTTGTTAAGAAATAAACATTTTCACATCGTTATAAAACATTTTCAAACGCCTTGGAACACTCTTTTATCATAATTTGATTTTAGCAATGAAGTGTCTCAGAGTCAACATGGAGTATTCGCTAAAAAAATGAAAATGCTTTTGTTAAATGTGCATAATAAATTTGTAAATAACATGTTCGGACATTTTTCAGACGCAAAATAACATGAAATTTGCTTCATTCGAACAAAGCGGCGTATCCTGGCAGAACTCGCCGGAACGGAACCGCCGGGCAGATTTGGGAGCCGACCCCTGGATGCCCGGTGTTTTGCCGAAAAAAGTATGCAATTTTCATATAGGCGAACAATCAAACGGTTTCTTGCCTTTTTTTCTTGACAAAATAACGTCAATGGAATAAAATAACAAGTGAACATTTTGCCCTGTTTCTCGGGTCTTGTCCGAACGGGCATCTGTTGGGATAGAAAGAATGTCCGCGAGGTCCGGCGCAGCAGCCGTTTCTCCGGAGGCAGGAGTGCAACAATCATGAAAAACGAACGACGAAGCCAGATCAAGGCTTATATTTCCGAACACAAGAGCGCCCGCATTGAGGATCTGGCCAAGCAGAATCCCGATGTGTCCCTGATGACTCTGCGCCGCGACCTGGCTGCGCTGGAGGAGGAGGGCTTCCTGGTCCGCGTCCGCGGCGGCGCCTACATCAACAGCACCCCCCCTGCCACCCAGGCAGAGGACCTTTACAGCCGGCGCGAGATCTCCAACGTAGAGGCTAAGACCATCATCTGCGAGAAGGCGCTGCCCTTTCTGGAGGAAAAGCGCTCCATTTTCTTCGATGCGGGCACCACGCTGATGACCCTGGTGCGCAGGATCCCCGATCAGGATCTGGTGGTGTTCACCTCCGCCCCCAACATCGCCATGGAGATCGTCATGCGCACCACCATGCCCCAGGTGTCTCTGCTGGGCGGCAGCCTGTCCCGCAATACCATCTCCTGTTCCGGCCATCTGACCCTGGAATACCTGCGCTCCATCAATATCGACGTGGCGTTCATGGCCACCTCCGGCTATTCGGTGGAAAATGGCTTTTCGTCCGGCAACCCCTATGAGGCCAGCATCAAAACCGAGATCGTCCGCAAGGCGCACAAGGTCATCATGCTGATGAGCAGCGACAAGGTGGGCCGCAATCTGCCCTATACCTTCGCCCGCATGGAGGATATCGACGTGCTGATCTGCGAACAGGAACCGGAGCCCGACGTGATGGCCGCCGCCCGCCAGGGTGGTGTCACCGTGCTGTAAGCGCACATATGCAATCAAATCAAGCAGCCGCCCCTGTGCCGGGGCGGCTGCTTTTCTGTGCCTTTATCACAAAAACAGATCAAATATTCTGGTATATATAACAGTATTTTGAGCTATTTATTGTTTCTTCTTGCAAAGAAGATGCGATGATGTTATTTTTGTGTTAGAAAAGGCGGCCAGACCCCGCCACCGGCATTTTTTATGGAAAAGGAGAGCACACATCATGAAAACCTATGAAAGCCCGCTGCAGGAGGCGGCGGAGCGCTTCCCCCAGACGCTGCTTTGGAACGACTCCTGCGGCGTGGCGGATCTGAATCTGGCCCTGCGTCACGGCGCCACCGGCGCCACCTCCAACCCCGTCATCGTGGGCAACGTTCTGCGCAAGGAGATGGCCGATTGGAAGGATCGGCTCAATGCCCTGATCCATGTGGAAATGCCCGACGCCACGGATGAGGAAATCTGCTGGGCTTTGTCCAAGGAGGCCGCCCTGAAGGGCTCCAACATGCTGCTGCCCATGTTCCGGGAGAGCAGCGGCGTCAAGGGCTGGCAGGCCATGCAGGTAAACCCCCGCTTCTACCGCAGCACGGAAAAGACCGTGGCCCACGCCGCCGAGCTGTCCGCGCTGAATGAGAACATTCTCATCAAGATGCCCGTGTCCACCGCCGACATTCCCGCTCTGGAGGAGTGCGCCTATCGGGGCATCTCCGTCAACGGTACCGTCTGCTTCGGCATCCCCCAGGCCGTGGCCGTGGCCGAGGCCGTGGAGCGCGGCCTGAAGCGCCGGGAGGCCGAGGGCAAGCCCATTGACAACGTGCATTGCAGCTGCACCATCATGACCGGCCGCCTGGACGACTATATGAAGGCCCTGGTGGCTGAGCGGGAGGTGCCCATCACCCAGGAATATCTGGATTGCTGCGGCGAGGCCCTGTTCAAGAAGGTCTACAAGCTGTACAAGCAGCGGGGCTATCGCCTGAAGCTGCTGGTGGCCAACAACAACAGCCACTTCCTGTGGAGCCGTTTCCTGGGCGGCGATATTCTGATGACCATCAACCCCCTGTGGTGGCGGCGGATGAACGGCGCCAGGCTGCCCATCCACGAAACCATCAACGAAGAGGTCCCCCAGTACATCGTGGACGAGCTGCTGGACAAGCTGCCGGAGTATCGGGCCGTTTACTTTGAGGACGGCCTGCAGGTCTCCGAGTTCAACCAGTACGGCGCCTTCAAGCGCACCATGAATGAGTTCTTCACCGGCTACGCCTCCTTCCTGGAGTATCTGCGCGGCTTTATGCTGCCCTGAGCACGCCGGCCATCCGAATAAGCAAAAAGCGCCGCGAAGCAAATGCTTCGCGGCGCTTCAGCTTGTCAAAAAAAGAGCCAAGTCATTCCCGGGTGCTGCACGCCAGGAGTGAGTATCAGACCTGGGTGATATCGGACGTTCTTCCCACACCCACACCTGCCGCGTCGGCAGCCCGAGCTTTGGCCTGGGCGATGATAGCCGGAAGCTGGTCCTTGGGAATCACCATGATCCTGCCGTTGGCGTCGTAGCGGGGATACATGCCGTTGAAATAGACGACGCCGGTTTCCGCGTCCACGAAAACGAGTACTGGAAGCGGATAATTTTGCGGGATATATCCTGAGCCTATATACATCTTAATTACAGAATCTATTTGAATCAGCTGCATTGTATTTCCCCCTTAAAGCCGTTTCAGGCTGTCTTTGCGGCGCTGCTTTTCCCGCTCCTCGGCAAGCTGGCGAGGGCTGATAACAGCGTATCCGATGGTAATATAATCACCTTCACCTATATAGCGGGTAATGGGACGGTATTCGCCGCCAAAGCGCTTTGCGATTTCAGAAGCCAGAGTCATTGCCATTTTTTCACTGACGACATATCCATGAGATTCAAAATTGTATTCGAATCGTCCTCCACATAGGGACCGAAAAGCAATATGTCCACCATACGAACCGCTTGCTGATCTTTCCTTGCTGCTGGAGTGATACACAGCGGCCCCGTCAAAGTCAGGGGCCGTTCGCTCAATGGTGGCGATGACATCATCCACGAGTTCCCGCTGTGCGGCGTTTTTGGGATGCTTGCTTTCCTCATCCCGTTTTGCTCTTACGGACTTAATCACTACAAAGAGCACTACCCAAAAAAGAATACCCGGCAGAGCCTGTATGTATTCATTCACAAAATATCCCCCTTTTCTCTCAGAATCGCGTGAAATAGACTGCTCGCAGTATATCATATCAATTCGATATGTGTCAATATCCGTATATATGAATTATAGCAGATATCAGAATCCGTACATAGTTTTTATACTGTTTGGTACGAAAGGGGTGTCTGCCAATGATAAGCTACGAACCGCTGTTCCGGACCATGAAGGAAAAAGGCGTGACCTCGTACCGGCTGGGAAAGCTGGGCTTCCCGCTGTCCAACTTCTATGCCATGAAGCACGGCGACAACGTATCGACCCACACTATCAATCAGCTCTGCCGCCTGCTGCAATGCCGCGTGGAGGACGTGATGGAGTATATAGACGAGGAATAAGCGAAAAAACCCGGGACGGCCAGGCCGTTCCGGGTTTTTCGTTGGGGAAATGCATTTACAGGACGATCACGGAGGCGGAGACGGTCAGGCGGCCGTTTTGCACCGTGACGGCCTCGCCGGTCAGGGCGTTTTCATAGCTGCCGTCGGCCAGGGGGACGGATACGGTACCCGGACGGCCCGCCAGGGGGAACACGCCCACGGCCAGGTGCTGCCCATCCTGATAGAAGGCCACGGCTATGCCCTGGGCGTCGTCGGCGTCCACATGGAACACCGCGTCCGTGGGCAGGCGCTTTTTGATGTCGTACAGCCGCCGCAGCAGGGGCGACAGGTCCTCCCCGGCGGTCCAGTCGATGGGCTCCCGCTCAAACAGCGAGGGCGTGTGAGCGGCGGAGACCTCCTGCCCGGCGTAGAGCAGCGTGGTGCCCTTCTGGAAGTAGCACAGGGCCGTCCAGGCCAGCAGGCTGTCCCGGTTGGGGAAGCGGTCCGCCGCACGGCGCTGGTCATGGTTTTCCAGGCAGCTGAGCTTGTTGTACCAGGTGGGGAAGCTGAGCTCCTGGAAATTCAGGGCGGAGAAATACCGGCTCAGGGGCAGGGCACCGCCGGTGGCTCCCTCATACAGGGGCCAGATATCGTAGGGGTACAGCACGTCGAAGGCATCGTACAGCTCGTTATCCGTGGCGGCATAGAACCCCTGGCGGCGGAAGGCCAGAATGTGGTCCAGATGAACGCTCTCGCCCAGCCAGATAGCCCCGGGACGCACCCGCTCCACCGCCTGGCGGGCCTTCTTCCAGAAGGCCACGGGGACAGTGCTGGCTACGTCGCAGCGGAACCCGTCCACATACTGGGCCCAGTAGCACAGGGACTCGATCTGATAGTCCCACAGTCCGGGGACGTCATAGTCCAGGTCCACCACATCGGTCCAGTCGCCCACCTTGTTGCCGCGCTTGCCGTCGGGCCTGCGGTAGAAATACTCCGGGTGCCGGTGGACCAGGGTGGAGTCCGGGGACGTATGATTGTACACCACATCGATGATGCACTTCATGCCGTTGTCGTGAATGGCGTCCACCAGGTGCAGGAAATCCTCCAGGGTGCCGTATTCCGGGTTCACGGTGCGATAGTCCCGGTTGGCGTAGGGGCAGCCCATGGAGCCCTTGCGGTTCTCCTGGCCAATGGGGTGGATAGGCATCAGCCACAGAATGTCCGTGCCCAGGGCGCGGATCCGGGGCAGGTCCGGCTCCACGGCCCGGAAGGTGCCCTGGGGGGTGTGGCTGCGGACGTAGAGCTCATAGATGACGCTGCGCCGCAGATCGGGGTTGGTTTGGATGGACATGTCAAAGACCTCCCATACAAAATTATTTCAGCGTGCTGCTGTTGTTCAGCACGGAGGTGCTGTAGAGAAACCATACGTCCTGGCGGTCAAAGGTCAGGAAATTTCCCAGTTGGGACGGGGAGAGATAGCGGATATCCACCAGGGTCACCCGGCTGTAGCCCTCCAGCAGCAGAGGGGCCAGGCTGGACCCGAAGGAGTCCCGGAAGATCACCAGCTCCCGATCCGTCCGGGCGTTGGGGTTGTCCACCGTCAGCAGGGACACGGACCCGGACAGGAACAGCTCATAGGGGTCGCTGCCTGCGGCCTTATCCAGGTCGTATACAGGGCCGGTTTTGCCGGTCTCGTAATTGGTGACCCGGCAGGCGTCGATGGTGTCGTTGGTGAGATAACTCAGGCTCTCGCCTACCAGAGGCAGGGCCGCATAGCCGGAATACACCCCGTAGAAGGGGCGCTCCAGCGTTACCTCCCGATAGGAGGCGCCGGCGTCCGTCCCCATGGCGGCGGCGATACGCCGGGCCACCGGCTCCAGCCGCTCCTGCCGCCAGTGGGCGTCGGTGCGGTAGTAGTCGTCGATGGTCAGCAGGTCAAACAGGTCGATATACGTCATATACGGCGTGCTCTCCCGCAGCTGTGACACCAGGGCGGCATAGTCCATGGAGGGCCGTCCCGAGGACGGGGCCATGAAATATCCCTTGTCCGGGATCACCGACAGATAGACCTTGGTGTCGGTGCCGGAGAGATATGTGTCGTACACATACCGGAACCGGTCCGCCGCCCGTTCCACGGAGGTGGTATTCAGGGGGAAATCCAGCTTGGCGGCGTAGCCCTGAGACAGGTACACGCCGTTTACGTCCCGCTGCCCCATCACGTCATAGGACACCAGAGAGCGCAGGGTCCGCAGCTGCTCCCGCAGAGGGAACTGGTCGGCGGCGAAATCGTCCAGAGCGTCGGAGAACTTGCCGGACAGAAAGCCCGCCGCGGTGAACGCCGGCCGCTGGGCCAGGGGGCGGCGCTCCGCCTGGGACACGGCATCCGGCGTCCGCAGAACGGACCACAGGCCAAAGCCCGCCAGAAACGCCGCCAGCAGGCACACGGTGATGATTTGCTTGGTCTTCATGTGCACCTCCTCAGAACCGGAAATACAGGAAGGGGTTGGCAGAGCCGCTGACCAGGAACGCCGTGCACACGGCCAGCAGGGCCAGCAGCGCTATGGGCTCCAGAGCGTCCAGCACACGGCCTGCCCGTCCGGCGGCCATGCGGCGGCACAGGACGGCAGGCAGCGGCGTGGACCCCACGGCAGCTGCCAGCAGCACCGGGGCGTAGCTGTGCAGGTAGTACAGGGTGCCGCCGTCCCACATGGGCAGGTGCCCCAGGCCCAGCATGGCCCCGGCGACGCCTATGGCGGCGGACAGGGAGGATGCGTCGAACAGCACAAAGCTGAACAACGCCGCCGTCAGCACATAAACGTGCCGCAGCACCGGCAGCCGCCGGAGCAGCCGGCCCAGAAACAGCTTTTCCAGCAGCAGAAATACGGCGAAATACAGGCCCCACAGCACGAAGGTCCAGGCGGCCCCGTGCCACAGACCCGTCAGGCCCCATACCACCAGCAGGTTCAGCACCCAGCGTCCCAGCCGCACCCGGCTGCCGCCCAGGGGGATATACACATAGTCCCGGAACCAGGACCCCAGACTGATGTGCCACCGCCGCCAGAACTCCGTGAGACTCCCGGAGATAAAGGGATAGTTGAAGTTCTCGGCGAAGCGGAAGCCCATGATCCGGCCCAGGCCGATGGCCATGTCGCTGTAGCCGGAGAAGTCGAAGTAAACGTGCATCATATACGCTGCGGCGTACATCCACGTCAGCAGCACGGTTTTCTGTCCGCTCTGCTGATACACCGTCACCAGCTCATACAGGACGTTGGCCAGCAGCACCTTTTTGCCCAGGCCCAGCACGAACCGCCGGGCACCCAGGGCTGCATCCTGCACCGTGTGGGTGCGGCTTTGCAGCTGGGGAGCCACATCGGTATAGCGGACGATGGGCCCGGCCACCAGCTGGGGGAACATGGCGATATACGCCGCCAGGTCGATGAGGCTCCGCTGGGCCGGGGCGTCGCCCCGGTACACGTCGATGACATAGCTGAGGATCTGAAAGGTATAGAAGCTGATGCCGATGGGCAGGGTGATCCGCAGCAGGGGCACCGACAGGCCGGTGACGGCGTTGAAGCCGGAGATCAGAAAGTCGGCGTATTTGCAGTAGCCCAGAAGCCCCAGGCTCAGCACGGCGGACAGGGTCAGCAGCAGCCGCCTGCGGGCGGGATACCGCTCCATAAGCCGGGCGGCGGCATAGCCCTGTAAAATGGTGGCGGCCATGAACAGCACGAACCGGGGCTCGCCCCAGGCGTAGAACACCAGGCTGCTCAGCAGTAGAGCAGCATTTTTCAGCCGCCTTGGAGCCAGAAAATAAAGCCCCAGGGCGCAGGGAAGAAAATAGAAGAGAAACGGCAGACTGGAAAACAGCATGACCGCGGTGGGTTACTGGATGGGCTCGTCGCAGGCGGTCTGGACGCCGGTGTAGGTGGCGGTCATGGTGTTGACGAAGTCGTCCACCAGGTCGTCGGCGCCGAACAGGGCCACCACATACTCGCCATAGGTGAGGACCACCAGCTTGTCAGGGAAGCCGCACATCCACTGGGTGTTCTGGACATTCTGGCGCAGAGCGTCGGTCACGACAGAGACGTCGGCGCTGTTTTTCACATGGAACACGCCGCAGGTAAAGCTGTTGGCGTTCATCATGTGGGTCAGCGACGCGGCGTCGTCAATAAGATCGGCCTTGTCGGCGGGGAAGTGCAGCATATAGTCCAGATTGTCGGCATCGTCCACCGGGAAAGTGCCGGGGGCATCGTCCACGGGCTTATCCAGGCTGCCGCCCACCACGGGGAACTTCTCGCTTTCGGGATAGGCGTTCCACACGGCGGTCAGCAGGTCCACGGCGCTGACGGGGGAGCCGCCGTTGACGTCGCCGCCCTTCTGGGAGGAGCAGGCCGCCAGGGACAGGACCATCACCAGGGCCAGCAGCATAGTGAGAAACTTTTTCATGGGTAAATACTCCTTTGTTATCGTTTTCAAAAGCCATCCGTGCATTTTTGGAGGACTATTGGCAATGCATCATATCATATTCCCGGAAAAAGGTCAAGCCGGATAAGGGGGAATTTGCCCCTCCCGGAGATTTTCCGTCCCGAAGCCGGACTGCCCGAGAGATACATCCGCCTGCCGAGGGCGGACAGTGATGGATAAATATTTCACATTCCCGCAAAAAAGTGGGGAAAAACCCTTGCAATTGCCGGGAAAATGTGGTACAGTCCACTTCGACAATTGAATAGGGACAGCCGCGCTTGTCCGCGCCGCTGTCCGACACCATTATTTCTGGCTTGCCGCCAAGGTCGCGGCAAGGAAAAAGGAGAAAGCTATGAAGAAGAAACTATTGGCTCTTTTCCTGGCGCTGGTAATGGTCGGCGCCGTACTCCCGGGATGCGGAGACGGCAGCAAGGACCCCGGCGGACAAGGAAATAACGGCGAGACGGGCGAACCGGTCAAGGGTGGCGAGATCACCGTTGGCATCGCCCAGGACCTGGACGACAGTCTTGACCCCCACCAGACGGTGGCCGCAGGAACCAGAGAGGTCTTGTTCAACATCTTCGAGGGCTTGGTAAAGCCCAATTCTGACGGCGAAATGATCCCCGCTGTGGCGGAGAAATATGAGCTGTCCGAGGATGGGACCACGTACACCTTCACCCTTCGTGACGGTGTGAAGTTCCACAACGGCCAGACAGTGACCGCAGAGGATGTTGTATACTCTATCAATCGCTGCGCCGCTGTGCCGGAGGGTCAGGAAAAGCCTCTGGTAGCGGCGTTTTCTGCTGTCCGGAGCGTGGAGGCCCTGGACGAAAAGACCGTCGCCGTTACCATCGCGCAGCGCGACCTGGAGTTCATCAGCTATATGACGGTGGCCATCATTCCCGCCGGCTATGCCGACCAGGCCACCGCCCCTGTGGGCACCGGCCCGTTCAGGTTCGTGTCCCGCACCCCCCAGGAGAACTTCATCATGGAGCGCTTTGAGGATTACTGGGGCACCCCCGCGTGGCTGGACAAGGTCACCTATAAGATCTGCGAGAACGCCGACGCCTTGGTGATGAACCTCAACGGCTCGTCCATCGACCTGTGCGCCCACCTGACCTCTGCCCAGGCGGCCCAGCTCAACAGCAATTTCAAGGTGCTGGAGGGCACCATGAACCTGGTGCAGGCCATCTATCTGAACAACCAGGCCAAGCCCTTTGACAACCAGCTGGTGCGCCAGGCCCTGTGCTATGCCATCGACCGGCAGGGCATCATGGATATGGTGGCCGACGGCCACGGCACCGCCGTGGGCAGCAGCATCTATCCCGCGTTTACCAAGTATTTCCTGCCGGAGCTGGTGGATAAGTATCCCCACAGCGTGGAAAAGGCCAAGGAGCTCCTGGCCCAGGCCGGTTATCCCAACGGGTTCGACATGACCATCTCCGTGCCCAATAACTATCAGCCCCACATGGACACCGCCGAGGTGGTGGCCGAGCAGCTGCGGGAGGCGGGCATCAGGGTAACCATTCAGCCTGTGGAGTGGAGCACCTGGCTGGATACCATTTATAATGGCCGCCAGTTCCAGGCCACTGTGGTGGGCGTGGACGCAGCCAACATGACCGCCCGGGCCATGCTGGAGCGCTTCACCTCCGACTATGCCAAGAACTTCATCAACTACAGCAACCCCGCCTATGACGCCCTGTTCCAGCAGGCCATCAACGCCACGGACGAGGCCGCCCAGACGGATCTGTACAAGCAGATGGAGACCATGCTGGCGGACACTGCCGCCAATGTGTATATCCAGGACCTCAGCGACCTGGTGGCTATGCGCCAGGACCTGGGCGGCCTGAAGTTCTATCCCATTTATGTGCTGGACCTGTCCACCGTGTACCTGACCCAGCAGTAACGTTATACTGAATTGAAAGAGGCGATGACCATGAAATATGCGGCCAAGAAGATCGGACTGATGCTGCTGACCATGGTCATCGTCTCTTTTCTGGCTTTTCTGGCGTTTCAGGTGATCCCCGGGGACCCGGCGGTGAAGCTGCTGGGCACCGAGGCCACACCGGAGCGCATCGCCGCCCTGCGGGCGGAAATGGGACTGGACCGTCCGTTCCTGGAGCGGTACGTTCAGTGGGTGCTGGGGGCCCTGCACGGGGACTTCGGCACGTCGTACAGCTATAAAATGCCGGTATCCGGCATGCTGGCCGGAAAGCTGCCGGTGACGGGGCTTCTGACGGGGATGTCCTTTGTGCTGATCCTGGTCTTTTCCATCCCCCTGGGCATTTTCACCGCCCGCCACGCCGGGGGACGGATGGACAAGGCCCTGACCAGCGTGAACCAGGTGCTCATGGCCATCCCGGCCTTTGTGACGGGCATCCTGCTGACGTATGTGTTTGGTCTGGTGCTGCGGTTGTTCGTGCCGGGAAACTTCGTTTCTCCCGGCGACAACTTCGGTGCCAGCCTGTGGTATTTTCTGTTCCCGGCCGTGTCCATCGCCCTGCCCAGGGTGGCCATGACCGTGAAGATGCTGCGCTCATCCATTCTGTCGGAGATGGAAAAGGACTATGTCCGCACGTCTCACAGCCGGGGCAACAGCGACCGGGCTACCCTGTACCGCCATGTGCTGCGCAACGCCATGGGGCCGGTGGTGTCATTTCTGGCCATGACCGTGGCGGATATTGTGGCGGGCTCCGTGGTTATCGAGCAGGTGTTTTCCCTGCCGGGCCTGGGCCGCATGCTGCTGACGTCCATCGCCAACCGGGACTATCCCGTGGTGCAGGCGGTGGTGGTGATCGTGGCGTTCTGGGTGGTGCTGGTGAATCTGCTGGCGGACCTGATCAACCAGCGGCTGGACCCGAGACTGCGGCTGCAATAGAGGGGAGGGACCTACCTTGCTGCTGAATGAAAAAAAGAATCACTATCTGCGGGCGGGTCTGGTCCTGACGGGGCTTATGGCGGCTCTGGCGCTGCTGGGCTGCGTGTGGACCCCCTATCCCCCCACGGCCATGTCCGGCAGTGAAAAGTTCGCGGCCCCATGCCTGCGGCACCTGTTCGGCACGGACAACTTCGGCCGGGATATTTTCAGCCGGGTGCTGGCCGGCGCCGGCACCACCTTCCTCATCAGTGCCGCCACCGTGGTGATCGGCGCGGCGGTGGGAACGCTGGTGGGGGCCTTCACCGGATATTTCGGCGGCTGGCTGGACGAGGCGCTGATGCGCATCAACGACGCGGTGACGGCGTTTCCCAGTATCCTGCTGGCTCTGGTGTTCATCTCCCTGCTGGGCTTCGGCAAGTACAACGTCATTCTGGCGCTGGGCGTTGCCTTTGTGCCCAGCTATGCCCGGGTCATCCGCAGCGAGTTTGCCCGGCACCGGGAGATGAATTATGTGAAAAGCGCCCGGCTCATGGGAGCGGGGCACCTGCGCATTATGTTTCTGCATATTCTGCCCAATACCCGGCAGGTGCTTCTGCCTACCCTGGTCATTGGGTTTAACAACGCCGTGCTGGCGGAGGCCAGCATGAGCTATCTGGGCATCGGCGTGAAGCCCCCGGACGTGTCTCTGGGGTATATGCTGTCCGAGTCCCAGAGCTATATGGCCAGGGCCCCCTGGTATATGCTGACGGTGGGCGGCGTGATCGTGCTGCTGATTTTAGGCGTCAGCCTGCTGGGCGAGGGCCTGCAGCAAAAGGAATGGGGGAGGTGACGGTATGCTGGAAATCCGGGATCTGCACGTGCAGTTTCACGGGGCGGACCACGAGGCGGTGCGGGGCATCGACCTGACGGTGGGCGACGGCGAGATCGTGGGCCTGGTGGGTGAATCCGGCAGCGGAAAAACCGTCACCGCCATGATGATCTCCGGCCTGCTGCGGCCGGAGCAGGCGTCCTTCCGGGGGAAGATCCTGCTGGACGGGCGGGACCTGCTGACCAGCAGCGGCGACACCCTGCGCAGCATCCAGGGCCGGGACATCTGCGTGGTGTTCCAGGAGCCCATGAGCGCCATGGACCCCACCATGCGTATCGGCCCCCAGGTGGAGGAGTGTCTGCGGGTGCACACGGATCTGCCGCCCAAAAGGCGGCGGGAGCTGGCCCTGCAGGCCCTGCGGGACGTGGACCTGCCGGATGCGGAGGACGTGTACCGCCGGTATCCCCACGAGCTGTCCGGCGGCATGCTCCAGCGGGTGATGATCGCGGCGGCCATTCTGCCCCAGCCCCGGCTGCTGCTGGCGGACGAGCCTACCACGGCTCTGGACGTGACCATCCAGGCCCAGATCCTGGAGCTGCTGCGCCGCCTGAACCGGGAGCGGGGCATGTCCATTCTGTTTATCTCCCACAACCTGGCTGTGGTGCGGAAGCTGTGCACCCGGGTGGCGGTGATGGAGAAGGGGCACATTGTGGAGTCCGGCCCGGTGGACCAGATATTCTTCCACCCCCAGGCCCCCTATACCCAGCGGCTCATTGCCGCCATCCCCACAAGGAGGAAGCTATGAGCGATGATCTGGTTTTACAGGTCCGTGACCTGAACGTGTGGTACCGGCCCTCCGGCACCGTGGGCCGCAGAAAGCGGCAGCAGGTGCTGCACGATGTGAGCTTTGAGCTGCACCGGGGCGAAATCCTGGGTTTGGTGGGGGAATCCGGCAGCGGCAAGACCACCCTGGCCCGGACAATTCTGGGCTTTGTGCCGGACTATACCGGCACCATCACCCACTACACCAAGCGCCCGCAGATGGTATTTCAGGACCCGGCCAGCAGCCTGAACCCCAGCCGCACCGTGGGCTGGATCCTGGCGGAGCCTCTGCGCATTTACGGGAAGTACGGCAAGGAGGAGATCGCCCGCCGGGTGGAGCGCACCATGGAGCTGGTGGGCCTGGACCCGGAGTGCCGGGACCGGCTGCCCCATCAGCTGTCCGGCGGACAGCGGCAGCGGGTGTGCATCGGGGCAGCCCTGATCGTGCACCCCCAGCTCATCGTGGCCGACGAGGCCGTGTCGGCCCTGGATGTGACCATCCAGGCGCAGATTTTGCAGCTCATCGCCCGGCTGCGCCGGGAGCTGGGCATATCGTATCTGTTTATCTCCCACGATCTGAACGTGGTCTACGACATCTGCGACCGGTGTCTGGTGATGCACCATGGCCGCATCGTGGAGCAGGGGCCGGTGGAGGACATATTTGACCATCCGAAGGAGGAATATACCCGCCAGCTGCTGACAGCGGCGGAGTGAGCGACCTATGACCGAAGAACTGAGACAGAAATTGCTGCATTCGGCGGAGGGCCCCGGGGCGGAGCCCTTCAGCCAGTATAATCATATGAAGGTCACCGCCGTGGACGACGGCACCGCCACCGTGGAGCTGGAGCTGCACCCGGACAGCCTGAACTGCTGGGGCACCCCTCATGGCGGCGCGCTGTTTACCATGGCCGACGTGGCGGCGGGCATGGCCCTGCTGACCCGGCGGCAGGAGGTGACGTTTACGGTGTCCTCCAGCATCGAGTACCTGTCCGCCGCGGCGGGAACGGGAAAGCTCACCGCCGTAGGCACCGTGGAGAAAACGGGCGGCCACATGGGCTTCAGCCGCACGGACATCCGGGACGAGAGCGGCAGGCTCATTGCTGCCCTGCGGACGGTGATGTATCTGACCGGGCGGCCCCTGGAGCTATGAGGGCCTTTTTCAGGCGGCACCGGGGCCTGCACATCTGGTTTCTGGCGGTGTGCGGGGTGCTGGGTCTGTATTTTGCCCTGCGGACTGTGCCGGGGCTGATGAACTGGATCAGCCGCCAGGTGGTGATGCCTCTGGAGCGGGCGGTGGCATCGGTGTGCTACCGGGCGTCCTTCTCCGTGGCGGAGCTGCTGTACGCCATAGCGGCGGGAGTAGTCCTGCTGTGGATGGGGGCCACCGTCCGGCGGCTGATCACGGATCAGGGCCGCCGGGGCCGGGTGCTGTATCGCTTTGCGCTGACGGCGGTGTGCGCGGTGCTGACGGTGTACGCCGGGTTCAGCCTGCTGTGGGGCGTCAACTACTATGCGGAGTCCTTCCAGCAGCAGTCCGGTGTGTATGCCCGGGAGTCCACCCCGGAGGAGCTGGCTCAGGTGACGGAATACTTCGCCCGGCAGCTGGCGGACTGCGCCGGTCAGGTGCGGCGGGACGAAAACGGCCTGTTTGCCGAGAGCCGGGACGACATCTTTGCCGACAGCGTGCGGGTGTTCGACGGCGTGTACGACGCGTTTCCCTGCCTGTGGATGGAGGACCGGGTGCCCAAGGGGGTGCGGTTTTCCACGGCCCTCAGCGCCATGGACTTTACGGGGTTCTATTTTCCCTTTACCGGCGAGGCCAACCTGAACATCGACAGCCCCGCCTGCTATCTGCCCAGCACCATTGCCCACGAGATGGCCCATCAGCGGGGTATCGCCTCGGAGCAGGAGTGCAACTTCATTGCCATCGCCGCCTCCACCACGGCGGACAGCGCCGCTTATCGCTACTCCGGCTGGCTCATGGGCTTTACCTATCTCTCCAACGCCCTGTACCGGGCGGACCCGGAGGCGTGGCAGGCCGTGCGGGTGCTGCTGCCCGACACGGTGGTGGCAGACCTGCGGGATAACTCCGCCTATTGGGCGGCCTTTGAGGGGCCCGTCAACGACGCAGCCCAGAAGGTGTACGATTCCTTCCTGAAAAGCAGCGGCGACCCCCGGGGCACCCAGAGCTACGGCACCGTGGTGGATATGCTGATGGCGTACTACGGATAAACGGTACAAAAGGATATAAAAAGAGAAACTTCCCTCCGCCGCGGGGCGGAGGGAAGTTTTTGCGTGAAAAGCCAGGATCACTTGTCGTCTGCGTCCTTGTCGCCCGGGTCATTTTTGTCCCGCTTTTTCAGCTGGGAGATGACCATGGCAGTGCAGACGGTCATAACAGCGGCCAGTATAAACGTGCAGTATTCGATCTCGCTGTAGACAAGCTCGGAGGACGGAATAAAATAGTTCATGTCTGCCCCAATGTAGAGGGCAAGCAGCGTTCCGATCAGAAGAAAAATATATTTGAGCCAGCTGCGCATGATAACCTCCTTTTGGACACATAAATGGGTAATAGAAGTAAAATATCCGGTCGACCTTGATGAAATATTAACATAAAGAGTGCGAACCGTCAAGCAAAAACGATAAAATGAGCCTTATAAAATGTGTGCTGCTTCAACAAGCTGAAATGCCGACGAAATGCCGCCCAAAAGAGCCTCGCAGAGTTCGCGGCCCGCAGGCTGCGAATAAGGTTTGATCCATTTTTCGCGGCGGCGCCCCCCAAGGGGACTTCCGTTGGGCGTGTACGTCGCGAAAAATACTTTGCGCTGGCCTCGGCCCAGCGGAACTGGCCTCGGCAGACCCGACGGCTGATGTCGGGCCAGAGTGTGTTCGTGGGCGCTTGCGCACACGGACGCGCGGGTCGGAGCGAAATCCCTTTTGTCAAAAAAGGGCGCCGCCCTTTTTTGACAAGCTGAAAAGAGCCTCCCCACCCGGGGAGGCTCTTTTACAATGTTACAGGTCCAGGAGCTGCAGCTCCTCCTCGTTGACCTTCCGCAGGTCCCGGCGGCTGAGAATGTCATACATGCAGGGCACCACCAGCAGGGTCATCAGCGTGGCGTACAGCAGACCGCCGATGCACACCAGGGCCACCGGCTGCATCAGGGCCGTGCCCACATCCTTGCCGAAGGCCATGACCACCAGGCCCAGGATCGTGGTCAGGGACGTCATAAGAATGGGCCGCAGGCGGGTGACGCCGGCCTCGATGATGGCCTCCCGGCGGCCCATACCCTCCAGCCGCAGCTGGTTGATGTAGTCCACCAGGACAATGCCGTTGTTGACGATGACGCCCACCAGCATCACAAAGCCCACCAGAGACACCACGCTGACCTCGATGCCCGCCAGCAGCAGGGCCAGGAAGCCGCCGGTGAAGGCCAGGGGAATGGTGAACATGACGATCAACGGCGAGCGCAGGGACTGGAACTGGGCCACCATTACCAGGTACACCAGGACGATGCCCAGCAGCAGCATCAGCAGCAGCTGCCGGATGGCGTCCATAATGGCCTCGTTTTCCCCCTGGAAGGAGGCGGTGATGCCCTGGGGCAGGTCTACCTCCGCAATAGCCGCCTGGGCGGCGGTGGTGACCTTGGTGACATTGTAGCCGTCGGCCACGTCGGCAGACACAGTGATGTACCGCCGCTGCTGGTCGCGGTGAATGGTGTTGAGGCTGACGGTCTCCTCCAGCTTGGCAATATCGCCCAGACGGACGGGCTCCGCCGCCTGGATGGCGGAGGTGCTGCCGGAGGACATGCCGGACATGCCGCTCATGGAGCCGCTGCCGGAGGCGGCGCTCATCATGCTGCTCATGGCGCTCATGGCGGAGGGGTCGATCTCCAGGTCCATGAGCTTTTCCCGGGTCATGCGGCTTTCCTCCGGGGACTGGATGGACACGCTGACGTCCAGCCCGTCCAGGGTCAGGGACAGGGAGCTGTCGGTGTCCGTCAGGGCGGAGGCAACGGCCATATACACCTGGGCCACGGTGAGGCCCTTTTCCATGGCGGCGTTGCGGTCCACGGACAGGTGCAGGGCGGTGGCCGCCTGCTCCAGGCCGTCGGACACATTTTCCGTGCCGGGGACGGTGGCCAGCTTCGCGGCCAGTGTCTTGGCGGCGGACTGCATCTGCTCCATGTCGCTGCCGTAGACGTTCAGCGCGACGCCGCTGCCGGTGAGGTAGGTCATGTAGCTGTCCATGGCGCCGGAGGCGGTGACGGTGCAGTCCATACCGGTGCAGGCGGCCTCGATCTGTTGTCCGGTCTTTGCGCCGGAGGCCCCTTCGGTAAGGGTGATATAGGCGGTGACGTCATACGCCCCGCCGCCGGAGGACATCATGCTGGTCATGTCCATGCCGCCGGAGCTGCCGGAGGAGGACATCATCGCGCCTACGGTCTCCACGTTTTCCACCTGGGCAGCCCGGCGCAGCACCTCATCCGCCAGGGATACGGCCTGCTCCCGGGTGCAGCCCTCGGGCATGGAGACGGTGAGATTCACGGTGTTCATGTCGATATTGGGCATGAAGGCAAAGCCGCGGGCCAGGGTGGCTCCGGCGGAGCCCAGCAGCAGCACCAGCGACAGCAGCAGCACCACGGCCCTGTGTCTCAGGGACCAGGACACAGCCTTGCGGTAGGCGGGATAGACCCGGTCCAGCAGGCCCGGCTTCTGGGGCTTTTCCTTGCGGAGCATGCCGGAGGCCATGGCGGGCACCAGGGTCAGGGCCACAATGAGGCTGGCCAGCAGGGAATAGGTCATGGTCAGGGCCAGGTCCGTGAACAGCTGCTTGGTGATGCCCTCCACAAACACGATGGGCAGAAATACGCACACGGTGGTCAGGGTGGAGGCGGTGATGGCGCCCAGCACCTGCCGCGCACCGGACACTGCCGCCTGGATGACGGTGGCCCCCTTGGCGCGCAGACGATAGATGTTCTCAATGACCACCACCGAGTTATCCACCAGCATGCCCACCGCCACGGCCAGGCCGGACAGGGAGATCATATTGATGGTGACGCCGGAGAAGTACATGAGCACCACGGCGAAGATCACGCTGATGGGGATGGAGCACAGGGTGATGACGGTGGGACGCAGGTCCCGCAGGAACAGGTACAGGATCAGCACCGAGAACAGCGCGCCCCAGCCCAGAGAGGACAGAATGGAGTTGATGATAAGGTATATGTAGTCCCCCTGGTCCATCAGGGGCACGAAGGAAAGACCCTCGTACTCCGCCTCCAGCTCCCGGAAGCGGCTGTTGATATTGTCGGATACCTCCGCCGTGGCGTAGGTGGACTGCTTGTTGAAGGAGACGATGACGCCGTCCTTGCCGTTGAGCTTGTCGTAGATCTCCGAGGAGTTGTCGGTGATGGCCACGTCGGCCACGTCCTTCATGCGGATGGGGTCGATGCCGTCCATCCCCAGGTCAAAGAGCACCAGGTTCTCCAGGTCCTGGCGGGTGTCGATGGCGTCGCCCACGGAAACCATATAGTTGACGCCGTCCTCCTTCAGATACCCGGCGGGCATGGAGAAGTTCTGGGCCGTCAGCAGGGCGGTGATGGTGGATAGATTCAGGCTGGAGGACAGGTCCGCCTGGCTCAGGGCGGCGGAACGGGATTCCTCCAGGGTCTGGAGGCCCTGGTCGATCTGATTCAGGGCGCTGTCCAGCTGGATATTGGCGGAGATGATCTGGGTAACGGCGTCGGCCATGGTCAGGGTCCCGGCGGTCACCTGGTCCGCCAGCTTGGCCACGCCCTCGTCGGTTTCCAGGTCCCGCAGCTGTTTTTCCAGCTCCTCCAGCTGCTTCTGCCACTCCTTGGCCCGTTGGACGGCCTCGTCCCACTTGACGCCCAGGGCCGCCATACGCAGGTCCAGCGCCGCCAGCTCCGCCTGGATGCGGACGTATTCGGGGTCACTTTCAATTTCGGCGATGGCCGCCTGCTTTTCCTCCTCCGTCATGGAGGGGTCGTGGCGGATGGCCTCGATACGGGCCTGGTAGGGGGTGTTTTCCGCCTCCAGACGGGCCTTCTCCGCCTGGATCTCCGCCAGCTCCCGGAGGTTGGCCTGGAGCTGGTCCCGGCTGTCCCGCATGGTTTTCAGACTGTCCTGAATGGTGGTAAGGGCCTGGGTCACGGCGTCCCGGACGGCGGATTCCTCGGCACCGCGGATAGCAGCCTTGGCGCTGTTGACCTGGCCCCGGGCGGAGGCCAGCTGCCCTGCCGCGTCGTCCAGCTGCTTCGCAATGGCGTCGGACAGCCGCCGGGACAGATCATCCAGCTTCTTTTGGCTGAGGATCACATGGAGCTGATGCTGGACCGTACCGCTGACGGTGACACTGGCCACGCCGGTGATGCCCTCCAGCTTGGGGGACAGGGTATCCGTGACAAAGTCGGACAGCTCCGTGATGTCCTTGCCGTCGTAGGACAGGGCCGCCACCTGCACCGGCAGCATGGAGGGGTTCATTTTCAGCACATAGGGATCGCCCACGGTGTCGGACCAGGAGCCCTTCAGCTGGTTGATCTTCTGCTGGATATCCACGCTGACGGTGTCCATATTCACGCCGTCTTCAAACTCCAGCACCACCATGGACACGCTGTCCATAGAGCTGGAGGTGACGTTTTTGATGCGGTCCAGGGTGGCCATGGACTGCTCCAGGGGCTTGGTGATATCGGCCTCCACGGTCTCGGGGCTGGCCCCGGGGTCGGTGGTCACCAGGATCACATAAGGGAAATCCATATTGGGCATCAGGTCGGGGGTCATCTTCAGATAGGCCACCACCCCCAATACCAGAATCGCCAGCACCGCCACGAACACGGTCAGCGGCTTTTTTACGCTGAATTTGGGCATAGTCGCATCGCTCCTTGCGCGTTATAAGCCAGTTGTTACACAACTGTAAAAAACATTTTAAAGAATTTTAACATTCTAAAGCGCCGCGCGCAAGAGGGCCGGGCAATTATTAACGAAACTGTTACAAACTCCCAATTTTTCCTTAGCCTAACGAAAGAAAAAAGGCAAAAATGCCCCGGAACCCAGCAGGTTCCGGGGAAAGGGTCAGAAGTCCATGGCCAGGCGCTGGGCCTCGTCGGAGTCCAGCAGGCGGAGGCAGCCGGAGGACACCTGGTACACCCGGCGGCACAGGGAGATCACCGTGGGCCGGTGGGTGGTGACGATGCAGGTCTTGTGGGGGTAGCGGGCTGCCAGATTCCGCAGGATGGTGCGCTCGGTGGTCACATCCAGGGCGCTGGTGGCCTCGTCCAGCAGCAGCACCGGGGCGTCCCGCAGCAGGGCCCGGGCAATGGCGATGCGCTGGGCCTGCCCCTCGGACAGGCCGTGGCCGTGCTCCCCCACGGAGGCGTCCAGCCCGCCGTCCATGGCGGAGACGAAGTCCCAGGCGCAGGCGGCCTCCAGCGCCGCCCGCAGCTGGGCGTCGGAGGCGTCAGGCTTCACCATCCGCAGATTGTCGGCGATGGTGCCGGAGAGGAGGGTGTTGCCCTGGGGCACATAGGAGAAATAGCGGCGGAGTCCGGCGTTCACCTCCACCTGTCGCCCGTCGGCGGCCTGAAGGTAAGCGCGGCCCTCCGCCGGGCGGATCAGGCCCAGCAGCAGGCGGATCATGGTGGTCTTGCCGCCGCCGGAGGGGCCCACCAGAGCCACGGTCTCCCCGGGAGCGGCCCGGAAATCGGCATGGGTCAGCACCGGCTGATGGGGAACATAGGCGTAGCCCGCGTCCTCCACGGCCACGGTGAAGCCCTGGGAGGCCAGGCTGTCCAGCCCGTCGTCCGGCAGCACCGGCTCCGGCTCCAGGGCGTACAGGTCCCGGATACGGCGGGCGGACACCGACGCGCTGAGGAACGACGGCACCGTCCGCACCAGAGCGTTGAAGGCGGAGCTGAGCTTGGCCCCCTGGGACAGGAACAGCGTCATGGTGCCGTAGAGAATTTTGCCGGACCACAGCAGATACAGGCAGTAGCCGAAGGCCGCCATCTGGACGGCGGAGCCCAGAAGAGACAGGAGAATCTCCGTGCGGATGCTGAACAGATTATAATCCAGGCTGGCCCGGCGGAACTCCTCCTGCCGGCGGCGGAAGCCCCGGCCATAGCGGCCGGTGATGCCGAAGCCCTTGATGGCGTCCAGATTGTGCAGCGTCTCCGTCTCGTAGGACATCAGGCGGCTGCCCACCTGGCGGACCTCCTGCTGGTGGGTGCGCATGCCCCGGATCAGGCGGCGGGACGTCAGCAGCAGGAAGGGGGCGCTGGCCAGGGCCAACAGGGCCATGACCCAGTCATAGTGCAGGATCACCGCCAGGGTGGCGGCAAAGGTGTACGCCGTGACGATCAGGTCCGGCAGCCAGCGGATGGCGCTGGAGGATACGGAGCCCACGTCGGTGGACAGGCGGCTGAGCAGGTCGCCGCTGGCAAACGCGTTCAGGGACCGCCAGTCGGCCCCCAGCAGGCGGTCGAACACCTGGGCCTGGATATCGTTGTTCACCCGGAGGGAGATTTTCGTGGAAATGCGGGAGGTGACGCTGCGCAGCAGCAGACCCACCAGGGCCGAAGCCACCATCACGGTGACGATGAACCACAGGTGGTCGCTGTCGTAGCCGGTGATGATGTCGATGGAGTATTTGCTGGCCACGGCAGACACCAGGCCCAGGGTGGAGCTGGCCACGCCCAGGATGGTATAAAACCACACCGCCCGCCGGTAGCGCTTGGTATAGCCCCAGATCCACTTCCAGTCGGCCCAGATCTCGGAAAACGTGCCGTCCCGCCAGCTGCTGACCAGGGTCCCCAGAGACTCCGAGCCCATGGGCTGCCGATTGTCCTCCTGCCGCATATCCCGCACCTCCTATGAAAAAACTCAACACTTCATTATAGCATTGTCCGCCGGAGAAGTCAAACCAAGCGTCAGATTGGGCAAATTTGACGGGACGTGAGCGGCAAAATAGACGGATAAATGACACTGTGTCGCCAAACGGAAAATTGTGCTTGCACATTGGACGAAAATGTGGTAAAATGACAAAAAAGCGAGGGAGGCGACGCCATATGAAGCGAGGAACCGGGAAGAAAATCGGGAAAATCGTCCTGCTGGTGGTGCTGCTGGCTCTTGTGGGCGTGATCGTGTACGCCGTCATGGTCTGTCCGGTGAATCCCACCCGGATGAAACCGGCGAAAAGCTATGAGCAGCTGCGGGACACGGTGGAAAAGAAAACGGATATCCGGGTCCCCGGGGAAAACCTGCTGCCGTGGACGGTGACGGAGCGTCAGCTCCGGATGGACGGCCCCTCCCGGCTGGCCAAGGTCAGCGGCTTTGCCATATCCGGCACCATGGAGCGCGGCGGCGTTACGTTTGACGTGGAGGTCTCCGTGGGAGTCACCGGCGTCGTGGGCGATCTGCCGCCCTGCTGGGATAGCTATCGCTATGTACCCATTTACCTGTTCCAGAACCGGGGGTTTTACATGACCCAGCTTTACATAGACGGGAATGAATACATCATCCGGGTGATGTATCCGGAGAGCACGACCCTGTCGGAGGAGGACGCGGCGTATGTGGAGGACGCGCTGCGGACGGCGTGCCACACGGTGGTGGATCTGTATCAGTAACGGGAAAGGAGACTTGCCATGAAGCGAGGAACCGGGAAGAAAATCCTTTTGCTGGTGGTGCTGCTGGCCATTGTGGGCGGCATCGTGTATACCGTGCTGACCTGGCCGATATATCCCCAACCCCAGAAAAGCGTGGATAGCTACGCGCAGCTGCGGCAGGATATGGAAAAGACGGGTGTGCTGGTCCCTCCGGAGAACGTCCTGCCATGGGTGGAAACGTTCTACAGTCAAGAGCTGGATGGCCGGGACCGGCTGAGTAAGCCCAGGGCTTTTCTGATGTCGGGGACCGTGGAATACGGCGGTGCGTCATACAGGGCGGAGATCTTCGAGTCTCAGAAATGGACCTTCGAGTGGCGCGCGGAGATCTCGCTGCGGGAAAACTATCGGATGACGCCCATTTACCGGGACGCGTGGGACGATTCGGTGCTGTATTTCTTGAGCATTGACGGCCATATATACACCGTCACGGTGTACGCCGACGGGAAGATGCCCCAGGATGCCATGGACTATTTCGACGGTCTCCTGCTGGAGGCGTGTCACACGGTGGTGGATCTGTATCAGTGATGGGGGGATTGCTGTAATGAAACGTAAAAACGGGAAAAAGGTCCGGAAAATCGTCCTGTTGGTGATTCTGGCCGTTGTGGCAGGAGTCGTCCTATACGACCTGGTGTTTTGCTGGCCGGTGCACCCGTCCTTGCAGAAGCCGGCGGAGAGCTATGAGCAGCTGAGCCAGACGGCGAAAAAGCTGGGGGTCCTGGCTCCGCCGGAGGATATCCTGCCCTGGAAGCAGGAGGAGTACAGCATCTATCTGTCCAGCATCAGGCGCTTCGCCCGGCCCACCGGCTGGGATATGGCCGGGAAAGTTATCTATGACGGGACCACATACCCGGTGTACATCCTGGCGCTGCGAAATACGGAGAAACGCCAGGAATATCCGCCGCTGAGAGAGAATTACAAGCATGTGCCCATTTACCGGGAATGCAGTGAGGATGGGCTGCGGCTGTTTTTTGTGATCGACGGCCACAGCTATACCTACAGCATGGGGATGATGGCCCCGCCGGAGGAGACGATTCCCCAGGATGCCATGGACTATTTCGACGGTCTCCTGCTGGAGGCGTGTCACACGGTGGTGGATCTGTATCAGTAACAGCCAATAAGAGAAAATGCGCCCCGGCCGGGGCGCATTTTTTCACAAGTGTTGCATATAGCACAGATTTTTTGCCATAAAAAGGATATAATATAATCGAGATTTTAGGGGAAAGAAGGTATCCTTATGTTCTGCACAAGAAAGGTCAATGACGATTATACCTGGGTGGGGGCCGACGGACGCCGCCTGGCTATGTTCGAGGGGGTCTATGACGTGCCCCGGGGCGTATCCTTCAACAGCTATCTGCTGACCGACGGGAAAACGGTGCTGTTTGACACCGCCGATGCCTCCGTGTGCCGGGTATTTCTGGAAAACGTGGCCCACGGGCTCAATGGCCGGGCCCTGGATTACCTGGTGGTGCAGCACATGGAGCCGGACCACGCCGCCGATATCCGGGACCTGCTGGTGCGGCACCCGGAGACCACCGTGGTGTGCTCCGCCGCCGCCAAGAATATGCTGGCCCAGTTCTTCGGCCCCGGGTACGAGGGGCGCATCAGCGTGGTGAAGGAGGGGGACACCCTCTGCACCGGGCGGCACACCCTGCACTTTGTGGCCGCGCCTATGGTCCACTGGCCGGAGGTGCTGATGACCTATGACGAGACGGACAAGCTGCTGCTGACGGCGGACGCCTTCGGCACCTTCGGCGCCCTGAACGGCGCGCTGTTCGCCGACGAGGTGGACTTCCACCGGGACTATCTGGACGAGGCCCGGCGGTATTACACCAATATTGTGGGCAAGTATGGCGCACAGGTCCAGGCGGTGCTGAAAAAGGCCGGGGGACTGGACATTCAGATGCTGCTGCCCCTGCACGGCTTCGTGTGGCGGCAGGACCTGGGGTACATCCTGGGCAAATACGACCTGTGGAGCCGGTATGAGCCGGAGGAGCGGGGCGTGGTCATCGCCTATGCGTCGGTGTACGGCGGGACGGAGAATGCCGCCAACATCCTGGCCTGCCGTCTGCGGGAGCAGGGGGTGCAGGTGGCCATGTACGACACCTCCGTTACCCCGGCGTCCTACATTCTGGCGACGGCGTTCCGGTTCAGCCATGTGGTGCTGGCCGCCCCCACCTATAACGCCGGTGTGTTCGTCACCATGGAGAACCTGCTGCACGATCTGACTGCCCATACGCTGAAGAACCGCCGGGTGGCGTATATCGAGAACGGGTCCTGGGCTCCCACCAGTGCCCGGGGCATGCAGAAGCTCCTGGAGCCTCTGAAATGGGAGCAGGCCGCAGATACCGTGACCCTGCGTTCCGCCCTGCGCCAGGGCCAGCAGGAGGAGCTGGAGCGCATGGCCATGCAGCTGGCGGACAGTGTAAACGCATAGTATATCGCAGAAAGATATCGTATTATGTAAAAATCGCGGGCCTTAGCCCGCGATTTTTTCGTCATGAGATCCTTTCCAGGCGCTCCTGGCGGTCCATATCCCGCAGGACGCCCAGCACCAGCGGCACCGTCAGGGCGAAGGCGCACACGTCGGACAACGACTGGGCCAGCTGTACCCCCAGCTCTCCCAGCACATGGGGCAGGATCAGCACCGCCGGAACGAAGAACAGTCCCTGCCGGGCCACCGCCAGCAGCGACGCCTGCCACACCTTGTTGATGGTCTGGGTCAGCATGCTGGAGATGGCGATGACCCCGCACAGAGGGAACACCGCGCACTGACAGCGCAGAGCCCGGGCCCCGAAGGCGATAACCTCCGGGTCGTTGCGGAACACCGCCACGATTTGGGGCGCGAAGATCATCCCCAGCACCGACGCCGCCGCCAGAAACACCGTGGCCCACTTGACGCAGAAGCGGAAGGCGTCCTTCACCCGGCCATACAGCCCCGCGCCGTAGTTGAAGCCACACACCGGCTGAAATCCCTGGCCGAAGCCGATCAGCGCCGACTGGGCCAGCTGCATGGCACGGGTCACCACGCTCATGGCGGCAATGGCCGCGTCTCCGTACAGGCCCGCGCTGCGGTTGAGGCAGATGGTGGCGATGCTGGCCAGCCCCTGGCGGCACAGGGACGGCACGCCGCCCTTGCAGATCTCCACCAGCAGGTCCCGGCGGATGCACACGTTCCGCAGGCGGATGCGCAGGTTGCCGCCCCGGGAGCAGCCCAGAAGCAGCATGCAGAACGACGCCAGCTGGCTGAGAATGGTGGCCAGGGCCGCCCCGGCCACGCCCATATCCAATACGAAGATCAGCAGCGGATCCAGCCCCACGTTCAGCACCGCTCCGGCAGCGATGCCCACCATGCCGTAGGCGGCGCTGCCCTGAAAGCGCAGCTGGTTATTCAGCACGAAGGATGCCGTCATATACGGGGCCCCCAGCAGGATGATCCGCAGATAGCTGCGGGCATAGGGCAGGATGGTATCCGTGGAGCCCAGCAGCCGGGCCAGAGGCGTGAGAAAGATCTGGCCCAGCGCCAGAATGACGCACCCCGCCAGAAACGCCAGGGTCACGCCGGTGGCGGCCATTTTCCCGGCGTCGCCGGATTCATGGCGGCCCAGCTGGCGGGAGATGTAGTTGCCGGACCCGTGGCCGAAGAAAAAGCCCACCGCCTGGATCACCGCCATCAGGGAGAACACCACACCCACCGCACCGGTGGCGCTGTTGCTGTGGAGCTGGCCCACGAAATAGGTATCCACCATGTTATAGCAGGCCGTCACCATCATGCTGATGATGGTGGGCGCCGCCATTTTGCACACCAGATGGCCCACCGGCTGGCCGGTGAGCTCCTGAAATTTTGCTTCCTGCTTGTCGTTCACGTGATTCCTCTCCGGTCATGATAATGGGCAGGGCAAGCCCCGGCGCAGCGGCGCCGGGGCTTGGGGATTGCTTGAAATTCCGATCACTCCACCACGGGCAGCGCCTTGACCACGGCGGCGCAGCGGGGGCACAGGGTATCGTGACCCTCCACGGTGCCCACGCTGGAGAGCACCTTCCAGCAGCGGGCGCACTTGACGCCCCGGGCGGGAGCCACGGTGACGGTCAGCTCGTCGCCCACGGTGACCCGTACCTGGGACACGATCAGCAGATCCGCCAGGGTATCTGCGTCCATATCCGCCAGGAAGGCGTCCTCGGCGGGAACGGTGACATCCACCTCCGCCTCCAGGCTCTTGCCGATGGTCTTGTCGGCCCGGGCCTGCTCCAGCGCACCGTTGACGGCGGTGCGGACGGCGGCGATCCTTGCCCAGCGGTCCATGGCGTCCTCCGGCAGAGCATAGCCCTCATAGGGCTGCACCATGCAGTTGAACAGGACGCTGCGGCTGTCGTCGGCACTGCGGTGGGGCATAGCCAGCCAGATCTCCTCGCAGGTGAAGGCCAGGATGGGGGCGAACATCCGGGTCATGGCGTCCAGGATCAGGAACAGGGCGGTCTGGGCGCTGCGGCGGCTGGCGCTGTGCTCACCGTCGCAGTACAGGCGGTCCTTGATGATGTCGAAATAGAAGGAGCTCAGGTCCACCACGCAGAAATCGTTGATGGCGTGGGACACGGCGTGGAACTCGTAGGCATCGTAGCTGTCGAACACCCGGCGGATCAGGCTGTTGAGCCGGGTAACGGCCCAGCGGTCCAGCTCCTGCATCCGGGCGGGGGCCACCAGCTCCGTCTCCGGATCGAAGCCCGTCAGGTTATCCAGGCAGAACTTGGCCGTGTTGCGGAACTTCAGATAGTTCTGGGACAGCTGCTTGAAGATGTCGTCGGAGCAGCGGACGTCCACGTGATAGTCGGAGGAGCCGGCCCACAGGCGCAGCAGGTCCGCGCCGTACTTGTTGAAGATCTCGGCGGGGTCCATGCCGTTGCCCAGGGACTTGTGCATGGCGCGGCCCTGACCGTCCACGGTCCAGCCGTGGGTCAGGCACTCCTTGAAGGGGGCCCCCCGCTCCAGCGCGCCCACGGCCACCAGCAGGGAGCTCTGGAACCAGCCGCGATACTGGTCCAGACCCTCGATATACATGGTGGCGGGCCAGAAGCCCTGGGTGCGCTCCATAGAGGCATAGTGGGTGGAGCCGGAATCGAACCAGCCGTCCAGGGTGTCGCTCTCCTTCTCGAAGCCTGCGGCCTTGCCGCAGTGGGGGCAGGTGAAGCCCTCCGGCAGCATGTCCTCCGCCTCCATCTCGAACCAGGCGTTGGAGCCCTTCTTTTCAAAGAGGCCCGCGATGGCGTCGATGGTCTCGTCGGTGCAGATGGGCTTGCCGCAGTCCTTGCAGTAGAACACCGGGATAGGCAGGCCCCAACGGCGCTGGCGGCTGATGCACCAGTCGGTGCGCTCCAGGACCATGGAGCGCAGGCGGTCCTTGCCCCAGGAGGGCACCCAGCGCACGTCCTCGCAGGCGGCGATGGCGTCGTCCTTGAAGGACTCCACGGAGCAGAACCACTGGGGGGTGGCCCGGAAGATGATGGGCTTCTTGCAGCGCCAGCAGTGGGGATAGCTGTGGACAATCTCCTGGCTGGCAAACAGGGAACCGGCCTCCTTCATATCCTGAAGGATCACGGGGTTGGATTCCTCGGTCTTCATGCCGGCGTACTTGCCGGCATAGTCGGTGTGGCGGCCCTGGTCGTCCACGGGGACCACCATGTCCATGCCGTAGCGCAGGCAGGTCTGATAGTCGTCGGCGCCGAAGCCGGGGGCGGTGTGGACGCAGCCGGTACCGGAGTCCATGGTGACATAGTCCGCCAGCACCAGGCGGCTGGTCTTGGGCAGGAAGGGATGGCTGGCCAGCATGTTCTCGAAGAAGGCACCGGGGTGGGTCTCCACGATCTCATAGCGGTCGAAGCCGCCGATGCCCATGACCTTCTCCGTCAGGGCCTCCGCCATGATATACAGCTCGTCGCGGCCCTCCGGCTTGACGACGGCGTAGCTCTCCGCCGGGTTCAGAGCGATGGCCAGGTTGCCGGGCAGGGTCCAGATGGTGGTGGTCCAGATGACGAAGCTGAGCTTGCTCTTGTCCAGGTGGGGGAGCTTGCCCAGGTCGTCGTGCATGGGGAACTTCACATACACCGTGGTGCAGGGGTCGTCCTGATACTCGATCTCCGCCTCGGCCAGGGCGGTCTCGTCGTGGGGGCACCAGTACACGGGCTTGAGGCCCTTGTAGATGTGGCCGTTTTTGTACATCTTGCCGAACACCCGGACCTCCCGGGCCTCAAAGCCCGGGTCCATGGTCTTGTAGGGGTGGTCCCAGTCGGCCACCACGCCCATGCGCTTGAAGCCCTCCCGCTGCACGTCGATATAGTGGTCGGCGAACTCATGGCAGGCGGTGCGGAAATCCGCCACGCTCATGGCCTTGTGGTTGAGCTTGTTCTGCTTGATGATGGCGGACTCAATGGGCATGCCGTGGTTGTCCCAGCCGGGGATATAGGGGGTGTAGTACCCGCGCATGGCATAGCTGCGGTTGATGAAGTCCTTCAGGGCCTTGTTCAGGGCGTGGCCCATGTGCAGGGCGCCGTTGGAGAAGGGAGGGCCGTCGTGGAGGGAGAACAGGGGCTTGCCCTCGTTCTTCTTCAGCAGCTCGTTGTAAAGGTCCAGCTGCTCCCAATAGCGCAGCATCTCCGGCTCCCGCTTGGGCAGGCCCGCCCGCATGGGAAAGCCGGATTTCGGCATATTCAGCGTCTTTTTGTACTCCATGTGTTACCTCCGTATACGAAAATTGTATTTGAAAACCAATAAAAAGGCGGCCCTTGTCTCTGTAAGAGACAAAGGCCGTGAAAAACCTCTGCGGTACCACTCTTATTGCCGCGAAAACGCGGCCGCTCCGCCCCACCATCCGTGGGCGAGGGATGATAACGGCCCTCCGCCGTCCGCACCTAATCCGGGTATGCCGTTTCAGCCGGATGCTCCGGGGTGATATTCGCCGCTTCGCCCGTGACCGCCTTGCACCGAAACGGCGGCTCTCTTGGCATCGGGAAGGAGCGCTACTGGTCCCCATCACTGCATTTGCACTGGATCACCACATAATATAGCCACTTTTCCCGGTTTTGTCAACGGGAAAATAGGGAAAATTCACTTTTTCCGCACGGAGCGAAAAAAATCCGACAGAACCCGGGCGCATTCGGCCTCCAGCACGCCGCCCACCAGGGCGGGAGGGTGAGGGAAATCCTCCATAAACAGATTCATGACCCCGCCGCAGGCGCCCATCTCCCGGTCCCGGGCCCCAAAGTACACCCGGCTGACTCGTGCGTTGAGAATGGCCCCGGCACACATGGGGCAGGGCTCCAGAGTCACATACAGCGTGCAGCCGTCCAGCCGCCAGGTGCCCAGTGTCCGGTTGGCTTCGGCCATGGCCTCCATTTCCGCGTGGGACCAGGCGGCCTGGCGCTCCTCCCGCCGGTTGCGGCCCCGGCCCACCACCGCCCCGTCCCGGACGATGACGCAGCCCACCGGCACCTCCCCGGCGGCGGCGGCCTCCCGGGCCAGGTCCAGCGCCTGGCGCATGTATTCCTCGTGCATTTCGCGCACCTCCCCGGAAAAATGTTCCTGTCCCCTGATTAAAGCCTGTCATATCTGTCCAAAATAACCGTACAATAGCCATCAGGAGGTATCGCCATGAAAAACAAGGACACGGCCTCCCCCACCCTGGGGGACCTGCGGCAGGAGCTGTATCAGACCAACCAAGCCCTGCGCAACGCCTATGATAAGTTCAATTACGTCACCGCCCCGGAGCTGGTAGAGGCCAGCATTTACGAGATCAACGCCCTGAAGGCCCGCAGCGACTATCTGCTGCGGTGCATCAAGACCCAGCTGGGGGAGGGCCCCTGCGTGGCGGCGTCCTCCGTGAAGGGAGGGACTGTGTGTCCGTCTTAGAAAAAGCCGCCCTGGGCGTGGGGGCGCTGTTTATCCTGCTGGGGGTGCTGCGTCTGACGAAAAGCCCCCTGAAAACGGTATTCCGGGTAGCGGGCAACGCGGCCCTGGGCTTTGGCGCCCTGTGGCTCCTGGGCCGCACCGTTCCCGGGCTGCACCTGGGCCTGAACGTGTTCAACGCCCTGGTGATCGGGGTGCTGGGCCTTCCCGGCTTCGGCCTGCTGCTTCTGCTGCAGTGGGTGCTTACATAGGGGCATCCTGCGGGGCGGACAGAATTGTCCGCCCCGCAGGCATTCTCACCGGGACGCTCCATAGGGGCCGACGACTCTGCCGGCCCTATCTCTTCGGGCTATCGCATGTCGAAAGCGCAATATCCTGTGCTAAAAATGCAATTTCTTGTTGATTTTCCGCATGCGGGCCGGGTCCATCTTACACACCCGGCGGTCGAAGGTCACCAGGCCGTTGACCTCGTCCTCCACGTCGGACAGCTGGGTATACACCGCCGCCGACAGTCCCTGGGCCTGGATCAGGGGCAAAACCTCCGTTTCATACAGCTTTTCCACCGCGTCCATCCAGGCTGCCGCATCGTCATACATGCGGTAGCCGAATTTTTTGTCCGTCGCCAGGTGACCCGGGCACTGCAGGCTGTAGCCCCCGAACTCCGTCAGGGCCAGCACCCGCCGCCCGTCGTTTTTCAGGCGCACGGGCCGATAGTATACGTGGCGGCTTTTCAGGTCGCCGCCGCCCTGGTCGTGCCAGCCGGAGGCATGGTCGATGGGCCGGGTGGGGTCCATGGCCCGCAGCCGGTCCGCGACTTCCAGGGCGCTGAACTGGCCCCAGCCCTCGTTGAAGGGCACCCACAGGCCCAGGGACACGCAGTTATACAGCAGGTCCACCGTGTCGGACATGTCCCGGAGGAACTGCTGCCGTCCAGGCTCCCCGGCCCGGCCCAGCCGGGCCGACGGCGCGTCATGCAGGTGCAGACCCAGAAAGGGCAGCACCTGCATGGTCAGGGTCCGCCATCCCTCGAAGCAGGATACCATGTCCTGCCAAACGATCATCCCCAGCCGGTCGCAGTGATAGTACCACCGCAGGGGCTCGATCTTGATGTGCTTACGCAGCATGGAAAAGCCCATATCCCGGGCGGTCTGAATATCCCATACCATGGCCTCGTCGGCAGGCGGGGTGTACAGCCCGTCGGACCAGTAGCCCTGGTCCAGCAGCCCCGACTGGAAGCAGGGCCGGTGGTTCAGGGCCAGCACCCGGCGGCCCCGGTGTTCCATAACGGAGAACTGCCGCATGCCGAAATAGCTCTCTACCCGGTCGCCGGAGGGCAGAGTCACCTCCAGGTCGTACAGATACGGATCCTCCGGGCTCCAGGGGCGGAAGTGCTCCGCCGGAATGGGGCACACGCCCTCTCCCCGCTCATCGGCCCAGCTGCGGGCAACGACCCGCCCGCCGCACAGCACCGTGACCCGGGCTCCTGCCGGGTCCTCCGCCCGGACGGCGTACCGCAGGCATTTCCCGTCAAAGTCCGGGGTCAGGCACAGGGAACGGACGTAGTTGTCCGCTGTACTCTCCAGCCACACCGTCTGCCAGATGCCGGATTGGGCGGTGTACCAGATGCCGCCCCGGTCCGTGCGCTGCTTGCCGAAGGCGTGGACACCGCCCTCCGGGTCGTCGGTGACGGCCACAGTCAGCCGGTTTTCCCCAGGGACCAGGGCGCCGGTAATGTCCAGGGTGAAGGGCAGATAGCCCCCCTCATGGCCGCCCACAGGCCGGTCGTTCACCAGCACCCGGCAGCACTGGTCCACCGCACCGAAGTGCAGCAGCACCCGGTCCCGGCGGAAGCCCTCCGGCAGGGTGAACGTCCGCTCATACCACAGCGTTTCCCCGCTTTGCAGCCGGAAATCGCAGCCGGACAGCAGACTCTCCGGCGAAAAGGGCACCAATATTTTTCCGCTGCGGCGGCGGGAGTATTCGTCCCCGTCCTCCACGGTGTAATCCCACAGGCCGTTGAGACAGAGATAACTGTCCCGCCGCAGCTGGGGCCGGGGATACTCCGGCAGAGGGCAGGTCCTGTCGAGCTGCTCTCCCCAGGGGGTATAAAGCGCCTTCATTTCGCAGCCTCCTTCCGCTTCAGCAGCGCCGCCGGGATCGCCAGCAGCACCAGGGCGGCGGCAGCCGCCAGGAAAATTTCCGCTGTGGGCACCTGCTTTACGGTGCCCAGATCCTCGTAGGTCATGCCGGTGCCCCGGATCACCGCCGCGCCGATATACGGCCCCGTGACCATGGGCAGCAGCACCTGGAATACGATGCGGATGCCCTGGAACAGGCCGGCCTTTCCGGCGGGGGTATAGTCCCGGATGAGCCCATTGCAGCAGGCAGAGATCACCATGCCGCCGCCCAGCATCACGATGCCCGCCGCCAGCACGAACCACTGGCTCCGGGCGAAGTACATCAGCACCAGCCCCGCAAAGCCCACGATCCCCGCCGGGATCAGACAGCGGAGCTTCCCCAGCCGGTCAATGGGCCGCCCGGCCAGCACCGACAGCACAGAGCTGATGATCAGCACCCCGGCCAGCAGGAACGTGTAGTCCGTGATGCCCAAAAACCGCTGGATATAAATAATGAGATACGGCATATACACCTGCTGGCTCATGCAGTACACCCCCAGCGCCGCCAGGGACAGATACAGCCGCGGGTTGTCCCGGACAACGGCGGGACGGAAGCCGTACAGAATGTTGGAGAATGTGGTCCCCTGGCCCCGGGGCAGGTCCGGCTCCCGGATGAAAAAGAAGCCCAGCACGCCGCCCAGCCCCGTGACGCCGCCTACGATCAGGAAGAACAGCCGCCAGCTTCCCGCCTGGGTCAGGCCGTCCAGAGCGCCGAACACTACCAGCATAGCCACAAGCGGCATGATGGCCAGCACCGTCTCCACCCGGCCCCGGTTTTCCGGCACAGTGACGTCGGTGACCCAGGCGTTGAAGGCTGCGTCGTTGGCGGTGGACCCGAAGAAGGTCATAACGCAGTCCAGCACCACCACCAGCACCGCCGCGCTGTGGGCGGCAGCGGCCACGGGGCTGCTTTTGATCAGGGCAAAGGCCCCGATGCTGACGCCCCACAGCAGATAGCCCGCCACGATAAAGGCCTTCCGCCGCCCCAGCCGGTCGCTGAGAGCCCCCATCACCAGGGTGGTGACGGTGGCGGTGACGGCGCTCCAGGCCACCATGGCCGCAATCATGGACGTGTCCCCGGAGATGGTGTTGTACAGGAACACATTAAAGTACATGTTCTCAATGACCCAGGCGATCTGACCCACCAGACCGAAGGTCAGCAGCGCCGCCCAGGTGCGGCCGCCCAGCTTTGCTTTCATATCACCGCTCCTCCTCGTGAAGATTCCACCCGTACAGGGGATACCGCTGGAGACTGCCGAACAGCTTCTGCTTGATATCCGGATACCGGCCCTCCAGCCCGGCGATGAGCTCCTTCACCTCCTGACGGCGGCTGTGGCCGTTGGCGGGGCAGGGATTGTGCACCACCGGCAGCCGGAGCCGCTGAGCCGCCCGACGGATGTCGTCCTCCCGGCAGTACAGCAGGGGACGGATCTGGGTAATGCCGGTGCGGTCCAGGTAGGTCACCGGCTGGAAGCAGCCGATGCGCCCCTCGAACAGCAGGTTCATCAGCAGCGTCTCGATGGCGTCGTCATAGTGATGGCCCAGGGCGATCTTCCGGATGCCCAGGTCCGTAAGGGCCGTGTTCAGGCTGCCCCGCCGCAGCTTGGCGCACAGGGAGCAGGGGTTCTTCTCCTTCCGCTCATTGAACACAATGTCGTATACCGGCACCTGGATGCGGGTATAGGGCACGTCCAGCTGCCGGCACAGGTCCGCCACGGCATCGAAGCACATACCCGGGGTGCCGGTCTCCAGGGTGATGGCGTGAACGGTGAAGGGAATGGGATAAAAGGCCCGCAGCCGGGCCAGCGCGGTCAGCGTCACCAGGCTGTCCTTGCCGCCGGATACGCCCACGGCCACCGTGTCCCCCGCGTCGATCATGCGGTAATCCTCCACGCACCGGCGCACCTGTCCCAAAAGCTTCTGCATGTGACATCCCTCCCAGGGTCGGAAAATGAAATTGCCATTTGAGAAAATAAGAGCTATTCAGAGAAAACAAGAGAAAATGCCAGATGTTTTTATCATAAATTAAAATGCTGTTGACAATCTCCCCGGGATATGCTATAAATATCCTTGCGCGTTCGGCGCGTTTCTCTCCCTCATCATAGCAAGGGAGCCTGAAAAAGTAAAGCAATACATTCTATAAATTGGAGGAAAAACACCATGTCCACTTATATGGCAAACAAGGCCACCATTGAGCGCAAGTGGTACGTCGTTGATGCCGCCGGCAAGCCCCTGGGCAAGACCGCCGTCATCGTGGCCGACCTGCTGCGCGGCAAGGGCAAGCCCACCTACACCCCCCATGCCGACTGCGGCGATAACGTCATCGTCATCAACGCCGGCAAGGCCACTCTGTCCGGCAACAAGATGGAGCAGAAGTATTACCGCACCCACTCCGGCTGGATCGGCGGCCTGAAGGAGACCAAGTATCGCCTGCTGATGCAGGACAAGCCTGAGCTGGCCATGCGCGTGGCCGTCCGCGGTATGATGCCCCGCAACACCGTTACCAAGGATTCCCTGAAGCGCCTGCACATCTATGCCGGTGAGCAGCACATCCACGAGGCTCAGAAGCCCGAGCTGGTCAAGTAAGGAGGAAAAGAAACATGTATCAGTCCAAGAATCCCTATCTGTACGGCACCGGACGTCGTAAGTCCTCCGTGGCCCGTGTGCACCTGTTCCCCAACGGCACCGGCTCCATCACCATCAACGGCCGCGACATCGACGATTACTTCGGTCTGGAGACCCTGAAGATGGTGGTCCGTCAGCCCCTGAACGCCACCGATACCCTGGGCAAGGTGGACATCGTTGCCACCGTGGAGGGCGGCGGCGTTTCCGGCCAGGCCGGCGCTCTGCGCCATGGCATCAGCCGCGCCCTGCTGCTGGTGAACCCCGAGTTCCGTCCCATTCTGAAGAAGGCCGGCTTCCTGACCCGCGATCCTCGTATGAAGGAGCGCAAGAAGTACGGCCTCAAGGCTGCACGTCGTGCACCTCAGTTCAGCAAGCGCTGATTTCGGTCGATTTCGCAATTTCAAAGCAATCAAAATCCCGGAAAACGAGAGTTTTCCGGGATTTTCTTATATCCGCAGCATTTGTTCCGTTTTCGAAAAATCTGATAGAATTTGACAAGGTTTGACGTGATTTTTACATGTTAACGATGGGCTAAATGCCGTTTTTGACCCCGAAACTGTTAACGGATGGGTTAATTTTCGAGGGCGCTCATGCGGTCATCCGGAGCAGGTCGCCTCTGCATAAAAAATGAATGCTGTGCCCCGCCTTTTCGGAAATAATGGCTTTGGCACGGTTTGAAACGGTTTGACCAAGCCGAATGAACTTTATCGTTTTTCTCCTTTCAAACGCTATTTGCAGAATGGATGAACTCATCGCAGTTTGCTATACTGATGCCACAAGGAGGGCTGACACATGAAACGAAAATACTGCACGCTCTATCTCAGCGAGGACGAATACAGCTTAACCCTGGATGCGCTCATCCGTCTCAAGAACAAGCTCATCCGCCAAGGGCGTTATGCCGACATCGTGGACGAGGTGATTTTGCTTCTGGTGGATGCGAAGACCAAACGGGTCCGTGTCTGAAAACTACATAGGAGAGGCCACACAGTTTTTACGTTCAAAACTGTGCGGCTTTTTTCATGCCCAAACGCATTACATAGCCGTCCAATTTTCCGGGCGGCTAAATTTACAAAAAGGAGGAACCTCAAATGGCAAATTGCAAAGTGATTGCCGTTGCCAACCAAAAGGGCGGCGTCGGCAAGAGCACCAGCGTCTATTGCATCGGTGCGGGGCTGGCTATGGATGGCAGGAAGGTCCTGCTGGTGGATGTGGACCCGCAGGGAGATCTCACAAAGATGCTGGGCCAGCGCAGGCCCCACGACCTACCCCACACCCTATCCGAGCAGATGAACGCCGTCGTGCAAAACCAGAGCGGGTCGGAGCATCCGGAAATTCTGCACCACCCGGAGGGCTTTGACTTCGTTCCCGCCAACCGTAGATTGTCGGCGGTAGAGGTGGGGCTGGTCAATGTTATGAGTCGGGAAACCGTGCTCAAGCGCTATCTGGAGGGCATCAAGGGAAGTTACGACTATGTGCTGCTGGACTGCCGCCCGTCGCTGGGGATGCTGGTCATCAACGCCCTGTCGGCTTCGGACTATGTGCTCATCCCCGTGCAGGCGGACTATCTGGCCGCCGAGGACATGACCGAGCTTGTGGGCACGGTGCAGAGCATCCGCCAGCAGATCAACCCCAAGCTGAAAATCGGCGGCGTATTCCTGACGATGGCCAATGACACGAACTTCCGCAGAGATATTGTGACCGGTGTCAAGGAGAATTTCGGCAAATACCTGCCCGTTCTGGAAGCCGTCATCCCGTCCACCGTGCGTCTGGCAGAGATCAGCACGGCAGACAAGAGCATTTTCCGGCATGAGCCGAACGGACGTGCCGCCAGAGCCTACGGCACGCTGGTGAAGGAGGTGGAAGGCATTGGCGAAAAGCAACGCATCCGGCCTGCTGACATCACTCGATAGCCTGTTCACCACGCAGGAGCAGCGGGACGCAGCCAAGCGGGATGTGGTGCTGGACCTTACGCTGGACCAGATCGGTGACTTCCCAAACCATCCCTTCAAGGTGCGGCAGGATGAAGCCATGATGGAGATGATGGAGAGCGTGCAGCTGCACGGCGTTCTGGTGCCGGGGCTGGTGCGGCAGCTGGCGGACGGCAGCTATCAGATGGTGTCGGGACACCGGCGCAAGCTGGCCAGCAGGCTGGCGGGGCTGGATACTCTCCCCTGCATCGTGCGGGACCTGACGGATGATGAAGCGATCATCGTCATGGTGGACAGCAACCTCCAGCGGGAAAAGGTCCTGCCGTCAGAAAAGGCGTTTGCGTATAGAATGAAGCTGGAAGCCATGCGGAGACAAGGGAAACGGACAGACTTAACTTCTACACCAGTGGTGGAGAAGTTAAAGGGAAAAGATGCCTTGTCGTCTGCGATCATCGGTAAAGCAGCAGGTGATAGTTATGAGCAAGTTCGTCGCTACATCCGTCTCACCTACCTGCTCCCGGAGATTCTGGCAATGGTGGATGACAGCAAAATTGCCTTCCGGCCCGCCGTAGAGCTATCCTACCTTGCCGAAAAGGAACAGCGCATCCTCTATGATGCAATGGGTCACGCAGACTGCACCCCATCGCTGGCGCAGGCCATCAAGATGAAGTCCTTCAGCCGGGAGGGCAAGCTGTCAGAGGCGGTGATCCGCTCCATCATGGCGGAGGAAAAGCCCAATCAGAAGGAACAATTTCGGATACCCAAAGAGCGTATCAGCAAGTATTTCAAGCCGGGGACGCCCGCACGGACTATGGAGGATACGATCATCAAGGCACTGGACTATTACAGAAAGCGGCAAAGAGAGATCGAACGCTGAATCTTCCGCCCAGGGGAAAGTCTGCCCATTGGACGGGCCGTGTGCCGGAGCCGGTTTTGCCGCTCCCCCCTCTCCACACCTCACCCCCTTCCTACCGGCTGTACCGGCTGAAAAAAGAACATCTCACAAGTCAACACCGTACAGAAAGCAGCATCCTTTTTCGGATGGTGCTTTTTATTTTTACTCTCAGGAGGTCAAACAAATGAAAAAACTCTATCGCAGAAGCATTTCCGGGCTGTTGGCCCTGCTGATCTGCTTCACCGCCATTCTCGGCAGTGGCGTGACAGCTTTTGCCGCTGCACCCACCGGAGAAATAGCGGATTCGTACTCGGTGGCGTTCCCCAGAGACGGGGACGCTGATCTGGATTACAGCGGCACATGGGGCCACGACGAGCTGCACTACATGAACGGCTGGACATCCGGCGAGGCAACATGGATGACCACGCTGCACACCATCGGCTCCTTCGACGGTCCGGCCTGCTACTGCATCGAACCGGGCGTTCCCCGCAACCTGTACCGTTCCTACGAAAGCTATGGGGAGGACTATTGGGATTCTTTCCCTGCCGAGTATAACCGCACCATTGATGGCCAAACCATGAAAACGCTCCTCGGCCGCATCATGCAGTACGGCTATCAGGGAAATCTCTCCCTCGACTGGCGCTCTCAGAATGATGCCGACGCCGACAAGCTGGCCCACATGATGGCCACGCAGGTGCTGGTGTGGGAAACGGTGGTCGGGGAGCGGGATGCGGACTTCAATCACGTTGACCCCGGCAGCGCCGATGCCGTGAAGTCCGTCTACCGCACCTCCCATCCGCTCTATAGTCGGTTCTCTGCCTACTACGCCAGCATCGAGGCCAGCGTGAAAAAGCACACCGTCGTCCCCAGCTTCATGGACCGCAGTGAGGAAGCTGCACAGACGGTTGAACTGAGTTGGGACGGCGGCCGCTACACAGCTACCCTGACGGACACCAACGGCGTTCTGGGCGAATATGCTTTCTCTTCGGCCCAGTCGGATATGACCTTTGCAGTCGATGGGAACGACCTGACTATCTCTGCCGAGACGGCTCCCGCAGATGGTGTGACCATTACTGCCGTCAGAAACAACACCCGGCAGGGCGTGGTGGTCTGGAGCGACGGCCACTATGGCCCCGACGGCACCATGCAGGATGTCGTCACCTTCCGGGATACCGTCAGCGACCCCATGTACGCCTACCTGCACCTGAAGGTCGGCTATGGCAGCGTTAAGATCGTCAAAACCAGTGAGGACGGCGAGGTATCCGGCATCTCCTTCACCGTTTCCGGCAACGGTACGGAGCAGACCGTGATGACCAATGCAGACGGCGAAATGCAGCTCGATGATCTCCGCCCCGGCGCTTACACCGTGACGGAGCAGAGCAGTGACCGGTATGAACCCCAAGAGGTGCGTCAAGTGACTGTGATCTCCGGTCAGGTCGCCACCGTGACCTTCCATAATACGCTGAAGCGGGGCAGTCTGGAGGTGGTCAAAACCTCCGAGGATGGTCTGAACGAGGGCGTGAAGTTCCATCTGACCGGCACCTCCCTTGCAGGGCTTCCGGTGGACGAATACGCCGTGACCGGCAGCAACGGAAAAGCGGTGTTCACCGACGTGCTCATTGGCACGGATTATATCCTCTCCGAGATGGATACGGACATCCGCTATGTTGTCCCGGAGGACCAGACGACGGCGGTGGAGTGGAACATGGTCACGCAGGCGGAGGTCCACAATGTCCTGAAAAAGTGGAGCGCCACCGTCACCAAGCGGGATGCCGAAACAGGTCTGCCGCAGGGAGACGCTACGCTTTCCGGTGCCGTCTACGGCGTTTTCAAAGGCGAGGAACTGGTGGACACCTACATCACCGACGAAAGCGGCCAGTTTACCACCACGGATTATGTCTGCGGAGACGATTGGACCATCCGGGAACTCTCCCCCAGCGAGGGTTATCTGCTGGACAATACCGTGTACCCGGTCGGCGCAGAGCCGCAGCGCTATACGGCAGAATATAATCCCATTGCGCTGGATGTGACCGAACAGGTCATCCGGGGCGGCGTGAACCTCACAAAGGTGGACAAGGACTACCCCGAAAACAAACTGGAAGGTGCCGTATTTGAGGTCTACCGCGACAGCAACGGCAACAAGGAGTTTGACGCCGAGGATGAGCTGCTTGGCACGATGGATGAACTGGGCGGCGGTGAGTACACCCTGACCGGCCTCTGCTACGGCGGCTATTTTGCAAAGGAAACCAAGGCCCCGGAGGGCTTTTATCTGGACGAGAACGCCTACTATTTTGCCATCACCACGGACGGCGAAACCGTGACCGTGGAAAATGAAGCCGGAAAGGGCTTTGTCAATGCGGCGCAGGTGGGGTCGCTCCGGATCGTCAAGACCTCCTCGGATGGGAAGCTGGCGGGCTTTTCCTTCCGTGTTACCGGGGCCAACGGCTATGACCAGGTGCTCCAGACCGATGCAGAGGGTGTCATTTTCATCGAGGGTCTGCGCATCGGGGATTACACCGTGTCCGAGGTGCGGGACGGCAGTTCGGACGGGTATCTCCTCCCGGCTGACAAGATGGCATCCGTTTACGAGGGAGCCGTAACGGAGGTGGAGATGCACAACGAAAAGAAGCCCACGCCGGAGGTGCCGCAGACCGGAGATAGCAGCCATGCGGCGCTGTGGATGGGCCTGCTGGGCCTTTCCTGCATCGGCGCTGTGACTGTACTGCTGATGCGCAAGCGCAAAAAATAAGCGTCAAGGGGGCGGTCGGATTGGCCGCCCCCCTTGGACTGAAAAGCACTTTTTAATGCGAACCGATAACAGCAGACGGGTATTCATTAACATGCTGTCGGAATGCTGCTTATTTGAATGTTTCACTACCACATGACAAGTTTCATTTTGCGCCGAAACAATAGAGGAAAAGTTGAAACAAAAGGTAGTGCTGGAAACGCTGCCCCCCATGCTGGACATTCAGTGTGGGGGCAGTTTCATGGAGTGGAACAAATCGTCGCAGTGTCGGTCTTGTGTTTGCACTCCTGCATTTTCAAAAAACGAATCCCAAGGGGGCGGCCGCATTGGCCGCCCCCTTTTTACATACCGAAGCGAAAGGAGACGGAATGGGTATGAGCAATCAAACGGAAGAAAAGGAACTGTTCCATGCGGTATCCCTGTCCGGCGGCAAAGACAGCACCGCTATGCTGCTGCTCATGATTGAGCGAGGACTGCCGATTGATGCGGTCCTGACAGCAGATACGGGCATGGAATTCCCGGAAATGTATGAGCATTTACAAAAGCTGGACGACTATCTGTTTGCAGAGCGAGGGTTGCATCTGACGTGGCTGCACCATCCAAAGGGCTTTGAGTGGCTAATGTTTGAGGAAAAGAAGCAGCGACCGGCCAGCATTGAAAACCGGCAGCGGCTGGGTGTTTCTCTATACGGAAACGGCTGGCCCGGTCCCCGTGTGCGCTGGTGTACGGGGCAACTGAAAACACATCTCATCCACAAGGAGATCAACCGGCTGAAAGGACAATACAAGGCCGTGAGTTATGTGGGGATCGCCGCAGATGAGCCGAAGCGGATCAAAAATGAGCGCTATCCGCTGATGGATTGGGGAATCACGGAGAAAGAAGCCCTGCGAATCTGCTATGACCGTGGCTACGATTTTGGCGGACTGTATCAGATCTACCGCCGCTGTTCCTGCTGGTGCTGCCCGTTGCAGGGCATCGGTGAACTGCGAAAACTCCGGCAGCATCACCCGGAGTTATGGGAGCGGCTGCGGGAAATGGACAAACGGGCGTTGGCGCAGTTCGGTCCCGGCCCGCTGGGGCAATTCAAGAAGGATTGGAGCGTGGAGCGGTTGGAACAGCGATTTGCGGCAGAAACGCAGCAGCTTTCTATTTCATCCTTGCAGAAGGAGCGTGAACGATGATGTATCGAGAACCGAGTGATTCCCCTTGGGGCCTTGTTGTGCGCTGCGACACCCTTTTTCCCGGTGTGTATAGCGTGTCCACGGCAGGCCACGGAGGGATCATGGTCCAAATCGACGCAACTCGGCAGTTGCTGTCCCCGGAGGCCCAGGCAGTCGGCTTTCAGGCAGGCGGATATCTGAATTTTGAGGAGGACTGCGATGCGCCGGTGGTCCTGCGGGAACTGATGGACAGCGGCATCATCGCACCCCGGACGGATAACTACTTCCGCCCCGGCGAATATGAAGCCTGCATTGACCGGAGCCTGCAGCACTGGAACCCGGCCTATTGGCAAGCACGGCAGGAACGGCTCTCTGTACGGGAGGCAAAAGCGGCAAAGGAGCGTGAACGGTAATGGACTATGTAATCAAGATCATGGCCCCGGCGGAGCGCAATTACTGTTATACCGACAGCCAGCAGCTCGACAAACAGACCGGCTGCATCGGCCATCTGCGGGGCGATATGGACAAAAGCGGCAACGGCTTTTTCACCTCATGGTGGGATCATTGCCCGGAGCTGAAAACACAGGTGTTCAAGGACGAATTTGACGATTTTATCAATGCCCTGCGTTTTGATGATCGCTATGGCGGCATTTTCAAAAACCGCAGCAGCCTTTCCAGATACTGTTATGAACATAAAGAAAGTGTGTTTGCCGAGGATTTCATTCCGCAGTATGGATTCCGGGTGGATACACCGGAGCACGCTTATCTCCTGCGGCTGAACCCTATGCAGGGGGATTATAACCTGTATGTCTACTGCTATCGCCGGGAAGCACTGGACCGGCATTTGAAAAACGCCGAGCGTGGCATCTGCTTTGTGGACCCGCAGGGAAAGACACTGTTCCGCATCCCGGATGGGGACAGCATCCGTGTGCTCAGGCCGGATGGCACGCAGCATGACCACATCTGCCGGTATATCGACGACCACCGGGCCGAAATCGGCAGCGGGCATCTGTATGGCATGGTGCAGTTTGCCCAGCAGATGGAGCAAACGGGCAGCACCTTCGTGCCGCTTCGCTCGTCACTCCCGAAGCAGTGCTACTCACTCCTGCTGGACACCGGAAATGTGGTGATCCTGAAACGGGGCGAAACCGGCTATTACAAGACGGACATTCCCCACACCTCAAAGGAGGAAGCCCGTGCCATCGTGGAGGAATATAACCGCAAGCTGGGCGTGACCCGTGCGCAGGAGGAGGCCATGAAGGGCGGCTCCATGTTCGGTTTTGATAAGCCCATTGCCAACCCCGCCAACTACGATGCACAGGGACAACCGTTGAAGCGCAGGGAGAAAGATCGAGGTGACGCAAGATGAACGAACAGAAGCACATTATCTGGAGCAGCGATGTGGACTACGAGGACTGGCGGGCGGATCTGGAGGAGCAGTACCCCGACCTCTCCGAGCAGGAACGGATGGAGTTGATGGTCGAGCAGAACAACGACTATCTCGATGACGAGCGGTGTAATCTGAACATTCAGCTTTCCCGCCCCATTCTGCTGATCGCAGACATCGGCCGCTGGGACGGGCGCTATCCCGGCTATGCCGAGATCAAAAGCGGCAACATCCGGGACTGCCTGTACTCCGAGATGGATGATTCCACATGGTATGTGGACCGGCTGGGCGACCTGCGCTGCGATGCCGTACATCACGACGGCACAAACCACTATCTCTACCGGGCTTATAAAGAGAATGTTAGCGAAACGCAGATCGACCGGCTGAAAGAAAAGCTATACAGCGGCACTGCCACCCGCGGCGACGTGACCCGTGTGACCAAGCGCTTGGGCGACGAGATCGGGCGGGTCTACGGCTGGCGGTTTCCGTCCAGCCGGGAAGCGGTGCGGGAACGATAAGAGGAGGAGAGCGCTATGACCGTTGACGCAAGAGAAGAACGCTTTGAATTGGTGGAGGTGTTGGGCCACCCCATGCTCTTTACCTGCCTTCGGGTAGACCGCAGCACGGTGCCCAATGGGCTGTACCTCTATGAGGTGCGGAACGATGATGACCAGTGCGGACTTCCCGTGGAGATCGGCCGCTGGGTCATGGTCAACCATTGGGGCACGCTGCTGTCCACCGTACCCATTGCGTTGGAACCGAGTCCCCATATCAACAACGCCTACCGGAGCATCGACCCGGAGAAGGATTGGAACTACACCGGAGAGCCGTGGACGGTACGGGAATATATGGACAACTACCTGCCGAAAAAGGAGCGGGAGAAGCCGAGAGAACGATAGGAGGGCCTATGGCACGCAGATTTCAGGAGATCACCGAGGTTTACCGGCAGGAACTGGCCGCACTGGCCCGTGGGGACAGGTGGACGGCGTTCCTGCGCTCCGCATGCCGGAACTACAAGCTGCACTTCGAGGAGCAGGTGTTGGTACACGCCCAGCGCCCGAACGCCACGGCCGTTCTGGAAATGGAGCACTGGAACCGCAGATTTGACCGCTGGGTCGATTTGGGTTCCACAGGCATCGCCGTGTTTGACCGGGATACCCCTGGCCGGGCACGGCTGAAATACTATTTTGACATTTCCGACACTCACGAGGGCCGCTTTCACCGCCCTGTACCCCTGTGGCAGGTGTCCGCCGAACAGGAACCGGAGATCGTGGAGGCGCTGGAGCATCGGTTCGGTGCTTTGGCCCGGAAGGAGGCACTGGGGGATGCCATCGTATCCGCTATGGGAAATGCCGTCACGGATAACATGGCGGATTATCTCGCAGACCTGCAGCAGAGCCGGGACGGCAGCTTTCTGGAGGAACTGGACGAGCTGAATGTGAAGGTGCTCTACCGCCGTCTGCTGGAAAACAGCACGGCCTATATGCTGCTATGCCGCTGCGGTCTGGAACCGGATGCGTATTTTGAACCGGAGGATTTCTCCGAGGTGTTCAACTTCAACACGCCGGAGACCATGAACGCCTTGGGCGTGGCCACACGGGATATTGCCGAAAGCGGTCTGCGGGCCATTGCCCGGACGGTCCAAAGCCGCCAAAAGCAAATTCGCACAGTTGCGCCGCCTGCAGAAACTGCGTATCCTATACACGAGCAAACAAACCTACAGGCTGAAAGGAGCGAAAAACATGGACATGACCTACACGATGAAGGACGGTTACCGGCTGCCGGATCTGCTGCCGCCGCAGGAGCCGGAGACAACCCTTGGGAAATACGGCCTGCTGCGCAGGAAGTATCTGAAAGCGCACCGGAAGGTGCTGTTCACGAATCTGCTGACATCGGGCAAGCTGAACGAGCATCTGGCGGAGATCGACCGGACGGCAAAGGAGCGCATGGAACAGTTGGTGACGGAGATGGCCCGGACCGAGGGTGTGACAGAGGAACTGAAAGCCGCCGACCCGATGAAATGGTTGGGGCTGATGAACAGCCTGAGAAACGCCGCCGAGGAGACGGTGCTGGCGGAGCTGATCTACAACTGAACACCGAACCCGAAGAAGCGGACAGTGCGGAGGAAACATCCCCTGAACTGCCCGCTTTTTTGGATGAGAAGAAAATTTTCGCCATCATCGAAAACCGCAATGATGACCTGATCTACAAGAAGGCGCAGATCGAGTTGTTTTTCGACACCCACCCGGATGAAGATGATCGTGCGAAGTATATTCGCTCTGCTTATCAGAATCGCTGGACAGAGATCATCGCAGACGGCGTGCGGCTTGGCTATCATCCGCAGGAGGACGGTCTGCTCATGTGGGAAGGGTCCTTCCCGTCCCGCACCAGCGAGAGCGTATTTTCGTGGAAGCTGGTGGCAGGCTTCACGGCGCAGCTTATTGACAAGCGGGAATATTTCATCAATACCAGCATCAAGCCGTTTGTTCCGAAGGACCCGCAGCAGCTCACCTTCTTTGACCTGCCTGCCCAGCCTGCGGATGCCCCGCTGTTCTCCCATCCGAAGCTGCCCCAGCAGATCATTGACGAAGCCCTGTGCGTTGGGGCCAATGACGAGCACAGTCGGCTCATCATCTGCGCCTACTTTATGAAGGATAAGCCAGACAACGCCGTATTTCTGCAAAGGCATTACGGCGAAAACGGCGCAGGTTTCTATTTTGACGGGGAAAAGATTTCGCTCTGGTATGACACCGAGGGGATGCGTATTGCCCGTGGCACAACGACGCAGCGCAGCAGCGCTACACTGCTTTCATGGGAGGAAGCAGCGAAGCGCATCCGGGAGCTGCTGGATTTGGGGCGGTATATGCCGCAGAGCGAACTGGATGAAGTCGAGCATTACGAGCGGATGCAGCTGGCGGACAGCATCGCCTATACCAGCCGGGACATAACGAAGGAAGCACGGGAAGCGGGCTTTCTGCCGCTGGCCATGCTGGCCCATTCCGTCAAGGGCGGCTATCCGGAAGTGCAGAAGCAGATCTATGGCCTTCTCTGCGAGGCGGATACCCTGCAAAAATGCGTGGATGAGTGGGGAGCGTTCAACGATGCGCTGGACGCCGGGCAAGACCTGCTGCGTTTCCGGAGCCACCGTCCGAAAGAGATATTGCAGCGGCTCCGTGACCTTCAGCGAGAGCCGCTGCATTTTACCGTTGCCGACGGGTTTACTCCCGACCGGAAGTTTTTTATTTCCGCCGACGAGATCGACAAGGTGCTGCGTGAGGGCAGTGGAAGCACCGACTACCGTCTCGGCGTGTACGCTTTTTACGCCACCCACAAGGATAAGGCCGAGCGGGAAAAATACCTCAAGGATTATCACGGCGAGTACAGCGGTCACTGCGGCGGAAATGACAATATTACCCGCATCCGTGGCAAGGGCATCGAGTTCAGTCACGGCAGTATCACGGCCCCCTATGCCAAGGTCACGCTGAAATGGCCGGAGGCGGCCAAACGCATCGGAGAACTGATCTCCCGGAACAAATTCCTCTCCGATGCCGACCGGGCGGCCATGCCGAAATATGAGCGGGAACAGCTGGCCCGGAAGATCGTAAATTTCTTCATGGATACGCCGGAGGATGTGGTGCGGCCGTTTTCCCAAAACGCCATTACAGACTATTGGGAGTGCGTCAAAACTGTGGCCGCACAGCTTTTGGACGCTGACCGGGTGCAGGAAATTTATCAGAATATGCTCCCTGCCTGGGAATCCACCAAGGCAGACGACCGGCACTATAACCTGCGGAAGCAAGGGCTGGAAGCCATGCGGGCCTATCTGGACGGCACCTATTCCGTATTTGGCCTTGAAAAACCGCTGCAAATGCCAATGGCACAAGCAAGCCCGGTTTGGCAGCAATATACCGCATTGAGCGCACAATATCCGAATGCGCTGGTACTGGTACAGGTTGGAGATTTCTACGAGGCGTTTGAAAAGGATGCCCAGGCACTGCATGACCAATTCGGATATGCCACAACGAAACGTCGAGTCAGCGGCGGAAGCGGCTCCTATCTGATGGCCGGATTCCCTATCTCTTCGCTGGAATCTGTGCAGGGCAAGTTGGAATCGCTCGGTATTTCTGTCGTTGTCTCCGGCGAAAGTGGGACGGATTATTTTCCTGCCGAACTGCCGTCAGAGGAACCAGAAATGGGGCAGGAACCACTCACAGCAGAAACACCGACTTCGGAGGCAGCCCCGGAAGCACCAGCCGAAGAAGAAACGATTCTCCCAGCACCGAAGCCCATACAGGAGCGTGTGCGCTTTGCCCCGCTCCACCCGGAGATACCAGCCCAGCAGCGGCATGACTTCCGCATCACAGATTGGGCGCTGGGCGTGGGCAGCAAGGCGGAAAAGTATGCGGCCAATGTGGCCGCCATCCGCACCCTGCAAAGGGTCGAGCAGGAAAACCGGCTGGCAGCGCCGGAGGAACAGGAAACCCTTTCCCGCTATGTGGGCTGGGGCGGCCTTGCCGACTGCTTCGATGAAAAGCACAGCCGGTATGCCGAACTGAAAGCGCTGCTCACCGAGGAAGAATATGCCGCCGCCCGTGCCAGCAGCCTGACCGCTTTTTATACCCCGCCCGTTCTCATCAACGCCATCTACAAGGCGCTGGCGCAGATGGGCTTGGAAAGCGGCAATCTGTTGGAGCCGGCCTGCGGCGTCGGCAACTTTATGGGAATGCTGCCGGACAGCATGAGGGATTGCAAGGTCTACGGCGTGGAACTCGACAGTATTTCCGGCCGCATCGCTCGACAACTTTATCAGAACAGTCGTATTTCCGTTGCCGGCTATGAAAAGGCGGAGATACCGGACAGCTTCTTTGACGCAGCGGTGGGCAACGTGCCTTTTGGAAATATCAAGGTCGTTGATCGGCGCTACGACAAGCATCACTGGCTCATCCATGATTATTTTCTCGGAAAAACACTGGACAAGATACGTCCGGGCGGCGTGATTGCCTTCATCACCTCAAAAGGTACGATGGACAAGGAAAGCCCCGCCGTGCGGAAATATCTGGCCCAGCGGGCTGACCTCATCGGGGCGGTCCGCCTGCCGAATACGGCCTTCAAGGCCAGCGCCGGGACGGATGTGACCAGCGACATTCTCTTTCTCCAGAAGCGTGACCGCATCGTGGATATAGAGCCAGATTGGGTGCATTTGGACACGGATGAAAACGGCATCCGCATGAACAGCTATTTCGTCCGGCACCCGGAAATGGTGCTGGGCGAGATGGTCATGGAGAGCACCCAATACGGCATGGACAGCGTGTGCAGGCCCCGTGAAGGGGATGACCTTGCCGCCCTGCTGAATAAGGCCGTATCCGAACTGCACGCCCGGCTCCCCGCCTATGAGCAGGATGGGCCAGAGGAGGAAGATCTGTCCATCCCCGCCGACCCCGATGTACGGAATTACAGCTTTACCTCTGTGGACGGCAAGCTGTATTTCCGTATCGACAGCCGCATGGAGCCGGTCAATTTGCCGCTCACCACCGAGAACCGGGTGCGGGGTATGATGGCGCTGCGGGACTGCGCCCGCCAACTCATCGCCTATCAGATGGAAAACCACCCGGACGAGATCATTTGGCGGGAGCAGGAAAAACTTGGCAGTCTGTATGACGCCTATGTGAAAAAATATGGGCGGCTCTGCACCCGTGGCAACCATCTGGCCTTTTCGGACGACGGCAGCTATCCCCTGCTGTGCTCGCTGGAGGTGCTGGATAACGAGGGCAATTTTGCACGCAAGGCGGATATGTTCACCAAACGGACCATCCGGCCCAACACGCCGGTGGCGCAGGTGGACACGGCTTCGGAGGCGCTGGCGGTATCGCTTTCTGAAAAAGCGCAGGTCGATCTCGCCTTTATGTCGGAACGCTCCGGAAAAAGCGAGGAGGAACTGGTGCAGGAGCTGTCCGGGGTCATCTACCAGAATATCCGCTGCGGTCTTACGCCGGAGGAGATCAGTCCGGCGCAGCTTGATCTGGCGGCATACCCCTATGTCACCGCTGAGGAATTTCTGTCCGGCAATGTGCGGAAAAAGCTGCAAATGGTGAAGGCCCTGCAAGCAGCGTTACCGGCTGAAAAGAAGCAGGAACTGGTCGGGTATGCCGCCGCATTGGAGGCCGTGCAGCCGCCAGACCTGACCGCTGCGGAGATCGGCGTGCGGATCGGTGCATCGTGGGTGCCCGCCGAGATTTATCAGCAGTTTATGTTCGAGCTGTTCGGCACCAGCGTATATGCCCGGCAGAAAATGCGGGTCGTTCGCTCCGAATACAGCGGCGAATGGAACATCAGCAACAAGAGCATGGACGGCGGCAACATCAAAGCCGTCACCACCTACGGCACCAAACGCATTACGGCATATCACATTCTGGAGCAGACGCTGAATCAGCGGGTAGTCAAGGTGTTCGACACCGTTGTGGAGGACGGCAAGGAGCGGCCGGTACTGAATGTGAAGGAAACCGCCATTGCGCAGGACCGGCAGGAACTGATCAAGTCCAAATTTGCCGATTGGCTTTGGCAGGACATTGACCGGCGGGAGCGGTTGTGCCGTATTTATAACGACACCTTCAACTCCATCCGCCCACGGGAGTACGACGGCAGCCATCTCCGCTTTGTGGGGATGAACCCGGAGATCACCCTGCGGAAGCATCAGGTGAACGCCATCGCCCATGTGATCTACGGCGGCAACACGCTGCTGGCCCACGAAGTAGGGGCAGGGAAAACTTACGAAATTGTTGCCGCCGCTATGGAGATGAAGCGGTTAGGGCTATGCACCAAGTCGCTGGTCGTGGTGCCAAACCATATCACGGAGCAGTGGGCAGCAGAATGGCTCCAGCTTTACCCGGCTGCCAACATTCTGGTGGCCACCGAGCGGGACTTTGAAAAGCACAACCGCCGCAGGCTATGCGCCCGCATCGCCACCGGCGATTATGACGCTGTTATCATCGGCCACAGTCAGCTGATGAAGATCCCCCTGTCCCGTGAGCGGCAGCGGGAGATTCTGCAGCGGCAGATCAACGAGGTGCTGCTGGCCATCAGCGACGCCAAGCGGCAGAGGGCGGAGAACTTCACCATCAAGCAGATGGAGCGCACCCGCAAGTCGCTGGAGACACGGTTGGAAAAGCTCAACGACCAGAGCACCAAAGACGACACGGTGACTTTTGAAGAATTAGGCATCGACCGACTGTTCATCGACGAGAGCCACAATTTCAAGAACCTGTTCCTGATGACGAAAATGCGGAACGTCGGCGGCATCGCACAGACGGAGGCGCAGAAATCCTCGGACCTCTTTGCCAAGTGCCAGTATCTGGACGAGCTGACCAACAGCCACGGCGTTATCTTCGCCACCGGCACCCCCATTTCCAACAGCATGGTGGAGTTATATACGATCCAGCGGTACTTGCAGTATGGGACGCTGCAGGAGATGGGCCTTGTCCACTTCGACGATTGGGCCAGCGACTTTGGAGAGACGGTGACAGCCATCGAACTGGCCCCCGAAGGCAGCGGCTACCGCCCGAAAACCCGCTTTGCAAAATTTTTCAATCTGCCGGAACTGATGGCGACCTTCAAAATGGTGGCCGATGTGCAGACGGCGGATATGCTGAACCTGCCGGTCCCGAAAGCCAATTTTCACACCGAGGTCATCCAGCCGAACGAATTGCAGCGGGCGGTGGTAGCGGAACTGGCGGAACGAGCCGAGCGTGTCCGTGCCCGTGCGGTCGATCCCAGCACGGACAATATGCTCCGCATCACCAACGATGGACGGAAGCTGGCGCTGGATATGCGCCTTATCAACCCGCTGGCCGCCGATGACCCCAACGGCAAGGTCGCAACCTGCGCCCGCAATGTCGCCCGTATCTGGGCGCAGACCAAAGATCAGCGCAGCACCCAGCTGGTTTTCTGCGACCTGTCTACGCCTAACAAGAATACGCCGATTGAAATGCAGAAAAATGCAGAAGGGGTCTATGAAATGATACCGGATCAGTTTACGGATGTGTATAACGACCTGAAAAAGAAGCTCGTGGCAGAGGGTATTCCGGAGGAGGAAATTGCCTTTATCCATGATGCCAAAACCGAGCAAAAGAAAAAGGAGCTGTTTGCCAAAGTGCGTGGAGGCGAGGTGCGCATCCTCATGGGCAGCACGGCCAAAATGGGCGCAGGCACCAATGTCCAGGACCGGCTTATTGCCCTGCATGATCTCGATTGTCCCTGGCGGCCCAGCGACCTCCAGCAGCGCCTTGGACGCATCGTGCGGCAGGGCAACCAAAACCCGGAGGTGGAGATCTTCCGTTATGTGACCGAGGGTACATTCGACGCCTATCTTTATCAGCTGGTGGAATCCAAGCAGCGGTTCATTGCCCAGATCATGACCTCCAAACTGCCAGCCCGTGCGGCAGAGGATGTGGACGAAACGGCGCTTTCCTATGCCGAGATCAAGGCGCTGGCCACAGGAAACCCACAAATCATTGAAAAGTGCAATCTGGATATGGAGGTCAGCAAGCTGAATATGCTCCGTGCCAGCCATCTGAGCCAGCGGTATGCGCTGGAGGAGTTGGTGCTGCGGAAGTATCCGGCAGAGATCAAGGAACTAAACGAACGCATCGCCGGATATGAGCAGGACAACGCACGGCTGGCCGAGCATCCGAAGCCCGCTGAGGGCATTGCACCGATGATCTTAAATGGCGTCACCTACGCAGAGCGTGAGGATGCCGGAAAGGCCATCATCCATGTCTGCACCCACATGAACGGAGCGGGGACTGTCCCTGTTGGCAGCTACCGTGGATTTGATATGGCGCTCAGCTATGACAGCAAAACCAACGAATTTCACATGACGCTGAAAGGAAGTCTCTCCCATACGGCTGTACTGGGGGCAGACGCAGGCGGCAATGTGACCCGCATCGACAATGCGTTGGAGAAAATCAATGAGCGTTTGGAAAACGCTCGGTCACAGCTTGCCCATGCCACCGAGCAGCTTGAAAACGCCCGCACAGAGATGACTGCCCCCTTTCCGAGGGAGGCAGAACTGGCCGAAAAAACACGGCGGCTGAATGAACTGAATGTGCTGCTGAATCTCAATGAGCCGGATCGTGTCGTCATGTCGGAGGAGCCGGACGAGGGCGGCAGCCCCCGGCCGAGAACGGCAGACCGGGAACGGTGATCTGCATCCTTCTGCTTTTACCGGTCGAGGAAGAGAACAAGGCAGCAGGCTGTTTCGGCCTGCTGCCTTGCTCTCTCCGACACTCCAAAAAGTTGCATATTTTCGCAAGTTTTCACTTTGCGGTTGTGGGCGCTGCTTTAAGATTGCTGGCTGTTCAGATACTCAACCAGCTCGCAAACCGTTGTGACCGGGTTACTATCTCGGCTGAGAATAACTACATTGTCCTTGTAAAGGCTATCCAAGCGTTCCCTGGCACGCTGCATTGCCTCTGATTGATGAGGTAACAGGTCGGCAAAAACATCCAGATTCTTTTCGTATTTTTCAAGCCGTCCTTTGCTTTGCAGTTGGTGCAGAACTTCTTCGGCCCCGTTTAAGTAGCTGTTCTGCTTTACAAAATGAAGCAGATACCAGTACTCAAAGCAAGGATTGGAATAGGCAATTTTATACCCGTGTTTCTCAGCGTAGTCGGCGGCATTTTTCAATTCGGAGTTCTTGTTATCATCGCAATCGAAAACGCACCACAGTTGGTCTCCGTCCTTTGGAAAATAATCCGATTGAGAAAGCAGCCCTTTTGCGTGCTTCACCAAATGCTCTGCAGCCTTGTGCTTGGAAGAAATCGGCACAATATCTACCAGGCAGTTGCGGGAACGGAAATGCTTGAAATATTTGATCTCCGTTTCTTTTCCCTCACAGATTATATAAATGATGGGCCTACGTTTGCGACGGCCTGCTTTATTTGGGTCGTATTCTTTCCTCATTCCTGCCATAAGCCGTCACCTCCGATAAACGGGATCGCACCGAAGCGCCCTTGCAAATACCCCTTGCGGATGTTCTCTCCCTTTCTCGGAGAGAAGGACGCCAGCGAATACAGCTCAGTTGCACAGGACCGCTCGTCCTTTTCTGCAAACCAGATCTGATCTCTGCGGAAGAAGGTAAGATCAAGCAGCATCGCATCATGCGTCGTAAACAGAAGCTGCGCTCCCTCTGTGTTGATCGTATTATCCTGAACCATCTCTATCAGCCGCTTTGTCAGGAGCGGATGCAGACTGTCCTCGATCTCGTCAACGACAAGCAGTGCGCCGTCCTCCAGCGCTTGCAGCCAGCCGCCGATACGGGAGAAGAACCGTTGCGTTCCGGAGGACTCCTGATCCATAAGAAGCTGGAAGTGTTCCACGCTGCCATCCGCACCGATGACACGGTGGGTGGTCGTAATGACCGGGGCCTTGCCGGAAATGTTCTTGATGGTCACATCAGAAATGCCGAGGTCGGCAAGCAGCAGCTCCTTCAGGATACGAGCCTTCTTCTCATTGCCGCTGACGATCTGTGCGACTGTTTCCGAAGCGGCAGGTGCTTCCTCCATCAAGAATGTCAGCTTTTCCAAGAACCACTTGTAGGCGTTTTCCGTTTGCGGCAGATTCCAGTCGTTTGAGGAAACCAGATACAGCTTATTATCCGGCGTGCGGTTGCTGAGTGTGATTTGCTCATTGATATTCTCTCGGAATTCATATACGCCGTTTTCTCTTGAGAAAATCAGCGCCTCACGCCCATTGGGCCAGTGGTACAAATACTCCGTATAGATCTTCTTAGCATCGAAAGAATAGCCGTAAGCGTAACGAATGCCATGATAGATGAATACGATCTCAAAAGATGTAGGCGTTGTGGTGCCTCCAAACGGTTCCCACGGCAATTTTTGTCCTTTGGATATTTTGGCTGCTTCTCCGACAACCATATCCTTCATCGTCATCAGTGCGTGCAGCACATTACTTTTACCGGCAGCGTTCGCTCCGTAAATAGCAATAGCAGGTAAAAGCGCCCTTTTTTCATCTGGGTGCAGCAGATAAGACTCCAGGGACTTATCCTTTGATGCTGCAAAGCTGATGACTGCACTATCTTTGATTGAGCGATGGTTTTCAATCGAAAATTGAATAAGCATAAGCGGATACCTCCATTCACAGTATAGTCTCTCCATTCTTCGCCCATATTATAGCAGTTAAAATCGCCTGCGTCAATATTTATATCTCGATTTCGCAGAAATAACGCAAATTCTGGCGATAAAATTGCTTCAAGCGGCAATAGATATAATTTAGCCGCAGGAAAATTGATAGAGAAAATATCCGATAATGGCTCGACTGCTCTGCGTCCCCCGCTTATAATATAAACGAGATTATCATAAATTAATTTATCATAATGGGGACATCTGAAAAGCATATCCAAACTACACCGTTGTGCCAAAAAGTTGCACCTTGTCGTAAAAGTCGTTTGAAAAAGTTGCAGCTTGCCGAGAAAAGTCCCTTGAAAAAGTTGACAATCCTGAGCAAAAGTCCCTTGAAAAAGTTGTCTCGATGGAGATACGCAGAAATTTATCGCCATTTCGCAATGAAGGTTTCCCCATCAATCTTCCACGAAGGATTGGTGGGTCAGAAAAATGGGGTGCAAAACGTTACATAGCCGGACGGCTTTCATTCATGTGAAAACCGTCCGGCTTATTTTTATATCAAGGAGATGATGAAACGATGGGCTATGTGACAAGAGAGATGATCGACCGGGCGAAGGAAATGGACCTACTGACCTATCTCCAGACCTATGAGCCGCAGGAGCTGATGCATTTTGGCGGCAGCACCTACTGCACCCGTGAGCACGACAGCCTGAAAATTTCCAACGGGAAGTGGTGCTGGTTTTCCCGTGGGATTGGCGGCAGGACGGCACTGGATTATCTGATCAAAGTGAAAGAGATTCCCTTTACCGAGGCGGTGGAGCGGATCGTGGGACGGGCGGCTGGGCAGCCGCCCATTTCTTGTACCCGCCAGCAGCCGGAGCAGACAAAGACACTGCTTTTGCCGCAGGTCAGCCGCTGCGCCGCCCATGCCGTCGAGTATTTGCACAGCCGAGGAATCGACTATGAACTGATTGATTTCTGCATCCGAACCGGTCGGCTCTATGAGAGCTATCCCCACCACAATGCCGTATTTGTCGGCAAGGATAAAGACGGTCAGCCCCGCTATGCCTGCCTGCGGGGAATCGGAACAGACTTCAAAGGGGAAGCGACGGGCAGCGATAAGCGATTTTCCTTTTCCATCCCCGCCGAGGAGTCGTCACAGGTGCTGTATCTGTTTGAATCGGCCATCGACCTGCTTTCCTTTGCGGCGATGGCGCAGGAGGACAGACTGCCGTGGAGGTCGCAGCACCTGTTGTCTCTGGCCGGTGTGTACCAGCCCAAGAAGAACTTGACGGAGCGGCATCTGCCGCTGGCTCTGTCTCAGTATCTTCGGGACCACCGGGAAATCCAAACCATTTACCTGTGTCTCGACAACGACCTTGCGGGCCGCAGCGCCGCCGATGCGATCCGGCAGCAGCTGGCAGGCAGGTATGTTGTGCTGGACGGCTTTCCTTGCCAGGGCAAGGATTATAATGATTGGCTCTGCCTGCGGAAGGGGCTGCCAATCACCAGAACAGTATCAAAACCAGAGAGGAGTATGGCACGATGAGCGAATATAAGGTTCTTATTACGGAGACATGGAAGCGGGCAGTTACGGTAGATGCCGAGAGCCGGGAGGAGGCGGAAGCAGCTGTGCGCTGCCAGTATAAAAATGGCGAATACGCTCTTGTATCGGCGGATTCTGATGGCGTCTCTTTTTCAGCACAGTATCCGGAGCAGCAAGTCGAATTGTCCTACGGAAAGCTGCGGGAGCTGTTTCGCAAAGCAGAGCGAGGCGGCATCCATGTGAGCGGGTATATCACCTTCCGTGCAGACAGCTTTTCTACAGCATACAGCGAGCGCTCCCGCACCTATGCGGTATCCAGCGATAACAAGGCATTTCAGCCCAACATGGGCGGTTATTCCATTTACGCCCGCTGTCTGGACGGGACGGACCCTTGCGTCCGACTGGAGCAGTATATGGCTGCGGAATACGGCGGGGAACGTGGGTGGAGCGTAGAGCGCTGCTATATGCTCCGGGAGGACTACGACCGGGTGATGACCCTTCCGGAGCATAGCAAAGAGCGGGAGCGATAAAGTAACACTCAAAATTATACCCGAAATTATAATACTTTACGGTATAACCTTAAACGAAAAAACAGAGGAGGCTTGCGGTATGGTGTGCCGGGATTCACGCTTGATTTTCCATAACGGATGTTCTTATCAGCAGGTACACCCGGACGCACGCCCGCAGGGTGTGCAGGGATGTACTATACCAGCAAGCAACGCCTTTTGGGGACAAAAGGCAGCCTGACAGGGGCATCCCCTGTACCCCCCCACCGCCAGATGCGGCAATTTTGACCTTTGGAGGAACGGTAATGACCAAGCGAGAGATAGAGATCAAGGTGCGGCTGAATGAGAAGGAGGCGGAGCACCTGAACCGTCAGGTGGAGAAATGTCGCCTGTCCCGTGAAGCCTACCTGCGGCACCTGATTGCCGGAGTGGTGCCCCGTGAGGCCCCACCGCCGGAATACTTCGCCTTCATGCGGGAGCTGCATTATGTGGGCAACCTTCTCAACCAAATCGCACAGAAGGCCCATGTGCTGAACGTCATAGATGCCAAGCGGTACGATGAAGGAAGCAAGCAATGGGAAGCCTTTATCCGGGAGGTCACAGCGGCAGTCATCCTTCCGGCAAAGCGGGAGTAGCGCTATGGCAACAACTTCCATTTGGGCCGTGAAGGGATGGCTCGGCAAAGTGGTGCTCTATATCGAGAACCCGGAAAAGACAGAAAACCCGCAGTTCTACCGGCAAAAGGATATGACAGATGCGCAGACGCAGAATCTATCGGATGTCATTGACTACGCCGCTCGCTCGGATAAAACGACGGCGGCGCTGGACAGCGAAAGTGTCCCCATACTGCGCCAGCTGGTCAGCGGCATCAACTGCCTGCCCGCAACGGCACGGGATGAGATGCTGGCGGTCAAGAAGCGCTTCGGCAAGGAGGACGGCGTCGTTGCCTATCATGGGTATCAGTCCTTTGCCCCCGGTGAGGCTACGCCGGAACTGGCCCATGAGATCGGCGTAAAGCTGGCCCGGAAGCTGTGGGGCGAGAAATATCAGGTGCTGGTTGCCACCCATTTGGATAAGGAGAACCATCTGCATAGTCATTTTGTGGTGAACACCGTATCCTTTGTGGATGGCATCCGCTACCACCGTACCGGGAAAGACTACTACGAAATGCGGACAGTCTCCGACGAACTTTGCCGGGAATACAGCCTGTCCGTGGTGGAGAAGCCCCAGCTGGGAAAGTCGAAACACTACGGGGAATGGCGGGCCGAGCAGGAGCAGCGCCCCACATGGCGTGGCCTGATCCGCAGCGAAATCGACGAGCTGATCCGGGAAAGCGTCAGCGAAAAGCAGTTTTATTACCTGCTGCGCCAGAAGGGCTATGCAGTGAAGTTCGGCAAGGACATCTCCGTGCGCCCGCCCAGAAAGGAGCGCTTTGTGCGCCTTGCCCGGAACTTCGGGGCGGCATACACCGAAGATGGGATACGGCGGCGTATTTTGTCCCAGCCCCTGCCGCAGAAACCCCATCCGGAAACTCCGAAAGAGCGGAAGAAGGTCTATTCTATGGGCAAGTGGCAGAAAACACGCAAGATAACCGGCTTTCGGGCGCTGTATCTGTATTACTGCTATAAACTCGGTGTGTTTCCAAAACGCCGCCCGCAAAGCCGGGCACGGCTCCATTTTCTTCTCCGGGAGGATCTGATAAAACTGAATAATATCTCACAGGAAGTACGGCTGCTCGCACGGCATCACATTGATACCGCCGAGCAGCTTGCTTTATATCAAAAGGAACAGGAGGTGCAGATCACGACCCTTTCCGCCCAGCGTCGGGCACTACAGAAGGCGCTGCGCACCAAGCCCGTCCGGGACAGCCCGGAACAGGCTGATGTACACAGGGCGCAGATCAGGGAGCTGTCTGAACGGCTCAAAGCGCTGCGCCGGGAGGTGCATCTGTGCGACGACATTGCAGAGCGCTCCGGCGTGATGGCGGAGAAACTGAAAGCCGTCCGGGAGGACGAGAAAAATCAACAGAAGGAGGAACAGCAACATGAACACATCCGGTGATGCCGCCGAACAGGTCGTCCGGCTCAGTCTGGAGGGCGTGGAGGTGGCGGCCAAGATCACAGGCAGTGCGGCCAAGGAGGTATCGGCGCTGCTGATCGCCGCCCTGAAAAACCGGGACAAGAACAAGGTCAAGGGGCGACAGCGCCTGACCGCCATGCTCCGCAGCGGCAAGGAATTGACCATCTTTACCGTCAAAAATCAGGACATGGCCCGTTTTGTGGCCGACGCCAAGCGTTACGGCGTGGTCTACTGTGTGCTGCGGGAGGCGAAGGACAACCCGCAGGGTATCAGCGAGATCATGGTGCGTGCCGAGGACGCCGCCAAAATCAACCGAATCGTGAAGAATATCAAAATCGCCACGGTATCCGACCCGGAGGCCATCCGGGAGAACTTGTCCGGCAAGGAGAAAGAGGGTTCCGGCCAGCCGGTTCCGGAGCAGACGCATCCCCAGCAAAACGAGGATGACCGACTGCTGGATGAGATGCTTGCGGGTCCCGCCGACCGGCAGGAGACGCTTCGTGAAAACCCTACGGCGGCTCGCACGGAACGCTCCCGTCCGTCCGAGCCTTCTTCCAAAGCCAGAGAGAACTCAGAAGGGGTGTCTAAGGAGGGCCGTCCTTCTGCCCGGGAGGAACTGCGGGAGATCCGGCGTGGACAGGAGGACGGCAGCATTCCCACCCAGCGGAATGAGCCGGAGCAGGAGAAAAGGACACAGCAGCCCATCCGGCACAAGCAGCCTCCGCAGAAGAAGCGGAGCAGAAAAAGTAAGGAGCGATAACGATGGCAAATTTTGACGATCTGTTTACTACCCCCGCTGCCCCGGAGCCGCCCAGTACCCCACCGCAGCTGACAAAGGAGGAGTACGCCGCCAAGAAAAAGGCCGAGCGGGACGACCTGTATGCGCTGGCGGATGAAATGGCGCATGAGATCATGCAGGACGGAGACGCCTTCCGGGGCTTTCTGGATGTGCAGGCACGCTTTGACCGCTACTCGCCTACCAATGCCCTGCTGATCTACGCACAGAATGACAAGGCCAGCCGTCTACGGGACTTTGACGGCTGGAAGAAACAGGGCGTATATGTCCGCAGGCATGAGACGGGCATTTCCATTTTGGAGGCCGGGGACAGTTATGTGACCGAGGACGGCCGCACGGGATATTATTATCATGTGAAAAAGGTTTTTGACATTGCACAGACGGATGCCAAACGCCAGCCGCAGATCCATTATGATGACCGCCTGCTGCTTTCGGCTTTGATTTCCAAGCGCCCGGTGCCCATTGAAATGGCGGAGAATGTCCCAAACGGTGCGGCCTATGACTACGCCCGCAAAACCGTCGTTGTCCAGCGTGGTATGGATGGACAGGACCTGTTTCGCTGCGTGTCGCTGGCAATGGCCCGTGCGGAGCTGGACCAGACGGAGCACGCTGACCCGCAGGCGGATGCGTTCCGGGGCTATTGCGTCTCCTATATGCTCTGCCGCAAATATGGGGTGGATGCCCGTGGATACGATTTCAGCCGCCTGCCGGAATCGCTGCGGGATGCTGATTCGCAGACCATTCGCAGTGAACTGACCGACATCCGGGATACGCTCCAGACCATGACCGGCAGAATGGAGCGGGCGCTGGAGCAGAGCCGTGCCGCCGCACAGAAAAACGGCAGAAAGGAGCGATAAGCGATGGAGAAACCGAGCAAGCGGGTGCTGACCCTCGATTCATACCAGCATGGAGTGGTCATTCATGCGCTCAATGAACTGCGGAATGACCTGATCCATGAGCAGCGCCCAACGGATATTGTGGATGAGGTGCTTGTCAAGACCATTGATGCGCCGAGCAAGTCCCGGAAGGGCAAATGCAGGGATGAACGGTAAACCCAAGAGCGTGTGGTATGCGCTGGGTCTGCTTCCTGCGGTGTGGCTGGGGCTGCTGGTGGCCCCGGCCGCATTCGGCGGACTTTTTGAGATCATCCGGCAGTTCCCAGCGGCGATGCAGCATCCGCTTCATATTATCTGGTGCGAGGACAGCGGAAAAGCTGTCCTCTTTTTTGTTGTCGTCTATGCCCTGCTGGTAGGAGCGGTGCTGTCCACCCGGCGCAACTATCGGCGTGGCGTGGAACACGGCTCCGCCAAATGGGGCCGCCCGGAGCGGCTGAACGGGAAATACTGCGCCAAGCCACCGGAGCCGAACAAGGTGTTCACCCAGCATATCCGAATGGGGCTGGACGGCCGGAAGCACCGGCGCAACCTGAACACGGTTGTGGTCGGCGGCAGCGGCGCAGGCAAGACCCGCTGCTATGCAAAGCCCTGCCTGTATGAGGCGTGCCTGTCTCCAAAGGGGCCGTCCTTTGTCTGTCTTGACCCCAAAGGCGAGCTGCTGCGGGATTCCGGAGTGTTGCTGCGGGAATCGGGCTATGATGTCCGGGTGCTGGACCTGCTGCACATGGAGAAAAGCTACTGCTATAACCCCTTCGTCTATCTGACCAATGACAATGAGGTACAGATGTTGGTGACGAATCTGTTCAAAGCGACAACGCCCAAGGGCGCACAGACGCAGGACCCCTTCTGGGATTCCACCGCATCCATCCTTCTGTCGGCGCTGGTCTATTATCTCTATCACGAGGCCCCACCGGAGGAACAGAATTTTCCGATGGTCATGGAGATGCTTCGGGCCGGAGAGGTCCGGGAGGACGACGACAGCTATCTTTCTCCACTGGATGTGCTTTTTGAACGGCTGGAAATGCGGGATCCGGAGCATATCGCCGTGAAGTATTACAAGCAGTACCGTTCCGGCAGCGCCAAAACGCTGAAAAGTATTCAAATCACGTTGGCGTCCCACATGGAGAAGTTCAATCTGGATTCCCTCATTGCCCTGACGGCCACGGATGAGCTGCATTTGCAGGAAATGGGTGAAAAACGGGTGGCGCTGTTTGCGCTGATCCCCGACAGCGACACCAGCTTCAACTTTTTGGTGTCGATCCTGTATCAGCAGCTTTTTCAGCAGCTGTTTGACAGCGCCGACCATAAGCACGGCGGCAGTCTGCCAGTCCCGGTCCACTTTCTAATGGACGAGTTTGCCAATATCAGTCTGCCGAACGACTTTGAGATCAAGCTGTCCACTATGCGTTCCCGCAATGTGTTTGTGTCCATCATCCTGCAGAATATAGCCCAGCTGAAGGCGCTGTTTGAAAAGCAATGGGAAAGTGTGCTGGGGAATTGCGACGAACTGCTGTATCTCGGCGGTAACGAACAGGGGTCGCACAAGTATATCTCGGAACTGCTGGGCAAAGCCACGATTGACACCAACACCTACGGAAAATCGTCCGGGCGCAACGGAAATTACAGCACAAATTATCAGATCACGGGCCGAGAACTGATGACGCCGGATGAGGTGCGGATGCTGGATAACCGCAAGGCGCTGCTGTTCATCCGTGGGGAATTGCCGGTCTGCGACGACAAATTTGACATCCTGACCCACCCGCTGGCGTCCCGCACCCCGGACGGCGGCGGTCTGCCCTATGCCCACGGCGGAACGGAGCAGGCCGTGGCGTCCATCCGTGTGGACGGCTGGCGGTGTGGACCCGACGAGGAAATTCCTGCGGCCGATCTATCCGAACAAAAGTTTGAACTACTGTCCAGTGAAGAACTGGAAGCGATTTTTATGGAGGAACATTATGATGAAGCATCCTGATAAAAGAAAACATCTGCAAACCCGGCCCCTGCCGATGGGGAAAAAGAGCCGGGTATTTCTGGCGGTCTATTCCGCCGCTGTCCTCTGCGTGTGCTGTATGCCTGTGACGGCTTCTGCCGCAGGCGACCCGCTGACGGTCATCAACAACCTGTCCGACTTTATTTTCGGCGTGATCCGTGCGGTGGGGCTGATCCTTCTTGGCTGGGGCATTGTCCAGATCGGTCTGTCCTTCCAGAGTCACGACCCGTCTCAGCGCAGCAACGGCTTTCTCACGCTGGCAGGCGGTGTGATCGTAACATTTGCCAAAGAGATTCTGGCGCTTATCACGGGCTGAGGAAAAGGAGGAACATCATGGGAAAATGCGAGTGCTATATCCATTCCCTGAAGCAGGGCGAAAAGCACGTTCTGGGGGAAGCAAGGATCATCAAGCGTCTGGGCGACAACGACTATCTGGCAGAATACAACGGCGTGAGATGCCATGCGATTTTCAATCCTTTTGTCGGGAAGTTCTTTGTGGACGATGTGTACGGGATCGTTCGCAAGTCCCCGGCAGACCGCACCCGATAAAATTGGCAGCAAGAGGCAGGCGCAAAGCCTGTCTCTTGCTGCCGGGAAAGGAGAATGCAATATGAGTGACAACTGGGTCGTTCAGAATCTGGAGAACGCCCTTGCGACTTGGAACGAAAAGCTGGCGGAGATCTGGCAGCTCATCACGCAATCGCCGGAACAATTCAAGGGCGGCACCATCTGGAACGTGGTCCTGCTTATCCACGACACGATGCAGGCCATCGGCCTTGCGCTGCTGGTGCTGTTTTTTGTGGTGGGTGTCGTAAAAACCTGCGGATCCTTCGCAGAGATCAAGCGCCCGGAGGCGGCGGCAAAGCTCTTTATCCGCTTTGCGCTGGCCAAAGCCGCCGTGACCTACGGACTGGAACTGATGATGGCCCTGTTCACCATTGTGCAGGGCGTCATTTCCTCCATCATGTCGGCAGCCGGAATGGGTGCAGCGCAGGAGACGGTACTTCCCGCTGAGATCGTGAGCACCATTGAAAGCTGCGGCTTTTGGGAGAGCATCCCCCTCTGGGCGGTGGCGCTGATCGGTGGTCTTTTTATCACGATTTTGTCTTTTGTTATGGTCCTCACGGTATATGGCCGCTTTTTTCGCCTGTATATCTACACGGCCATTGCTCCGATCCCCCTTTCGACCTTTGCAGGGGAACCCAGCCAGCAAATCGGCAGGAGCTTTTTGAAATCCTATGCCGCCGTGTGTCTGGAGGGAGCCATTATCGTACTGGCCTGCATCATCTTCTCCCTGTTTGCATCCAGCCCGCCCGCCGTTGATCCCAATGCGGCGGCAGTCACGCAAGTGTGGACGTATGTAGGAGAGCTGATTTTCAATCTTCTGGTGCTGGTCGGAACGGTGAAAATGGCAGACCGTGTGGTACGAGAGATGATGGGACTTTAATTTGAAAAGGAGAAAATACAATGATGCAGAACCATGTGATTTACAGTGACGATCCACAGGCAGTGGAGAAGCTGCAGGCCAAGCTCGACAAGCTGACCGCAATGCACGCCCGCATGAAGGAGATCAACGCCTATTTCCGCAAGCACGCCACGGCGCTGGGCTGCCCCGGCCTTTCGGATGAGGATGCTGCCAAGTTGGACAGGCGTGTGCAGGAGGGATATTCGTGGGAAAAGCAGCCGTATCCATCCTACGTCCTCAGCGGCAACACAGCGGAGATGCGGCGGCTCCGGCAGCGCATCGAGGAGGTATCCCGGACGCAAAGCACAGAATATGTGGGCTGGGACTTTCCGGGCGGCCGTGCCGAAGCAGACAAGGAGGATAACCGCCTGCGGCTGGATTTTGATGAAAAGCCCTCGGAGGAGCAGCGGAGCACACTGAAATGCAACG
>ERZ780053.35-NODE-35-length-68579-cov-3.63172_pt1 | contig 68579 bp, 103 predicted proteins | sample MGYA00511088_ERZ780053 | MGnify/ENA primary metagenome ERZ780053 (study PRJEB29588, sample SAMEA2150866) | human gut metagenome | biome: human gut; feature: human-associated habitat; material: faeces | place: Denmark | collected 2008/2010 ...
CGGTTCGTTTACTACTGCTAACATGGACGAGATTATCGATCATGTCGAGGCGGCTTCGGGCACATCTGCAAAGATTTGCGGCACAAGAGGCGCTCTCAAGAAGGTCGCCGACGCTGTTGTCTCTGACGACGCTAAGAACGACATCTATAACTTCGGTTATTACGGCAAGTATTCGGGCACTCCGATGCTTCGTATGAAGCAGGCTCACAAGCCCGGCACTGATGTCTTTGCTCTGTCGAACACCAAGGTGTTTGTTATAGCTGGCGACGACAAGCCGATTAAGATTGTCAACGAGGGCTCTGGCATTATGAATGTCAAAGAGGCTACTGATAACGCAGACCTTACTCAGGAGTATGTATACATACAGCCCGTCGGCGTTGGTCTTGTTCTTAACAGCAAGATTGGCGTTTATGACATCAACGCTTAATCAAATTTAAACTTTTGGGGAGAGTCCGCGTGGCTCTCCCCTTTCTAAGAATAAAAGGAGTGTAAAAGATAATAATGGCACAGCAGAATAAAACAACTACAGGCGCTAAGAAGGGAGCCGCTAAGGCTAAAACAACTAATGCAGAAAATCAGACGAAAGCAAATGAGACGATTGAGGCTGCTCCCGTTGTGCCCAAGAGACCCTCAAGAATAGAGGATTCTACCCTCGTATATGTAAAATCAAACACTTTTGGTGGTCTTACTTTTGTGGATAAAAGAAGTGGTGAAACCATTGACTGGGAGTTTTGTGGTGATATACAGCCTGTCTCGATGAGTCTGCTTCGCTCGATAAAGGCGTCAGCAGCAATATTCTTCACCGAGAATAAGATACTTGTCGATTCGGTTGATGACGGCGAGCATACACCCGAGGATGTATATAACGCTCTTGCAGTCGGCAGATATTACAAGGACATTATCGATCCCGATGATTTCCAGAAGGTCTGCGGTTGGAGTGTGAAGGATATCGAAACAAAGGTTCCGCTTCTTACTACTACGGCAAGAGAAAATCTTGTTGTCGCTCTTAACACATTTATCGAGGATGGAACTCTTGACTCTCTCCAGAAGATTAGAGCTTTCGAGGAGGCTCTTGGTTGTAATCTGATGAAGTCCGAGAGGTGATTTAATGGCAACACCGTTTTCGGAGATTTATGAACGAGCTGTTCTGAAGTTCTCTGATTATGATTTCTTGAAGCTATCGGAATCCGAGCGCGAGTATATACTTGAAAAATATCTCATGAGTGCTCAAGCGGACTTCGAGAAGATGTGCCGCATAGATCTTTCTCAGATAGATACCGATTATAAAGAATATAAGGTTGACTTGGATAACGAAGTAATCGAAATTCTTGCTCTCGGTATCGCATATTACTGGGTCAGTTCTAAGGTTCTGGATAGCACAAACTTAAGCAATTCCTTGTCTGTCAAGGATTATTCATTCTTCTCTCCTGCCAATCTCTTAAGAGAGATGACGGAATTTAGGAACTCCCTTTATAAGGAATATCGCCGCAAAATGACTGAGTATACCTATTATGCTGGTAATATCGCCTCACTGAAAGCGTAGGTGATTATTATAAAGCTTAAAACTTTTGTCAATCGTTTTACGGGACACGTTTATAAAATTATTCCTTTAAAAGAATATGATGTGCTCGGCATAGGAGAGGACATACATTTATCGGAATACATAAATAGCGTCACCATAGAAGCCACGGGAGCTTTGACGACTTTTGATAAACTCGCGGATAATATGGACTTTATTACCGTTGTGAATATTTTAAATTATCTCAACGAAAATGAGGTTTCAGAAGAGGTCTGCAAGCGTGAGGTATTCAAGGCTTTAGCTCTTCTTAACAAGATTGGTGGTGGGCGCAATGCTTGATTGGTCTCACTACAATGCGCGTCTCGGCATAAATGGCGTATCAGACCGAGATAGAATCATTCAAAAGGCTAAAGACAACTTTCAAGTTAAGGTTATAAGTAATCCGGGATATCAGCCCAACGCGACTCGTAACGGAGCCCCGCAGCGTTTCTTGGTTGACCGGACTGAGGTGGCTTACAAAATAAAAGTTATCGCTTTTCCCGACGAGAATCTTTATGTCGGGGACATCCTTGAAATTATGGATGAACACTTCATCGTCGTTGAAACGAGAGTGGTAAATGAGATCCATATAACAGGGACGGCGTGGCTGTGCAACCATCTGTTCAGATTCCAAAACGGCACTTCGGATATTATCGAGCGTTGGGGTGTTTTGGATTCGGGCGTTTATTCGACAACGCTTAAGGGTAACAACACGGTTCAGTCGTTACACAAGCAGTTCAAGGTGTATCTCCCCTACGACGAAGACACAGCCAAACTCTATATAGATAAGCGCATAGCCGGTGGTGTTAACTACGACGCTAACGGCGACGAAATTCTCACTTGCTACATTTATACAGGAGAAGACCCGATAAGCCGAAGTTACGGCAAAAACGGACATCTTCTTATTATGAATGTCGAAAGTGTTGAGTACGACGCTTCGAGAGACAACGCTAAAGAGCGCATATGTGATTACATCGCTCCAAACGAGCCGTCTACTGCCGGGACTCTTTGTAAGATTGCCGGACGCGATACACTCCGAATTGGAGCGCATAGAACATATCTTGCGAAGTTCTTCAAGGACTCAGGCGGAGTTGATGAAGAGGCTGTTCCGTCGTGGTCTGTGATTGGGGTTGCATACGGCATACAGTATTCCGTTAAAGATGGCGCATTAATTATTTCCGTTGACGCTAATGATGCTCTTATTGGCACAAAGCTGACTGTTGAACTGAATGACGGCGGAGAACGCTCCGCTTATAAGAAAGTCGAGGTGACTGGCTAATGGCAGGATATACACATCTCGATGAAATTATAGACTATAACAATCTCGTTATCAGCAAAATTTTGGAGTCATCAGAGGTTATGAAGCTCGTCTCGAACGGCAGATATGCCCCTGATGATGACGATGCTGAAAAGTGGGAAGACCACATTAACGACCACGGTTGGATAGACGAGAGCGTTCAAGAGGCTGGTGCTTATGTGCTTGTTGACACAGAGGTCACTAAGGCTCCGAGTGGGAGCATAAAGAGAATGACGCTCCTCGTAGAAGTCGTCTGCAACAAATCCTTTATGAAGCTCGACAGCGATAGATTTCCGGGCGTTAAGGGAAATAGGCGTGATAACATATGCCGTCAAATAGACTTGCTGATAAACGGCAGTTCAGAGTTTGGAATAGGCAGGTTGCAACTTAGTTCAGCGACGCTCGCGGCTGCACCCGAAGGCTTTACTGCTCGTCTTCTGACATATACTGTACCCGATTATGCACGAGATAGAGCGAGGGTAACTAAATGAAGCTGACCCAGTGGGACTCGATTACTGGCAGTTCTATCGCCGTCGGCAATGTGTGCCATGTACGACAGCCACGATTGTCGGAGGTTCGTCAGCTTGGTTACGACAAGTTCTTCGGATATGTGAGTGTAATCATGTTTGACCCGAGCGAGCTTGACGGGCAAATACCTATGCTTATACCCGACCTTTCAACCTTTTACATCTTAATAACCTACCCGATGTTAAGAGAGACCTTTTTTGAGGCACTCTCTTTTTTTATTGAAGAAGAGGTTGTTTTTGATGACAAAAGCTTGTGTTTCAAGGTCTATAGGAATAAGCAAGTGGTCGGCGAAATCAACAACGGAAATTTCGGAGATATACAAAGTTTAATTGCTCAGATAATTGGTGTGGAGAAAGAGAGTAAGAGCGAATTAAAGTTCTCAAACAAAAAAGCTAAAGCCATTTACGAAAGATGTAAAGCGCGGAAGAAAGAGTTCGATAAGGCTAAGAAAAAAGAACAGCCGTCTAACGACTACACACTTCCGAACATTATATCCGCCGTATGTGCAAAGCATCCCTCTTTAAACCTACTGAATATCTGGGATTTAACTATATTACAACTTTACGACCAGTTCAGGCGTCTCAACGTCATTACTTATGAATCGGTCGAAGGACTTCGCTGGGCTGCGTGGGGAAAGGACTCCATAGAGCTTTCGGCGTGGTTCAAGGATTTAACAAATAAATAAGAGAGGTTTAATATGAACAACAATACTACTTTTGCTAACAGAGAAGTATGTGACCTTATATTCGTTGAATATAAGAGCAAGAAGCCTTTCCTCAATCTCGACTTTGCTAATACGACAACGACCGAGATGAGCGGTGAGGCTGTTTATGCCTATGGTGGTAAGGGACACCCGAAGAGAGTTACATTCCACGGCGAGCGCGGCGGCACAATAGCGTTCGAGACTCAGATGAAGACAGCTAAGCTCTATTCTCTGATTACTGGCGCGAGCCTTGAGACAGCCGCTAAGTTCCTTAAGCGTGAAGTCGTTAAGTGTGGAACTGCGGGCAAGCTGACCGTTTCCGGCACTCCTGTCGTCGGCACTGTCAATGTCTTTAAGGCAGACGATGACTGCGGCACAGAGCTTACTGCTACGGCGACTGCAAGCTCCAAAGAGATTACCGTTACTGATGCAACGGCTAACGACAGCTATATTGTCTATTACATGACTGAGCTTACCGAGAAGGTGCGCAAGATAAACATCAAGTCCACGACTTTCCCGAGAGCGTTCACTGTTTATGGTGATACTTACGAGAAGACCGAGAACGACGAGATTGTTCCTTACAGAATGGTTGCGTACAAGTGCTCTCCCCAGACCAACTTCTCTCTGTCGTGTGCTAACAGCGGCGACCCCGCTACTATCACTATCACCTGCGACCTTATGGCAGACAGTGACGACAACATTCTTGACCTTATTTGGCAGGATGAGGAGGAGTAATCAATATGGATAATGAAAACGTTGTAGAGGTTGTAGAAGTCGCTGACAAGGAAACTCCAAAGCGCAAGTCAAAGGCTCTGCCCCGCAAGAGGAAGTGTCAGGTCGTTTCTTACAATAAATATAGCGGAATCATAGTCTATGTTGATGCAAAGGGCGAGCTCGTGCAGACGAACGCCATCAAGTACGACGGAAGCGGGTATGTAACCGTATGAGAATTTTGGCGTTAGACCAAGCCAGTATTATTACCGGCTACGCCATATTCGACGACGGCGATCTTGTCAGCTTTGGTAAACTCACGGCTGACAAGTCCGTTTCGCCAGAGGATAGATTTGAGGAGATGTGTCGAAAGATACATCTCCTCTTTTTGAAGTCTAAGGCTGATATAATTATTTTTGAAGATGTCTCACTGAGGACGTCTATTAAGACGCTAATCACATTAAGCAGACTTCAGGGCGCTATTATGGATATGTCATATTGGCATAATACAGCGTTCAAAATCTATGCCCCGACACAATGGCGTAAGGTGTTGGGCTTTAATCAGGGCAACAAGGTTAACCGAGAAGCCCTCAAGATACAAGCAATAGACTATGTTTCAAAATGCTATGGAATAACCGCTAAGGATGATATCGCTGAAGCTATTTGTATAGGTCTTGCCTATCTGCGTGACAGCGGTGTTATCGAGGAAATAAAGGAGAAAAAGAAATAATGCTGAAATATAAAGCTGAAGTTGATAATAAAGAGATAGAGATGGAAATCCGTGACGAACTGACCTATTCTGATGTTGAGACGATAATCAGTACAGCCCTTGAGTTCTGTTATGACGACAACGGCGGTCTTATCGCTCACTTTGCTGAGTTTGTGCTTGAGACCTTTCTTGTCTTACAGGTTTCAAATGCCAAAGAACTTGGTCTCAGCAACAGCGTTGAGTCGATGTGGAAGCTTATTAATGAAAACGATATTATAGAATTTATCGTTAAGAGCGTTAGATATGTCAACTATAGCGCAATGAAAAAGGCTTTCTTCGCTGCATATAACGAGAAGCTTAGAGTGGCATATGACCCGTGGTCTTCTGCGGCAAAGTCCCTCGCTGAACTTCTCAACACCATAAACGCCAATCAGTCTTCATTGTCTAAAGTTGATCTCGAAAAACTTATGCAACTGAGCGAGGTTATTGCTAATAAAGATGAAGGCAAGATAGTTGACGGGATTCTCGACTTCCACGAGAAGAAGAAATAATAAGTAAGGAGTTGGTTGTGTGAAGAGGTTCACTACTCCCACTATACCTATTAAGTTTAATATAAGCCACTCTGATATCGAGCACATAGACTTCTTGTTTAAGCTCGATAAAGACATGAATAGTCAGACTCTCTTCACGCGAAAGTACCCGGATAATGTCGGTTATGACGAAGAGTCTGATTTATACACAATTGAGCTAACGGCAGAAGAGTCCGGTCGTCTGCCTGAAGGTATTATCTTTATGGACACACGGGTTGTTATGGCTAACGAAAAAATCCCCGCAACACCCATAGTCGAGCTTCGCGTTTCGCCGACATTGTTCAATTCCGCAGATAAGTGTGAATAACGGAGGCTGAAATGTTTGATGTAGTTTATATCAGAGTTATCAGTGAACCTGTTGTGGGGGGAAGGGCCGTAACAGAACCCGTGTGTGTTATTTATGGTGATGCTAAGTGATTTCTGAAGAATATATTATACAAAAACTTCAACAGTTTATCTCAAGCAAAAACGGCGAAAAAATAGTTAAAGAAAAATACCCCGACTACAAAAATCAGCTGACCGAGCTTGCTAAGGAGTTGCGCAGCAAGATTGTTGATGCGTATAATCAGGCGACCTCAGTTTATGCTCGCAAGATGGGCGTAGGTAAAATTCACGTCGGTATATCAAAGATTGATAAACGCTCGGGTGAATGGGGCGTTGACATTGTGTTTCCGAGTGATTTGTTAAAACGAGATTCGCTGACTGGGGCTGGTGGTGTCCCTACTGGAAGTGGTGTATACGACATATTCGGGCTGATAACTCAGGGTTATCCGAAGATTCACTCTGTGGTCGGTGTTTGGGAAGGGCGAAATAGCGGATTGCCTATCAGCAACAAAAGGGTTCGTTCCACAAACTCATTTATTTCCGATACAATCAATGACTTTGAGATGCAACATCCGGGCGTAAAAGTAGACTATCCCCGCTTGTGGGGCGGTATGGATAGCGGAATATTGTAAAGGTAGCCGCGCTCGTTTGAGCGCGGCTATTTATATAGGGAGGCATTTATGTCCGATAACAAAAACGTAATTGAATTAAAATTTGGCGTATCTGGTGGCGGCAAAATAAGCGGCGAATCCGGACGACAGATACTGCAAGACATCCAGAGTATAGCCAAAGAGATTAATAAAAGCGGAGTTACGAAACTCAAGTTCTCTCTTGATACAGATAGTATAGAGAAAGAGGTTCAGTCCACTAATAAGAAAATCACCAAGTCAATAACCCAAGACTCCGGCAAGTTTTTACGAGCTTATAACCAACTCTACAAGTACATGGACAAATATGGCGATAAGCTTGAAAAATCTGGTCTTATGGGTGGTTTCAAGGGGCTCCAAAGCGCCTTGGACAGCGGAAATATAACCGCAAAAGAGTTTCAGGAGACATTCAACGATTTAAAGCTCGATGCCATTAAGGCTGGCGTCGAAACAACAAATGTCTTTGATAAGCTTGGCAGTGCATTAAAGACAAATATTAAGCAAAAGGCAGTAACAGCTATAGCTGGTTTTTCAGTACAGCAGCTTAAAGAGGTCTACGATAATGTTGTCAAACTTGACTCGGCTGTCGTCAACCTTTCTATGGTTACAGGTTACAACCGTGATCGTACTAAAGAGCTCGTGGCGAGTTATTCTGAAATGGCTCAGGAGCTTGGTGCTGTCACTTCCGAAGTAGCCGCTGCTGCCGACGATTGGCTTAGACAGGGTTATTCTCTTGAAGACACAAACGAACTGATAAAAACCAGTACCGTTCTTTCCAAGATAGGTCTGATTGATTCAGCGGAGGCGACTCAGTATCTTACCTCGGCGATTAAGGGCTATAAGGTTGAGATCAATGACGCGATGTCTATAGCAGATAAGCTGTCTGCTGTCGATATGGCTGCCGCCGTCAGCGTTGGTGGTCTTGCTGAAGGTATGAGTAAGACTGCAAACTCGGCGCGTCTTGCCGGTGTTGAAATGGACACGCTTCTGGGCTACCTTGCCGCTGTTGGCGAAGTTACTCAGCAAGACATGGCGTCTATCGGTAATGCGTTTAAGACCATGTTCGCTCGTTACTCAAATGTTAAGCTTAATAAGCTTGTTGATGACGACGGCGAGTCGCTAAACGATTACGAGCGCATATTGACAAGAGTTGGCATACGTCTTCGTGATAACTTAGGTGAATTCAGAGACTTCACAGATGTCCTTGATGACGTACAGGCTAAGTGGTCGTCTTTGACTGAGGTCGAGCAGAGTGCCATTGCGACCGCGCTTGGTGCTACAAGACAGAAAGAAAACGTCCTTACCCTTATGGAAAACTATGGTAAGGCTATGGAATATGCGGGTATAAGTGCTGATTCCGCCGGAACGGCTATGGAGAAGTACGATGCTTACTCACAGGGTATTGAGGCAAATATCGCAAGAGCAAGGGCTTCTTTTGAGTCTTTGTCTACAAATCTTCTTAACAGTAATGCCGTTGTTACTTTTGTAAAGTTGACAAACGGCGCACTCCAATTTGCGGATGCACTCGCCAAGTGCAAACTGTTGCTTCCTGCAATAGTCGGCGTTGTTACATCTATCAAAAACGTGGGCTTATCAATTATCGGAGGAATATACCCACGAAACGCTCTGGCGGTGACGCTGAACGAGTCATTGCTCGACAATGACAAGAGAGTGTTAAGAAAAACGACTGATACTGGTGCGTGTAAGAAGCGCATTGCTGCTTGATAATGTGGCACGGGGTAATCCGTATGCAAGGCTACCAACCCATAGTAGTAATATTATGGCGGCGACCGTGAAAGCGAGTCGGTACGGTAATAAGGCTGAGATAGGAAAGTCCGCAGCAAAGCTCGTTGTAAAAGCAACGAGAATGTTCACAGAGCACAATGGTCGGTTGGTCTACGGATCAATATGGTGTGCTCGACTCCGGGGATGAGCGAACAATCCCTTATATTATTAACGGATAACCTGTTCGTTGTTCGCAGTAGGTCGGTACGCGCCGCCGTTGGGGATAGGCGCAAAAATGATTGAATTTTGTTGTTTATAGCACCTAAGAGCAATGCAAATGAGTTTTAATTGTCAATAAATATCGTCAATTAAGCGCGTAATTTCTGCAATTAAATTTTTTTCGAGTTTAATATTGACTTTATTGTGAAAAAAATAGTAAAATAATGTCGATAAACTACGGGAGGGATATTATGGGGCTTTTAGGTGAAATCAGTGCTGGTGTAAACATTTTCGAAAAAATTCTTAATTTATTTAAAAAATGTCTTAAAAAGTATGATAAAAATAGGAGTGAAAACTTCTATTACAAAGAGTTTGACAAAAAGCTCTTTATTGACAAAGATGGGAATGGAGTATTAATCTCTTCTTTTGTCTTAAAAGTATTTAACCCGCAGGAAACAAAGTACATCGTCAGAGATCTGGATATTCATGACGGCAAAAAAAGCGCCAGATTTGACAGCCTTGATAAAATGCAAAAAACTTCTAAAACTGATATTTTTAATCAGGTCGGTTTTTGGTTTTTCTCGCCTCAAGGTATAGTTACCGATGTTGAAGAATATTATGACGATATGGAGCAATCCAGAAAAGACGATCCTCAATTTATATCATTTAAGTTGAATCTCAATACCTCCAAGATGAAATCCGGCGGCGTATATAATTTTTCTTATGCGTTTAGCATTCCGGGAATGTTTTCAATTCTTGACGGAAGGTTTGATAATACGAATTGGTCAAGAACTGAACATCCGGGGTTTAAGTCTCTTGTCTCTGCTCGAAACTTCGGAGACCGCTTAAGGTTTGCTATATATTTTTCAAATTATATAGAATTTAGGGAGTCTCCTTATGTTTATAAAAAAGAATCCAGAATAATACCCGCAAAAGAAAAGTCAAAAAAGAGCAAAGGCGATTCTCGCTGTATCAGTGAGAGCGGTATTTTTTACACAAAATATTGGTTTGAAGTAGAGGAACCGCAAAAATATAACTGCATAGGTATAAAATGGGATGTAAAGGATAGACATTAACATTCGACTACTAAGCAGGTTAGGGGGTGGTAAAAATGGATAAAGAAGGCGGAATGTAACACATAGTTAAATATCCGTTATTATTTAAATCTACACCCAAATATTCCACAAGATCAAGCCAACTCCTCAGTGTTAAACGACAAACATAACGTCTATGGTGCTGAGGAGTTGGCTTATAAACAATAAAATAACAAAAGGGAGTGCTGTAACACTCCCTTAAGGCACCATTTAGCGCTGGCGGACACGCACTTTGACCTGAGTCTTAGTCGTGACTCTTATTTTGGTCGTAACCTTTACTCTTGCCATACGCCTTCACTCCTTTCCCGACAGCAACCTGTCGCGTTGTCAAACAGGTCTGCGGTAAGGACGATGTGCGAAATTATTATATATGTCATTACTTGTTTTATCAACGGCATTATTAATCCATCCAAGAGTAACAAATTGCCATTATGGTGGCGTAAAAGTCTCAAAACGGGTAAAAATTTTACCCAAAATGTTGACTTTGTCGTAAGTGACTGCTATAATATAAATGGAAATAAGGCAAACTTGTTGATAAACGGTTAGCCCCAAAAATCTCGTAAAAAATAACCGCGACTTTGGGAATAGGGGCGGTTATTTTTTAATGCTTATTATATAGCCTGTAGCTATAACAAGGAACAGAATTACAGGATAATATTGCTCCATCGCACCACCCCCTAAGTTTAAAATAGAGGGTAAACACCCTCCAAAATTGAGGGTTAACCGCTTACCGTTATGCAGGTCTGCCTTATTTACAGCTACATTATAGCACAATACGACAAATTTTTCAATATCAATATATTGAATTCTGCGGACATAGGTGGGACGTCTCGTTGTCCTAAGGCATCCGCACAGAATTACGGTCATCTTGTAAGTTTTATACATGGCGGCTCATTATTTATAGTTTAGAATGAACGGGAGCACACCCCACCTCGTAAACCCTTGCGAGGTGGGGTGTGCTTGTTGAATAGCAACAAATGATTATTTCTCAGCTTAACCCATACAATATTACAAATGAGCCTCTTCATCTTATATGTTATATTGACAAATTTAGTACCCTGTATTATAATTATGAAAGGAATTGACGCCTTTGAAATTGAGTGAGATCATGACAAAAATAAAGACGCTGTATGGTGTAAACTCGTTTTATAGTCGTCTCAGAGAGCAAGAGTCTGTGCGTCGTTCTCAGGGAGAAAAAGTTAGGTTAGACAGCAAATCTATTTTGGCGAGCTATGAATATGAAGAAATTAAACCAAACCCAACAAAAGAAGATTGAACGGATATCTGCGCGTAAGGCGTAACTAACGGCTACATACCAAAACACAACACCGCCAACTTTTATAAAAGTTAGCGGTGTTTATTATCTTTTAACTCACCAAGTACACCCGCAATCCTTGCACTTAAAGCTCTTGTTTATCTTATTAGAAAAGATACCGAGGGTTCCTATTGAAACTGCGCGGTCAATAGCATCAATCTTACTGACATTAGTTGAACCACAGGTAGGACAACGAGGCTTGCTTGAAACAGACGAGTGTACTTGTTCCATTAGTTTTTGCATAGCCTCTTCTTTTCTTTTGGCGTCTCGTTCTTCCTCTTTTCTTTTGCGCTCAACTGCTCTTAGCTCGGCGGTTTTAAATGCTGCTTCTTTGCTATATAATGGATTTTTGTCTATACCAAATACTTCGATTCCGTAGAACTGGCTTTCCTCAATAGTTGAGGGCTTTCGTCCAAAATACTCTGGGGTCTTTAATTTGCGTTTAAATTTCATTAGTTTTACCGGCGATAGATGGTGGACTTCCGACTCTCTAATTAGTCCGTCGGTGAATCCACAAAACCGGCAACGAGAGTCGTTGAAATTGTTTACGTCTACTTCTTCATCACCTGAGAATACATAACCACATTTGGGACAATAACCTAAAATTAACATTATTATCAGCTCCTAAGCTATAGTATTATTTTTATCAATCCCCATGGTAATAATAATGCAAACGATATTCACTACTAAAGGAAGTGGCACGGGGCTTGATAGTCTTGCGATTTTTGGGGCACAGCTCAAAGACATAAAGGGGCAGTATAATGATTTAACCAAAAATCTTTGGAACCCTTGGGAAAAAGCGATGAAGGCTCCTCAAAATTGGAGCAAAGCTACTTTACAAGAAATTAAGAAGGTTAAGAGTGCTACCAAAGAATATCAAGAGTCTATTCTGAAGGCTATATCTGTATCTATAGACGAAAACTCCGTTTCTGGTAAGAACAATAAAGACTTTATTAGTAAGTGGAGCGGAGCCAGTTCAGATGAACGCATCCAGCTCTTAGAGACCGCCGACAAGTCTATGAAGGACTACCTTAAGACAGTTGATGAGAGTGGACCCACATGGGAAGGCTTCGTAAAACACCAGAAACTCGCCGCCGCCCAAATAGAGGCTACGGGTGTTAAGTCAAAACTCGCCGCTGTCGGTCTTAATATTTTCAAAGCTGCTGCGGGTATGCTTATTGCCGCTATTGCTCAATTTGCTATCCAGAAGCTGATTGAGGGGTTCCAGTATTTAATCAACATAGAAGACGAGCTTGCGCAGAAAGCGGATGAAGCTCGTGAACAGTACAAGAGTACAACAGAAGAGCTTAACTCGCAGGAAGAGGCGCTCAAAAATGTTAAATCTCAGCTTGTGGCGCTTCATTCGTTGGAATCACCTACGCTTGCCGATGCAGAGCAGACAAAGGAGTTAGAGGCGCAAAATGCAGAACTTGTAGCTCAAATCGCCTATTTAAAAGCAAAAGCTGAAATTGAAAAAGATAAAGCAAATAAAGCTGACACAAAGGCGTGGAAAGAGGCTAATGATGGTCCATCCTTGGGAGATGCCTATGATGAAAACGGCAAAAAGCGAAACTTGTTTTTCTCTTTTATGGATATGACTCTTGGCTTTAAATACAGCAATAACCAAGTGGATGCCGCCGTCGCCGCCCAAAAGAAGTTAGTTGAGTTAGAAGAAAAACGCAAAGAAATATACGCCGATACCAATCTCAGTATTGAAGAGCAAACTAAAAAACTCGACCAGAACAAAAAGGATTATGAGGATATACGAGCCAATCTTCTTGCTATCGCGGAGAATTGGAAAGACTCTACAAATCCCGAGGCTCAAGAGTTCTATAAAGGTATCGTGTTTTCGCTTTCTGACGCTACAGAAAAGGCAGCAATGCTAAGGAATGAACTTAAAGGTCTTAATGTTAGTCAAGATTCTATAGACAAACTTGAAAAGCTTGCTGCTTCTGCAAACACTCCGAAAGGGTTGGCGGCGTTTAAGGAAGCTTTTGAGGAAGCCGTTCCTGACGAAAACGATAGGGCAGCCTTTCTTAAGCTTACTGGTAGTATAGAGGAGACCGCTACGGCGTTTGCCAAGATTTCTGTAAACGGTCATGCTTCAAAAGAAGTGCTCAGCGGATTCACCAAAACCATTGATGATATTCTCGGTACTTCCGAAGTTTTTGATAAAAACGGCAAAGCATTAACGGATGGGTTAGATAATCTTTTTGATGAAGATGGAAATGTAATTTCAGAAAACATTGATGCGATGTTTGCGGGCGCAAGTGATACGCTAAAGACTAACATAAGTACCGTTCTTCAGCAGCTTCACGATGGACAGATAGATGTTAATAACGCCAAGCTGGCTTTCGCCGCCGCCTTTGAACTTGAAGCAATTCAGTTTAAATCTCAAGAAGTGGTTGACAAGTTTGAAGACGCTTTTGGCGGAGCTGTTAGTGGGGTAGACGGGCTTATTAACTCGTATGAAGAGCTTGACGCTGCGCTAAAAGAAATTTCAAAAACTTATGACCTCGTAAACGGTGCTATAGAGGAACAAAATCAAAACGGTTCAATCTCTATCTCGACGGCGTTAAATCTTGCTAAAAGTGGTGCAATGTATGCTGATGTTCTCGAAGTAACAAATAATGGTATACAGATAAAAAACGGCGCTTCTAAGAAGATGATAGAGACACAAATAAATGCTACCAAAGCCAGTCTTGAACAAGCTAAAGCGGAAGCTCAGGCTCGTCTTTCATTCTTAAATCTCGCCATAGGCGTAGGACCCGTGGTGCAAGCTTTTGGCTCTGCCCTTATTCCTGCTATAGGCAAAGCCGGTGGAGCTGCGCTTAAGTTTGCTGCTATCTGGGATGCGATAAAGAACAAAAAGAGTATTTCTGAAGCTGTCGCCGCAGGTAAAGCACAAGCAAAAAATTTCGAAGATGAGTTAAATAAAGGAACGGAAGCATTATCAAGTGATCTAACCAATTCGCTCAAGGCGCAAGTTGTTACCACCAATAATGAGATAAAAAGCCTTGAGAATATGCAAAAAATGGTTGGGCAGCTTAACTACTCCAACTTCCAGACGAAGTACAGCGGTGGTTCTTCTAAATCCTCTTCAAAATCATCTTCCTCCTCTTCGTCCTCTGATGACCCGCGCCTTAAAGCGTGGAACGAGATGTTGGCTGTTAAGAAGCACCAGCTCGAAATGGATCAGATTACCGAAGAGCAATACTACGCTTGGCTTGAGGCTAACTACAAAAAGCAACTCAACAACCAAAAGAAGTATGCTGAAGAGTGGCGCAAGTACGAAGAGGAAATCTACAAGTGGAAGAAGCAGAAACGCCTCGACGACTGGAATGAAGCTGTTGACCTCAAGAAGCATGAGCTCGAAATGGGTAAAATCGATGAGGGCGAGTATTACGCATGGCTCGCGGAGAACTACAAGAAATACCTCAACGATAAGACCAAATACGCCGAAGAGTGGCGTAAAAATGAAGAGGCTATCCACAAGTTCGAGGAACAACAGGCTAAGGACTCACAGGACGCCCTTGAAGACCTTATCGACCTTCGCGTTGATATGCTCAAGCAGGAGAAGAACAACGAGAAAGATGTTCTCAAAGAGCGTCAAGATAATGTAAAAGATTTCTACGACAAACAGCGCGACCTCCTCAAGGAACACTACGACCAGATAGACAAAGAGGAAGAGCGCCGCGAGAAGCGTAAGAAGGTTACAGATATACAGGCGGAACTGCTTGAACTCGAAGCAGACGACTCCGTTGAAGCGCAGAAGCGCCGTCTCGAACTTGAAGAGAGTCTCTCCGGCGCTAAGAAAGACTTAAACGACTTTGAGCGCGATGAGGAACTCGACAAGGCTGAGAAGATGTACGATGACCTCGAAGAGATGCAGACGCAGTATTACGAGAAGCAAATAGAAGCTATTGAGGATTACCTTGACAACGCCTATGAGCTTCGTCAGCAAGCCATCAAAGACTTGCAGAACGGTAATGCTCAACTGTATCAGGAGATGATTGAGTACAACCGGTCTTACGGATCGACCATCGATGCGGATGTCACTGCCAAGTGGGAAGCCGCATACGAGGCTCTTAACCGTTACAATAGTCTACTTGACGACGACTACGGCATGAAACTCGACAATATGACGGGCTACAACAAGGGTAAGTATGAGACCGCCGCCGAGCGTGAAGCTCGCGAGAGGGCAACCCAGAGAACGAGTGCAAAAGATGCGGCGCAAACCATCGCTAAAAATGCGGGCAAGTCCAGCGGTTCTTCTAATACAAGTCGGAAGTCTGGACCCAACCGTGGCGATAAGGTGACTATCAAGAAGTCGGCAACGCACTTCTCTTCTCAAAGCGGAAACGCAAAAATGGCATCTCATGTCCCCGGAGGCAAGTATACCGTTTATCAGGTTAAGGGCAACCAAGTCCTCATAGGCGTTAACGGCGCGTATACCGGTTGGGTGTGGAAGTCTGATATTCAGGGTTATGCCACGGGTACTCCCTATGCCAAAGGCGGTATAGCCAACATTGACGAAAAGGGGCTTGAGCTTATACTCGGCTCCCCCGACAAGGGACGCTACAAGTTCCTCAATGACGGCGACAAGGTGTTCAACGCCAAGGCAAGTGAGTTTCTTTACAAGTGGGCTAATCAGCCCGGTGAGGTGCTCGGCTCAATGATTAAGTCTCTGTCTGCTGCGTCATCCGTGTCTATAGCGTCTCCGTGTAATATTACAGTCGGCGACGTTGTTATTAATGGATCGGCTGACGAGAAGACGGTTGGCGAGCTGCGTAGAGCTCACAAGCAAATCGTTACAGATATTCTTAATGAGTTTAAGAAAATGAAAAAATAATTTTAGAAAAGATATGTAAATGCAAGCTGATTGTTGTATTTACGAAGATTATTTTCGTATGTGTTTATAGTATTTTCCAGAGTGGAAAAAGACCCGGTGGGAGACAAAACGAAATTGTAGTACGCCCAAGCTTCGGAGTAGTACAAGCGTAGAGTCTCCCTATCGGTGTACTCGGCATATTCTTTTGAGAGTGTTGAGATATTCTTCTGCGCAGACTCCAAAAGGTCGCCTATCTCATCAAGCCGCCCGTTCGCTGTATAGACACCTATAACAACATCGACTGCTCCGCTTTTTATTTGAAGAATCATATACCTGTCGTCGTTGTTACCGGGTTCATAACCCAAGTCTGAAAGTATGGTGTCAACTGCATCTGTAACTTCAACCGAATCTAAGCCCGTTCTTCTGCAATAATGGGTAAGAGTTTCATAATAATCGCCATAATCCTTTGCTTCGTATATTGCAAAATACCAAGCCTGATATATTGCTTTTGCTATCTGGCTTGTGGCTTGTGAAGCTTGGTTTATGTCGATAAAAGCGCTATTTCCGGCGCTAAATTGCTTATCTTTTTCTTTGCTGTTAGAAGAGTTTGACTGCTGTCCAGAAGACGACGGCTTGCCTTGCGCGGGCGGATTTTGCCCTGCGGTATTATTAGCATTAACATTGTTGGCGTTATTGTTGTTAGCATTAACACTGTTATTATTGTTGTTGTTAGCATTAGGCTTTTGGTCGTTTTTGTTTTTATCGGCTGCTGATCTGCCTACTTGCTCGTGTGAGCCAGCTTCAGAAACGTCACTTGAAGTCGTTGTTCCCTCTTGCTGATTTTTATGGTTAGTGCAAGCTGCGAACATGAATATTAGTGCGATAGTTAAAATTACAGATAAACATCTTTTCATTAATTCTCCTCCTAAGCAGTATAATGTTTTGTATAAAGCAAAATAATCTTCTATATGGTGATTATATCACGCTCGAAAATAATGTCAAGTAGATATTTTATAAATATTTTTTGCCGTCGAAAGACGATGAAAGGACGGATAGAATGGAGAAGGTTGTTGATATAGCTCGGTATATTCATAAAGAGTACAAAAGAGTTTCGCACAACAACATAGAAGACGAAAAACTTCAAAAGCTCTTATATTTTGTGCAAAGAGAATCCATTGCTATTACCGGTCTCCCCATGTTCGGCGAAAATCTTTGGTGCGAAGCTGCGCGTTGCGAGATTCAAGGCTTTTTGTCTAACTGCGGGTTGACCGACGGCAATGCCCGTATTTCAGATACAGCTAAGTATGTAGTCAATAATGTTATTCAGGAATATGGCTCTTTGGAGTCATGGAAGCTAAGTGAAATGCTTTATCGTGAAACGTCTTGGCAAAATGCCCATAAAAGATTGGATGGCGATAAAGGCGACGGTGTTCCATTATCACTCGACGACATACGAGCTGATGCGAAAAAGGTTCGCCCATACGATTATGTGTGGGATATGTACTATGATGAATTTGAGGACGCCGATTGAAAACGAAAGGAACAAAAGGAATGAACAAACGTAGGCAAAAGCTGACTAAATGTCAGAAAGAGTTTTTATGCAATAGAAAATATATTACGGAGGAGGATTGCTTCTTATATATCTGTCCTTACCGTATGTTGTCAATAAAAATATACGCAGGCGATCTTTACTGTAAGCATCTTAAGAAGCTTGATTGGATATGCTTAAAATCACTTATTTCGCGTTGCGAGAATTGTAAGAGTTGCAAATAAATTCGTCGGACTGACCGCAATTTGAGCAGGTAACTCGTAGGGCGATTGTGCTTGACGAGATACTGTTAATTCTAAATGGGTGGTATTTAGAAAAAATAATATCTTCTATCTCACACTGACCGCTTGATAATTTATTAGGAATATGATACTCCCAAGCAATCACAGTTCCACATTGAGAACAAGTGTGCTCTCCGCATATTTTAGCCACAACTATTCCTCCAACTTTATTTTTCATAAACAATTATACCACAACAAATATATTTTTCAATACAAAAATCTGCGTACAAATAATCAAAACTGTACGCGGATTTTATTATTTTAGAAAGGGGCGAGTCAATATTTATCTGTTAGGAAATAGGTTCATTTATGACGGAGTTAACTCGTCGCGTTATAATCTTTCAATTCTGCGAATTGATACAGACGGGCTTACTTCGGCGGAGGGTTCTGTGGAATACTCGTCGTCGTTCTTTCCTGCGCAGAATAAAAGATATATTACAGGAGTCTCCCGCGAGAGCGCTCCGCTTGAGTTCGAGGTCGAGATAATCGGCGAAGAGGGGTATTGCTCTGTACATGAGCGAGCTATAAAGAATTGGCTCTTCAACTCCCCTACCTTCAAAGAGCTCTATATAGACCCCGAGGACGACAAAGAAGCCGAGTATGTGAGCGGTACAATAAAAAGACAATATCTTGAGTGTGTATTCTGTAACCCTGAGAAAATTGAATACGCTGAGGGTACTGTCGGCTGGCGTTGTACTTGTATGTGCTCATCCACAATGGCTATACAGGAAAAAGTGGAGGTCACAGTCACCTCTTTCAGCTCGGATATAACGCTTAATGTTGATACGGACATACAGGATTACGTCTATCCGTATCTTGTTATCACCTGCGGCAACACAAAAGCGGATGTGACTATAACAAACAAAAGCGATAACAACCGTGCTATGCAGATTAAAGATGCGACGGCAAAGGCTGTGTTGTACGCCGATTGTGCTATAGGAACGATTGTGAACGACGCCGATGCCGAGTATTACAACAAGCTTGTCAATCAGCATTTCTTGAGGCTTGTTCCGGGCGAGAATATCATCTCTGTTACCGGTGGTGTGTCGTCGGTAAAGTTTACTTGGAATAATGCGAGGTGGATGACGTGATAGCAAGGTTTGACAAATTCAAACGCTTCGAGACTCCCCTACTCACGGTGTGCAACCCCGGCAGTTATGTGACTTCAGATAATTTACTCACCAATTCGGTGTGCGCGTTGCCGTATGCCAAAGATATAGATGCTACCCTCAATTTTGGCTCTCTCTCTGAGTTAGCCTTTACTCTTCCGCTTATCGACGAAAAGGTGCGTAATACCTATAGTGACCTCGAAACTGGAAGATATATATACGCCTCGGATATTGGATATTTCATAATAGACAGTGTTGAAGACTCGTTCTCCCAAGAGGGGCGAGTAAAAGAGATATCCTGTGTGTCCGTTGAGCGTGAGCTTGAGGAGCTTGAAGCGCCGTTCTACAAGGCGGGTGTTTATCCGCTGATATCTAATGATACCAAAGACGGCGCGTTAACCCTTGCTATAGCTAAATGTCCGTCGTGGTCTCTCAACCATATAGACGACAAGGTTAAGGCTCGCAGTAGATATTTTGAGATCGCAGAGTCTACGAGCATATACGAGTTCTTTATGAACGACTTGCAGGACAAGTTCGATTGTGTGTTCTGCTACGATATAATTAACCGCAAGATATCTGTATATGATAGAGCTGCCTACGCCGACCAACACCTTACAAGTATTCATCTTGCAAGGAACAATATTATTGAGGGGCTTGATATTTCGCAGGACTACGACGACCTCTACACGGCGTTAAGTGTTACCGGCGACGAGAATATGAGTATTCGCCGAGTTAACCCTATCGGTACAACCGTTATTTACGACTTCACATACCATAAACATTGGATGTCTCCTGAGTTACAGGACGCAGTTACGCGCTGGGAAGCAAAAATTGCCTCTGTGGAAGAAAGTTATGTAGCCCTCAACAGAGAGTATTATAACCAGTATCTCGCTATGAGCGAAACGCAGATGGATATAGACAAGCTGAATACTCAGATTGATATCTATTACACCTGTCGTGATTGTATTCTTTCCGGCACGATAAGTTCAAAGAAGACATCGCTGCTTAGCCAGCTCAAAAAGAGTGGCGCGGTTGGTGACGACGCGACTACGGATGCTGTGCCCGTCGCTCTTGCAACTGTTAATGCCAAAATCGCAGAATTATCTATAGCTAAGGCGCAGAAGCAGACGCTATATAATTCTCAAAAATCACAAGCAGACGCAACTAAAGCTCAGATAGATGCCATTCGGGCGGCGTGTAGCTTGTCTACGACCGCAAGAGACGTCAACGGCAAAGTCATATTTACGGACGAGCTTCTTCGTGAGTTGTCTGCCTATATAAAGCAAGCCGACTACACCGACGACAATATCACTAAGACGGATATTATGTCTCAGGATGAAATATTTGACTGGTGTGTTGAGCTTATGAAACGAGCCAAAACTCAGCTTTCTAAAATTTCAACACCCAACAGAAAGTTTGAAGTCACAACTCGTTCGTTTATTTTTTCACAGCAATTTGCCTCATTTACTTCGCAACTTGAGAGCGGCTGTATAGTGACCGCAGAAGTAGACGACGACCAATTTGAGCAACTGCACTTGCTCACTATAGACATAGATTTTGAGTCCAAAACCATATCTCTAACCTTTGGTAACAAATACAATCAGTATGACCCGAGGTCGTTGTTTGATGATGTGTTCGGCGATGTATCAAAGTCAAAGGCTACCTTGCAGTATGTCACAGGTATAGTCGAAGATATGTCTAAGCAGGTCAGCGATGCTTCCAAGTGGATCGACGAGGCTCTGATACTTACAAAAGACAAAGCTCTCTCGGCTAAAAATCAAGAAGTTATCATAGACGACGGCGGCTATCTCGGTCGCTTGCGTAAAACACAAAAAGACGCGCAGGGCATGGATGCTCTCGACGCCGACGGCAACCCTATCTTTCTTACGGATTCACAGGGTAATCCTATATACGACGGCGAACAGCTCCGCATTGTTAACAATTGCATAGTCTTTACTGACGATGGGTGGGAGACGGCTAAAACAGCTGTCGGCAAACTGTATCTCGGGAAAGACAAAAGCGGCAATGATGTTTACAAGTACGGCGTAGCCGGAGATGTCATTATAGGTAAGATTATAGCTGGTAACAACCTTATTATAGCTGGTGGTTCTGAAGAAAACGGAGACTACAGCGTAACTATAGATGATAAAGGACTTGCGATTAACAACGGTGATATTCTTATTAAAGACCCGAACGGCAAGAAAGTGTTCGGCGTGGAAGACGGACAGATGTATTTGGACGGCAGTATTGTGGCTACGGGTAGTTTGTCCATAGACTCCATTGCGGTCGGTGACTACACAAACTATATTAACCTAAGCGAAGAAACTGCTGATGTGTACGGGTTTAAGTCTGCCGCCGAGTACGCCACTCAAGCAGCTCATAAGGCGTACATAAATGAGCGTTGGCTTACTCCTATCTCCTACCCTACCGCTTCGCCGTACTTCATTTATATCAGTAAATCATATCCGTGTAAGATTGGCGACTCGTTCAGGATTACAGGCAATGTGTATAGTCAAGCATATAACAGCAATTCGTTGGATGTTAAGATAGCTCTTGTTGTTACTGTGCGTAATGCTCAAGGCGTAGAGAGCAAGAAAAATATATATTCCGATAAAGTACCACTTTCAAACGGTGGCTATACGACGCTCAACAGCACCGTCACTATCGACACTAAAAGTCTCGGGAGCACTTCGCTTACTCCGGTCAATTTCTCTATTGCCATAGCTACATTTGTCAAAGACACTTCTACTAAGACTAATGTTACTGCGGGTTGGTACGCAGTTAACAACCTTGAGGTTCGTAGAGCTTCTGCGGGTGAAATAACTGCGGGTCTGCTTAAATCAAAAGACGGCGAGACTTATATTAACCTTGATACCGGTGACGCGCAGCTCACGGGTACGGTTAGAGTTAAGGGCGCTAACTACGACGTGTGGCTGAAGAGTGAAACGGTAGATGGAGAAACAGAGGTTGGTCTTTATTTAACCAAGACAGATGGTTCAGATACTAATGGCAGAGTTGTCCTTTATGAAGATACTTCCGGAGATACTTGCGTAGCTATAGCCGGGGAAACAATAGTAATCGGCGCAACAAGCAGCGATAGCAATTATGCGAATAATCTATTATTACAGAGTACAGGTTATTTAAGTATACAGGCGACAAATAATATAGTAATTCAATCTCTCGGATTTACGAGTAATAAAACCGCAAAGGGTGGAAGGGTAACAATTTCTTGCCCTAACGGTTTTAATGTAACTTGCGAAGGCGAAACCACAGCTAATACAGGAAAAATTAATTATAATAAAATTAATGCCTTGTGGGAGATTAACCCCGCTATCAAAACGGGGGTTCTGAAAGCGACATCGGGTGTTTATGTTAAGGGGGTAGAAATAGGTTCGTACCCTGAGCTTTGGACGAGTTCTGGATCATTTATGGGCGGAGACCAAAGAGCTTCCTTAGCCCAAAATGTTTCAGCTATGCCTAACGGGATTGTTCTTGTGTGGAGTGCGTATACAGACAAAGCAGAAGATTATTGCTGGAATTACACTTTCATTCCTAAAGAACACGTTAAAAATCGAAATGGAGATGGCGTGTCGGTATTTCTTGCTGGAAGTGCAAGCTTTAAATATGTAGCACTTAAATATATATATGTTTGGGATAACGAGGTTTTGGGAATCTCGCTAAATACTGCCGACGCCACTATTGGCGGCATACAGTCTACACCCCAAAAGTTTGTTCTGCGCAAGATTATAGGTGTATAACCCAACATGAATAAAAGGAGCTTATATAAATGACAATAGAAAATGCTTACAGAGCCCGTACGGCTCTTAATAAAATAAGTCATAGTGCTATGCCCGCCAAAACGGCATACAAAATCTCAAAGCTGTCTAACTTCCTGAAGGACGACGCGAATTTTTACACAGAGCGTCTCTCTCAGATAATTGAACAGTACGGAGAAAAAGACGAAAATGACGAACCCGTCATAAGTGGTAACGGCTACAAAATCCAAAAGGACAAGACGGACGAGTGTACCGCCGCCATTAAAGAGCTTAGCGAGATAGAGGCTGCTATACCTGACGCAAAGATTTATTTGTCGGAGCTTGATGGAGTCGAACTCTCCCCCGACGACATAGCCGCGATCTATGACTTTATTGAAGAGGATTGATGCTATTTGCGTGAAATCTACATAAACGCCGAATATCCCAACACGCAAGAAGTGGTGTGGGGGTACGATGGCGAAAACAATAGTGCAGACCTAAAAATAAAACTCCCCGATTTTATGGTCGGGGAGAAGTTCAATTACACGGTTCATTTTAAAGACGCCTTCAACAAAGAGTCATCTGTTGGTGCGACGGCAACCGACGGTGTGTGTTCTGTGTTGCTTACAAAAAGTTTAGCTGTTGGCGGACGACTGAAAGTACAGGTCGTCGGAGTTAGCCCTAAGACGGCGACGACGGGTGTGTATAAAGTAAAAGCCCCTAAGTCAGCAGAGAAAATCAGACTTGTAATAAGCTCGCAAACTATCACTTTGCCGAAAAATGATTCAAGGGTTCTATCTGTTGATGAGTTTGAAAATTATGATATATGGACGCTCAAATTTAAGATTAATGACGGAGCATATGTCGTAGAAGCTAAGTACGGGGTGGAGTGGGTTGCAACTGATAGCGTTCTACTCGTTGCAAATGAACAAGTAGTCAAGACGCCCGTCTTGATTTTAATAATTAAAAGTAAGGATGGTGACTTAATCTGAGAGAAGTATATATAGATTTACAGCGTCCTGTTAAAGTAAACATAGGATATATTGGCGAGCATAAAGCCACCAAGCTTATAATCGCTTTATCGCCCGACCTCAAAGACGCAACCTCTTACAAGATAGAGTTTAGCACCTGCGGAAAGGTAATCGCGTCGAACACAGTAACTGCAAGTAACGGCGTAATTAACTATGCCATTCCGCAGGACATCACATTAATGCCTATAATAGAGTCCGTTATGGGTATTCAGGTTATAGGAAACAACGGAGAGAACATTATTAAATCCCCGATAGTAGAGGCTTATATTGGAAGTAGCTTGCTGGACTCGACTGAAGTAGCTTCTAATACCCCCACAGATATCTCGACAAAAGTTGAGCAACTGATGGCGGCTAAACACAGCCACAGCAATAAGGCTGTCTTGGATAAGTTTGCTGAGACAAAAGACGGCAAGCCGACCTATGGCGGTCAGGCTTTAGGCGGTGGTGGCGCGTCAACCGCCGAAGGTGTTAGTTATACCAACACACAGTTACCGAATGCCGAAAATGTTAAGACGGCACTCGACGAGCTTGTTTCTAACTCCCCCAGCCACGCCAACAAAGACACACTCGATAAGCTTTCCGACTCAAATGGCAAGCTCCAATATAACGGCTCTGATGTCGGACTCAAAGGTGATAAAGGTGCGGACGGCAAAGACGGCAAAACGCCTGTCAAAGGTACAGACTACTGGACGACGGCAGACAAAGAGGAAATAGTAGCGGACACGCTCGCCGCTCTGCCGACATGGACAGGAGGTAGTTATTAATGGCGTTTGACAAAGTAATTGACTCCACCCAACTTGACGCCGCAATGACTTACACAGCCGGTCGCATTCGTGCCAAAACAGGCGGCACAGACCAAATTATGTGGGACTCCGCCAAAGGTTTTGGCGACGCGGTTGACGCGATAACAGGCGGCGGTGACGAGGACGCGATAATCCAGCGCACGATATCGGGCGCATATTCAAACGACCGTATAACGACGGTCGGAGCGTGCACATTTTTAGGATGTCAGGCTCTTACAGCGATTGATTTGCCTAATGCCACCCAAGTTAATCGCAACGCTTTTGAATCGTGCGTTCGGCTGTCGACAATAAATCTTCCCAAAGTCACCGCGCTTGACAGAGGTGTTTTTACAAATTCTGCAATACAACAAGCAAATTTTCCTTTGGTGACAACAATAGGAGACAACTGTTTTTACGCCGCAAAGCATCTGATATCTGCAAATCTACCACTTGTTACCAGTTTACCGATTAACTCTTTTCGCCTTTCGACAATTCAGACAGCTGATTTTGCGGCGATAACAAATATAAACCGAACGGCGTTTACCGACTGTACGAAGCTCGAAACGCTCATTATCCGCACTCCGTCTGTTTGTGTGATTTCCGACATTTCGATTGCGTTGCGTGGAAGCAAGATAGCAGCGGGCACGGGGTATATTTATGTGCCAGACAACCTTGTTGACAGCTACAAGTCGGCGACAAACTGGGTTGCTCTTGCAAATCAAATTAAGCCGATTTCGGCGTTGGAGGCGAGCACATGATAAAAACAGAGACACGCACAAACGGGCTTATCTACACTTACAGCGATGTCGGCAAGAAAATTCAAAAGGTCGGTACAGACGAGATATATGACCCCGCCATAGATTTGCCGAACGCCGGATATACCTACGCGGAGACCGATACGGACAGCGAAATAACCGCCGAAGAGGCACTGGAAATAATTACAGGAGGTGCCGATACATGACGCGATCAGAAGCAAAAGCTTATCGTAGCAAGATAGATGGCATTCTGAAGAAGGTAACAACAAATGCAGAAGTTTTAGAGTATGCAGATCTTTATCCGCTTTGGAGCGGGTATGTCGATTATGCTGTCGGCAGTATAGTACGCAGACCGAGCGGGCTCTATCGCTGCTACAACGCCATAACGGCAAATCCGACATGGTTGCCGGAAAACACCGCCGCACACTGGGAGCCTATCACGGTCGGCGAGGACGGCACGATTGACAATCCTATTACAGCGGCGGCTGGCATGAGGTACTATAAAGACCTATATTATGCCGACGGCGGCAAAATTTACAGATGCATACGCGACGACAGCAACGGTCAAGGTACGATTTTACAGTATCTTCCGTCGCAACTTGTCGGAATATATTTTGAGGAATTGAGCTAATGCGAGAAGTAATAATTGATTTATGGAGAAGCTCTCGCTTTAATATGGGTTATGTCGGAGAAAATGAGGCGACTAAGCTTATTTTTCAACTCACACCAGATTTACAAGGCGCGGACTTTTATTCTATAGATTTTCTTGTGGGCGACACTCTAAAAAGTGTTAGCGATATTAAAGTAGACGACGAGTTTTTATCATATATTGTTCCTTCTATTTTAACAAAGAAAGACGGCGAGATAGCCATACAGGTTTTAGCGGGGAACGATAAATTTATTGCTAAATCACCTATTGTCTACGGGAAGATATTCGCGCCTAAAGATAAATAATTTTGAGATGGCATAGAAAGAGAGGATTAAACATGAACATAGCTATGTCTATCGGACACGGTAAAAATGAAAGGGGCGGCTACGACAGCGGAGCGTGTGGTGGCGGTTTTCAAGAATTCAAGATAGGTCGAGAAATTGGTAAGTACGCGGCGGCAGCTCTTCGTGAGTACGGCTGTAATGTAACGCTGATAAATTACGACGCAAACAAGAGTCTTTATAGTCGTATCAAAACTATAAACGCTGGCAAGTATGACCTAGCAATGGAAATCCACCTTAACGCCGCACACGGCACGGGCTCTGAGGTTTACTATAAAGTAGGCAACAACGCTGGTAAGACAATAGCAGGTGCGATTAGTAAGAGTATTGCTACAAAGTTCGGCATCCCGAATCGTGGCGCAAAAGTTAAGGTACAAAATAATACAAACTACTTTGGTTTCGTTAGAGAGGTCAAATGTCAGAGCCTCCTCGTCGAGACCGTTTTTATTGATACAACCTCTGATCGTAAACACGTTGAGAACGCATCTGGGCAGAAACAGTGCGGTATTGCAATAGCCGACGCGGTTGCCTCTGTATATAAACTTAAGAAGAGAACAGCGAGTGCGCCAGCTGTTACGCCGACAACGCCATCCACTCCTACCCAGCCCGCTTCTGCCATAAAGGCGGGAGATATCGTTAAGATTACGGGTAAGAAGTATGCCACAGGACAGAGTATTCCTGTATGGGTTAAGCTCCGTAAACACACAGTTAAGTCTGTGAGTGGAAACAAAGTTTTGCTTAAGGAGATTAACTCATGGGTGTACGCGGTAGACCTTTCGTTGGTTAAGAGTGCGTCAAAAAAAATAGGTGTAGGCTCCACAGTAACAATTAAGGCTGGGGCAGTTTACGGCGGACTCTCTAATACGAGAGGTAAGGCTGTGCCTAAAGCTCAGCTCGCGCCCACAAAACACAAGGTCTCAAAAATTCAAACAAACAGTGGCGTAAAGGAGGCTCTGCTTTCGGATATCATGTCATGGGTTGCCATTAAATATCTTAAGGAGGTATCGTAATGGCAATCAGTATGGACGCCTTAGAGACAGAGATAAAGAACCTCAAAAGGCGCGTCGAGGTGCTTGAAAAAGAGTACACCACTCTTGATAAAGAGGTTGACGATATAGATAAAACTCAAAGCGTTGTTACTTCTAAGCTTAACACGGTTATTGAAACCCTCGGAAAGCTTCAGCAAGCAATAGACGATTTAAAAGACCGTCCCAGCAAGCGTTGGGAGACCATTGTGTCTGCTCTTATCGGTGCTGCTATGACAGCCTTTATCGCATTTATATTCGGGAGGTAAGATTATGCAAAAATTCAAAGACATTATTGAGAATCTTAGTAATGTATCGGTTGGTACTTGGGTTCGCTTTATTCTTATGGTAGGCTCTCTTGTCAACCTCACACTCGGCGCATTTGGCGTTGCGGGCATCAGTTTTGATGAGAATCAGCTGTACGCAATAGTCAGTGTCGTGCTCGCCATCGTAACTGGCGTCGTCAGCTACTGGAAGAATAACAGCTTCACTGCGGCAGCTCAGGCAGCGGATGAGTTTCTTCATGCTCAGGGTAATGCTAAAGAACAGAGTGAAGTAAAGCCCGACGAAGACGCAAACGAGAACGAAGAAGGCTAATTAAAAAAACGCGGGTAGGGAGAAATCCCCTACCGCGTTTTTAACCTAATTTATCTCATAAAATAAGGCTTTAGTTCTTTGTCTAACTTTTGAGGGGTTATACCGGCAATTTTAGCAATGTGAGTCTTCGACCCAATCTCTCTTGTGCGGAAGTCGCCCTCTTCAGTGTTAAGCCACTTATAAGCTTCTTCCAAGCTGTCAAATTCGGCTAATCGGTGATGCCACTCGCCGAAATCAAACTTACTTGAAACGCCATAAATTTTGCCGGTCTTTTCAAAATACTTCTCTAAAGTCATAAAGCTCCTCCTTACCGTTTGTTTTATTTACAGGTTAATTATAACTTATAGAAATATATTGTCAATACCTTTTATAGGACAAGAGCGGTTTTGCTTAAGCAAAACCGCTCTCAAATAGGTGTATAGGAACCAAGAGGTTCTCTACTGGAATTATACCACATCAATAAAGAAAGTCAACCGCTATTCTTTATTTTAGTCTTATTTTTGTTGTATTTAGATTGCAAACTTGAGGCTTAAATACTTCACAAATATAACTTGTAGGCTAAAATTACCGTCCGAGATTTGCCATAAATTCTGTGCCCCATCTGGTTGCTTGCCCCTCGTACCATGCGTCGTCGTAAGCGGGTAAAGAGCTATATCTATACCCTTTTATCCGCACAAGGTATTCTCTATGCCAATATCGTATCATCGAGGGAATACATACGAGAATCGGCATAAAGAAACCGTAGAGCGTGTTCTGAATTGCGTGACCGTGTTCGTGGTATGTAATCTCGCTCTCTGACTGGTTGTCTGTAATTATCGTTAGTCCAAGCGACACACCACCCCAGCCGTTGCCAATCCTAAACCTTATACAATAGCCATACAGCTCCGGCTTCCTGAAGAGCAACAGCATAACTGCGGCGGCAACCACGCCTATAAGTGTCATAGGCAAACCCCAAGTGAACGACAAGATATAAAACAAAAGCTTGCTATTCTTCATCACTTCACTCCCGTAGAACCGAACCCGCCTCTGGACTGGTCGTCGAGATGGTCTACTTCATCGAGACGCACTTTAGGCATAGACTTCACTATGCGAAACTGGCATATTCTATCACCTTTTTCAATTTTTGTATCTTCAAGAGCTATCGCAGGGAACATCCACACATCGTTGTCACCGCTGTAGCTGTTATCTATAATTCCCATGCTGTTAGCTTGTATAACCTTGAAGTTCTTGTATGTACTGCTTCTCGGTACAACATGAGCCTCGTAACCGTCGGGGAGCTTCATAGACACGCCGAGGGATATAATCTTAAATTCTCCCCTCTTAAGTTCTACAGTTTCAGCAGCTCTGAGATCTATCCAGTCACCCTGTGATATTTTCTGAAGACGCTCCATATTCGCGTCATGATACTTTATTTTAATCTTCTTCATTATTCTTCTCCTTATTCTTCTTATCCAGTCTATAATCCTCAAGAAAGTAAGCTACCGCCTCAAGCTCGTCGTCTGTAAGAGACTCCATAAAAATATTGTCTCGTCTCGAATAACCACACTGCACAAGGAAAGTATTAAGGTACTGCCCTATCAAATCAACGGTCGTGTCTCCAAAATCGCTATATACCTGAAACTCTGACGACGACGTGTAAGTGAAGCCGTTCTCATCCTTTAATTCAAACTTAATTGTAAGTCTATCTTCCATATTTATATCCTTAACTTATCTTCTTTGCGTACTGGTTATTGCTTGCCAACATCACCCCGAGGACATCATCTCTGTGGGGCTCTTGGTTTGGGACAAACCGCCCGAACTTTACGATAATGTTTTTGTATCGTCTGAGCTCGTTTAGTTTAGGTTCAATTTCATCAGACGTATACCCCGTGTAAATTATGATAGGGTCGTCTGTGCGCTGACGAAAATAATCAATAACTTCAAGAACCTCTTCTATTTGAAGCATGGGTTCCAGCCCGCCAAACACAATTGCTCTCGTCACAGTGCTCGACTGATAAAGCTCAAACAGTCTATACGGAGCAACCTCGATAGTGGGAGAAGTTGCGAGGGAAGAGTTTTGACACAGCTTCTCCCCGCAATCTCTCTCGCATTTCCAGTCGCAACCGTTAGCACCTATAAGCATTGCAGGATATTTATAGTCCCCAAACGCCTCTACTTCGATTGCTTTTACTCGCATTAAAGTTCTCCTATATTGTTAAGGTCAAACCAGTCACGCATAGCAAACTCTTTCTTACGAGCCTCAGAGTAGGTCTTAGTAGGCGTAAGGAAACCGACTATACGCTGATAGGTCGTCTCAACAGGGTGTCCGCACTCTGGACAAGTATCTCCGAAGAATCCGTGGTTGTTATCACAAGCCGATATACGAAGATTAAAGGCAAAGTAGTTAACACCCGCATCCGCCACATAGTTCATCATATACCAAGCTTCATCGAAACTGTTGAATGGAGAACTGATGTTAATATGGACTATACTGCCGCCTGAGCAAGCCTTGTCAAGAATAGCACTCACTCTAACCTTTTCAGCTATGGTTGTCTTTATGCCGAGCGGGATCCACTGGTTGCCGTACAGAGGAAGGTCGTATTTCTCATTGGGAAAGAACAGCTTGTCTTTTTCCATAAGAACAGCCGCAGCTCTCTCTCCGGGAACCTGTTCGATGTTCATCATGTAGTCCTTGTCCTTGACGAACTCGTCTTTAATCTCGGTGATTGTCGCGAGTATCTTCTTGGCGAACTCTACGCCCTCGTCTTTATAATATGTATTGCCGAACTCGTCGTGATAGGTGTAGCCAAACTTCTGCAACGCTTCGTACACACCAATAATGCCGACGGTGTTGTACTGCGACTTCATGTTGATAATACCGAGCGCGTAGTTGGGAAGCAGCCCCTTTTCTGTGTTTCGCTTCATAATATCTCTAATAACATCAAGAGTTTTTGCACAGGTAATTACTCGACCCTTAAGAGCTTCAAGATACTCTTCCTCTGATGTTGTCTCGTAGGCAAGACGGGCAAGGTTTATTGTGTTTACCTTAATAGATCCAACCTCAAGCGCCGACCCGCCGATACTATTGAAGTAACCAAGCTCCTTTATGTTGCTTTTAAGACGGCAGTTATGTGTGATTATACCGTTCGGTAAGGTGAAATAGGGCTCATCCTCGTCACTCATCTCAAAGCAGTAGCAGAACTCATCATCGGTATTTATGGGCTCTATTGACTTCACCTTAAAATAAACGGAGTTGTTATTCCATTTGTAGATATCCTTACTTGCCCTCTTATAAGTCTCATACCAACGAATACAATACAGAGGATAATTACGATTAAACTCTTCACCGCGAATAACCACAGCTCCCTCTCCTGTTCTATCAGACACATTAACAATAGTGTTAAAACCAAGAGAAGTGCAAAGTGCTTCTATGTTGTCAATCAGCTCTTTTGAGGTGCTGTATATACGATTGCTGTTGCCACCGTCGGTCACATAGTAGCCATCAAGAATACCTCTTCTAAACTCTATTGACTGCAAGAGAACATTCATATTTAGAGTTTTTTCGTAACAGTATTTGCCTCCAACATACTCTCTTATAAATTCTGCCACTTTGTTACTTATTATAGTTATAGGGTAAACATTATTATAAATCTTGCCCAATCTAACTTGAGCGTCACCGATTTCTTTCGCGGCTATATCGAGTTCTTTTATTGATGACTCGTATTTCTCTTTATTTAGAGACAGGCAGATTGTCGTGCTTTTATTTGTAGCGTCTTCGCCGGACATACTACCATCGCCAAGATACATACCAATCATATACCCCTGCTCGTATGTGAGGTGCTTATCTGTCTCATGCGGAGCGTTAAGAGCTTTTGTGTTGAACAGTATATAATCATCAGTGGTGAGATCGGTCGTCTTAATATCACCTCTGAGCGTAGGCGTTATATGATTATCAGTGATAATTAACTCTTTGTTGTTTACTGTTGTGACTTTATAAAGCGGTCTTGCAGGAAGCTTAATTGCTTTGCCTTTACGCCAATTGCCGTTGTGGAATATAACTAAATTTCTGCGAGCGTCAGCATATCTGGCATCACAGAGTTCTTTGAATGAGGTCAGAGCCACTCCGCCAGTGCTTGATCTCGCAAGAACTTTCTGTGACCCAGCAAAACAGCAGTTACTCAAGCTTGTAACATCCTCTGATACGAAAATGTTACTATCCGCCCACTTCATGTTATGACGGCAGCACCACTTTGCAAAATCCTCGTCTACGAACTTGCCGTTCTGTCTGAGAAGAGCAAACGAAACGACCGGAAACGTCATAAGGTTCTCTCTTCTTGTATCTGAAAGCACTTTCATAAACGCCTTCTGATATTCTTTAATTTCGTCGATATAATCTATAATGAATGTGCCGTCGGGGAACTCTTTACCGCCGAAGAGCGCTTCAAGATATGGCTTATCAAATATTGAGAAGTTGGTAAAAGCCGACTGGATTCCGCCCCTCAGATAGGGCTGATTAAGTCGATATATTATCTCCTGAAAAGACTGGTCTCTGTAATATTCAGGAGACTTTACAAAGTAACCCTCATCGCAATCTTTCTTCCAGAAGTAATACGAATAGATGAGAAAACTCGGAAGCCCAACCGCGCCTGAAGACCTATTGCACGTCCACGACACAAATTCGCTGACAAAATCAGTATATGTATTGAGGTGCTGAGGCGGAGCCGCATTAAAGTTATCTATGAAATAGAGTCCGCGCTTCACCAGTTCGTCTATATCATAAGCGAAGCAATACGGAACCCAAGACGAGCTATGAGCGTCGTGCAGATAAAAGTGTCCGTCCCACTCGCCCTTCAGCCACTCAGTGGCATCCTCGTGTCCATACTTCTTAGTCAGCTCATGAAATATCTTGTTGAACGCCAAAAGTTTTGAATGGGGCTTCGACATTTCGTTTATGAGCGAAACAATATCCTTGTGTGCAACATTCGCGTTGCCATCTATACTCGCGTCTGCTATGGTTTGCTTATCAACAAAATTGTCGATGAAATCGGTATAGTTGAGCTGTTTATCTCCAAACCCATTGAGCTCGCTCAGTCTCTCTGGGTAAGCATTTTGCAGACGATTATATTCAATTACAAAACTTCTATCGAGACTATCTATATTGAACTTCATATATCACACCACCTCGTTAACCCATTTAATTGCTTCGACGAAAGTCATTGTCTTTCCGTCAACCTCAAGCATAGGAGCCGACATAAAACCCTTGTCTCTCATAACATCCACATCGGTAATTTCTTCGTAGTCCACTCCCTTCGATTTCAGTTTGGTCGTCAGTACATTGCATTTAGGGCAATGCGTCGTATAAAGTATTACTTTCATGTTTTGTAAACCTCCGTATATATAAGTTAAGCCTCGTATGCTACTCGTCCGCAGCACGGGCATTTTGACATTGTATAAGGTGCATACACAACAACTTTGTGCGCCCCATCGTATGACTCACGAACAATCTCCTCTCCCGTCAGAACATAGCTATTTATGTCTGCTTCGAAAACACACCCGCAGGTCGAACACTTAAACTCAAGTGTTTTGCTTGCTCCATTTCTAAGAATATTAATCATCCTATCAGTCCTCCTCGTAAGGCTCAGGAAGTATCTGCCACGCCACCACAAAGGTGAGCACACCGTCAACACTTCCACCCTCAACTGCGTCTATAGGTTCGTCCACGCCGTCAATCTCCCAAGTCATCGAGTCGGCATCGTACCACGCTGTAACGGTCGCTCTCTCGTTGCGGGGTCCCGAGTGCATACAATTGATTGAATAGAAAAGCTCCTCAATCGTCACGATAAATTTACCACTGTACTCGGGCAGGTCGCCGACAGTTTCTATTGAGTGCCAGTTTGCACCGGGTGCGCCCTTGCAGTCTGCGGGACACATATGTATCTGTGGCTCGTCGCCCTTGTGGTCGCTATGAGCCTCATTTTTGGCAGTTATTTCTATCGCCTCATCTATCAAGGTGTCATAAAAGTCAGCCACTGTAAGCCAGTCAAATATCTCGTCAATGATTCTCTTCATTTTTTAAAACTCCTCTCCATTTCCAATCGTTATATCCGTTCTCTCTGCAACGGTCACAGTATTCTTTGTCTAACCACTCATCGTAAGCGCAGTAAGCATGAGCGAATCCACTACTTCGGCGAAGTGCGTTAAGGTCACTTGTCACCTCTGCGAGCAGCTTGTTTAGTCTTAAGTTCTCCTCACGGAGTTGTTTGTTATCTTCTAATTTTTCTTGACTGAACTTCGCATATCCCTTCCAAAAATCAGCATTGCTCTTAGCGGCTTCGAGGTCGGTGCGTAGAGAATTTAGCTCCCGTTTTAGCTTTTTCTTTCTCACACAACCACCACACAGTCAGTGTCCTTCGAGACTTCTGTGTCGGGTCGAATTATCTTCTCGGTCTCACCACCACACGCCGCATACCCCGCCGCGTCTATCCAGTTATCAGCCTTGCCTCTACCGGTCGCCACCCTTGCCATTTTAAAAAGCACCATCATAGCGGCGACATCTTTACAGGTCAGCAAAACCTTTTCGTCCGGGAACGCCGCATCGAGATAGCTCGTCCACAAATTTGCTATCGCGGTAAAGCTGTTCTCAGGCGAGCTGTAGTCCGCCTCTCTGCTCCTGCAAACGCAGTCTTTTGCGCCATTTAAAATATCTTCTCTGGTTAAATAGTTCATAGTTGTCTCACCTTTCACAATGTTTTTTATTGCCGCCACACTTCGTCGGCTCAGCCCACTTCGTACCGAGGCATCTACCTTCTGCGTAAAAGCGACATTTTGTTGTCTGTTTTATCTGCCTATTCCAACAATCCGAGCAAGAAAAATCATTACACCAACAGCCGCTGGTTGGAACATGGTCGTCGCCATAAAGGTATCTCACACAGTTAGGTGGATAGCCTTTGTCGTCCAATATCGCGTTCGGGAACTTCTTGAGGAAGTCACTTATGTATGTTTCTACCGGATGTTCCACACCCCACTTCTCAACCATCTCTACAGCCTCTTCGGGGTGCTGAGATTCAACGGTCTCACAGCCAAAGGGTTCGCCCATAGCAAGCGAACACATGGAGCAACCAGATGACTTTCCGCACATTCGCTCCCTTGTTTTAAGGTAATCTACTGCGTCCATATTAGTCCTCCTCACCCTCGCCTGCATTATGAACAAGACTATTGCTTGCATTATCGTAGCACATCGTCCAAAAAGGGCAAAGCTCCTCATAATACGGAAATTCATCAACTACGAATTTCATTTAGTTCTCCTTTCCTTATTTAACTTCTTTCTCCATAAGTTCTTCTCTGTAATCCCATAGCAGGTTACAGATTTCCTGAATTTCTGAGTCAATTAGCTTGTGCTTATCTCGGCGCAAAATATCACGGGCTCTATCGCAATCATTCACGATCTTGCAAATCTCAGATACTTTCATCATTTTTCTCCTTTCCAGTAATCAGCTCCGAATAAGGCAGCCCCTCAATCCAGTCGCAGAAGGTATGCCACTCATTTAACTTATGATTGCGACGAGACTTATACATGTTCGCCAGAACTTCGTAGTTTAGCATTACAGTGCGGCGCTGGTTGTAAGAGGACGGAAGAAGCTGAATAAGTTGCCACCAGTATTTTTTATCTTTGGTTTCAAGAAAAATTCTTCGATAATAATTTAAAGTATTAACGGTGGTTTTAAGAAGCTCTTTCCCTGATAGTCTAAAGCCGGAATCTGATTCATCGGGCGTACAATTATCCTCATGAGAAACTTTAAGTCCTCTTCCATCTAATAGGTGTTCTTGTGAAAAATCCTCCAGCGTAAACTCTTTTGCATGAATCTTGTGCATGGTAGAACATGAATTAGCAACCGTACCTACCTTGTAAGTATCAAATTCCTTCCACCAGTAGAGTGGAGCTGTAACATCCACATATACCGTAACCATTCTCATAAACTTACGATGGTCAGTACCGGCATTACGGAGACGAGTCATGAGATCTAAATCTTTAGACCCCACGACATAAATTGTCGGAAAAAGATTACTCGCACGAGGCGAAACCCAGCCACTGTCACTCTTATCCCAAGAGTTCATTGGCGACCTCATACCTCTAATGGATGCTTCAAATCCATACACATCAACATTTTCAATTTTTATCATTCGCTATCCCCCTTAAAAAAGCCAGCTATATCAAACCACTTGTCTGAGATGATGTTTCCGATTTTTGTCACCGAAGAACCCATCCCATTATCTTCATATCGAACATATTTGCCCGGAAGATCTTCCCATTTATCTACGCCGACTACCCTTAATACTTCAGAAATAGACTCCATAGACTTGGCGCTAAAGACCCTCTTTTTAGTCTCTCGATCATAACCATCCAACGCATATCCGCCGACGCCCCAGACACAACATCTGGACTCCATATATATTGTCCATATCAGTATCCCGTGGTCTTCTCGCCCCAGCATCGTGCCGGTTATTATTGCATTTTCAATTCTGCCCACTTAACCTCTCCTCTCTATTCGTCCGAACCCTCGACAATATCAAGCCCGTCCAGCACACACTCTGCACACAGTTCGTCGCCGTCCACATAATAAAGTGTCTCCTCTTCACCGCACTTGTCGCAGAAGTATCGAGTAACACGCCTATGTGGACACGAGTCACCGAAGCACCCAAGTTCGGGCGGACATCCGACGCACTCATTAAACTCTTTTTTCACTTAAACATCAGCTCCTTAATAAACTGCTCGGAGTCACCGTCCTCTAAATAAAATCCATCAGAGTGCATTGCTCTTTGGATGTTGCATATCAGCTGAAAGAACCTCCAATCGGGAACCCTCTTCCACGCCCGACCAAGCGTTTCAAGAAAGCCGTCTATTCTGTCGGGATTCCTTCCGTTACCCATATCTCTCGTCGTTATGTATGCCGCCGCGCACGACGGGCAAATCTGCTGCCCCTCCGGGATTATTTCTCCGCAACATACACATCTATCTGCATTAGCCATTGTTATTCCCTCCGTCCTCACTTTCGCTTTTGATAACGCTGTCGATCGTTTCGGCTATGTCAAGCAGTGCTCCTGATATTTCCTTGTTTTCAATGCAAAAGGACAAACCTTCAATCTGACCTGTTATCCTTTCGAATCTTATTCTGTTCTCTGCTTTCATTCCGTGTCACCATCTTTCAATTCTCCGTAACTGTAATAATCATCAGGGTCAGGAGTTTCATAATTACCCCATCGGCACTCTTGATGAGGGTATCCATCGTTGTTGTCTTGCCAATACTTACAGTCCTTACATCTGACAACCTCAACCACATCGGCGATTGGTGCTGACTTTATAATATTGTAAATGTCTGTGGCTTTATAAAGTGCATCAGCTTCACACGCAGCTCCTTCAACTAAATTTTTTTGACAACTTATGTGATACCAAGTTGCGCCTTCAATTTCATCAATCACTGCCTCACGCTCTATGTATTCAGCCATTATCTTCACGCTCCTTATTCATATTTTATAAATCCGTCGCCATACATTCGGTTTAACTCGTCGAACACATGACGCATACCAAGCCCGTCTTTCGTGGGCTTCCACAAACCCTCATCGTCGTACTCTCCGCCGTTTAAGCAGTAATTATATAATTTCGGGTGTGTTTCCTTGAGCCCCTGAAACCTTGTTGGCTCTTTTTCAAGGTGCGCACCAAATCCGCAGAAAACACACCCCGTGCGGTTGCACCCTGCGGTTTTAAGCTTGCCGTTTTCTTCAACGATATCACCATAAACAGAGGCGTAAGGAACTTTATGTTTGCGTAAATACTCAAGCACATCCTGCTCCGTCCAAAACGACATGGGCTGTGATATAGGTCGTGTGCTATCAAACGCGTTGCACCCGTTTTGCAACCAAGTATTCTTTCGCAATATGCTTTCCTCTGCCATTGTTGCAAGAATGGGTTTTCTGCCTGTTTCTTTCTCGTACTTTTTAGCAGGCTTCTTTTTCATTATCTCGCAACACTTTTCCGAAATCGGAATATCGCTTTGGTATAAAGGCTTCCATTTTTTATACCGTTTGCGATATTCTGTTTCGTTTCCGGCTACATCTTTTCCGTCGAACGCAAGTATGGCGTTTTTTGCTCCTCGCCGCGCAGCACTTATTTGTTTTGCGACATCTTTGCTGATGAGCGGATAGCCGTATGTCCCGATTACCTTCTTGAAATTCATCTCAGGTCGCAACCAAGTCACATTATCGACTGTCTTAACAAAGTCCCTGATTTCAGGGTACTCAAGACCCGTGTCTACAAACACAGCTTCTATGTCAGGATAAAGCTGTCGGGCTATATGCAACAGTACCGTGCTGTCCTTGCCTCCGCTAAAGCTGACATACACCTTGCCTCCGAACTTTTGGTACCATTCAATGAGCCTCGTTTGCGTGACCTGTATCTTTCTTTCAAGCGACCACGATTGCATCGTCTTTAAGTCTTCCGGTGTGTATTTGTTTTCACGCATTGTTATTACCTCCTATTCTGTGTTTGATTGTGTCACATATATCTGCGACAAGCCAATCGTCCGGTTCATCTGCATACCAAAAAGACCAATCGTCAAATGCACCTTCGATTATCCAATTGTTTTTATAATACTCAGTCGCTTCTTCTATCATCAACTCGTCGAAGGTATAAACAAAATACGGCTCGCCGCCGTCGTCAACATAGAAGTCGATGAAGTACACATCTATACCCTGCTTTTTTAATTCTTCAATCACTCTTTCCTTTACCACATTAATGTCTGTCATAGTCCAGTCTCCCTTTTTATCGATTTTGGGTCATCGCAGAAATCAAAGCGTTTCCACAAGTGATTCTATCGCCATCCTCTTCTTTGCTCGGCACAAAAACAATAACATTCCACCCCTCGGCAACTAACGGCTGTTCAAACTTCCTGTATACATCGTAATCGGTATAAGAAGTCGTAACGTCAAAACCGTTCGTTATCGCAGATTTTGTTTCATGAATGGGCGTTATTTTAACAATAAACTTATTCTTGTCGAATAGCATAGAAAGTCGTTTTGCGTCAAGAACTGTATCAGCAGTAACGGCAAAATTTAATGTATATTTTCTACCCTTGGGTACAGGGAGTTTCGCTGCAAGCATAGAAATTTCATCAAGGTTCAAACTCATTCCGCTAAATTGATTATTCCTCTGTTCGTCGTCAGTGCTGTTAATGCTAAACTGAAGCCCCGCTTCTCCGTTATATCTTTCATTTTTAATATCGCACCATCTTAAAATAAACTCTTCCAGTCGTTTATTAGACTTTGGGAGCATAGTAGAGACTACTGGGTGGATTGTTTTTGCGTTAATATATTGCCCCACAAGCGGCTTTAGGATATTATCTGCAAAATCAAGCACAGCAAAATTAAATGTTGGCTCGCCCATTCTTGCAAAATGTACATTAAATCTATCTGTCTTAGTTACGACTTCGTTCTGAAGAATTGTCTGAACTTCGTAAACTAAATCATCTATAGTCGCGTCCCCGTGATAGCCAAACTGCGGACAATCGCAAAATTTGCATCTCATAGGACAACCTTTTTGTGTACTGATAGTAGCTACCCACTTTTTAGATAAATCAACCTCGGTGTTTTCGACGCCGTTAATTTCTTTATATAAGCCCAAAAAATTAGCCTTAATGTTGTTCTCTTTTCCGTAATCACCGACCGTAAGGAACTCCAACTTGCGTTCGGGATCAATATAAATTTTTCCAGTATGCGTATTTACAATCTTCATTCAATTCCCTCCATCCATTTTTGCGCCGCAGTTCGGGCAGTAAAGCAAGCCGCGATCTATTGGTGTTACTTTTCCAGTCGCGACATCTATACCGTTATGACATTCAGAACAATAATAATTACCATCGTCGGGGTTGTCGTACATCTTTATCCATTCACCATGTTTAATCTCTTGTACATCTACGGCGGGAGCTGACTCTATGCTTAACATTACTTCTACTGGGTAAAACGCATACACTCCACTGCCGTCTCCCCACCACGTCGGCAAATCTTTAATATGTTTTATTAGTTCGTTGCGGTCAATATAATCACTCATTTTTCTACCTCCGACCAGTCAATCTTCTGCCCGCAAAAAGAACAGAATGAATCCCTCGAAGTAGGTATTTCATCGGGATATAAAAGCCAATTGCGGCATATCGGACATAAGTACCCATAGGGCTTCTTTGGTATCTGCTTTTCGAGAGCTTCCCTGATTAACTTGTAGCAATCTTTTGAAATACGCATTTCACAATCATCTGTGTTTCGATAAACCCGATTCAACATCTCACGAAGCACATCTTCATACATCATAGTCGTTACCTCCCGCTTGAGCCGAATCCGTTATTGCCGCCTTTCAACAGTTTTTCTGTTAGTTCTGCGATCCTCGCGTTCAGCGCATCGATTTCCACGCTACACTCATGATTTTTTGCTTTGAGCATCGCTATCATTTCTTGAGCTTCTGCTCGTTCGCGACGTTTCGTTTTAATAAACTCTATCAGTTCATGTACCCATGTAATCGCAAATACCGCCAAATTTGCTGAACCAATCGCAGCAACCAATATTTCAAAGACATCAACATTACTCATAGTCGTCACCTCATATCTTTCTATAGGAATTAAGATACCAATATCCTTTCGGATTCTTGTAGCAGTTGTCGGCATACACGATATCACCCTTCGCTACCTGATTCTCGGCATATATTCTCGCTGGTATCGTCAACGACGACTGCTTACCTGTACCCAGACTCTGCGTATTCACTTTATATCCCCACGGTACACCGTTCTGTCCACGCATGGGGAATACTTCTGTTATCAAAAGCTTTCTCCTGTCTTCGGGCAATCCAGTCTGAATACCAACATAGCCAAGATACTCGATACTATTCTGTATTTTGACTTTAAGGGTTAAGTCCGGAACATCTGATTTTCTGATTTGCTCTTCACAGGCAGCTAAAAGCCCGTCCATGTCGGTTATTGTATAGGACTTAAGCTCATTCCCCTTAACGCCCTTATCTGTTGCATAATCTGAAATGATATCCGCAAGGAAACCAACAACCTTGGATTTGCTAACGGATTTCGCAGTTCCATTCTTAAAGAACGAGTACACCTGTACAAGCTTCAGCAGCTCTCCCATATTTCCAAACTCTTCAAAGTAGCCAATTTTAATTAGGATATCGAGCTGTCGCGTATCAATAGAGGTCTTCGAGAGAGCCTTAAGATCCTCCATAAACGATTTTCCTTTTACCTCGTCGTATATGTCATACAGCTCATTTGCAAGAGCAGCGGACATATACTTAACACTCGTCAACCCCTTTGCTATTTCTTTTTTCTCCTTGTTAAAATAGAAGACATCTCTCGACGCGCCGAAACGAGGAGGTGTTACCTTAAATCCATATTCGTGTGCGAGTGATGTGCCATTAATAACATCATCTTCATTAGCGGCGTTGTTAAGATATGCTGTGATAAACTCGCAAGGATAATAGCAACGAAGATATGCACAGAGGTATGATACCAAGCTATAGCTCACAGAGTGGTTGAAATTGAACGCATAAGACCCCGCATCTTTAATAACTTTCATGAACTCCATTGCTTCTTCTTCGGCTTCCGCTCTGGGCTTATCCGAGTGATTGCAATACCCGTCCAGAATTTTCGGGGTTATGGCTTCTATCTCATCAACTTTCTTTTTGGTTATCATCTTTCTTATTCGGTCGCTCTCGCCTCCGGACATACCGCATATTTGCGTAAGGAAATTCATGACATCCTCTTGATAGACCAAATACCCGAGGTTGTTTTTTAAAAGAGTATCTATTTCTTCACTGGGGTTTTTATTCGGTATGCGCCCAACAAGCTTGTCTCTGTACGAAGCTCCACCGGGTCGCAGAGCCGCATTAACCAGCGTGAGTTCAAATATTGATTTAGGTTTGAATCTCTTCATTAGGCTATAGGCGAAGCTGCTTTCAAACTGGAACAGTGCTATAGGACTTCTCAGCATATCGTTCCAAACCCTTTGATCGTCAAAGTTCATTTCGCTCATATGGGGGTACGGAATACCAGCCATTTTACAAGCATCGTTTATAATTCCAATGTTTTTAAGTATCAGGAAATCAAATTTAACTGCTCCGACGGCATGAAGCTCTTCCATATCGATAAAAGCGCAACGCTCTCCGTCTTTATCAAAAACACCATAATTGTCCGTCAGTGTTATCGGACTGATAACTATACCCGCAGGATGAATTGACTGAGATATCTTTGTGTTTAAAAGCCCGTCATAATAGAAGAAAATATCGGGATGATTCTTCTTCGCCAAGTCTTCATCCATCAGGAACTCTTCGACAACCCCGTCAATGTTTCTCAATGAATACGGGTTGTCCGGCGAAAACTTATCGGACGGTTTAAACTGTTCTCCGCTCTTTTTCTCTTCCCAATACTTAGCCAGCGCATTTCCGATTCCTTTAATGGTCGCCTTTGCCTGAAGCGTTCCAAAGGCAGCCACTCGCGCCGTCTTCTCCACCCCAAATCTATCAATTATGTACTGGAAGATTTTGGGTCTATCCTTATCTATGCAGTCGGTATCAATATCAGCCGGTTCAACTCTGTCTTCATGGCAGAATCTCGCAAACGCCGTATGCCACTGTTCGGGGTTGCAGTCAGTTATGTCTGTTACAAAGGCAGTTCTCGATCCACTAACCGAACCTCGTCCGGGACCTATGGCAATGCCATGCTCCTTGCACCAGCATATCAATTCACTCTCGCAAAGCATAAAGCCGTTCATGCCGACTTTCTCGAAGATTTTTCTTTCTTCAGCCAGTGCGGCTCTGAACGCATCTTCCTGCTCGGGCGGTATAACCCCCGTCTCAAGCTTCTCTTTGAACATTCGGTCAACACGCTCAGCTTCTATTCGGCTATCCTCTTCAGCCGACCCGTACAGTATCGGGTATTTAATAGATGTATCAAGCTCGAACGGCTCTACCATATCAGCCATTACAAGCGTGTTGTCCATAGCCTGTCTGTAAAGCTCGGGAGGTAGAACGCCCTGCTTTGCAAATGCAGCGTCCAACTCTTCACGGGACTTATATGTGAGGTCGTATGTATCTTCGTCGCCGTAGGACTTGTTTTTATATTTAAGTAATATCTTACGGCACTCGGCTTTATATTTGTCAAGCGAGTGAGTATCGGTTCCTGCTATCAGCGGCTTACTGTACTTCTTCGCAAGCTCTGCCAAATGCACATTAAAGTCTCTCTGCTCCTGACAGTCATGTGCCTGTATCTCAAGGAAGTCGTACCGTCTGACAAGACTCTCGTACATCGGATGGTCTACGGGAAGCTTATTTAGAGGACTTGCAAGACACGCGCTCGTCGTGATAATGTTATTGGACAGCTTCAGAAACTCGTCAAAACTCAATCTATTTACATAATAAAAGTGGTCTTTATCGCATGATTTCGACACTGCAAGGTTGAGTTCTTTCACACCCTGTTCGTTTCGAGCTATAAGCACCGTATGGTAGTTGTCTCTGACCCTTTCATTAAGGCTTTCAGTGAGATATATCTCAACGCCGTGGATGTATTTAATTCCTTTTTCATCACAATACATCTTTTTCTTGACCCAGTTGAGTGGTTTTCCGTGTTCGCTGAACGCTATAGCTGGTTGTCCAAGTTCAGCGGCTCTGTCGATATACAGCTTGTAGCCCGTGCAACTATCCAGCAGACTGTTATCACTATGTAGATGATAAATTACTAAGTTGTCTGTCAACCAAACACCTCCTCGTCCATATCTTCGTCATAAGCAGGAGTGCCGTAAGGCAACTCCGCACTTGTCACGCCGTCGGCGACTTCCCACCCATAAGCATGGGCAAGATTCTGCGGCGTTGTGTAGAATCTCTTACTCGGGTTGTCGTAGTACAGAGCAAATTCCTTGTTGTTCGCACTACCATATCGGTCTTTGAGAACTTCAAGGACAACACTGCCTTTCATGGGCGGCGTAATAAACTTGCCGTTTCTACCAACAACACCCTTTTTATCTTTAGGTGATACTCGGTACAGCGATATAACACGCTGTGCAAGGTTGGCAGCGGCAGCAACGCCCTGTAGGTCAAAGATGCTCATCTTGCGTACCTGCTCCATTTTCTTCGGGTGAATAACCACAAAGCAAGCTACATTCCATCGTTTTGCAAAGTCAATGATTTGTCTTATAAAATCTTCCTGCTTAGTCCACTTTGAGTTATCGTCGCACGACAGATCCACAGATGTGAGATTGTCGAAGAATACCGTTTTTACTCCAAGCCTTCTTACCGCACTCTCCGCCGTCGCGAGGAGGTCTTCAGTCTTATGTGAGAACGAATCTTTGTAGAAGTAAAGCTGTCCGCGATAATAGGAATTGATTTTTCTGTACACATCAGACTTGATTCTGTAATACTTGCCGTGTTCGCCCTGCACTTCTTCAAGCCCCCGCTGTCCTGCGTGAACAAAGTCAATCCAGTTTTTCAACGACGGGTTTGAAAGCTCTCCGCTGTATATAAAACAAGGATAACCCTGCTCTATAGATCGGCATACAAGCGTCGATATCAGAGAGCTTTTACCCGCAGAAGCTATTCCGGTTATGAGCGTTGTAGAACCCATATAGTTCTTGCCGAGCGCAGCGTCCAAATCTTCAAAGCCCGTTGTAAACCCCTCGACATCCGACATATCAAATCTCTTTACTTCGGTGTAATCGACTATCGCGGGAATCTCAGACTCTTTCGCGTTATTGATTACATCTCTGACCGCCTCTTTCCCCTCAAAGAACAGCAGTTCGTTTATGTCTTTTATGCGAACTTTCTCGCCGTCTGCATTGGTGTGAGACAACGGGATTTCTGCAACCTTGACGCGATATTCGCCCAACCTCGGAGCAACTTTCTTTATGTATTCCTCGCCGCTTCTGTCGTTGTCGTGGACGAGGATGATTTCGTCAAACTCTTGCAGAAAATCCCAGCACTCTTCAATCCACTTCGTATTCTGGTCGCCGCCGTTAATGCTTACGGAGTTGTAAAAACCGCACTCAATGAGTGCGGCACAGTCGCCTTCGCCGGTACATATTATCAACGGCTGAGTGGTATTTATTTTGTTGATGTTGTAAAGGACATTACAGCAATCGCTGTTTTCGAGATACCATATCTTAAGTTCACCGTGAGGCACTGCGCGTGACTTGCGGACTTTACACATTACGAGCACGTCATTCAGGTCGAAATACTGGAACAAGGTGTTTCCTTTTTCGTCCTGCTGTATATTCAGATAATCTATTGTTTCAGGTGATATTTTTCTCTTCCGCCAATACTTATACACCTCTTCTTTGTTGTCGGCGTACTTGGGCTTGGGGTATTTGTATGCCCTGTCTTTTGTTCCGCGCTCTGCGAATGAATACTGTATACCCGCCTCATCAAAAAGCATCTCACACGCTTCAAGAAAAGTACACTTCTTGGATGTGATATAGGCATCTATGATGTCACAGGTAAAGCCACACGCAAAGCAATGAAAAGAATAAGTCTTGGGGTTATACGAGCACGACGGATTCTTGTCTATGTGTTCGGGGTTCGGGCAACACCCGACTCTTCTTGAGGGGTTCCAATTCGTAATACCGAGCAGTTCCACCATAATCTCGGCGTTTCTGTCCCCTAATTTCTCTTTCGCTCTTTGAATATCGCTTTTTAATACCTGTATAAATCATCAACCTCCTTTACTTCGTCGCCGTCTCCCCACAGCATTTTAGTCTCATGTCGCATAGATATTGGCAATAAAAATCATCCGGTCGGCTTTCAAACTCACCGCAATCCCGGATTTCCTTTACCGTCTCCTGCATCCAGTTTATTGCTTCGTAATAGTCGTCAATGTTGAACTTGATATCCACATCTTTGCTATTACGGAACATATGGAATCTCAGTAGATCGGGAAACTTACCATATCTCAGCTTAACATAAATTGAATATATGTATAACTGTCTCGCATACTTCTTCTGCTCGGCGGGGTTTTTAAATTTTGCTTTTGATTTCCAGTCGTGAACTACCAACCGTCCCGCCGAGTCTATGTATATAAGGTCTATAAAGCCCTGAATGATGAAGTTATCTCTTCCGTCCGCCGCCGCAATTGGCTCCTCGAAGTGTTCTTCTACACCGAGTATCTCTTTTGCATCCACGCCCTCGAAGTTTGACAAAAACTGTACGCCGTCGTCGTAATATTTCTTGCACAAGTCGGTGCGCTTATGGGGAGGAAATTCTAAAGTTACACGGTCGAAGAATTTGTTTTCATATTCACCTAGTAACTCATATTCGGCAAGTTCATCTTTACCCCAGCGTTCGAGCAGGGAGTGAACAAAATCTCCGTACTGTGCGAAGGCATTATCCTCTTCCTGCTCATCATCCTCTCCGGGCTTACGAGCTATATATGTATACCAATATTGCAACGGACACTGATGGAAAGAAGACAACTTAGAAAAGCTGTATTTTTCCATATGTCTCATCAGAACGGCAGATCGTCGTCGTCAGTAGCGACATCAACATTTGCTTTCTTTGTGCTCGCCTTTGCTTTCGGTTCAGAGCTGCCGTTGGAAGTTGACTTAGACTCGATAAAGCAGACCTCATCAGCAAGGACATATGTCACACTTCTGTTCTCGCCGTCCTTGTTTTTATACGAGTCTGTACGAATGGAACCTCTGACACCTATCTTGGAACCCTTGCCGAAATACTTTTCGATAAAATCGGCGGTTGAGTTCCACGCCCTGACACGGATGAAATCTGCTTCGTCTTCTGCGTCCTTTCTCTTGGGACGATTGACAGCCACAGTGAAATTCGCCACTCTGTTGTCTGTGTTACCGGCGGTTCTTATCTCTACGTCGCCCGTAAGTCTGCCGATGATTGTTACATTATTCTCTACCATAAATAATTAATCCTCCTTATTTTTAAGGGCTACAAGCTCCTTATAAACATCTGTCGCTACCTCAAAGTCAGTTATCTTATTATAGTTTGCACTACCCGAAACTGACTTGATGGTGTCTGAAATCGTTTTCTTCGCCACGCCGCTGTCTGCAAGTTCTTTAGCGAGTTTGTTAATGCTATCTATAGCCATTTCTATCTTAGACTTCTCAGCCACAGGAACATCTGCAACTAGCTCTTCCTCTGCGGCGGATTTATTAACCGGCTTCGGAGCGGGAGCGTCGCCAGCGTTTGCCCAGTCAAACAGAGCCTTGCCGTCGCGCTCGGTCAGCACATCGTATCTGCCCTCGAAGAGGTGTGTATTATCTTTCTGAGCTTCCGCTATGTGGGTGTCCTGCGCGATATTAAAGGTTAGAGTGTAGTTATACTCCGTGTTGTCTCTCTGCTTGTAGCCCATACCGACTTTCTTAGGAACCTGTTTTCCGTTTCTATCCTCAAGAACATAAGTGTCCTTGCCTCTAACGGTGGATATAATATGTATGGGAGACTGAAGAACCTTTTCCATAAAGGCGTCATGTCTCGGAGTTACCTTACCCCAATTGGTATAAGAATTGCCCGGCATCTTGTCGTGATAATCAACACAGTAATCCCACTCATGAGTTATGCTGTCGATAACAAGAGTCTTATATCCGCCGTCAACCGCATCCTCAATAGCCTGAATGTATTTCTCGGGAGTATACGGAGCCTGAAGCTGAAGGTCGTCGAAATCGAACTCATTTGCGTAATATCTTATACGACCATTCTCCGTGTCGATTGCGGCAACTCTACCACCCGCAGCGGCGGCTATGCCCTTCGCCAGTCTCAGCGCCGAAAAAGTCTTACCGCTTCCACTTGGACCCGCGAGTAGCACCTTAAGCCAAATCTGTTCTCTTTTTGCTTTCTGAAATCCCATTTGTTTTACCCCTTTTCATTTTTATTTATTTGGATTTTACAGTCCAAGTATTTTCTCGATGAACACAAGAATTGCTTTACCATAAAGACCAATCAGATTAAGAATGTTAAAAAGAAATGCGTCAATCATTATCGCTTCCCTCCTTTGTAAAATTTCTTCCTTCGTCCGATACGTAGAATAGTTTTCTAAGCGAGTAGATATCACGCGGTATCGACTCTTTATCCTCTGTTTCTGCGTAAATTCGTTTAAGCCACGCATAATACTGATTCATTAATGGCGTTGTAAGAGACGAAGTTTCCTTGCCATCAAGATGTCCGCGTCTAAGAACCTTGTAGGAAATACCGCGAAGGTATTTCCAGAGATTATAGTAAGCAAGTTTAAGCTTAACCATATAACCGTCAGCATCTTCGACGACAAATCCCTCTATATGCCTGTTGTTATACAGATAATCAGGTGCTGTGACCGTGTAATACCAATCGAAGAATGTCTGCCAATCGTTAATTACGACAGCTCGCTCTTTGTGTTCGAGCCCGAACTTGTCTGCAACACTTATAAGCTCATCATAACTGAACTTTTTGAACTTCAACTCGTTGTAAACAATATCAAGCAAGAAAAGATGATTTTCCGGATAATCAATTATGTGTGGATCTCTCTGCATATCAATACACTCAAACACAAATGTTACATTGTTCTCCCTTGAAAATTCTTTCATTTTCTGCTGTGTATCAACAGGGATTTTCTTATCTATCATCTCTTTAAGCCACGAAGCACAATCACCATCCGGACTGGATTTCGTTGTAACAAACAGCGAATCATCTATCTCGTTATACGAAACCAACCCGAGAAACCCGTTTTCTTTAACATACGCAGTTACGGGAAACTTAAGCTTGTACTGTAACATATCAAACTTTGTCTCCGGTCGCTCGTTTACATTAAAGAACTTTGTATAGCCTCTTGCGACTATTTTTCCTTTGGGAATGTTGATATACAAACCTCGTGCCCTAATCGTCTGCTCATCCCATATCTTGTCAAAGAAAGCCTGTCTTGAGAAGTTAAAAGACGAGATATCACCGAACTGCTTCTCAACTACCTGCTTATTAGCTCTCAGAGCCAGAATAGCATCTGCAACAGACTCGTTCTTTTTTATCTTTGCAGTATAATCAATTCTCTCTTCAGTCGGTAAATATATATTATTTTTAAACTCGCTCACCTTTATCTCATTGCCAACAAAACTAACAACTCTTATAGAGCCTCCAAACTCAACATTCCCCTCAAGATTGAAGGCTCTGCAAGCCTGAATGGGATTTCCTTTAAGATTTCTGTGCCCATGCACCTGATAAGCGTCAGTATTTTCACAGAAAGACTGATCAACAACATCGGCGTCGCTATAATTCCCGGAGCCTTTAATCATTTGGTCGGTAGCTACCAGCGTGAGATTGTTGGGCAACGTACTAAGACCACCGTGTGTAGCCAATATAGTTTTGCCACGATATATATAATAGGCGCACTGCCCGAAACTTCTGTAAAGTTTGCGAACATCCTTTTTAGTAAAAGAAGCGCTTTCAAGCTGAGCTCTTGTATGCATCTCAAACTCTTTTGACCCGGTAGTTCCGTCATTAGCCCAAACCCACATATGTTTCTCATGATTTCCCTCTATGAGATATACATTCGGTTCTTTATAGATGCGAATAAGCTCCTTTACTACCTCTGCATTTTCAATTCCTCTGTCAGTATAGTCTCCGCAGAACACAAACAGCTCATTAGGTTTCTCGGTTACATCCCCGATTGCTTCTTTGAGTGCCGTATAGCAGCCATGAACATCTCCGACAAAGTGAACCGCATCGTATTCCGAAACATCCATAGGTTTGAACCACACCTTTGAAAGCTCATCCGGTTTTATAACGGTTATCCCCGACGGAATTTTTTGAGTAGCGAAACGAGCATACATATTATCGATTACTGTTTCAGGAACCTGTTTAACTATAGGTCGCATTTTATTTCGCCTTTTGGTTTCCTCAACAGGAATGTCGGTAAAGTCTACACAATAAATCCTATAGCGATAACGGTTACAAAGTTCCGCATAGCGCTTCATCTCGGAAGTTTTGGAGTTCGTCGCGTCAATAACGGTGAACTCTCCTCGCTCCATTCGAGACTCAAGAATCTGAAAGAGTGTCTTCCAGACCTTAGTGTCATTCGACTGACTTATACACTCTTCGCCACAAACATTTAAAGTGGGCGAAGCGTACATCAACCTTATCTCGTCGGCGGATAGTGTATAGGGTTCAAGTCCATTTTGTTCAATCCATGTTGACTTACCACACCCAGCACTACCGCGCAACAGCAGTAATACTCTCATTCATTCCCTCCTTACTTTTGAATCATTATCGAACTTCCATCGTCGCCGGTCATCACACTCGGGAGCTTTCCGTCCCACTTTTCTATGTATTTTTCTTTAAGAATCTTATCCGTCAGGGACTTCTCAAGAGTGTCATTTGCTTCAGCTTCAGCCTTAGATTTTATAAGCTTCGCCTCTGCGTCTGCCTTTGCCTTATCCACAGCCTTTTTATTTTCGATTTCCTGCTGTTCTGCCGCAAGCTGAGCCTGCTGTTTTGATGCTATCGCCGCCTGATATGACTCGTCAAAGTCAATGTCGTTTACCGTCACTTTGAGTATCGCAACAACATCCTCGCCGTACTTCTCGTCTATAGAAGCCTGAAGATTTTTCATTATCAGTGGTTCAACTATCGAGCGGTTCGTCGCGTCGGTATCGCTAAGCACTTTGCTACTGGATTTAATAGCCGAAGCAACTATGTTTTCGGACACCAGAGATTTCTTGTAATCCGAGACATTAGCGTAGATCCACGCCGACCTGTCGGGGTTAATCTGATAAGTAACGGTCACGTCTGCGTAGTAAATTGCTGTTCTGCTTTTAGTCTCCGACCAAATTTTGTCGCCGCCGAACTGCGCGTCCTGCTGTTTGTTATTTACGAGCTTTATGTCCTGAACAATGGGCACTTTCCAGTTGAAACCACTATGTACAGGCTGGTCGCTTATCTGACCGAGCGTCGTTCTCACTCCCGTATATCCGGTCGGCACAATGGCTGCTGAAGCTGAGAGTACGAATAGACATATCGCCAGTACAAAACTTACTATAGGAATTGCCGCCGGAATGTTGTCTCCGTATTCTCTCTTTCTGTGAGCTAAAATCGCACCTACAGCCGTGGGAACCACAGCTATAACTATCATTACAATACTAAATATCATTTGATTTCCTCCTTGGTTTAAATCCATCTAATTTTCGGTTCACCCTTGAACCCCTTTTCCCAAACAAACCACGCATACGATATTGCGCTCGACTTTATTTTGCTAAAATCACCGTTTGGAGCACACTTCATTCTGTCTGAAAAAACATATACATATTTTGGCGGATTCTCACGAAAAAACTCTCTTCGTCCTTTGCTTTCGAGAAAAGTAGTTTTTAGGAACATCGCTATCTTAGTTGAATCCATAGATATCTCTAAAGCTTTCTCTATGAATTTCTTGGCACGTTTGTACGGCGGGTTTGTGATTATATCGCGTGATATACACTCAACAGGGGGAGCAACACTTAAAAAGTCCGCCACATATGTATTTGGATAACCCCTATCCACAATGTCACTCGACAGAACGTCGTAGCCATGAGCTTCCAACACTTTTGATATGTGTCCTCCACCACAACAAGGTTCCCACACATAGTGAGAAAATTTCTCTCTTTTCAGCAGCTCTTCAACTGCTTTCGGGTCAGTCGCGTAGTAGTCGTCGTCTGCCCTGTTTTCGTTTGAGTGGTTAGACGCCCCGATAATTTTGTACACAGAGTTTGCATCGCCACTCCAATCCTGAGCCATTTCATCTCCCCTTCTCATTTTCATTTTTCAAATCAAAACCCGATTCCTTTTGGGTTAAATTTACGCCCCCTTCAAACTCGACAAGAATTTGTTAATAAGATAAGTCTGACCTTTACCTGTGACTTTCGGTGTCTTCGAGATATCCACCGTGCCATCGGGTCTGTAGAAAGTCGATATCTTAACCTCGAACAGACCTAAGTCCATAGACTTCTGCGTCGGCATATTTTTTCTGTCGCCCGACTTTATCAGATAGTCGTTCATTCTCAGCCACGAGAAGAGACGATTCTGTCCAATATCAACGCCGTTCTGCTTTATAAGCTTCGCAAGGTCGCCGACTGGAATAGATGTCTTCGAGCTTTCTACAGCCTCAGCGAACAGCACCTTCGGAGCCTGAGCTTTTAACTGATTTGCCATTCGTTTTGTTTCGTTGAGCATAAGCGTAATAGCTTCTCGCCCATATGTATTGCAGTCCGCAAAGTAGTAATCGACGAACTGTTTCGTATCGTTTACATAGCCGCCTGTCTTACGGATAACAGGCAGGACTTCGGCGGTTATCCAATGCTTGAACTCTTTTGCTTTCGGGAGCTTGCTTGAGAGGATAAGACTGTAAAGACCAGACTCGTTGATAAAGACTACTTCGCGGTTCTGACCTGACAGAACGATTCGTTCTGTCAGCTTATCTTCGTTGTCAACATGGTCGCGAATAGCCTTTTGGGTGTTCGTATATCCCAGAGCCGTTGCTACATCCTTGCCGATAAAATACGGCTCGCCGTCGATTTCAAGCGCTCTAACATTTCCAAGCTCTTCGTTCGTAAATAACGTCATTTTATTCTCTTCCATTAAATTCCTCCCTTGATTTTCTTTTCGATTTCTTCCGCAAATCTTTTGAATCTCGGCAAAACCGCAACCCTCAGCTCGTCGTCAAGTTTATAGTAGATTGCTATTGGTTCGCCACACTGATTGCACCGAGCAACATAGCCAACAAACTCCATGTTGTTTACACATTTCCGAGGCACAACCTCGTGAGCTATTAGAGTGAGAAGCTTAGACTTCCTCATTTCTTCTCCTCCTATACCTCAAAAGCTCACTGCCATATTTGTTTCTCACATATTCCCTACGGCTAACTCCGTATTTCCTCTGTATGTATCTGTCTACAAACTGCCTTTCGTTGTAGAGTTGTTGTTCGGTCTTGTAGAACCTACACCCGCCATATTCGCACAGTTTTTCTGTAAGCACAGCGCAGCAGCTTCCTCTGTCCGCAAAACATTTATGTCTATTCATAAAGTCCTCCAAATTCATCCAAGTTTTTCAATACCCTTTTCGTGTAGTGAGTAGAGTGAATACCCTGTTTCCATAGGCGTTTTGCTCCACCCTCGCCGCAGTTGTAAGCCATCAGCGCATCTGCAAGTGAATAGCGCTTCAGATACCCACTAAGGATGTACACGCCGCTCTCGATGTTCTGTGCTGGATCAAACAAATCTGTGACACCTAACTCGTCTGTAAGCCACGATACATTACAAGCGTTGATTTGCATCAAACCGTAGTCGTTGGTTGCGCTAATCAAAGTCGGATTGAAATTGCTTTCCGTTTTGATAATTGCTTTGATAAGAGCCGCCGAGACACCGTACTTCTCGGCAATCTCGGTAATTATTTCGTCGTATTTTGTCTTTGAATCGGTGGGTCTTTGTTGCTCTGTGGTAGAGGCGATTTCTGTTTCGGATTCAATTTCCGTTTTCAAATCCAAAACCGATTCGTTTTCAGTTTCGATTTCAATTACCTCTGCGCTCGGAGCTTCTACCGGCAAGGCATTACCGACCATAAGAAACGCTCCTATGCTCAGCACCAGAGCAAACGAAAGACCTTTTATTATTTTTGAATTTGACTTATACATAGGCATTAATTGTTATGTTGTAAATGTCTCTGTCCGTGCCAAAGTCGAGTATGTCCTCCATATCAGAGGCAAGTCTAACTTTCTCGACACGATATGTATGATTGAAAGGCGCTGTACTGCGTCCCCGATTCTTGACGCAGTTCCATATATCCCAAGTAGAGACGCCAATCTCTTCGGCGAGCTCTCGCATCGTGTCGCCCATAGCAAATGGAAGCTCATAATCGTCGTCGTCAACGGCAATGTAAACAATTTTAGGTTTCTGCATAATAAATTCCTCCTATTTTCTCGTTGACATTCAACCGCCCTTGTGTTATAATGACAATGGCAGGACTATGCCCCTATAAAAACACGCCAGTGTTTAGTATAAGAGCATACGAATGTCGTTCCTCCTCATCGAATTGGGAAGCCGTCGCCAAACGCTTTTACCCTTTCGTGGGGAGTCTTCTTTTTTTTAGTCTTCTATTCCGCACAAAGACCGTATTTCTTCTACCGCATCAGTTATTATATCAAACTGTTCGCGGATATCTTCAACAAAGTCTTCTGCGTCCATGTGTTTTTGAGAACCTTTCAGATTCTCCGCCCAACCATCGAGTCGATCCTCTTCGTCATCTAAGATGTCGTTTGCAAATTCGACCCTATCGTTTATGTATCGAGCAGCTCTCGCGAGTGCTCTCTTGTTCTTACGAGTCAAGTATATCACCTCACTTTGTTGATTTACCAAAAACTATGAAAATAATTTACGCAACTTGTTTTTCAAACATTTCTTTGCAAAGCTCGTAAATTTTATTATTGGAAACCTGTTTTGAAGTAACCAGCTCGTTTATGTCTGTCTTTCCAAGGACGAAATCTGACACCGCCTTTCTTGCTTCGTCGTATCTGAGGATTGTGTCTTTGAGGTAGCTCATCGTAATTCTTACATCTGAATGTCCGAGCATACCCTGTAAATCTCTCATAGCATAATCATTCGCGCCGCCATCGTGACAACACAACACTATATTCGCAAATGATTTCCTCATGGTATGAGATGAAATGTGTATCGGGAGCCCAGCTTCCTGCCCCGCGTTTTTGAGATATCGCGAATAGCTTTGCTCCTGTAGTTTTCCACCGTTATTCTTTGAGAAGATATAATCATCGGGAGAACAGTTTCGTCCGCCGAGCCACTTGCGATATTCTGTAAGCGTTTCCTTTATCGCATCTGAAATGAAACACCGATTGATTTTAGATGTCTTGCTCTCGACTACGGGTATACGGTCTCTGAACTCGCCGTCGTCGTCCATGATCCAACCCCATTTTAATTTAACGAGGTCGCTTGCTCTAAGACCGAAGCAAATGCCACAACGGAACATAGCCCAGTTTCGTATTCCCATTCGTCCTGTGTTTTTGAGCTTATCCAGTACAACACACATTTCATCATAGGAACGAATCGAATCCGCCGCATGAGCTATTGGAACGCCGTCCGATTTTACACCGGACAGCAACCGCTCTTGCTTTTTCTCTTGTTCTAATCGCCGATTTGCTTTTCGCTCCTTTTCTGAAAATTCATTTTGAATCCGATTTGTTTCCCACAAGGATTTATATCTGTCTCGCTCTTCTGCTGTTTCGCGGAGGAGCTTTTTTAGTCTTGCGTTCTGTGCTTTCAGGCTATCAATAAGTATGTCTTTGTTAACATCAACACTGGTTATCTGACCCAATTCTGACGCTCCTTCCAAGCATTATACACTCGATTGAAATTGCCCTGAATACTGATAGGATAACCGCGATAACCCTGACGCCTTATCTCACGCTCTGCAAGAAGCTCAATCCACCAGTAAAGTACCTCTGGATCGCTCTCAAGAGCAGGAAGATATTCTTCCGGGAAGTGAGTGTTATCGCCTCTGTGCCATTCAGATTCATATTTATCTCTTAAATTTCCCCTCATCTCCGGAGGCGGTGCGGGGTTTGCCGCAATGCGCTGCCGCTCTCTATCTATTTCGTCCCAACGCTCTTTAACATCGGCTCCAACAAACACCGCCGAAGCACCAATCAGACCAAGAAATGAACCCAAAAATCCCATTTTACAAATTTCTCCTTTCATTAATCGAACTTTAATCGAACATTTGTTCCGCTTGCATTTTTATTATAGTCCAAAAAAATTCTCTTGTCAACAGGGAATTTTTTCCAGTTGTAAGTTGTCACTTTTATCGGACACTCAAATCATTTTCCTTTATGAGTCGAGCCGCTATAACAGGACTCAGCTTAACCGTCGGCAAAGTAATTTTGCTTGCACCATTGCTCCAAGTTTGATGGCTACCGCAACACCTCACCTCCTTATAGCCGTTATCCCGTAAAATTCTCTTGAACTCTTTTACTTTGAATTGAGTCAATCTGACATACACACCTCCACAACAGCATAATTTCCAAACTGTTCACACTCCTTATCGAATAGATAATTTAATAGCTCTGCAAAGTCATTTCCTTTTCCGGCATATCCAAGCTTATTTGCGCTGTCCCGAATTGATTTCATCTTAGGACACGACTCGCAGCTATGTATTGAGCAGAGCTTGCTTCCGATACCGGAACAAGCCACAAACTCATCTCCATTTTTCGTTTTTGCTACTACTGTTTGATGTTCCATTTTTCCCTCCAATTAACAGCCGCACACTACTTTTATTTTTCTTGTTATATCCGTCATAACCGATTCGTCAGTGATTTTACCCACTCTCCTTCCTAATCTCGATTTGTCCACAACTCTCAACTGCTCACATAACGCCTCTGACTCATCTCTTACGCCCTGCTTACTTGTTATTTTGACGTGCGTCGTCGCCATAGACGGTTTTATTTTTGTCGATAAAGGTACGATAACCGTCGTCGGCGAGTGGGCATTTCCCACATCGTTTTGCACTATAATCGCAGGTCTTGTGTTCCGTTGTTCAGACCCCACTCCGTCCAGCGAAACCAAGTAGATTTCTCCTCTCTTAATTATTTTAATCTTCCTCTCCCATATTATTTTTTACTTACGATAGCTCAGATGCTATCATACACCTCAACGATTTCTATTCCTAACTTCCGTATAACAGCTTCGGTGAAATTGTTTTTCATTTTCTCCTGAAGTCGAGTTTTACTTGTACTTCTGCCATAGATTACTCCATGCTTGTCCATTATGTAGTAGTATATTTCTTCAGCCATTCTGTACCTCATCTCTAATTGCTTCTATTCGGTACGGCTCGTTGTACCGAATACCGTCTATTATCTCATCAACAAATTCATCATCAGCGAGCGACATATTAGCCAACAGATCAATAAGCTCGATAGCTTTATCACAGATCTTTACTTTGATATTCATTTACATTCTCCTTTTGTTTTCGTTTTTTAAATCAGAATCCAATTCCTTTTGAGCTACAACTTCTTGTTGTCTACCCGCTCCGTACTGAAACTCACACTCGCCAGATTGTCTAACACACACATTTCCGTCCATATGCTCACAATACACGCCGGTAAAAGCTCGTCTGCAATATGTCGTGTTCAGTATCATAAACTCACCACCGTCTTTGCTTTCACCTTTTCGTCGCTCATCACCGCCGATGTCGCCGCCGCACACGGCTTCCAACAATTACCGTTGTGTGCGCAGTTTTTGCAATATGTTTCCAACACTTCATACACCGTCATATCACGCTACCTCCGAATTTGTTTTAAATTCGCTAAGAGCTTTCATCACAGCTTTGTATGTATTACTCTCTACTGCCTTATCAACCTTACCAAGCAGCTCTGCGTTAAGAGCGGCGAGCGCTTTCATCCTTGTGTCATATTTTTTAGGAATCCTCATACCGGAAGCAACATCGGTTACATACCATCCGTCACTCCGCTTATCAAAACCAAATTCGATTTCTCTTCCTCGTGGAGTTCTTACTACCTGTCCATAACCGCTGACCCGCTCAAAGTGATTAAGGGTCTTAGGGTCGTTTCTGTTAGATATCGCTGTGTAAAAGTCAAGTTTATACATTTTTGTTTTCCTTTCTTATTCTATCTCATCCTTAAGAAGCGTTTTTATATCATCAAGCGTCGCCTTACACTCGTACACATCACCACACCAGTTCTCGGTGGCTTCTCTGGCTTTTCGGAACTCATCTGTTTCCATAAAGTCTAACACTCTATCTATTGCTTCTATGGTTCTACACTTTTCATATGTTTCAAAATTCATTTTCATTTGCCTCCAAATCTCTTCATTTTAGTTGTCTTCCCAAACCAAAGCTTATAAGGAATTTCTTTTTCACTCGCAATAGTACATATTGACTTACCAGAAAAGCTATCCGAGAGATTACGAACAAGCTCTATGCAGTGACCCCTTCGCAGCTCTTCCTTAATTTTTTCAATCTGTGTGTACGGACGAATAGAATCAGGGCGCACCTCAACTCTACGCATATTATGGTCGTCTACTTCGCCGCCCGCAGAAGTATTAAGGTTGGCTAAAGTATAGATATAATATCTGGGGTCATAAATGTAAGTCCCCTCATCATAAACGATACTGCCAACTACCGTCTCTCCCGAGTAAGTTTCACCGACATACTGATAATTTCTCTGCTTATTTGTCTGGTCAAAAACCATAACAGAAACAAACTTGCCCGAAGCTCTCATCTCATCAAGCTCTTTCTCTTTTTCTTTTCTTGTTTCTATATCAATATTAAATTGCTCTTCAAAACGATGATTGACATCTTTAAGTATATCGGCAAGGGTACGATTTGTATTAGCAACGTTAGCCGCAGCAACCCCTATTGATTCTAATGCCTTATTTACGGTATCGCCATCTATGGGTAAAGCCTTTGTTTCATTACTCATTTTCAATACTCCTCCGGCAACAGCATGGTCGTCACATTACCCTCGTCGCCGAAGTCTGTGATTATCCAAATCTCGCCCTTACTTGTGTTATATGCGGCGAGCGTTCGTCCATCGCCTACCCGAACCGCCTCGTCGTTTAAAGCCTTGTCCTCTTCGGGGATATCACCCCAATCGCACTTTGTGTATCGTCCGAAAGCATCGAGCAGCTCCTCGCAAATTTTACCGTCACCGAGCATATTTGCTATACCCTGCGTCATAAACTGTTTCCCTAAATCGAATTTCAATTCCATTCCAAATTCAATTCCTTTCTGTTTGTTTTTTTGTTTTAGCATTTGTCTTTGTTTGGGCAAGTATCACAATCGTAACGCACCCAATGTCCATCGCCGTCCTTACCCATACAATCACTCTCGCCTTTGAGTTTTACATATATGTCATATGCTTCGTCTGTCTCGTCGTCTATGGGTTTATAATAAAAATCACAGTTTTCGTCTACACAGTTGTCGCTCCAAAACACGCCAACATTACAACCGCAATCCTCGTCAGCCCATTCCCCTTCAAACCTAACATCGTTTATGCAGCATATTTCTGCAAGCTTATCGAGTACGGGTATAGGGCAGCTCCACGCCGTATCAAACCACAGCGTATTCTTGTTGTTGAATGAGGAGTGTTGCGCGTTCCATTTCGTGCCCCAATTCGCCACACTCCAATCATACCAATTATTTAAGCCGTACAGCTCCATCGCTCTCTTGTCTAAATCACCGCGATAAATGTTGTCGGGTATTGGAATAATTTTGTTGAAGTCGATTTTAGACCCATTTCCTTTTATGTACTGAAGAACCCTGTCTATATTCTCCTGACCTCCGTGAAACACAATTCGATTTGTTACCCAATTTGGCATTTTAATTCTCCTTTCTGAATTAATATTATCGATAATCAAACATGGTTACGTGCCTCTTCTTATTACTTCATAGTTTTTAGGGATTCTGTTTACCGGCACATATGTATATTCATTTAAGTTCATCCAAAACGGACGACTAAACTGATACGCAGCTGGATGCTTTACCAACCGTTTTTCAGTACCATCCCACAAATTAAATTTGATTTCACTTCCGATTGGCAGATTGCTGAGTGCGTCTGGACTCTTTTTCTTTTTTATATTCTCATAGCAGCGCTCTCGCCATTCCTTTGCCCACTCATACTCCGTAGGGGTAAGCACATCAAGTATTCCTTTCGGACAATCATAGTAACCGGGACCAGCGCTTTCATCCATATCCTTGTAGGAAAAGTTAAAATAGTCTTTGTTGTTAACGGACGTGAGCATTACCACTCCAAAAACGCTTTCCTTTTCGGGTTTAGCTCCCGTTTTGAAAATGGTTTTCTTTACAGCGGCATAGTAAGTAGAGCCTACCATAGCAGATTTGAGCACTTCATATCTCCCTTTGTTGCCTACCATATCGCAATTCATTATGCTGTCGCACTCTGCTTTTCTATCTATTTTGCCGTTCTTATAGAACGACGCATGATAACTTGTCCATCCCATTTTAAAATTCCTCCTTGTAAGAAAAGTTAAAATAGTCTTTGATTACTTCTTCAATTACATTATTGTTTTTGTCCATCCAGTATGTATTCGCGCCCAATTTTTCTTTCTTATACCCTTTGCTTAACATTTGGTATTCCTGCTCCGCTACTGGGTCGTGCCATTGAAGACCTCTTGCCTTATAGAGCGGAATCCAGTGTACATCGTAGAAATTGTAACCCGCTCCGTCTATGCCAAAGAAATATCCGAACTCATCAGATTCGTAAATTCTAAACCCACATTCCGACATGATTTTGATTCCATCTCCGTCTTCAAGCCACCAATCATCTGCGGAGTCGCCAAACGACCACATTGTACCCCACATTGGAAGAGCATCATCATATACTACTTCGAACTCTTGTCTGTAAGCTTTAACTGTCTCAAAGGTTTCAAGTTCAATCGTATACACAACACCATCATCTTTATTATCTACGCCTGTGATTTCTCCGTCTCCACTTCCTTTGAGATCCGCGTAAAAATACACGCTATCGCCAACGGCAGGTTCAGTCACCTCGTGGATGTCCTCGTCGCCGATGTTCATCAGCTTCTCGATCATGCCCTGCGGGATTGCGTTCATTTCGTGAACCCAGCGTTCAGTCGCATCTTTGATTGTTAAACCGTTATTCATTTTAACTCTCCTTTCCTTTTATCCTTCAACTTCGACCATAAAGCTGTTGTCTGGATCCATTTTACAAGGCACTCCATTTGCGCTTATCGCCACATATTCAAATAATGGAATTACCATTAAGTATTCGGAGTCGTATACATATACCGTTCCCGAATCATCCACGAAGAAATCATCTATCTCCTCTCCGACATCAATCCAGTCACCGTCTGACGATTGAAGGTATGCGTCGTCTGGTATAAGTGACACTTCCTTGGACACAGGCTTGGCTTTACTCTTAGATTTGGATTTGTTTTTGCTGTCATAGTAGTCATAATTATCGTACCATCCGCCGTAGCACCAATTTCCGCTATCCCAACTTCTATCGTATACGAGCTCCTTCCATTCGAAGAAATTGTTACACTCATTTGCTATAAGCTTCTTTGCTCTCTCAACCTGTGCGTACATTTGCGGGATAGAAACAAATTCGTGCTGAGTGTGAGCGTTATAATATCCACACGACAAATTAACGGCGGCACACCCGAGTACCGGCGCTATATCCACTATGTCCGAATAAGAACCGTAGTCTCGCTTAAATCCGTATTTTTCTACCGTTTCAGCAAACACCTCGTTATCAAGCTCATAATAAACCGCGTCCCTTTCATGCGCTCGGTCAAATTCGATTATGAAATTGATTTTCGGTTTTATTCCACTCGCGCAAAACTTTCCCGCACCCACGCCGCCGATTTCCTCATCCTCCGTGAAGAGCACATGACACCGCAGTTCTTTGATAATTTCGAGAATCATAGTGATACCGCACCTATCGTCTCCACCTATACCATACGGCGACATCATTATACTTTTATCTTCCGACACACAAATGATATCAGGAGTCCGTTTGTGTACGGTGTCCATATGAGCAACGAGCAAGACCGGAACCTCGCCCGCCGCGTATATAAACCCGTCTCGCGCCACCGGGTCATACCCTCTATCTCTGAGGCTACACACCAGCGCAGCCTTGAGCTTTTCCTGCGGAAACTTGAATATATTAAGCAATTTCATCTTCGTTTTCCTCTTCCTTTCTATTCATGAAATCTTCGTAGCAGTCGCGGCAGAGAATCTCGTCAAGCTCGTCCACATACATAGCCTCGTTTTTCCATTCATACTCTTCACACTTGTAGCAATAAACTACTTCATCATCAAACGCTGCCCAACACATCGTGTACCACTCGCCGTTTATTTCCACTTCCTGTTTAAAATCGTCACCTCTGTAGCCATATCTGACCTCCCACTCCTCGTGAATTTCACACCAGAAGCAACAATCCTCGCAGTACCAATCGCCGTCTATTTCGTGCATATCGTCTTGGTCGCAATGACACCCGCATCTTTCACAACGATTAGAGGCTGCACAACAATTGCACTGCAACTCACGACAGTCATCATCCCCGTAATAAGAACGCTTATCACCGCAGTCCACGCAGTAGGATCTGCCGCCGATTTCAATTCCTTCGTTGATTTCATCTTTAAATTCCTTGTTATACGACATAGCACACTCAGACGGGAATTCTTCATAGTCCTTGTAGTGGAACGAGTCATCATATGTATTGATATCGGACCACTCGCCACCGTTAAGCTTCTTCCACAGATTCGGCACTCCGAGGCAATTCGATATTATATCCTGCACCACGGCGCGGTAGTCTTTATAATCCTCGCCCTCCGCGTCGTAACCCTTCGGGTACAGACGAGACTGTAGCAGATTTCCATTTTGATAGAAGAACATCTGTCTTGTTATCTTCGGCTCAAAGAACCACTGATTTCCATTGTAGTCGCTCGACAGCGTATAGAAAACCATACTTGTGCCGTCGTTAGAGTAACTCAGGGTTCCAGCCTTATAGCAACCGTTATACGTACCGCTGCTGTTTATGAAATGACAACTCGACCACGAATTTCCGTTTGACATCAGCAGGTAGTCGCAGATGTTCGCACTCAAAACTGTAATCCTTTTTATTTTGAGCGGGTTTGTGTCGTCGGCTACCTTCGCGAACAGCTTGTTATAGCTCTGATAATCTCTTGACCCCTCTTCGTGCTCATCAACAAACTTCGTTGCATCGATTTTCTTGTCACCGTTTACGGGGTAGTCTTTGTATATCGCATTTATAACGCGACTGCGTTTCATTCCTGCTTTTATCTCTCTGTAATATCCGAGTGAATTTATTCCACAAGCCTCGTCCTCGCTGATTTCCTTATCGGCTGAGTCCTGTATACACATAAGTGCTCGATATCCGCTGTAATCTTCGACAACTTGGTGTTTCGCTAACACATTTGCTATATAATCCTGAAGCGCAATAAAATCTCGTCTGAAAACCCCTCCATTTGCCTTTCTAACTTCGTCGCGCAGAAACACAACCGCTTTTGCTTCTTCATTCCAATTTTCGTGTTTCCGCAATATCTCGAATATAGGCTGCTTCGCGCTATACCACTCCTTGACATTTCTCTCGATTCCGCAACGAGTGTAGCTATTATCTATACCTATCTCTCGAAAGATGTATTCTACCTTATTGGTGTAATATTCTATCTCGTCGGCGTCCGTCGGGTAGTTTTCATTAAAGATTTCGTTTTCCTTTTTGAAACACATTTCATTTTCCTCCTTAATTTTCAAAGTGTAATATATTCGCGTTCTGATGCGGGGATGATTGGGGTCGCAGCCGTTTCGAGTTGAAGCATATTGGGGTCTGCCCACAAACAATGTCCGTATCTACCGCGTCCGTTGCCGTCGTGGGCGTTCGGAATAAGGTTGTCAAACTGTATAAGAATGGTGGCGTTGTTGGGATCACCAATGACCACCCCGCACTCGCCTCGGGTTCTGTAATGCCCGTCAACCTTACCACCGCACACAACTCTATCACCTATTTTAAATTCCATTTCATTTTCCTCCTTAATTTAATTTCTGAATCATCGTTCTCGCCATATTATCTACAGCGATATAACTGGAAGCCGTCGCCAAACGCTTTTCATCTTCGGTTGTTAAACTCACACCCAATTCCTTTAGGACTTTGATTTTGTGTTTAACGAACCTTTTCATTCTGTCTTCTTCTGTCAACCGCAGCCCTCCTCCTTCTGTTTATGATTTTCTTTGCAAGCCATCGAGCTACGGCATCCTCCATCCGTTCCTCGAAAGCTATAATTTTACCCTCGTGCCACAGCGCATACAAAAACGCGACGACGAAGGCAATTTCAATTACAGTTGTGATTGCAAATCTCAATTCCATTTTGATTCCCTTTCTGATTTAAAATAAGTTTGTACCGTTTTGTCTATACGCCTCATTCCATTTTCGCGCCAGTTCCTCCGCCTCTCTACGGCTTTCGCATAAATGGCATATATCAGCGTTGTATCTTTTAAGTATGGCGATTAAGTTATTACCCGTCGCTATCGTGTCGGCGAAGGCGGAATACTTTCCGTTTTCGGCAGTGACAACCACAACAAAAATCATTTTCATTTCAGATTTTCCACTCTCCGCATATGTTTCCGTTGCTGTCTATCACCTTGCCGTCTGTTCGCCCTTCGGCTACAGCTCTGCTTATTTGCCCAAAAATTCGGTCAAGCTCAGCCGCCGTGGTGTAGTAGTCGGCATATTCATTTTTCGCGTCACAGTCATGAAAAGCGGCGTTCCCGGTTTTGATTTCGATTTTCATTTTGATCTCCTTTCAGAAATTAACCACCATTTTTGCGTTGTGAACTGGACTCACCAATTCGCCGCCGCCAATATGGACTAACTGTCCAGTACCAACTCTAACAGCGTTGTACTCTGCTGACCCGCTTACCCTCATACAGTAATCGCCGTCCTCGGCACTAAACACATCTCCCCAGCGTATTTCTCTAAAACCTACCCAGTCTTTCATTTCCTCTCTGATTTCCATTTTGTTTTCCTTTCTGATTTTAAATTTAGCAGCCGAGTTTGGTTTTCCTTTCACGGCGGCTCTATCTTATATCACGACTTCGGTTATTTACCAAAAATTTTTTAAAATTTTACGCCACATTTTCTTCGTATTAGCTAAAGCTATATTCGATTTACATCTCATACTCAACATAAATATCGCCGTTAGGCATATATACGCACGACCACACGCAGCCGCGCTCATATACAGCCCGTTCGGCTACACACATAGCATCATCGAGATTGTCGAAATGCTTTCCGATTACCAAACCGTTTTGCTTTTCAACTTCGACCCCATAGGTGTTATAACTCATGATCCGATTTCCTCCTCACATAGATTTACTCGCGCCGTGTGACCGTCGCCCCAGCGCACCAATACAAGAGCGGATATGCTATTTCCGTAGATAATAATTCCACCCGTTATGTATGCCGTATACTTTTCGCCGTCGTTTTCAAAACGGATTTTCGTTTCAAATCCGACTTTCCATATCACTCCCTTTACAAACTTTTCGTATGACATAGTAAAATATTCGCTCCTTTCATTTTCGTTTCGATTTTGTAGTATTTAGATTATGTTTTGAGAATAGAAACACTTCGGGAATATAATTTCATTACCAATTTCCGAAGTGATTTTCTTTAGTTTATTCCCCGCAATTCTTCGAGTATTTCATCTTCTCCGAATACGCGCTTTACTCCTTCCCATTCGTGACAACACGCCTTCCAAATCTTATAAGCGTTCGAATTTCGCGTTAGTCTGCCGAATTCGTTTTCGGTTTCGGTTTCATACCCAAATTCCGAACAAAAATCCTTATAGTCACCGGGGTCATACTTCGTCAAACACGCGAGAATGTCGTAGCAAGTCGGCGTAATATTGTGTGTTGTGTTATATATGGAATCCCAAAATGTAACGTACATAACCTCGCAGCTGTTTGTGTTTCGGATATAAACCGAATAGCAGTTTCGCAAATAATTTTCCTCCCACATCGGATTTGAATTTCGCTCCTTAAAAGTGATTTTGATTTCAATTCCGTTTCGTTCTGAAAACTCATTTGCTTGCATGACATAATCATTCTGTATAGTGTTTACCATAATTTTCAATTCCTTTCTGATTTAGATTTTTGGGTATAAAATCCCCGTCAAAACTGATTTTCATTTAATACGAGGATTTTTAATTTTGATTTAATTTCACTTTTGAGCGTAAAATTTTTTATGCCGCTTTTGTTGCCTTTGCCTTTGTCTGAGCCTTTGCACTCGATTTTTTCGCGGATTTTCTCGCGGATTCAACAGCCCCGGCGGGTTTAGGGTCTATCTTGCCGCTTGCGCGTTCTTTCTTTTCCTTAAACTCGATATTATAGGCTTTTTCGGTAACTATGCGGTGAAGTATTTCCGCGATAAGCTTTTCGAGATACTTCGGACGAGCCGCCGCAACACTCAGAACACCGCGCCCCTTCTTTGCGTAGAGGGACAACAGATATCCGACGTCATGCGAATTTGCTTTATAGATGTTGCCCTTTTCGCCCTCTACATAAAGCATGGAGTCAATTATCATCTGTAATTGCTTGAGTAATTGCGTGTTGCTTGTCGGAGTTTTGCCGAGATTGATATCGCGGGCTTGTGTAGGCGTGGCGAACTTTTCCGCAACTGTTTTCACATCCGCGCCGATACTCTGCGCCGTTCTCATGCAAAGTAAACGATTAAAAGCCGCGACTTTGTAAACCCATGCAGATTCCGCGCCGAATTTCTTTCCGCGCTCGACAAAGAATGATTCAAGCGCAACAAAATCAAGCGGGCGTTCAGCCGTGACGAGTTCACGCGATTTTATGCCGTTTTCATCCTCTTTGTCTTTGTGTTTCAGCGTCTCGAAAGTTAGAGCCGTCGCCGCCGCAAGCATGGGCGCGGGGTTGTCGAGCAGTTCAAGCGCCGTTGCATGAAACGCGGCGCGGGTATACTCTTTTTCAAGCTCTGATGTTTCATTGTCGAGCTTTTCGAGCTCTGCCGCCTTTGTGTCGTCGGCATTTATTGCCGCGTTGTAGGCGTTAGCGCGTGTTTCAAGATCTGTTCTGATATCCGCGATATTCCGTAATGCTTTCTTCTCTGTTGTCTTTTTCATGATTTTTTACCGTCCTTATTTAAAATTTTTATATGCTTTTAGCACATTAAAAAACGCGTGAACATATAACAGCTCACGCGCTCGAAATGTGTTAAAATGTCCTATTGTACCAACGTATCAATTGTTACCCGTCGCCGTGCATTTTCCAAAAATGAAACATTAATATCTCCGCTTTACAATAAATATTTATTCCTAAGAATAAAAATTACCGTCCGTTGTTCGTATTTCCTGAGAAATAGCGCGGGCGGTGTAAAGCTAAAATATCAATATAGCATTAATGCACGGTTTATTTTTTTCTTATTGCCGATATACTTATCGCGTATATATCAAACACCAACGGCAAAGGAACTCAAAAGGTTCGGACGGCTTCCAACCGTCCCCGGACTCTCCACTTTAGCACAACAAAATCAAAGTATTTAAACAGATAATGCACCCGCTTAAATGGCAGTTATTTCTTTGACCTTTTACGGACTTGTGATAAAATGCCTTTATTCGCCCCGCATAGCGCCCCTATGCGGCATGGTAACGGTTGAGAGTATCCCGCCGCCGTTACCGATATTTTACAATATTATCGCATACGATAAGCGCGTCACGGCACGCGCCGCCCCGGGCTGATAGCTATAAAACCGTCGTAGCGTGATAGCAACATCAAAGTATTGCAAGGGCATACAATAATATTTATGTATTCCGTTTGTCGCGTATCATTCCGCCTATAAAATAAGCCGATTGACCGCGCTTGACTTTTACCCCCCCCTATTATATAATGGTGTATATTCGGATGATTGTACTTTTGGGATATCCCGCGCGCCTTGTCCGCGTGGCTCAGTGGCTCATCGTCGGCGGCTTGTCCGTCGGGGCTGTCCCTTGAGTACGCCCATAGTATAGCACTAAAAAGTGCATTGTTATACTCGAAAAAGAAAAATAATGAACTTTTTAGAGATTTTGCACATCTTTGTAATATATACACAATAAATCTACGCAACGGAGCTGATGAACTTGTGCAATACTAATAATTATGACCCCGCTATTATTGCAGAAAAGATTAAAAAAGAATGCACGAGACAAAACATCACGGTGAAAACTATGTTACAAGAATTAAACATCAATCACGCCGCTTTAACTAAAATGACGCACGGCGGCGCGCCGTCTTATATTACCGTCGCCCGGATATGCGATTATCTTAATATGTCCGTTGACGCTCTGCTTGACCGCCCGATCCCTGAGCCTGAACCCGTAGACCTGAGTGCAGCTATTAACACCGTAGCCGCTGCCGCGCATATATCCCCCGATGCACTCCGCGCCGTGCTGCACCTACCAATCGACGATAAATAATTCTTGCGCAGAATAATAGATGTTCGTGCGTCTATTAGGCGGCACAAGTGCCGCCGATGGGGACGGTGTAGCCGTCCCGACATAATAGGTATATATACCTACCTATAGAGCTGTATATAATATATAATATAATACCTATACACATGGAATTTATTTTTTTGGTGTATAGGTATTTTTTTATTTTAGCATATAAGATATAATTGACGTGTTGACGGTGATATTATGCAGTGTTGACCTTGACGTGTAGACGGCGTTGTAAATACAACAAAAAATAATGCTTATATAACACTAAAATATCATAGCTTATATACCTCGACTATATAGGCATAATAATCCATAAAATCCGCCTTTATGGATTATCCCCCGCAAGGGGGCCATTTTAAACCTATAGTAGAAAAATAATCGTGAAAAACCGCTTAGTTAATCAACCCCACTCACA
>ERZ780053.52-NODE-52-length-58720-cov-14.1509_pt1 | contig 58720 bp, 60 predicted proteins | sample MGYA00511088_ERZ780053 | MGnify/ENA primary metagenome ERZ780053 (study PRJEB29588, sample SAMEA2150866) | human gut metagenome | biome: human gut; feature: human-associated habitat; material: faeces | place: Denmark | collected 2008/2010 ...
GGGACCGGGCCATGGCGGCGGCCGCCGCCAGCAGCACCGTTACCGCGCCGCCGCACCACAACACCGCCTGATACGCGGCCCGGCGCATCAGCGGTCCCCTCCGTCGCTGACGATGTGGTAGTAGGCAGTGGAGGTGGCGCGGTACACCAGGGTGTACAGCACCGCAAAGGCCAGGAAGCTGGCGGCGGTGGTGCCCACCAGCAGGCGGGTGTTCCAGAGGTTGAACAGAAGCAGCAGCTTATGGACAAAGGGGAAGGCGAAGACCAGGTGCAGTCCCGCCAGCAGCAGCGGCAGGAAGAATACCAGCAGCAGCTGACTGTTGATGCTGGAACGGATGTCCCGGCGGGTCATGCCCACCTTCTGCATGATGTCAAAGCGGGCCTGGTCCTCGTAGCCCTCGGATATCTGCTTGTAATAGATGATGAGCACCGCAGCCAGAGAGAAGCCCACGCTCAGCAGGATGCCCAGGAAGAAGAGGCTTCCGTAGGACCCGTAGAAATCGTCGCGATTCTCCGACAGGGATTCCACGTCGAAGCGGATATCGTCCTGCCGGGACTCCAGCGCCTCCCGGATGGCGGCGGCCACAGGGTCGCCCCCGTCCCGGGCAGGCTCCTGACCCAGGTCGAAGCCGCAGCTCCAGCTGCGGGACACGCCGGTGTTCATGCCCTCCATCAGGCGGTCCATGTCCGCTATTTCCTCGTCGGGGACGATGGCCGTCAGCTGGGTGACGATGCTGGCGGAGTCGCCGCCGGAGGCCAGGTTGTCCACCAGGCCCTTCACCTGCCAGACAGCGCCGCCGGGGAAGGACAGGGTGCTCTCCCGGTAGTCGGACCGGCCATGGCAGATATACACCTGGCCCGGGGACAGGGTCAGACGGGCGCCCATGGCGGCGTTGTAGTCCGACAGGGGGATGGCGGTGAACTGAACGGCATCGCTGATGCTGCCGCCTGCGCCCTGCAGGACGCCGTTGCGAACAGTCAGCGCCGAGGAGGAGGAACGGTACTCCCGCAGGTCCTGCATCTGCGCGCCACGGCTGCGGGCGGCAGTGACGACGGCGGCGTGCAGGTCGGAGTGGTCCCGGTACAGGTCCTCCCGGTCCGTGTACCAGACAGTAACGTTCTCCGCCCGGGGATAGCGGGTACGGAGGGAGTCCTCCGCGCCGAAATACAGGCAGGTGGTGGAGGAGAGCATCACCAGCACCATAGTGCCCAGGATGCAGATGGAGGCAAGGCCTGCGCCGTTGCGCTTCATGCGGTAGACCAGGGAGGAAACGGACACGAAATGCCGCTTCCGGTAATAGAACCGGGGATTCCTTTGCAGCAGGCGGCACAGGGTCACGGAGCCGGAGATAAACAGCAGATAGGTGGCGGCGATGACCATCAGCACGGCGGCGAAGAACCAGGTCAGGGCCGTCAGAGGCTCCCGGATGGACACAGCCAGGTAGTAGGCCGCCCCCAGCAGCAGAACGCCCAGCAGCGCCAGGGCCCAATTGGCCCGGGGCGGCTTCTCCCCCACCGCCTCGCTGCGCATGAGCTGGATGGCGGTGGAGCGGCGGACCCGCAGCAGAGCGGACAGCAGGATCAGCAGGTAAATGGCCCCGTACAGGCCCAGGGCCATCAGCAGGCCCCCCGCGGACACCCGATAGGTCATGTCCGCCTCCAGGCCCATGACCCGCATAAGGCCCAGCTCCGCCAGCTTGCTCAGCACCACGCCCAGGACCAGGCCCCCCAGCAGGGACAGGCCGCCGGACAGCAGAGACTCCCAGCAGAGAATGCGGGAAATGTCCCCCTTGCCCATGCCCAGGACGTTGTACAGAGCAAACTCCCGGTTCCGGCGGCGGATCAGAAAGGAATGGGTGTAAAACAGCAGCAGCAGAGAAAACACCCACAGCACAAAGCTGCCCAGATTCAGGATCACCTGCACGGAGCCGCTGCCGGGCAGGGTTCCCTCCGGCAGCCGGGCCAGGGCCACAAGAATGTAGAAAAACGACACGGCGCCTACGCCGGTCAGCAGGTACGGCACATAGAGGCGGCTGTTTTTCCGGATGCCGTCCCAGGCCAGATGACGGTACAGCTTCATGCCCGGTCACCGCCTGCCTGAAGCATGGTCAGGGTGTCCGCGATCTTCTGGTACAGCTGCTCGTCGGTACACTGGCCGCGGTACAGCTGGTGGAACACCTGACCGTCCTTGATGAACAGCACCCGTCCGGCGTGGCTGGCAGCCTTGACGGAGTGGGTGACCATGAGGATGGTCTGACCCTGGCGGTTGATCTGGCCGAACAGGTCCAGCAGCTCATCGGTGGAGCGGCTGTCCAGGGCACCGGTGGGCTCATCAGCCAGGATCAGCCGGGGATGGGTGATCAGCGCCCGGGCCACGGCGGCCCGCTGCTTCTGGCCGCCGGACACCTCGTAGGGATACTTGTCCAGCAGCTCCAGGATGCCCAGCTGGCGGGCGATGGGATCCAGGCGGGCCTTCAGCTCCCGGCAGGGCCGCCCCGCCAGCACCAGGGGCAGATAGATGTTGTCCCGCAGGGTGAAGGTGTCCAGCAGGTTGAACTCCTGGAACACGAAGCCCAGGTTGTCCCGGCGGAAGGCCGCAGCGTCGGACTCCCGGACGGCGGACATGTCCCGCCCGTCCAGCTCCACCCGGCCAGCGGTAGGCTTATCCAGCGCCGCCAGAATATTCAGCAGGGTGGTCTTGCCGGAGCCGGACTCGCCCATAATGGCCACGTATTCCCCCTCCTCCACGGAGAAGTCCACCTGCCGCAGCGCCATGACCTGGCTGCCGCCGAAACGGGTGGTATAGACCTTTTTCAGGCCCGTTACATTGAGAATTTGCATATCCATGCCTCCTTTACGGGGCCTATTATAGCAGACCGGGGAAATGCGCGGCCATCGAATGGGCTTACATTTCCCCGGTCTGAGCTTACATTTTTGTCACTCGTGGGTGCGGACGTTGATGAACTCCGCACGGAGCTTGGAATAGAGGATGGTCTGGCTGCTGTACAGGCCGCAGTAGCCGGAGAGGAGATAGCTCAGGGCGCAGGCCACGGCGAAGTAGGGCGCCCCAGCAGAGCCGAACAGCTCCACGCTGAGCAGCACCGACGCCACGGGGCAGTTCACCGCCCCGCAGAACACCGCCACCAGGCCGATGGCCGCGGCAAAGCCCGCAGGCAGGCCCAGGAGCCCCCCCATGAAGCAGCCGAAGGCAGCGCCCACGAAGAACGACGGCACCACCTCGCCGCCCTTGAAGCCGCAGCCGATGGTGACGGCGGTGAACAGGAGCTTCCACAGCCACGCCCAGCCGCTGACGTTCCCCCGCAGGGCCCGGGCGATGACGTCCATGCCCGCGCCGTTGTAGTCACCGTTGGTGAGCAGGCTCAGGACGATGAGGATGGCCGCGCCGGCCAGCACCCGCAGCCAGGGATTCCGGAAGCTGCGGGTCAGCAGGTGCTCCGTCCAGTGCAGCCCCTTGCAGAACAGGATGCTGACCAGGGCGCACAGAATGGACAGGACCACCACCGGCAGCATCAGCTCCAGGGTCACCCGGGGCATGGACACCGTGAAGCGGGTGGGCTCCACCCCCATGAGGGCGGATACACCGAAGGCCGCCATGGCGGCGGTGATGCAGGGCACCAGGCCCGCGTAATACAGCACGCCCACGCTGATGACCTCCAGGGCGAACACCGTGGCGGTGAGGGGCGTGCCGAACAGGGCGGAGAACACGCCGCTCATGCCGCACAGGGTGGCAAGGGGCAGGTCCTTTTCCCCCAGGCGCAGGAGCTTGCCCGCCTGGAAGCCCAGGCCGCCGCCGATCTGAAGGGCCGCACCCTCCCGGCCGGCGCTGCCGCCGCACAGGTGGGTAATGACGGTGGACACGAAGATCACCGGCACCAGCAGAATGGGGACGCTTTCGCCGAAGTGAACGGACTCGATGATGGCGTTGGTGCCCTTGCCCTCCAGATGGCAGAGCTTGTAAAGCCCCACGATGGCAAGGCCCCCCACCGGCAGCAGGTACAGGATCCAGGGGTGCGCCCCCCGGATGGCCGTGGCGTAATTGACGCCGATATGAAACAGGGAGCCGATCACGCCGCCGGCCACACCGATGATGCCGCCCAGCAGCACCCATTTTCCCAGCGCCGCCGGGTATGCTCCCATATGCATTATGGTCTTTTTCCACTTATCCACCGCTTGCCGCCGTCCTTTCCGCCCGTTCCCCCAAAAAATCTTCTTCCTTTTATAGCCAGCTTTTTTCGACAGTCTCTTTATAGCATCTTTACGGTTTGGTGTCAATCCGGCACATCAGCCATTCCCTGTTTCCGCAAAAACAGGGGCCTGCCTCCCGAAAAGCAAAGCCCCCGTCCTGTTTCATTTTGCTTCAGCTGCCCAGATGAAGCACCTGGAGAAGCAGAAGCCAGCTGAGCCCATAGTAGGTGACCACAGCCACCAGATCGTTCACGGTGGTAATCAGCGGCCCGGAGGCCACGGCAGGGTCCACCCCGATTCGCTTGAAAAACATGGGAATCAGCGTTCCCACGGCGCTGGAGATAAACATGGCCAGCAGAAGCGCCGCACCGATGCACACCGAAACCGCAAACGCATATTGGGCGGGATATCCCTTGCCCAGCATGATGTAAGCGCCCACAAACAGCACGGAAAGACTGCCCAGAATCAGCCCGCTGAACAGCCCCACCCGCATCTCCTTGCAGACGAGGCCCAGCTTTTTCCGGGCGGTGATCTCCTTGTCCATCAGCACACGGATGGTGACAGCCAGCGACTGCGTTCCCACATTTCCCGCCATATCCAGGATCAGCGACTGGAACGCCATAATGATCGTCAGCCGGGACACGACCTTCTCGAATGCGCCCACAACGCCTGAAACAACCATTCCCAGCACCAGCAGCACCAGCAGCCAGGGCATCCGCTTTTTCAGGCTTGCCCGCAGCGGCTCGTGCAGATCCTCCTCCGCGGAAAGGCCGCCCAGCTTCGCATAGTCGTCGCTCATCTCGTCGTCCACCGCTTCCACCAGGTCCTTCAGGGTGATGACGCCGAGAATGCAGTTGGAGGCATCCAGCACGGGAATGGCGCTTTCCGAGTAGCTTTTCAGCCGCTCGATACAGTCCTCCGTGCGCTCGCTGCAGTAGACATACGGGAATCTGTGCTGGATAAGGGGCGCGATAGCCGCGTTCTTTTCCGCAATAAGCAGAGCGCGCAGCTCCACCGTGCCGCAGAAAAAGCCGTTTTCCGCCGTCACAAAGAGCATTTGGATATTATCGTTTTCCTTCGCCTGGTCCATAAGCGCCCGGGTGGCCTGACCCACCGTCATTTCCGAATCCAGCGAAATGAAATTGGCGCTCATTCTGCTGCCGATCTCGTCCTCGTCAAACGACACCAGCAGCTCAATCTTTTTCCGCAGCGCTCCGTTGAGCAGCCCGATCATCGCTGACCTGTCGCTGCCGGGCAGTTCCCGCAGAATGTCCGCCGCAGCATCCGGGTCAATCTTTTCCAGAATGAAAACAGCTCTTGCCGTGTCGATGTCCTTCAGGAAGGCAGCCGCCTCCTGGGGCTCGACATACTTGAAAATACCGGCCAGCTTGTCCGGCTCAATGGAGCGGATCAGCCGCATCCTTCCAAGCCGGTCCATCTGCTCCATGGACTTGGCAATATCACTGTTATGATAGTTCTCCAGCTGCTCCTGGATCATCTTCGGCGAAAGGTCATCCCTTATCAGCGCCGCGATCTCATCCGCGCAGCCTCCGCTTTTGAGGTTCTTGTCTTCGTTGAACATTGCCATGGTATTACCGCCTTTCAATTAAAATCGCATCGTGTTCCTAATTGAAAGTGAAGCCGGGCAATGTGCTGTCATATCCGGCCTTTATTTACCTGTACGAGCCGACGCAAAGCAAGCGCCGGACACAGCGGCACATTGAATACTTCGCCCGTAACTGTCACCTAAGCTCACTTTGCTCACCTCTTTCTGGAATAAAAGTCGATTGCTTTGTCATGATACCACTGTCGCGCGGTCCTGTCAACCCGGAACCGGACGCTGCCGCCTCTCCCCTTTCTCTCGTTTTTTCTGAGAAGCTGAAAAATTTTCAGGGAAGCTGATTTTTTGAGATTTTCCCTGTTGATTCTGGGGAACATTTGCCGTATACTATGAGATAGAAGCAAAAGGAACAAACCGCAAAACACCCTATCACAACAATCAGGAGGAAAAGCAACATGAAATACGGTCGTACTTTCAACTTCTCCGCCGGTCCTGCTATGATGCCGGAGCCCGTGCTGGAGGAGATCCGCGACGAGATGATGAACTACCGCGGCAGCGGTATGTGCGTCATGGAGATGAGCCACCGCTCCAAGGTGTTCCAGCAGATCGCCGACGAGGCCCAGGCCGACCTGCGCAAGCTGATGAACATCCCCGATAACTACAAGGTCCTGTTTATCCAGGGCGGCGGCACCCTGCAGTTCGCCATGGTGGCCATGAATCTGATGAAGAACGGCAAGGCCTGCTATGTGGAGACCGGCGCATGGTCCAAGAAGGCCATTGCCGAGGCCAAGAAGTACGGCGAGGTGCAGGTGGTTGCCTCCTCCGCCGACAAGAACTTCTCCTACATCCCCGACTGCTCCGACCTGGACATTCCCGAGGACGCCGACTACGTCTATATCTGCGAGAACGAGACCATCAACGGCACCACCTGGCACAAGCTGCCCAACACCAAGGGCCACGTGCTGGTGTCCGACCAGTCCTCCATGTTCCTGTCCCGGCCCTGCAACGTGTCCGACTACGGTCTGATCTGGGCCGGCGTGCAGAAGAACGTGGGCCCCGCCGGCATGGCCGTGGTCATCATCCGGGAGGATCTGATCCGGGACGACCTGGATCCCAAGACCCCCATTTACATGAAGTATAAGACCCATGCCGACAACGACAGCATGTACAACACCCCCAACTGCTGGGCCATCTACTGCTGCGGCAAGGTGTTCAAGTATCTGCTGAGCATCGGCGGTCTGGAGGAAATGGAAAAGCGCAACATCGCCAAGGCCCAGGTCATCTATGACTTCCTGGATTCCTCCAAGCTGTTCAAGGGCGCCGTGGTGCCCCAGGACCGCAGCCTGATGAACATCCCCTTCGTCACCGGCGACAAGGAGCTGGACGCCGCCGTGGTGGCCGCCTCCAAGGAGGCCGGCTTCGACAACCTGAAGGGCCATAAGTCCGTGGGCGGTCTGCGGGCCTCCGTGTACAACGCCATGCCCATCGAGGGCGCCCAGGCGCTGGTGGAGTTCCTGACCAAGTTCGAGGCAGAGCACAAGTAACACGCAAAACGGGGGACGGCGTCCCCCTGCCCCCTATATCCAACAACATTTTGTATTATGGAAGGAGATTATTACGATGCGTATTCTGGTTACTGACGGTATGGATAAGACCGCTATGGCGCAGCTGCGGAAGCATGGCCATGAGGTAGTGGAGCAGTTCTATGAGCCCGATCAGCTGGGCGAGGCCCTGCGCGGGTTTGACGTGGCCGTGGTCCGCTCCAAGACCAAGGTCCGCAAGGAGCACATTGATGCGGCCAAGGGCGGCCAGCTGAAGCTGATCATCCGCGGCGGCGTGGGTGTGGACAACATCGACGTGGACTATGCCAAGGCCAACGGCATCGACGTGAAGAATACCCCCCGCGCCTCCTCCCAGTCTGTGGCAGAGCTGGCCATGGGCCATATGTTCGCCTGCGCCCGGTATCTGTCCATCGCCGGTCACACCATGCGCGAGGGCAAGTGGGAGAAGAAGGCCTATGGCAAGGGCATTGAGCTGCAGGGCAAGACCCTGGGCATCGTGGGCTTCGGCCGCATCGGCCAGCACCTGGGCGTGATGGCCAAGGCCATCGGCATGAAGGTCATCGCCTTCGATATCTATCAGATCCCCGTGATCTCCGAGCAGCTGGACATCCCCTATGTGGAGATGGATGAGCTGCTGGCCAAGTCCGACTTCATCTCCGTCCACGCCCCCGCTGTGGACGGCGGCGCGCTCATCAACGCCGAGCGCATTGCCAAGATGAAGGACGGCGTGGTGATCATCAACACCTCCCGGGGCAGCAACGTGGACGAGGATGCGCTGCTGGCCGCTCTGGAGTCCGGCAAGGTCCGGGCTGCCGGCCTGGACGTGTACGCCGACGAGCCCGCCAGCAACGTGGCGCTGTACAGCCATCCCATGGTGTCCTGCACGCCTCATATCGGCGCGGCTACCGTGGAGGCCCAGAAGCGCATCGGTCAGGAGATCGTGGAGATCATTGCGGCTATGTAACCGGGCTCGGCGGGCTTGCCCGCTCCCTTCCCTGCTGATCAAAGGCTCCCCCTGTCATAGGGGGAGCCTTGTGCTTGTCAAAGAACCCCTGCTTTCACGCGGCGAAAGCAGGGGTTCTCTTTGACAGACGGAAGCGGATGTAACTGAAAACAGTTACATCCGCTTGATATGGCAAATCTACCGCTCATGGATACGATGCACCATGCTTTGCGGGCGTGGTGCATTGTTTTATGGGTTCAGGTTTGAAGCGCCGGGACAATGGGACAAGCGGGACAAAATGCGGAGCATGTTACTGTTCCATTCCGCGGTATCCATGTTTTTCTGCATTCCCAAGCAAATAAAGGAACGCAAATGCAGGAATTCGTAGTAGATCTTTACCGCACTTTGTGTTATGAACTCCATAATCGTCCGCATTCTTGGTTATAATTATTGCTGCCGACGATTCCTCACACAATTCTACGATCGCATCATCATCCGCAATTGGCGCACCTTCTCTGTATTTAACTTCAATGAGGATGTTTTTCGTATTAGGATAGTCCACCACAATATCAATTTCTTTGCCCTTTTTTCCACCTCTAAAATAGCCCACCGAAGTAGCATATTGATAATAAAACGCTGCGGCATGCTTGTAAACAGCCGTTTCAACAATCTTTCCCATCTCAACAGGGTCCGTCAAAACAGAATCATCCATCAAAACAGCATTCCGAATTGCCGCATCGGCGATATAAATTTTAGGACGCGCCTTTAATACCTTTTTCCCTGCCATATCAACCGGCCAACTCTGATAAATCAAATTTGCACTTTCCAGATACTGAATATAGTTTTCTACAGTTGTGCGAGATACACCGTTCAGTTCTTTCGTAATTGCCTCAATCGATACAATTTCCGAAGATACATTGCAGAGGTATAAGAAAATTCTCTCCAGCTCCGTTGCGTTACGGATATTGTACAGTGAGGGAAGATCACGCTTAAGAACTTTATCCACAACATCTTCTCGCATGATCTGCTGCGCCATCAAATCATTGTCAGCCAATGCCAACTCCGGAAAACCGCCAACCTGCAAATACCGCATAAAATGATTTTGAACCTTGGAAAGCTGCATCATAATTTGAGTCCGCTCAATTTGACTTTTGTGGAGCAATGTTGTTACTTTCAAATCGGAGGCAATATTGGGGCGATCCAAATTCAGCAGTTCACAGTACTCATAAAAAGACATCGTTGGGACTTGTATAACAGTCCAACGGCCGGCACCACTTTCTCTGCTGCCCTTCATCAACGCCGGACTGGCAGAGCCAGTTGCAACAACACGTGTATTGGGTTGCGTATCATAGATGATCTTTAACCATCGATCCCAGTCCTGTGCGTACTGCACCTCATCAAAGAAATAATAGGCATCCTGCTCTGCATAGATATTTTCATGATAACACTCCAGAACATCCTGAAATTGGCTGAGCTTCAGCATAGGATGATCCAAAGAAATAAAAACAATTTTCTGCGGTGCCACACCTGACTTTAACAGCGCTTCGATCATCTGGTATTGGATGGTTGTTTTTCCAACGCGTCTCGTCCCGGTCAAAACCACAGAGCGGCGAATTCCTTTATCCGTCAACCGCTTCATCGCTTCGTGAAATGCAAACCTCTTGTAGGTTTTTGACATCTGCGGGCTAACTGTCCCGGTTTTCCACCACGGATTATAAGCACTCAGAACTTTGAGGATGCTCTCTTTTGTTGTAATCGCCATTGAGATCAGCTCCTTTTTCAATATAATATCCGCAAAATCAATTTTTGTCAAGGATTATTGATAGTACACTATCAATGTTTTCCTAAAAATATTGATTTTTTCTGCTGAAATCCGCATTAAAAAACTTTTTCCGTTCCAGTTTTCAGATAATATTTTCGTGGAGTCAGATTTCTGAGGCACACTTTCGATCAAGCAATAGCGCAATCAGTTTTTGCTGTTTGCACTTTGGTATTTTGTTTGCTGATTCGGATGGCTCTTTGATGAATCAGGTGATACCGATGTTCAATGTGCAAAGTAAGTCAAAGTCTCTTTGCTGATTCAAGCAAATTTTTCCGAATCAGCAAAGAGACTTTGAATATTTCATCATAGTCAAGCCGTAACAATCCATAATTATGGGCAGGGGATGTCAAGTTTCTGTGCACTTTCGTTTTGTCCGGAAACTTCGTAAATGATAACTTTCTGATAACTCTCCTCCCCAGCCATTGACTATCCCAGACCCGAAAATATACTGTCGTGTTGGAAGGAGGTGCCGCTATGACGCAGGCAGAATATGAAGCCGAAATGTGTTTCCGGCTCTGTAAGAGTATTTTCTCAACGCTGGCCGCTATGGGGCACATTTCAGAAAATGATGTGCAGGCCTTGCTCCGTGCTGCCGCAGAGAAATACAGCGCCCCCATTGGCGAATTGGAGGTGAGAAGCGTTGCCGCAGAAAAAGGTTACACGGGTTGAGTTCCCCACCAAACCGCTCTTACTGTCGCAGTCGACACTCTTGAAGCGGGTCGCTGCTTACGCCAGAGTGTCCACCATGAAGGATGCGCAGGAGAACAGTCTCCAATCCCAGCAGAAGTATTTCACGGAATATATCCGGCAGCACCCGGACTGGGTCTTTGCCGGAATGTATACCGATGACGGCGTTTCCGGCTTGTCCATGTACGCCTTTATCGCCTTCTTGTTTCGGCCTACCGTATCCACAAAATACCCTCTTGCCCAAAAGTGCCTGTTCCCGTACTTATACTTCAGGTTGGCATGTCGGTCAAATATCATCAGGCTGCTCTTTCCTTTCAGGTAGCCCATAATCTGGGATACGCTGTACTTCGGCGGGATGCTTATCAACATGTGGATGTGGTCTGGGCATGCTTGTGCTTCTATGATTTCTACGCTCTTTTGCTGGCACAACTTCCGCAGTATAATCCCTATGTCCTCTTTTATCTTTCCATATATCTCCATCCGTCTATATTTCGGCGCAAACACCACATGGTATTGACATCGCCAACTGGTATGTTCTAAACTACTTACATCTACTTCTTTCATGAATTAGTCTCCTTGTTTTTGTAAGTTTTGGTCGGCAAACCTCTTCCTTACTCTAACTCGGAGACTTTTTCTTGTCTACTTTGCCCCTCGCCATAGGCTATTTTTTCCCCCCGGCAGAGCCGGGGGTTGTCTTTGGTGGCCAAAACAGCCGCACCCGGCACCGCCAGACCAGTCCCTTTTCCGGGAAGATCTTCTGTGCCGACTGCGGCAAAATTTTCGGGTCAAAAACCTGGCACTCCACAGACCGCTATCGGCGAATCGTCTGGCAGTGCAACGGGAAATTCAAAAGGGAGCACAAATGCGAAACACCCCATCTGACCGAGGAACGCCTGAAGGAACTGTTTCTTGCCGCCCTTGGAGAGTACTTATCCGACCGGAACGCCGCCATCGACCAACTCCGCTGCGCTCAGCGGACACTCACGGACACGGATTTCATTGACGCAGACATTCAGGCATTGGAGGAGGAGCTGACCGGCGTCACCGGGATGCTGCGGCTGTGCATCGAGGAAAACGCCGCCAACACCACGACGGAAGAAACCTACCGCACCGCTCACGCCGATCTGTGCCGCCGCTTTGAGGAAACCGAAGCCAAGCTGGCAGCACTGCAACGGCAGCGGGAGAAGATGAAAGCGGATGCCATAGCCATCGGCGGCATGATGTTCGAGTTGGGAGAACTGACCGCCCTGCCGCTGACCTTCGACGAAAAGCTCTGGAACGGCACCGTTGACCATGTCACCGTCCACGCCAATGAGCGGGTGGTGTTTCGGTTCAAGGATGGGAAGGAAATCACAACAAGGCTATGAAACATTACAGAAACAGGCCCAGGCTGGCAGGGACAATCCTGCTGACCTGGGTCTGTTTTTCAAAAGAACCTTTGACTGTACCGTATCTCTTGCTCAACCTATTCCGATAAATACGGTTTCAATGCTTCAACCAACTCATATACCTTCGTGCCGGGGGCTGACTGAGAAGGCAGTTTATCCTCGTTTTCGGTGTCCAGCCGCTTGGCATTTGCAATTGCATAATCCATCATTGGATGAAGGATTTCATACATATCCTGTCGATTTTTACTATACTCGCCCTTCCCCAGGGAGCACAGGTATGCAGAAAGCTTTGGCCAGTATTCGCTGCGGTGCAAATCGGAATGCATATAGCTAAAATGCAGTAAGAACCACAATTCAATACACTGGTTTGACCAAATCGCATGATAAGTGGTATCTTCAGTACTCCATGTTTCGCACAGCTGAGTGGTCTGATCGATATGTTCTGCCGGGAAGTCATCAGTATCGTAGACGACCCAAACGTGTCCATAGCCATTAGGGTTTGCAAACGCACGATTGCGTGCCTTGTTCAGCAAACTCAGTGTATTATCGCCCTCTCCGTGTATCTCAAGCTGGACCCGCCCTTGGTAGCAAGCGTTGATCCTATCACGGATTGCGCCAAAATAGGCTGGCTCTGTGTCCGTCCCCTCTGTCACGATCAAGTGGTACTCAGGCTGTAGTTTTTTCGCTTTATCCCGTCTGGGCTGCATCCACGCTTTGTTGCGGTCTGACTTTTTAGGCGGTTTGAGGCTCATTTCCACTCGCCTCCTGTCAACATATTCTGCAGATATGGATCAGCGCCATATCTGCCTTCCAAATACTGCTTATCATAGGCAGCAGTATTATTGACTCGCTCATTATCCTCCCTTCGAATCTCATACAAGGAGTAGATCTCGCTGGAATGCGTATCATTGAGAGCGGCAAACCATATCTCGTCCCTACGGAAAACGGTATTCTTCAGCGTAGTCATATCGTGGGAGGTAAAAATCAGCTGTGCACCCTTCTGGTTGACCTGCTTGTTCTTAAAGAGGGAAATAATATAGCGCAATAGCTTCGGATGGAGCTTCGCATCCAGTTCATCAATAATAACCGGGCGGCCCTCCAGTAATGCAACCAGAATCACTGGCAGTGCTGCGATCAGCTTCTTTGTTCCCTCAGATTCTTCAGAAAATGGCAATTCGAAATTTTCCCCGTGGATGTTGCGAATAATATAAAGTTGCTCGTCCTCCTCGTCATAGCGATAACCTGAAATATCGATATCCATATCATTCAGAAATCTAAGGATCCGCTTCTGAATATCAGCATCTTCGCTAAGCATGATCTGATGCTCGGCGTGGGGATTTGCATAATTGCGAACAATCACAGACTCAAACCACTTCTGAACTTCAGCAATTACCGGAATATCATAATTGATTGCCAAAAAAGAAAGATACGGCATCTTTCCGTTGACAGCAGTGTTGATGGATCGCTTGTTAATGCTGGAACCCAGCTTGATGGCACCGTTGTCCCTCTCAAAAATCAGAGCGGGCTTCTTGCTGCCCAGCCCCTTCCGGGTCAGAGACTCAGACACGATCTCATCTCCAGCTATGGACAGATAGTAACGGAACTCGTTTGCCTCTGTGCGGAAATAAATCAGGAACTCCGTGGGTTCCTCTTTTGAAGTATGGTCGAGCAAATAGGGGACGGCATCTACGCTCTGATGCAAAATGATAGCGGAGCGAGTTGTCTTCAGATTTACAACAGGACGAACCACTGTAGAAATCAGGCAAGCCAGTGCCTGCAGGAGATTGGTCTTGCCGCCTCCGTTGGGGCCATAGATAACACTAACAGGCAAGAGATCGCTTGCCTTGGGGTTTTCAATCAAGGTGTCTGCAAATTCCGGCAGTGCTGTGGCCTGGAGATCAAACACCGTTTCATCCCGGTAGGACTTGAAATTCTTAAAGGAAAACTGGCAAATCATATCCATTCCTCCTTCCGTAGTTTCATTATACCGGTATGATTTCCAAAAATCAATTGTTTTATGCTGATTTGCAAAAATATTTTTAGAAAATCTAATATAAAAACTGTTTTGCAGTGGTTATAACGTGCTTTTGCTATTCACCTCATTTGAAAAAGTCAATGAAAAAAACATCGACTTAATGCATGATATCTTTCGACATCTACAAAACAACATCATGTTTTATGTTCTTAACTGTTTTGTTTGTTGATAACTCCCTATCATAGTTCCCACTTTAAGCCCCTCTAAAAATCCGGCCTTCTCGTGTTCTCGACAGAGGGTACAGACATCATCTACGATCCGATCCATCTCCCGGAGGGGCATACCGTGCATCTGGCGGTACAAATCATCAAAGTCCTCTATAATTGCCTCCGGATCTTCAGCCTTGCGTTCACGGTAGTAGTAATATAGCAGTTCCAAGATAGCGTTCACATCTCTGGTATAAACCGGCGGATTTTGTGACACATAGAATTTCAGAGCCTCAATTCACCCATACCGCCTCTTATCACTTCCAGCATCATTCCGCCGCCCAGGCGGAAGCTATTCTGGAACAGCAGGCACTCGGCCATAACCTGATATTCCCTGACACAGTCTGCATACTTGTTAAACAGTTCCTTCTGTTCCTCTGTCATGGTTGCCAGCAGTTTATCCTCATTCCGGCTGATCAACTGGAGCAGTTCCTTGTACTCCTTGCCGGAAGAAGTATCATATTCTGCCGGTTCGATGTTGCCATACCAGAATTCTTCCAAAATGTTCATAACATCACCCTCCACAAAAAGTGTGTGTGATGTTAACTCCGGCGGCAAATTACAAGCAGGTGATCTGCCCGAATTTTGACTGTCCTTTTTGTCCTTTCTGTCCCAGGGTACAAGCAAAAAGCCGTCCACAGTTGGGATTGCTCCCGGCCGTGGACAGTTCTATATATAGAAAATAATAATTTGTCGTTTATATTCTTATAACGATTGTCATTTTATCAAGCCCTGTCTTTTCAGACCACGGCCGCATTAAATCCGGGCATACAATTTGCTCACAGCTGAAAATCTTCGGAATATCCCCGGTTTCATGCCAAATACGTCCCCAGAACGGGAACAAATAAAAAATTACCGTTGCTGATATTGTATCAACAGCGGTAACAGATTTGGCAACAGTATAATAAGTTGATACAATGTTACAGTTTAATACAATGCAACACCTGTCAGTACAATGTAGCATTTCCTTATACTTTGTATCGTTCACATAACCAAATCGTCTTTTTACCAGTAAAACATACCGTTTTCAGAACAATTTTAGGTCGGTTCTCGGCTGAGTGGAAATCGTAACAATGTTATGAAAATATATGAAAAAGGACTCAGGCTGGCAGATGTGATTCTGCTGACCTGCGCTTTTTAGAATTAGTTTAGCCAATCAGAATCACTGTGCATACTTCCAGAAATAGAACCGAGTATTACATATTGAAAGATCGAAAAAGTATGATATAATACTCTTGATGTTGGATTGGCGGCATGAGCTACTGTGTTTATTGATTCTTGGGATTCAAAATCCCAGAAAGGAGGTAGCTCTATGAACACTACAGTCGTTCTTGACTGGAAGTTTGTTGTCGCCATTGGCGCAACAACTGCAGTAATCATCCTCGCTGCGAAGATGACTCCTGCAGAGGCCAAGGAAGTGTTGACCAAATTGGTTGACACCCACACTGTGCGTACGATCGCCCTGACCGGCGATTGCTAACGCCACCAACGTCAGGGCACATGATCTACGGATCGTGTGCCTTTTCTTTTTATACAGTTCCCATACCAAGCTGTTCATCTAATTGAAGCTGTTGAAAAATTGAAAAGCACATGATATAATACGAAAAAAAGTGTCATTTTTCCACATTTTTCGTCATATATATCACTGAGTAATCTTTGCGCATAACACATATGAAGAAGGGAGAAGCATTATGCCAAGTTGTACACCTCAGAGGACGAGCACGCTTGTTTTTTGCCAGGAAATCGAAAGCAACCAGCAGCTTCGTGATCAGTACTGTCGCCGTGTAAGAAACATCGCAAAATGGTACAAGGCTACTTTTGAACGGTACAATACTATCTTAAAAACCGAAATCGGTATGGAAACCCTGGCTAAAGAATTGGGAGAAATCAGCTGCGATTCCGCAGTTATTGCCGATATGGCTCAAGAGTTTTTGGATGATCTTGATTATGCCAACGGTGCCAAAATGTCCTATTTCTCCATGTCAGATGCGCTTGTGAAGCTAATACTGTCCAAGTTTTCCTTTGGTCCTGGCCCCAATAACCAGTTTTTGACCGAATGTGGCATTTCCGCAAGACTCCAGTTCAAAGATCCATCTCGAAAGAGTTGGCTTGGTTGCAGAGCAGATGTCTACGAGTTAGCTGAAATACTGGCTAAGATCCTCCGCGATAAGGTGGGCTCTTTTAACATCGATTTCCAGGCATTGAGTTCTGATCGTGAAGCTCGCGCAAAGCTGACTCACTCCGGAGAGGCATCTTTGTGTCTGTCTGCTATGCGATGCTATAATGTCATCCGGGATATGCTAATATTCATGGATTCCGACTATTGCGATCAATTGCCGTTCTTCGAGTTTGAGGAATTGTTCGATTATGATCGGATGCTTGCAGAACCTTGCTGTTTTTCCTTTGATAACGCAACTACCATTTTGATTGCAGATTCTGTTCATGATGTACGGCGGGATTATCGTAAAGCCATTGCTAACATGCAATGGAACTTGGTTGTTGATCTGGATGGTTATTCCGATTGTGGCGGTTTGCTTGAAACGGTTGAACACAATCGTATCCAGAGAGAAGTACTTTGCCGTAATGTAGCAGATAATCTGACACAATTGCCCATTGACCATACATTGTGGTATCGTTGCGGCGAATACCAGTCCATTAATTTTTTGCCCAAAGATTCACTCTCAATCGGTGCATACACAGAGTTCCACAAGAATCTTCCGTGCAGCGGCAGAAATGTCAGGATGGCCGACAAACTAAACAATCTGTGTGAGATTTTGATGGATCTCCTCCTGTGTGCTAAAAACTGTGATCGCATCATCAATATTGTCATTCTGACAGATAATACAAATATTGTTAAATATTTGATTCGGGCGGCAGAAAGCAGCAATGTCCGTCTTGAGGACTACTTCATCACGTGGGTAGGTCTTGCAAGCGCAGAAGAGGTAAGGAATGTATGCGCCGAATATTCCGGAGATTGAGAGTGGATGCAGACGCATTTCTGCCATCATTCGTGTCTAACTTATCAATTCTATCAAGCATTTTCTGAACATGGCAGTTATTGGCAACCGCGACAATCTTTAAAAAGCAACTTCTCAATTCCCAGCGTCAACGGCCCGGTTGCTCTCAGTGAAAACGAACGCAATAACATTGCCAATGATTTCCTTGCTTTATACGATCATTGCGAAGATGAGACTGCCGAACGCAGTGCGGAACTGAAGCTACAGTTTTATTCAGGCAACATCGCCTCATGGAACACTATTGCAAACGAGTACATTCCTCGTTTAAGAAAAAGCTCTGAGTTTGAGCAGATGAAGCAAGCCATCAAAACATTATTAGGCCAGACACAGCAAAATCCTCAGAAACGCTTATTTTTTATTAAACACACCGCGGGTATTGGTGGTTCGACTGTTGCTCGGCAATTGGTATGGGATCTGCATTTGGATTATGCTGTATTGGAAGTCCGCAATTATGTTCCTCAAACCTTCAAAACTCGCATTGAGCATCTGTATGATAGTGTTCTGGATAAATCACCTATTATTTTATTTGCTGATGATACTCTCCCGTACTTCAAAAATCTGTGTGATGAAGTATGCCGTTTAGACCGCCGCTGCATTTTGGTGTCTGCTTGTCGGAGCGAGAGCGGAATCTTGAGAGACTATCCTAACGCTAACTACAAAGCTGTCTCATCGATCCAAGATGGTGCAATTCCTATTCTTCGAGAACGATACAGACAGGTTAGTCCTCTGTCTGAGATGGAACTACGGCAAAAAGATGACTCCTTTGCAGATATTGTCCGGGGTCCTATGTTAACTCCATTCATCATTGGCCTTTATTACAAAGAACAAGATTTCAGTATTGAAAGCTATGTGTCGAAGGCATTGAACGGTTGCTATGAACGCCGCTATGCCGATATCCTTGCATATTTGGCCATGTGCGACCGCTATAAATGCAAGAATCTGCCCGTTTCCTTTGTGCGACAAATTTTAGGTCTGCCTATGCGAGAGGACTTCTTAAGACTCGTCCCCGCTGCCAGTAGTGTGGTAACAGTGGAACGACAAAGCTCGGGCATAGAGTATTATCATTTTATGCATCCGCTCCTTAGTGATTGCTTCTTAGACAAGTATTGCGAGAAGTACTACGGAGGCAAAGAAAATCTTCGTAATGCGGTTTATGAGTTAAGCTTCCACTTAATTGATCACATGGCTGAAACCAGCAAAACGCTTCCAGAAAATGCGCCCCATCTGGATATATTAATTTCCATTATGATCCAGAACAAACGGGGAGAGTCCGATGTTCAACCTCAATATCTTTCTGCGTTGATGATGGACATAGGTATGCCGGAAAGTCAGCGGCAGCTAATGAATCATTTGGCTACAAAGTTCCAGCCCTTGGCAGACGGGATTCTTTCATCCCACAGCAGAAATCCTGACGAATATTTCAAACGTAATGAACAGCAAATTCTGCGTTTGGTTTCTCATAGCTATGCACACTTGGGTCGCATGTACAGTAGAGATGCGCATAACCATGCAGAAGCATACGAATCCTTTAAGAAGGCAATCGAATATATGCCCGATGATGACCCTAATGTGTTCCATATGGCAGGCAGCGCCTTGCTGGATAAGCTCAAGCAAAAATTCGATGACTCGAATGCTGAGTTTGATCAGAAAGCGCTTTCTGATATTCACGAAGATGTGCAATGCGCGGGGGAATACTTTGATAACACAATCTGTTATGGAAGCCCTGAATATGGATATCCCAGTAAGCTTGAGTTGCTGTACAGGACACTCCAGTTTTTGTTCAGAATCAATAATATCCAATCCGAGGCTGATCTGCCTAAGTTAGATCATACCTCGCGACTCTTGCAGTCCGAATTCATGGATACTCTGGAGGAAGCGAAAAACTATTACGATTTTGATGATATTGCCCGGGAGAAGATTTCGGAATATGAAAATCGTTTCCGTTCACAAATCGTATTTGGTAACTATTCTCAAGCAGTAGAGTATTACCAAAATAAAGTGGATGCACTCCGCTCCGGTCCCGATATTGTTGGATATGGCAACTCGCTTCGTAGCCTAATCTTTGCACAAATCAACCAAGCACGATATAAGAATCCTGAAGTTTCATTTTACTACAATCTCAAAAATGCACGAAAAATGTTGACGAATATTGAAAGTCTTCTCCTTCAGCCTTTCGACCCGGAGCGTTTTTCTGACTATGCTCTCCGAACCCAGATGTTCCACTATTGGATGCTCCTCGCAAAGCATCTCGAAATTTCGGTGGATCAAGGACTTGTCATGGCAAAGCGCTGGATGACAATGGAGGAAGACAGACGAAATAACCTGAACCCCGAACCATATTACTATCAAAATGTGTTGTTGCGCTTGTCCATCAAGTCTGGTAATGCTGCCTCGATTGATGAGTTGCGCGAGTTAACACATTTGATTGGCGGGTACGACATTGATGGTGTATTCGATCGGCGCAGAGGAAGTCTAACAAAGATTCGTGATGTTTTTGTCAGCGGAAAAGAGATGGGACAGTTGCTTGATGTTACCCACTGCAAGGCAGATGAAGAAATCTATGAATCGGTTATTAAGCAAAAACGCACACCCGTTCCGGTATCTGCACACTTTGAGGAATGCCTGAATCAAGGACTTGCATATCTGAAGATTTATGCCCCAGTTCCTTGGAGCAAAGAACAAGTTAGAATGAACATTGGGCGTAGATCTCACAGTTCTCTTACATCTGCTCAAGTTGGACATCGCATTATGTTTGTAATGGGATTTGGAGTATGCCACTTGGTTGCTCTGTCTTATAATGCAGCAGACATTGACGCTGGCGAGAAAATGAGAATTCTCAATGCGGTATCCGACGCACATGCCACTCCAAAAGCTGGTAATGAATCACCGAAAAAGTTGATGACAGGTTCCGATAATAAGCCCACTCAGAATGCCACTGCTGTTGCTATATTAAAAAATGGGCAGCGAACAATCTTGCGAAACATTCGAATTTCCAAAGGCGATCAGTGGATAAATGGTGATGTCGAAGGCGGTATTGCAGGAGTTTCAGTAAAGGATGATTTATCGCGTTTCTCCAAGAGTGAAATTGCATATTACGGTGGTATCGAAGAAGTTCTGAAAATGCTACAGAAAAAAGCGGAAGTACCTTGCATTATTCTCTATGTTGTAGATAACACACCGAAGCTGAAATACCGTGCATCTCTTTTTGATGCTTGTAGCACCATTTCGGAATTGCTCGGCGAAACAGCAAAAACAAAGCAAAAAGAACCCGAGCCTATATCACCCACGCTTGAAGTAACAGCAACTGTTCCTATCGGGGAAGCAGTTACTGTAACAATTCAGGACATCCAGAAGGACTCTGTAGCAGGAACATTCCAATACGAAGGGAGCATATATTCGATTACGCTCAAAACAAACCGCAAAAAGGAACGGGAATCCCTGCAAAAAGCTTTCCGCCAGAAGTCATTGGTAAAGACTCGAATCATTGGTTTTAACAAAGACATATATTTAGGAAAGCTCATTTAATCCCACATAATAGCAAAACGCACCTTGCCATGTTCAGTAATACTGAACATAGCAAGGTGCTGTTTTATAATTCTTGTGCTAACTCAATTCCGGCCTTGACACCCTCGACAAATCCGGCCTTCTCATGCTCCCGGCAGAGAGCGCAGACGGCATCCACGATCCGATCCATCTCCCGGAGGGGCATACCGTGCATCCGCTGGTACAGATCCTCAAAGGCAGCTTTCACGGCATCGGTGTCTGTGTTATTGCACTCATGGTAATAGGTAAAGAGCATCTCCAGGATGGAATTGGCATCACTGCCGTAGTTGGGTGGGTTCTCTGCCACATGACGAGTCAGGATCTCAACATACTCATTCACCACCGATACCGCCCCTCATTACTTCCAGCATCATTCTGCCGCCCAGGCGGAAGCTATTCTGGAACAGCAGGCACTCGGCCATAACCTGAAATTCTCTGACACAGTCTGCATACTTGATAAACAGTTCCTTCTTTTCCTCTGTCATGGTTGCCAGCAGTTTATCCTCATTCCGGCTGATCAACTAGAGCAGTTCCTTGTACTCCTTGCCGGAAGAAGTATCATATTCTGCCGGTTCGATGTTGCCATACCAGAATTCTTCCAAAATGTTCATAACATCACCCTCCATAAAAAGCGTGTGTGATGTTAACTCTGGCGGCGGTAAATTACAAGTAGGCGATCTGCCCGAATTTTGACTGTCCTTTCTGTCCCTTTTGTCCCAGGGTACAAGCAAAAAGCCGTCCACAGTTGGGAGTGCTCCCGACCGTGGACGCTCCGTATATATAGATAATAATAATTTATCGTTCATATTCTTATAACAATTCATGTTTAACCAAGCCCTGTCTTTTCAGACCATGGCCGCATCAAATCCGGGCATACAATTTGCTTATGGCCGGATTTGTTCAAAATATCCCCAGTTTCATTCCAAAAACATTCCCAGACCGGCAATAAATAAAAAGTTACCGTTGTTGATATGGTATCAACAACGGTAACAGATTTGGTTGCGGAGGGAGGACTTGAACCTCCGACCTCCGGGTTATGAGAAATGCACCGTGAAGTTCTTATAGTCCCATAGCGGCGCATATAACCCCAGGAAGTCAGTATTTTCAAGGGTTCCGAGGAATCTGCATTCCTCTTCATTCCCATCCCGTACCATGAAATCCTGTAGCGGTTGGTGTCAGCGTTGGTGTCAACTCCAAGAGAAGAGCCATGAGATGACCGGTTTTGTTGGCCTAACCACGCAAGAAACGCACCTTTAGGTTTTTACCTCTAAGGGATTCGGTTCATTGGGGTTCAGACAAAACAAGAAACAGACCATCAGGCATACGAATCGTACCAACACTAAAATAGCACAATGGCGCAGCATTATCGGTGAAACATCATTCCACATTCGGTAATACTGCGCCGCTTTTGCTCTATGCCAATTATAACACACGGCTTCCCACCAGGGAAGCTCATTTCAGGAGGTTTCCATGTCAGAATATACACTTGAGATCAAACAGATAGTAGACTATCCACGCTGCCGGATCTACCGGCAGTTCGTACAAGCCTTGATAGCAGACCGGAGCATTCGCGTGAGCGGAGGCTCCGGCCTTTTTTATTTTGTCGTGCTCTGCTCCTATGCCAACTTCCGCACCTCATACAAGCGCATTGATGGCATTAGTTACACCATCTACCCCGGCGAATGGATTATGTCTGTGGAGGAATTGTCCCGGTATTTCCGCACACGCTTCCGCCGTCAGACCTTAGCCGCAATGGAAGGGCTGCAAATGAAAGGGCTTATCAGTTTTCTTGTTCTCGGACATGGTAAACTGGTCAAATTCAAGATTCGCGGCTGGCGGCGTCACAACACGATTCTCGACTACAATGCGCCCTGTCAGAAGGATACCGGCTTTTTCTTCTTCCCTGTCCCTACGGCCACAGAACTGGTCAGTGCCGGTCACTGCTCGGAGATGGACGCCGTATTGGATCTATGGCTGAACACGGTCTATAACGATCCGCAGGTCCTCGGTTCAGACGTCGGGCCGGTGGTCTATCTCCGCAACGGTACAGGCTGCCCGCTGGTCAGCTACGCGGAACTGGCATCCCGCTGGGGCGTCTCTAAGGCAACTGCCGGCCGATACCTCAAGCGCATGGCGGATCGGGGCTATCTGTAACTGGCAGCCTTCCCTGGCACACACGGCACCACGATCTATCTCCAGAACTATCTCTCCACCATGTTCCAAATTTCTGACATCGTGGTGGACAAGGAAGAGATCGCCATGAGTCTTGGCATCAAGCTGGAGCTTCAGGAGGAAACCGCCCTGACCACGACGGCAACAAGCGGTTCAAATGAGTCCGGTAGCGTTTCAGAAATGAACCGTCATCGGATCGAGCGGAAGATGCGTGAAATCCTTGTGGCACAAGGACTGCCGTGCGCTTCATGCCCGAAATCCAAATATATGTTATTACCTTTATCCGACGACTGCGAGGTTACAATAGAAGGGGTACCTCCACTGCGCCGGTGGCTTCAATTGGTGGTCACCTGCGGTGACGCTCGGGAAGTCTATCACTTTGAACTCAGATTGTGCCCGACAGGGATGCGCGGCGATAAGGAGGTCAAACGATGAAAAAGACTGCATAAGAACCCAAAGTGACCGATAATCCCTTGTACCATGACACATGGATGTTGCTGCGCAAATACCGGGATGTGGTGTGGAGTCTGGAGCTGTCCGTGCAGCAGGTACGTCGGCAGTTCCAGATCGAGTATGGCAGCAGCATAGAGGAATTTCTGGAATCCCTCTATGTGGCCGGCATCACCTTCGAGGGCTCGGCGATTGAGGATCATGCCCGCTGCATCGAGCGCAGCTACAAGATGCTGAAGCTGCTGGATACCTCCGTGGAGCTGCTGCGGACAAAGCACAAGTACGGTGAGAGCTATTACTGGCTCCTGTACTACACCTATCTGTCCCCGCAGCAGCTGGCGAACACGCAGGAGATCATCGACAAGCTGGAGCCGCACATTCGGGACATCAGCTACCGCACCTACTTCCGCAAGCGTCAGATGGCGATTGATGCCCTAAGTTCGGTGCTGTGGGGATACTCGTCAAAGGAGAGCCTGGCACTACTGGAGAAGTTTGTGCCGGAGGGGTGAGGGTTCTTAGCATTACGTTTGATTTTTATCAGCGCAACTATCTTAGTTATATCCACAGCATAGTCGAGGTTTATCATAGTGCAATTTTTATGACAACACTCAGAGCATTAGTTTGAAAGTGTACATATTTGCCAAGAGTTGCACAAAATATTTGGAGTAAGAATGTCGAAAAAAAACACAAAATAGCTGGCGCAATGTGTCGAAGTACGATATACTTTAGGAGCAGAGTCCTACTGCTATTTGCATTGAAATAGAAAGTCATGTTTACACGCCGAAAATGGAGGTATAGCAATGAAGAAAAAACTACAAGTCTTCATATCTTCAACATATGAAGATATGAAATTAGAACGGCAAAAAGCCGTTGAGGCAATTCTTGCCGCAGGACATATTCCTGCGGGCATGGAGTTGTTTGCATCTGAAAACGCAGAACAGTGGGCGGTGATTCAACGATGGATTCGTGAGTCGGATGTGTTCTTAATCTTACTCGGTGGGCGATATGGAAGCATTGAGCCGATTAGTCAAAAGAGCTATACCCACAGAGAATATGAATATGCTGTAGAAAAAAACAAGCCCATAGTTTCTGTTGTGATTAGTAAGACCTTTTTAGATAAGAAGGTTTCAGATGGTATTTATACGGCAACACTCCCTTTGCAAAATGATGATCCTAGATATATAGAGTTAAAGCGCGCGATTCAATCAAAAATGTCTGCTGAATACAACGAAATTAGTGGTATCTCGGCGGCAATATCTCGAATTTTTGCGAACAATTCTGAGCAGTTCGATAAGTGTTCTGGCTGGATTGCCGGAAGAGAATTTAAAAAGGCAGAAAAAGGGATTCTATCCCAGTATGAAGGGGTAAAAAAGGCATCAATTGGGTTGGATCGTGACCGTGAATTTAGGTTGATTAGAGATCGCGCTCAATCTGAAATCCATATTATCGGTACGGGCATGTCAAAGTTGGCTAGATTGGCAGCTAATTCTTTGAAAGACCAATTGAGGTCAGTATCTGTCCACCTTTATATGTTGGATCCAGATTATTTGGAAAGCAATACGGATTATGCACATTTATTGGAGGACTTTTTTGGTATCAGAGATTTCGCAGCCTATGTTAGACTCTCCTTTCGATCACTGAAGGCATTTTGTGAAGATCACAATAGTGATCCCAATTCAAAGAACAGAATTACTCTGTCAACATATACTGTTCTCCCAACAATGAGTATGGTAGTTATTGATTCGCAGAGCAAGAGTGCTGAAATGGTTGTTGAGTATTTTACATATCACTGCGGGGAAGAGAGACCCCTGTTTATTATAAAAAAGAAAAAAAGACAAAAATGTTTGATAGCTTATATACTCATGCGGAACAATTATTTCTCGCATCTAAGGAAGTGGTCAAATGAATTTGATATCGAAACAGCGGGCAGACAATTTTGATAAATATCAATGGCTGTGTGACCCAAATCTCGCCGCATGGATAATTGGAATCGTGAGAGCATATGGAAAATCAATCGTTGATGTCGGATGCGGAAACGGATACATGTTTGATTTTTATGTTTCCGCATTTGATAGAGTAGCTGCGATTGATCCAAGCAAAACGTTTGAAACACAATTGCGCGAGAAGGCCAAAGAGAAAGGTGTTAATTTCAAAATTTCATGTGCGGAAGATATTCCGTTTGAATCCAAGAATTTCGATATCGCCATTGCCAAAAGCGCCCTTCATCATTTCGGCGACTCGGCAGCCGCTATAAATGAAATGGTAAGGGTTGCATCCAAGGCCATCGTAATTATCGAAGTTGTCGCCCCTACTTTAAATGCAATTCCGTTTCTTGAAAAACTTCTTATAGAAAAGGAACCCGGTCGGAGCAAAGAAAGCATTTATACAGCAAGCAAAATTGACGAGCTTATTATGAACAATTCATCCATTTCTAAGCTATATCGGCACTTTTATGATCAGTATATTGATTTAGATACTTGGATTGAATATAGTGACTTGCCTTCTTTGGAAAAAGCCAAAATCAGGAACTATTTAGATCAAATGGATCCTGCAATAAAAACCGACATGCAATACCATATCAGAAATGGACGGCTTAGCATGTTACGAAGAATGTATATGGCTGTTGCGTTCATCAGTTAGCCTTGTCCACTGTACCCGCCGTATGGAATGCCAAGTAAGACAGACATACAGAAAACCACCTTACAAGGCCCTATTTGACGTATTTCCCAACTTCCAAGATGCACAAATTGATGATGTGGCATTCTCCCGCCACAACATTGGCACGGTTTTGCGATTTCGGCGTAAATCCAAGTGTGCTATACTGTGTATGCTCAAAACTATGCCAAGGCGATACGAGTAACACCATCCTACGGGGTGGTGTTATTTTGTTTCCGGTAATTTGGGCAGCCCAAGAGGGGCGGCTTTTAAGGAACTGTCCCTCCACATCTTTTCTATCACAGGAGGTATCACGAGTGAAAAAACATGACCTGACCAAGACACATCTCCACAGGGCAAGTCCCGGCATGGCACTATACGCGGCCTTCGCGGGCGTGACCATGGCCGCCATGCTTTGCCAGCCTGTCTTTGCCGCCACCGTCTGGGAGAAGGCCAATGAGATCATGAAGGATGTCTATAACCAGATTCTTCTTATCTCCACCATTGCCGCCATTGTCACCGCGTCGGTGGCACTGCTGATGATGAACTTCTCCCGCAACGGCCGCACTGTGGACGAGAGCCGCGCATGGCTCAAGCGTATCATCATCACATGGGCGATCCTTAACGGTCTGGGCTTCATCATGTCCTATGTGACGCCCTTCTTCGCAGATGGCAGATGGAACGGATAACGCCACGCTGCCCGGCTGAGAAAGGAGAGGTGCTATGGGCATATTAGATGGCATTGTAGAATGGATCGCGGAACAGGTCATGTACGGTCTTGACCTTATCAACACCTCTGTGCTGGGGGCTCTGGGCTGCGACATGACCACCTTCCTGCGCTACTTCCCTGCCGCGGAGACGATGTACAACATCTTCGTGGCACTGGCTATCGGCATAATCCTGCTGAACCTGATCTGGCAGCTATTCAAGAACTACGGCCTTATAGCAGGCGTAGAGGCAGAAGACCCGGTAAAACTGACAATCCGCTCCGTGCTGTTTATCCTGCTGGCCTATTTCGCAGATGAAATCGTGGAGCTGATACTGAAAATCGGCGGGACACCCTACGCGTGGATCATGTCGTCTGAACTGGCCGCACTGAACTTTGCCGACTTCAATTCGGTCATACTTACCATCCTTGGGGTCTGCGCCAACGGCGCGGTGGCTCTAATCGCCCTGATCCTCGTGCTCATTTTGGCGTGGAACTATATCAAGCTGCTATTTGAGGCGGCGGAGCGTTATGTGCTGCTGGGCGTTCTGGTATTCACGGCGCCGGTGGCTTTTGCTACGGGCGCGGCGCAGGCCACCTCCAACATCTTCAAGGCGTGGTGCCGGATGTTCGGCGGCCAGATATTTCTGCTGCTGATGAACGCATGGTGCCTGCGCCTGTCCATCACCATGGTGGGAACCTTCCTGGCAAACCCCTTATCCCTATAGGAGACAATCATGAATCAAAAAACGAAATACATCACAGGGATCGTGTTGTCCGTACTGGTTATATGTGCGCTCACGATCCCGGCCTTTGCTCTGACGGAATCAGATGTGCAGTCTCAGGTCTCAGCCTCCGGTAAAGAAGGCGTGGCCGGAAACCTGTTCATCTGGTTTCTGTGCGCAGTGGCATTTTTGAAGATCTCACAGAAAATCGACAGCTTCATGCAGGGCCTTGGCATCAATGTGGGCCATACAGGTGGCTCTATGCTGGCAGAAGCGATGCTGGCCGCGCGGAGCATCGCTGCCGCCCGTGGTGTTGCTGGCCGCGGTCGAGGCGGCAATGCAGGCCGAGGAGGAAGTGCCGGTGGCAGCAGCGGCAGCGGTGACAGCAACACCTTCCTGCAAGGCGGTCTGGCCGGTGTCGTCAACCGCAGCTTCTATAACGGCGCAAACAAAAGCGCTACTGGCACAGGCAGCGGCGGCGTTGGCGGCATGGCGTTCCGTGCCTCCATGACCAAGGGCGGCGATGTCGCCAATAATGTGATCAGCCGTATCGCTACCGGCAGGTCGGGAGCCGACGATGTCATGTCCGGCAATATGGCTGCAGACGCCCTCATGTCCTATATGGGCTACACGGCACTGGGTGAAGGTGCGGCGGATATTCCCTCCTTCTCCAATGTGGAGATCGGCGGCGGGCATATCACCGACCTCTGAGGAAGAACCTGACGGTCGTGCCTTTGCCATGTACAGCACTGAACAGTATATGGAGCCAAAACGGGAATACACTACCGTCACCACAGTGGATGGCGCAAAGTGGTATAGGCAGTACGCACAGGACATAGTGGAGAAAAAGCCTTATCAGAATCCGGATGGCGGCATTTCCTATCGTGAGAGCCTGATCCGGTGTCTGCCTGACCCGCCTCGCAGAAAGGACAAGACCTGATATGACCCAGCAAGAACGCAACGGTCTGAACGAAGCCGCTGAGATCAGCGCACACGCTGCCGGTGCCGTGCGCGGCGCCATCAAGACAGGAAAAATGGTAAGCGGCGCGGCAAAAGGTGCTGCTGCCGCAGGCCCTTACGGTGCGGCGGCAGCGGCACTCTGGACACATCGCAAGGCGGTTGCTGCCATCATTGCCGGGTTGCTGGTGCTTCCCGTCCTGTTCATCATACTGCTGCCCTCCCTGATCTTCGGCGGGTTGACCAAGGCAGGGGTTGAAGGAAGTCCAGACACACCGATTCTTAACGACAACGCCGCCATTGTGGAGAACATCAATCAGATCTCGCAGGCGATCAGCGACTTGCTGGAGGAAGGGCAGGAGGATGTTCGCGCTCGGATTGACGCGGATTTTACCGCTTCCGGCACTGACCAGAAGGAGATCATCAATCCATACGAAAGTTCCCCGACCTACAATGCCAACCGCTTCATTGCCATGTACTGTGCCGCCAAAAATCAGGACTACACATCTATCTCCCTCAAGGATATGGAGGACGTAATCCGTAAGGCCAAGGACGCTCTCTATACCTTCACGAGCACGGAGGAGTCTCGCACGACTACGGTAACGGAAACGAATACGGATCCCAAAACCGGTAAGGTCACAGTGACGGAAACGGAAGTCACGGAGATATGGAAGATCTATACCATCGTCTATAACGGAGAGGCCTATTTTGAGGATAAGATATTCGCCCTGTCGGATGAACAAAAGGGATTGGCGGAAAACTACGCCCAGAACCTGAGCGTATTCCTGGGCGATGGTATGATGCAGGGCTTGCTGCCTGCCGAGTCCACCGGCCTTGTATCTCTGGGCGACATTCGTTTCTCGGATGGCGCGACGCAGGTGGTCTACTATAATCAGTTGGACAAGCGGTACGCGAGCAAGCCCTACGGCACCGACGACATCGGCACCTACGGCTGCGGGCCTACCTGTATGGCAATGGCAGTATCTTCTCTGACCAGCGAGACGGTCGATCCCGTTGAGATGGCACGTTGGGCCTATAAAAACGGTTACTGGTGCAGTAGAAGCGGTTCCTACCATTCGCTGATCCCCGGTGCTGCCAAAGCGTGGGGGCTTCCGGTACAGGGCTGCGGGAAAACAGAAGGGCAGCGCATTGTGGATGCGCTCTCTCAAGGCAAGCTGGTGGTGGCAATCATGCTGAAAGGTCATTTCACCAGCTCAGGACACTTCATCGTGCTGCGCGGTGTGGAGAACGGAAAGATACTGGTGGCCGACCCTGCCAATTATACCCGAAGCCAACAGGCATGGGATCTGGCTATCATCCTGAATGAAGTCAGCGGCCGTGCCGGTGCTGGTGGGCCTTTCTGGATCATAGGGTAGGAAGGAGAACTAAATGTGAGTAAACCAAATGAATATGACACCTATATCATCCCGCCCAATTTTATTGAAGGCGGGACTTTTTTCGGCGGACTGCTGAAGCTCCGCAATACAGCCGAGGCACTGGTTATCGTGCTGGCTATCGGCATACCGGTGTTCTCGGTGTCCGCCCTGACATTGACTGCTAAAATCATCATTCTGTGCCTGACCGCGCTGCCTCTTGGCATCATCGCGCTGGTTGGCATCAACGGCGAAAGCCTCTCGTCATTTATCTTTCTTGTTCTGAAATATCTCTGCAACCGCCGTATTATTACACGCAATGAAGAGGGACAGGACAAGCGGAAAAAACGCAAGAAGCGAAAAGCTAAGAGCGGTGACGACGCGCCCAAGTACATCAATCCAGTGGCGGAATACCTGCCTGTGGAGAAGATCGAAAACGGCATCATCTACACACGGGATCACCGTTACCTGAAGATTGTCGAAGTTATACCTATCAACTTCCTGCTGCGCAGTGCCAGAGAGCAGCGAAACATCATCTATTCGTTTATTTCGTTTCTGAAGATCAGCCCGGCCAAAATGCAGATCAAGGTCATTGCCAAGCGTGCCGACCTGAACCGGCACAGAGAGATCGTGCAGCAGGAGATGGCGCAGGAAACCGATGAAAACTGTCGCCTGCTGCAGCAGGACTACCTGACGCTCATTGACCGGATCGGTGCACGGGAAGCCACCTCGCGCCGGTTCTTCATGGTATTTGAATATGAGGCATGGGCAGGCCGGAAACGGGATAACGAGGAAGCGGAGGCCATTGCCTCCCTGCAAACGGCAGCCCGCACCGCAGTCAATTATCTCAAGCAATGCGGCAATGAGGTGCTGATCCCGGAAAACGATGATGAATTTACGGTCGATACCCTCTACCATTTGCTGTGCCGCAACACCACTACATCGCTGCCGGATCGAGTTCGCCGGATCGTTGCCCAGTATCAGGAGAAAGGACTGGAATCTGAGATCGACACCATTCCCTGTACGGAGTTTTTCGCCCCTGACAGCATCGACTTCACCAACGGGCGGCATATCTGTATTGACGGACTCTACTACTCCTATCTGCTGGTGCCCTCCACCGTCTATAAGGCGCAGGTGCCGGCCGGCTGGCTGTCCCTCATTGTCAACGCCGGGGATGGCATTGACCTGGATATGTTCATTAGCCGCCAGCCGAAGGCACGCATGGTGCAGCGGCTGGGACAGCAGCTCCGTATCAACCGCAGTAAGATAAAGGACGCCAGCGATACCAACACGGACTTTGATGATCTGGACGGTGCTATCCGAAGCGGCTACTTCCTGAAGGAAGGGCTGGGCAACAACGAGGACTTTTATTACCTAAACATGCTGATCGCAGTGACAGCTCCCACAGTGGATGAACTGGAATGGAAGGTCAATGAACTGAAAAAACTGCTCGTGTCCCGTGATATGGACGTGTGCAGCTGCGCCTTTCATGAGGAGCAGGCGTTTCTATCGTCGCTGCCGCTGGTCAGCATGGAGCAGCACCTCTTTGAACGCTCCAAGCGCAATGCGCTGACCACCGGCGTGGCAAGCTGCTATCCCTTCACGTCCTATGAGATGAGTGATGAAAACGGCATCCTGTTCGGCCTGAACAAGTACAACAACTCTCCGGTCATCATCGACATCTTTGACTCCAAGGTTTATAAAAACGCCAATATTGCCGTATGCGGCACCAGCGGCGCGGGAAAGACCTTCCTGATCCTGCTGATGGCACTCCGTATGCGGCGTAAGGGCATACAGGTTTTCATGCTGGCACCCTTGAAAGGTCATGAGTTCCACCGTGCCTGCGTGAACACAGGCGGCGAGTTTATCAGTATCTCCCCTGCCTCCAAAAGCTGCATCAACGTGCTGGAGATACGCAAGATAGACAAGTCCGTGGAGGAAACGCTGGATGGCCCCGGTATCGAACGCTCTGAGCTGGCAGCAAAAATTCAGCGGCTTCATATCTTCTTTGCCCTGCTGATCCCCGATATGTCCTATGAGGAAAAACAGCTTTTGGACGATGCCCTGATTCGTACCTACGCACGGAAAGGCATTACCCACGACAATACATCTCTCAGTGATCCGAATAACCCCAACGTTTACCGCCAGATGCCTGTGCTGGGCGACCTCTACGATGTACTGCGGGAGGAAAGCGATACCAGACGCCTTTCCAACATCATCAACCGCTTTGTACACGGCTCGGCCAGCACCTTCAACCAGCAGACCAATGTGAATCTGGACAACAAGTTCACGGTGCTGGACATCTCGGAACTCAGCGGCGATCTGCTGCCTATCGGCATGTTCGTAGCTCTGGATTTCGTGTGGGATAAAGCCAAAGCCAACCGCACGGAGGAAAAGGCCATCTTCATCGACGAATGCTGGCAGCTCATCGGCGGCGGCTCCGGCACCTTCGGCGTCGGCAACCGTCTTGCGGCCGAGATGGTGCTGGAGATCTTCAAGACCATCCGCGCCTATTCCGGCAGCGGCATTTGCGCGACGCAGGATCTGAACGACTTCTTCTCCCTGGACAACGGCAAGTACGGCAAGGGGATTATCAACAACTGCCGCACGAAAGTCATCTTGAACCTGGAGGACGAGGAAGCCCAGCGCGTTCAGCAGGTATCGCATCTCTCCGAAGCGGAGGTCATGGAGATTACCCACTTTGAGCGGGGCAATAGAGGTCAAAGCCAAGTCCGTAGTAGAGATAGACGATGGGCTTGCCCCGTGCTTTTTCTTCAAAACGGAAGAAGGCTATACGCGCTGTCAGTGCTTCGATGCTGATCGCGCACGCACCAACTGCATGGAAGGCTGGGAGGAATATAATCAGGAGGACATAAAATGATCATCAACCAAGAGGGTATGCGCTATACATACAACGGCATGACCTACACTGTCGGTGCCGCTGTCATGGCAACAGAGGCAAGTGAATATCGTGGACTTTATGGCACCATCACGGAGATCCGTGATTGATCTGACCGAGAGACAGAGAACGATACGCCTGACATCTATTGCTGTTTTGAACCACCTCTGTTTCAAGAAGAGATCCAAGAGCTGGAGCAACGCTTCACAGAACTATATCAATCACCTAAGAAGCTTGATGAGATCACACTGGATATGGTTATCATGGCACCAGAGATGGTTCGGGTGATCTCGGCTGACCCAAAGGAGTGTAAGGCCTGCGAGCTTTACCTGCTTACCACACACTGCACGACGAATCTGGATTCCAGCAGCTTCGCTGAGCTATACGCCGACTACGATGCCGGACGTTTTGCCCTACTGCAAAGTGTCCGGGAGGAACAACAGGATGGCTGCGTAAAGGATTGGGCAGATAGGGACGTACTGGAAGAAGAATATGGCATTGACCGCTATGAGGCATGGTATCGTGATGAATACTTCGAGAATCATTTCGTCATATCGCTTGAAAAGCTGTCCCTCATGCTGCCGCCAGATTTTATAGAAAATCCGAAAAGTTATAATTGAAATTATTATAATTTGCGGTATAATACTTTATGGAGGCGGTGAGCTTATGAAGCAATTTGTTGATCGACAGCAGGAGATGGAGACGCTGCAAAGTGAGTATGAGCGGAATGGCAGCGCACTTGTCGTACTGTATGGACGCCGGCGAGTGGGAAAGACTACGCTGATATCCGAGTTTATTCTGGATAAAAACGCCCTGTTTTTCCTTGCAAGTGAAGAGTCCGAAGCACAAAACCGAGCGGCATTCAAAGAGAAAGCGGCAGAATTCATTGATAGTGATCTTCTGCGTAATGCGGATGTCAAGAGCTGGGACGTGATATTCAAGTCAATCATGGATGCCAAGCATGACAGCAAGCCCGTTATCGTACTGGATGAATTTCAGTATCTGGGCAAGGCAGAGCCTGCATTTCCTTCCATATTCCAACGGATATGGGAAGAAATACTAAAGAAGCAGTCTGTTATGGTCATCCTTTGCGGCTCCCTGATCTCCATGATGGAGTCTCAGACACTGGCCTACGGCAGCCCTTTATACGGAAGGCGAACCGCGCAGATCCGGCTCAAGCAGATCCCGTTCGCCTATTACCATGAGTTTTTCCCTGGCAAAACCCGCAGAGAACTCATTGAGCTATACTCTGTTACAGGTGGTGTCCCCAAATATATTGAGCTATTTTCGGAGAGCGGCGATATCTATCGTGCTATCCAAAAATGCGTACTGAACCGTTCTGGCTATCTCTATGATGAACCGCATTTCCTGCTGCAGCAGGAGGTCAGTGAGGTTGGTAGTTACTTTTCCATTATCAAGGCGATCGCAGCCGGAAATCACAAGCTTTCCTCGATTGCCTCTGTGTTGGAGGTCAAGTCAACGAACCTGACCAAGTACCTGAAGACCTTGATGGATCTGGATATTCTGGAACGAAGGGTGCCTGTCACAGAGGAAAATCCCGAGAAGAGCAAGCGCGGCCTTTACAAGATCAAGGATAACTATCTGCGGTTTTGGTTCGCATTTATCTATCCCAATATGAGCTTTATCGAAAGCGGGCATAGCGGTATCGTGATGGATAAGATCCGCAAGGGCCTCACTACCAGCCACATTGGCTTCGTATATGAGGACATCTGTGAGGAGCGGATGTGGGAATTGAATGTTAATAACACATGGCCGTTCCAGTTCTCCAAGCTGGGTGGGTATTGGGATGCCAAGAATGAGATCGACATTGCAGCTCTTGATCCGGAGGGAAAGAACCTGATTTTGGGAGAGTGCAAGTACTGGAAAGAACCCGTTGGTCTTAGTGTCCTTCATGCGTTGGAAACTAAGGCCTGCGATGTCGCATGGGAGCGGGATCGGCGAAAAGTGTGGTACGTCCTGTTCAGCATCTCCGGCTTCTCGGATGAGCTACGCAATCATGCCGCAACACGGGACGATCTTCTTCTGATTGATGATGGAGAAAGATAGCTGATCGACCAGCCGGTTCAATATCTTCAATGCGCTCCAAAATCCTTTGAGGGAATTCAAGAAGTTCTGACAAATGTGTATCAAACAGACGTGGAGATTTCCACGTCTGTTTTTTTCCTATCTGTTGCAGTAATGCGTATTAAAGTCGTATAAACACAGTATAAGCACAAAAAGAGAAGGAGCTGATCTTATGTTAGTCTGCGTAGACCACGGAAATAAACAAATCAAAACAGCCAGTCGGGTATTTACATCCGGACTGGTAGAGAGCGATACCCGTCCCCCTTTCGGTGACAACATCCTATTTTATCGGGGAAAATACTACACGCTCTCCGACCAACGTATCCCCTATACCCGGGATAAAACAGAGGACGACCGATTTTTTATCCTGACGTTGTTTGCCATCGCTTACGAGATCAACGCGGCGGGCCAGTATGTCCCGGATCGGCTGATGAACATTCAGCTTGCCGTTGGGCTGCCCCCTGCGCATTATGGAACGCAGTATAAACGCTTTGCCCAGTATTTCCTGAACCGCGGTGTGATCGGGTTTGAATTCAATGGGAGAGAATACTCCATCTGCATCACAGAGGCGGTCTGCTTCCCGCAGGCGCTGGCAGCCACGGCTACGGTGTTCAAGCGGCTCCAACTCGGCACGGTTGCCAAGGCCACTGTGATCGACATAGGCGGTTTTACTGCCGATTACCTCTCCCTGCGCTATGGCGCAGCAGACTGGGCTTCCTGCGATTCGCTGGAAAACGGCGTCATTACACTCTATAACCGATTGCTGTCCAAGATTCGTGCCGACCATGATCTGCTGCTGGAGGAAACGGACATTGACTCCATTCTCACAGGTTGCAGTACAGAGTACGGCAGTGAGATCCAAACACTGGTAGAGCGCGGCGCGGAGTCCTTCGTGGCGGACCTTTTCCGTACTCTGCGGGAGCGGAAGATCGAGCTACGTACCGGCAAGGTTATTTTTGTAGGCGGCGGCTCTCTGCTGCTTCGGAAACAGATCGAAAAGTCCGGTAAGGTCGGTACAGCCATCTTTGTGGAGGAGATTGGCGCCAACGCTGCCGGGTACGGTCTCTTGTATGCGGCTACGAAGACGAGTAGGTGATCCATATGGGCGAAAAGAAGGATTCCTTCAGATTTACCGTCCAATTCAATGCCGGTGACCCAAGCCACCAGCAGGTAGCCGCGATCTTGAACGAGCAGGGTCGGCGCAAGGCACAGTTCTTGGTCAACGCCGTGACCCACTATATGAATTGCCCGGAAACACCGGAGGCCGCGGCTGCGCCAAGGATAGACCGGCAAACAGTGGAGCAACTGGTTCGTGAGATACTGTCCAATATGCACCCGGAACCCGTACCCGCAGTGGGCGAGGATATGCCCGGCTGCGATCCGGCTATTACGGCCTCTGAAGACATCCCCTTCGATGCCGCGGCCATGCTGGGAGAAGATGGTTTCCATTCGCTCATGGACTCATTGGCTGCAATACAGAAGCCGTGAAATCGACAGGTGATCATATGGAGCATACTTCGGCATACATAAATTGCCAGGAGCCAGACTGCGTGATACGCGCAGTCCGGCTCCTGACTTGTAAGGAGACAATGGCCGAAAGTAAGCCAGCACTTTCAGACCGGTAGAAATCGCCGCTCCCGCATGATATGAAAAATGAGCCTTCTCCATTTGGCATAGAAACGGAAAAAACTCATTTGTATTGTACCACGACTGTCAAGCGGCGCAGGACTTCGGCGGCGTTATGCCTCGTCCTCCGCCAGCATCCGGTAGCCGACGCCAAGCTCGTTGATGATGTAGCGCTTCTCGCCGGGCGTTACGCCCATTTTCTTGAGGATGTTCCTCATGTTGACTTGCAGTTTCTTGACGCTGCCATAGCCTGAATACCCTCAGACCGCCCGAATGATGGCGGCATATAAAAGGACAAGCATCTAAAATGGATGCTTGTCCTTTTATATCCGACGCATTATGTTAAGATGTGCAGTAGATGCTCCATTTTGCTGTCCCATTCTCTGCTGGAATCAGCGCACTCTTTCAGTTCGGTTTCGACTTCAGTATTTATCGGCAAGTTTTTCTTGTAGCGGATGGTATGCTCAAGGCTTGCCCAGAAGTCCATAGCGATTGTACGGAGTTGTATCTCCACCGGCACATGGATCTCTTTTTCCGCAAAGAATACCGGCAGCCGGATCGTCAGGTGCAGACTGCGATAGCCATTTGGCTTAGGGTGTGAAATATAATCTTTCTCTGTGATAATTTCAATGTCAGACTGTTCTTTTAGGCACTTTGCCAAAAAGAACACATCCTCCTCGAAAGAGCAGATCACACGCACACCGGCAATATCCATGATATTTGCCTGCATGGTCGGAAAATCCAGAGAAAGTCCGCGCTTCTGCATCTTGTTCATAATGCTGGACGGCGACTTCAAGCGGCTTTTCATACTTTCTATCGGATTGCGGTCATGCTGCAATGAAAACTCTTCGTTCAGAATTTCCAACCTGCTTTCAAGCGCTTTCAGTGCGCAGCGGTATTGCAGCATGACTTCCTGATACCTGCGATTTTCACTTAAAAGGCGCTGGCACTGCAAATCATCCAAGCCTTTATCTGCTGCAACCGTCAAACCAAATAGATTTTCACTCATAGCTTCTCCATTCCGCAGGGATAGGCGCTCCGCGCTGTCTGCTGCTCTTTTGTTACGGCCCGATAAAAGCTGTATCCGCCGGAGAGATGGGCACAAGAAAAACCGTACTGCGTCAAAAGTCGGCAGGCCAGATAACTGCGAAGCCCTGTCTGGCAATTCACATAAACAGGCTTACCACGGTCTAACTCGTCCAAGTGCTCCCGCAGATCGTCCAAGGGAATATTCCGAAAGCCATCCAGATGGCCCCGCTGATACTCCCACGCCGTGCGGACGTCCAGCAGCGTCGCACTGCCATCGCAAGGCAAGTCCTCAACCTCATTCCAATGGAACTGCCGCACTTTCTCGCTCTCCAAATCCTCGATCATAAAACCGGCCATGTTTACCGGATCCTTGGCGGAGGAATAGGGCGGCGCATAGGAAAGGTCAAGCTCCGTCAGTTCCAAAGCGGTCATTTTTGCGCGAATGGCCGTTGCCAGTACATCAATGCGCTTGTCCACACCGTCGCCGCCAACGATCTGTGCACCCAGCAGCCGCAGGCTTTCTTTTTCATATAGTACCTTCATTGCCATAGACTGTGTGCCGGGATAATAGGTGGCGTGGGATGCTGGGAACAATACGACTTTGTCGTAAGTGATCCCTGCTGCCTGCGCTGCCTTTTCATTGATTCCCGTGGAGGCTGCTGTCAAGCCAAACAGCTTCAGAACAGACGAGCCCTGAGAGCCGTGAAAGCGGCTGTTTCCGCCGCAGATATTGTCAGCAGCAATGCGTCCCTGCTTGTTGGCAGGCCCCGCCAGCGAGATCAGCGTTTTCTGGTCGGTCACGAAATGGGTGACCTCCACAGCATCGCCCACAGCGTAGATGTCCGGTACGGAGGTTTCCATCCGCTCGTTGACAGCGATGCTGCCACGAATACCAAGCCTGAGTCCGGCTTCTTTTGCCAAATGCGTATCCGGGGTAACACCGATGGCCAGCAGCACCATATCCGAATGCAGTGGCTCACTCCCCTCCAACAGGGTCAGCACGGAATCTCCGTCCTGTCGGAATCCGGTGACGGTTTCACCCAACCGCAGAGCCACGCCGTGTCTGCGCATTTCCGCATGGACAAAGCTCGCCATATCCGCATCCAGTGGCGCTAATAGCTGCTTTGGACGTTGGACGATGGTGACGGAAACGCCCATCTCCACAAGGTTCTCCGCCATTTCCAGACCGATAAAGCCGCCGCCAGCCAAAACAGCGGTTTTCGGCTTCTGATCCTCTACAAAGCGCCGAATGCGGAGGGTGTCCTCCACGGTGCGCAGCGTGAAAACACGCTCACTGCTGACGCCGGAAAGCGCAGGGACCGTCGGCTTTGCGCCGGGTGCGAGGAGCAGTTTGTCATAGGTTTCCGTATAGATTTTTCCGCTGTCCAGTGCATGGACGGTAACGGTTTTCTCTGCGGGATTGATCGCAGTTACTTCCTGCCGTATCCGCACATCAATGCGAAAACGATCCCAAAAGCTCTCCGGAGTTTGCAGTGTCAGTTCTTCTTGCTCCTTGATCACACCGCCCACATAATACGGCAGACCGCAGTTGGCATAGGACACATAGCCGCTGCGCTCGATCATGATGATCTGGGCGTGTTCATCCAAACGGCGGATGCGGGCGGCGGCAGACGCACCGCCCGCCACACCGCCTACGATCACAACTTTCATCTTGCGCCCTCCACCATGGCGGCGATCTCCGCCTTGGGCCGGTAGCCCACCGACTTTGCCACGGCCTTCCCGTCCTTGAATACGACCAGCATCGGGATGCTGGACACCTGAAAGCGCATGGCCAGCTCCATCTGCTCGTCCACATTGACCTTGCCCACCCTGAGCGTACCGCTTTTTTCTTCGGCAAGCTCATGCAGTATGGGAGCGAGCATTTTGCACGGCCCGCACCAGTCGGCGTAGAAATCCAGCAGGACGGGCTTATCGGAACGCAGTACCTCGTTTTCAAAATTCGCAGCAGTAATTTTCAGTTCAGCCATGAGAATGACTCCTTTCTGTTATCCTTAATTATTCTTTGTTTTTCAGCTTACAAATGCCCTGCGTCATGGTTCCCATCGGACAAAACGCACACCATGTCCGGGGCTTGTAGAGCACCATAACGATCAGACCCAGCAGCAGAGAGGTCAGCATGAGGCTATAAAAGCCAAAGCTGAACTGCGCCACCCAATCAGCGACTGTACCGGCTGTGTAAGTCCAGCCCCAAGGCACACGGAAGGTCCAGAACAGCTTAATAGCCTCCCGCAGGGACGAAGTAGCGGCAGCGACCAGATATGTCTGGAACACCATGTTGCCGAACATCGTCAGGAAAAAGAGCAAAAAGCCATAACGGAACCACTTGGAGGACATCCAGCGGGGCGTGGGCTTGCAGCGGGAGCATTTAAGGTCTGTCCCCAGCTTGCTGAACAGTTGACCCCGTCCGCAGAGGTGGTTGCAAAAGAATTTGTTCCCGCCAAAGATGGCTAAAAGCAGCGGCAGAAGAAAATCGATCATGCCCAGCCATGCGAACAGGATATTGAAAAAGCCCAGCGCAAAATAGATGATGGCATACACCCACAGGTAATCGTACCAATGCTTTGCTTTCATGCGTCAGCCCTCACTTTCACCTCAATGCAGCCGACGGGACAGAGCTTTGCGCACTTGCCGCAGCCTACGCATCGTTCCGCCACCACAGCGGCGTAGCAGCCCCGGTGCACCTTGACGGCCCCCAGTGGACAGGTATTTTCACATACGCCGCAGGCGACGCACCGCGTCTGATCTATGGCGGCCAGTTTCTTTGACAGCATAGCGTTCCTCCCTTAATCCTGCAAGGATTTGTAATAGAGCATACAGTGGCAGAATCCCTCAAAATTGGGGTCAGCAATTTGATCCTTGAATTCCTGACACATACACTTGGTCGCCTCTGTGCGCTCCCTGCGGCAGGGACAGTATCCGCCGGTGCGCTTGAGTCCTTCTCTGATGGTGTTGACAATCTCCTGATCGGGATTGAGCTTGATTTTCATGTTCGCCACCTCTTTCTTGATTGTGGCTTTATCATACCGCAGGACAAAGCATTTTTCTGTGACGAGGTTACATTGATAAAAAAATCCGGTGCTTTTTGAGCACCGGATTTTTAAGAGGATGAATTATGCTTTCCACAGACTGTGGAGGTTGCAGTAGGCGTAGACCGCCTCGACTTCGTCACCCTCACAGAGAGCGAAGCAGACCTCGGGCTTCTCGCCGGGGTGCAGCTCCTTACGCTGGTTGCCCTGCTTGGTGTGGAGAGAGACCCACTCGATGTAGTGCTCCGGCAGCATGGGATGCTCTACGGAGCCGACCTTGACATGAACGATGCCGTTTTCCACAGTCCAGACAGGGACGTGCTTCTCCACGGCGGCGTCGGTGGTACCGGGGATGATCTCGCTCATCGGCTCACCGCAACAGATGACGGGAACGCCCGTGTCCTTGACCTTGGCAATGATGTTGCCGCAATGCTTGCAAATGTAAAACTTCTGCTCCATGATTCGTTCTCCTTTTCTCTTTAATAGTTTTCTGCGTGAATTTCAAAGTAGCTCTGGGGATGGTTGCAGGTCGGGCAGACCTCCGGTGCTTTCTCACCGATCACGATATGCCCGCAGTTGCGGCACTCCCACACCTTGACCTCGCTCTTGGCAAAGACTTCCGCCATTTCCACATTGTGCAGCAGGGCACGGTAGCGCTCCTCATGATGCTTTTCAATGGCGGCTACCAGGCGGAAACGCTGGGCCAGCTCATGGAAGCCCTCCTCGTCGGCGGTTTTGGCGAAGCCGTCGTACATATCCGTCCACTCGTAGTTCTCACCCTCAGCGGCGGCGAGAAGATTTTCGGCGGTGTCGCCGATGCCATTCAGCTCTTTGAACCACAGCTTGGCATGTTCCTTCTCGTTATCGGCGGTTTTAAGGAACAGCGCCGCGATCTGCTCGTAGCCTTCCTTCTTGGCCTTGGACGCAAAATAGGTGTACTTGTTGCGTGCCTCGGACTCACCGGCAAAGGCAGCCATCAGATTTTTTTCGGTTTGAGTACCTGCGTATTTCGTTTCTTTCATGGTCGATGCTCCTTTCAGCTTTTTCTGCTCATATTATAACACGGATTCGTGTTATAAACAATATTTTCATTTTAAGTGATTCAATCCGCCTGTATCCCGCAGCGTGATCGCACCGCGCTTCAGCTCCACCAGCCCGTCCTCTGAGAAGTTTTTGAGCATTCGTGCCACTGCCTCCCGCGCCGAGCTGATGTGCTGGGCGATCTGCTCATGGGTCATGCGTATTGTGTCGGAGCCGGTACGCTCCGCTTCGGCAAGAAGAAATTCTGCCAGCCGCCGATCCAATCCCTTGAACATGATCTGCTGCATCGCCCACATCACATCAGAAAACCGTTTCGTTGCCAACTCATAGAGGAAGCAGCGGACATATAGATTTTTCTCCTTGAGTGCAGCAATGATATTTGCGGGGATAATCAGAACGTCCGTATCCATTCCTGCGGTCATTTGCGTATCAAAGGTGATCTGACTGATCACGCAGGAGGCGGAAAGCACGCATAGTTCGCCCGGATACAGGCGGAACAGCGTTACCTCCCGCCCCTCATCAGAGAGAAGATAGGTGCGGATCTCGCCGGAAAGAATAAACAGCATTCCGAGACATTCATTGTCGCTGCTGTGAACGAACGCACCCTTTTTATAATGACGGACAAAGGCACTTCGGCGTAGTGTGTCCATTTCGCGTTCGGTCAAGGATGACCAGAACGGAAGTTGTGTCAGTGTGCGTTCCATATCAATGGCAGCTATGCTTACCGCAGCCGTGGTCACCGCAGGTGTGACCAGCTTCGCCGTGCTCGTGGTCATGGTGATCACAGTGAACATTGGGATCGTAGCCCAGATTTCCGCTGAGCAATGCGCTCACCGCCGCGTCAGCGTCCCCGCTGACACCGCCGTAGAGCTTGATGCCCGCTTCGGCCAGTGCTGCCTGCGCACCGCCGCCGATGCCTCCGCAGATCAAAGTGTCCACGCCGTGCTGCATCAGGAAGCCTGCCAGCGCGCCGTGACCACTGCCGTTGGTATCAACGACTTCCGCATGAGTGATTTTGCCGTCCGCAGCTTCATAAAGCTTGAACTGTTCGGTGTGGCCGAAATGCTGGAAAATCCGACCATTTTCATAGGTAACTGCAATTTTCATAATGGAATCTCCTTTACATTTTTTGTTGAATTTTTCTGTGTTGGCTCTCTGCGTCCGGCAGCAGCGGCCGCAGTGGGCTGCCTCCTGTCCTCCGCAGATACGGTAGTTTCCCCCGGTGATGTGCAGCGGTTTCCCGTGGACAAGACACGCTGCGATCTTGCGCCGTGCGCTTTCGTAAATCTCCTGCACGGTAGAGCGGGAAATGTCCATTTGTGCGGCACACTGCTCGTGGGTTTGCTGCTCCAAGTCAACCAGCCGGATGACCTCGTATTCGTCCAGCGTCAGCAGGATCGGCTCGGTATTCTCGCACCCGTTGGGGCAGAAGGTATCAACTTGTGGTGCGCCACAAATCCGACGGCACCTTGGCGGTCTTGGCATGAACACGCCCCCTTTGTTTTCGGTATATACCGATTATAGCACTTTGGGAAGGAAAAGGCAATATTCTTTTCAAAAGCCGCTGCAATTTCCGTCCACATGTGGAGCTGGTTGATATTCGGAGTCGAATGCTACCACTGTGCTGCCGGGAAAATGGAAGGTCACTCTGGAGGAATGAAGAAACTACATAACACGGTGCTGCAGGCCGTTATAGGGCAGTTGGGTGTGATAAAATCGAACCTTGAAGGCCTTCTACCCACCGAAGATCAGCAAGGCCACGAGTGCATCACCGACGCGATTGGCAGCGTGAAAGATGCGATTGGGGATATTGAAGAAGCCATGGACTAAAGAAGGACAATACTTTCTCGTTCTACCCGCTTCGGCTTTGAGGTGAAGAAAGGCGCGGCAGGCTGCCGCGCCTTAACCTTAGTTATTATTATAGAAGTTGAACATATGATACGAGTTGACAACATGACCGATCAGCAGATTGTGGAGGCATATGCTGCGTACTTTGCCCGTAAGGTTCAGGAAGCCTATAACGACTATCAAAGCGTAGGCATGAAAAAGTACGACAATGCCTACCACAAATGCGCCGCCATCGCTGAGACTCTTGAGCGAGATGTCCAAAAGGCCGATGACCGACAGGCATACGGGGCGCTTAAATCGAAATTGATATAGCTGGCATCTTCGGCAAGCAATGCGATGCGAAAAGACGCCCCAGAGGACGCATTACTGAAATTTGCAAAGGAAGTCATAGCTGCTGCCCGGCTTTACGGATATGACGACAATGGTGAGGGCGAACTATAAACCGGGAAGAACACTTCCGGGGCGTGGACGATGCAATGTATGTCGGAACTCTGTTCAGGCCGCTGCATTTTTGTGTAAGGCGTAGAATTTTCCCTCGCAGATGTGGTCTTACCGCCAGTCTCTTGTTTATCAATGCACGACCGCTGTAAATGCCGCGCATATGCTCCTCCCATATTTTGTATTGTCAAAATGCCAGCCCAGCACAGAGCTTCCTCAATTTACCTCTTGTATATTTAGAACTTATGTTCTATTATAAAACTAAGAAAACTGTGAGGAGGGATAAAGGGTGGGCCGGCATATTCTGCATGTGGACATGAACGCATTTTACGCATCTGTAGAATGTCAACGCCGCCCTGAGCTGCGGCAAAAGCCGGTGGCGGTCTGCGGCAATCCGGAGGCCCGCCACGGGATCGTCCTTACCGCCAACTACATAGCGAAACCACGCGGCGTCAAGACAGGCATGGCCATCTGGCAGGCGAAACAGGTCTGTCCTGATCTGCTGGTGCTGCCTGCCGATATGGGAGAATATATCCGGTTCAGTAAAATGGCCCGTGAGATTTACGAAAAATACACCGACCAGATCGAGCCGTTTGGCCTTGATGAAAGCTGGCTGGATGTGACCGGCAGCGTCGGCCTGTTCGGCTCGGCTATGAGTATTGCCGAAGAAATCAGCGAGCGGATCAAGTTTGAACTGGGGATCACCGCCAGCATCGGCGTTTCAGATAATAAGATCACAGCGAAGCTGGGAAGCGACTACAAAAAGCCGGACGCCATTACCTGTATTGAGCGGGATAACTATAAAGAAATTGTCTATCCGCTGCCAGCATCCGACCTCCTCTATGTTGGCCCAGCCACCGAACGCAAGCTGCGCGGTGTTGGGATATATACCATTGGGCAGCTTGCGGAGGCGTCGCCGGAGTTTCTCGAATATAAACTGGGAAAGATGGGACTGGTGCTGCACACCTTTGCCAATGGACTCGATATATCACCTGTACAGAGGAGTGACCATATCCGTGCCATAAAATCGGTAGGCAACAGCGCCACCACACCGCGCGATTTGGTCAATGATGATGATGTGCGTCTTATGCTGTATCTTTTGGCGGAAAGCGTTGCCTGCAGGATGCGGGAGCTGGCATCAAAGTGTACGGTGGTCGAAGTCAGCGTCCGGGACAAAGAACTGCACTGGTATAGCCGCCAGCGGAAGCTGGCAGTTCCGACCTGCTCCAGCGCGGAGATCGCAGAAGTGGCGTTCGACCTGTTCCGTCGCAGCTATTCGTGGACGGCTCCAATACGCAGTATTGGCGTGCGTGGCGCCGATCTGGTAGATGTGACTATTGGTATACAAACTTCGCTTTTTGATAACGATAGGCGTCGGAGCACGTGGGAGCAGATCGATGTGACTGTGGACAGGCTACGGCAGCGATATGGCTATATGAGCGTGCGCCGCGCCATTACCGTGTCCGATCCGGTGCTGGGCTGTATCAATCCCAAGGATGATCACGCCGTACATCCCGTGGGATACTTCGCAGGATAGGGGGTATATGAATGGAGCTTGAAAAGCGGTATGTGCCGGTGACAGTGCATTTCGATGCAGGTGGAAAGATGCGTCCCATTGAGATTGAATTCGATGAGACCCGAAAGTATCATATTGACAAGATACTGGATGTACGCCGCGCTGCCTGCCAGAGTGTGGGCGGCGTGGGAGACCGCTATACCTGCCGGATACGGGGACGGGAGAGCTATCTATGGTTTGAAAAGGGCCGCTGGTTCGTGGCGGCGAAGGATGGAAAATAGAAATGAGAAAGACGCCGGCATTTCTGAAGTGACACGTCTTCCTTTTCTCCAACTTCATCAACGGTCATTCCGCCAACGTAGTACATCCAAATTCTGCGGAACGGTGTTTCCGTCAGTTTGTCCCTAATCTGAGAAACCATCGCGGAAGCCACTCTGCGCCGTTCAGCTTTCTCGTGCTTGCACTCCATAACCACATCAATGGCAGGAATGGAAAATGCGGCTTCGGGCAGGCTGTCAATGGACGTATTGTGTTTCCCCTCTACCACATCCTGATTGTCCTCGGGGCGGTAGTTTTCATCTGACCAAGATTTCCAGTTCAGGAATTCTTCCTCGCTGGCAAAGTCCTCGCGGGGCAGGCGGATGATGACTTCATTGGCGTCCATATAAACGATGGCATCGGGGTCCTTCTTATTCAGCGCATAGCTGCTTTTCCTATTAAACATTTTGTCCCTCCGTTCAGATTCGCGTGGGTAAAAAGGTCTGAACGAAGGGTGGCGGGGAGCGGCAGCCCACGGCGAAAAAGTGCCGGGAACGACAAAAAGCGCCCACACAGGCATAAAAGCCTGCATGGGCGCTTCGGTGCAGGTCAGTATGGAAATTGTCGGCGGCTGCCGGAGGGCATAGGTATCCTACGGTGTCCGGGTATCGCCCGGCTATGCTCCCGGCGCGGCTCGTCGCCGCAGCATTAGCGGAACCTCCTGTGCGCTCCTGTCATACGCGTAGGTCCCTTTCATCTGAAAAATGTTGGGACAGCAAAAACGACGGCCGCTCCGTACAGAGCAGCCGCCGTTTTCCCTATACCATACGCTGCTTTTCAGTACCGCAAGGATGGGCGTCCTATTATCGTCGTATTCTGATTTCTTTCATGGTATTTCCGGCTTCTTCACCAGCTTGACGGTGAACGCCTGTTCCGTGGCCCCCTCCGGCAGCAGCTTTTACATTGCCGCACTGACGTGAATAAAGGCATCGTAATAGTAGCGTCTCTCACGTTGATAGAAAAACCCATTGCGTTTTTTGCCGTTTTGCCAATTTCCTTTTGCTGCCACCTGTGGTATAGTATTTCGCGTGTGAATGCTATATGTGCGAATACTGTGGGAGGAAAATCAAATGGAACTGGACTTTACGGTAACAAATGAGTGGAAGGGTCTTTCTGACCAGGAAAAACAGCAACGTCTTTACAGTAAGCAAAAAATGCCCTGGACACCTTTCTTGAGCGCTGAGTGATTTCGCAAGAACAATATGACCTAAGTCTCCACACCCTCATGGATAATATGGCGATACACGTCGCAGTGTAATAGGAACCCGCCCTGCAATCGCAGAGCGGGTTCTTTTTTCTTTATTGGGGGCGAAAATGTTCGCCGATCTGAAATGTAGTTAGCTTGATAGGGTCTAACACCAGCACAGACTTATGGGCTATGTCTACGGCGTAAGCCAAGACACTGTCCTCCGCGCTGTCTGCGGGCTGCATGTCCCTGTCATAGACCGCCAGCACCACATCGGCAAGGTCGATGATCTTCCTATAGGCTTGCAGCTGTGCATCCGGCGTACCCACGGGACACACGACCGAAATAAGGGTGCATTTTTCCAGCATAGTAAAATAGCGTTCCCTCAGATACGGCGCCCACTTTGTGGCCTGTTCCTCATGTGGTGTGTAGCAGAAAAGCATTAGGTCTTGGTCGGCGGTTTCCCGCAGACCATTGACGATCTCTGCTGCGTACAGACCTACGCCGCAGTCGCAGGCGGTCAGGAACTGAGACACACCGCACTGATGCAGCACCATGATCTGCTGCGCCAGCTCCATTTTCAGTTTTTGGCAGCGGTCATCTTCCTCGTCAAACCCCCATGGAAAGCGCATGGGGTGCTGTCCCATGACTGCACAACGGTATATACGGCAGCCTTCTTCCAAAGCAGTCACACCTTCACAAGATTATTGTCGCAATAAATAATACGACAATAATTATTAAAATGCAACGATTTTCCAAAGTATAATAAACGAAAAATCCAAGGTGGTGAAGTTGTGACAGACATTCTTGAAATCATTAAGCAGAATCGTGAGGCACGGGGATGGTCGGAATATCAGCTTGCTGAACGCTCTGGCCTGCCACAGTCTACCATCTCCTCGTGGTATAAAAAATCTATGACGCCATCGTTTGCATCGCTTGAGAAGATCTGCGATGCTTTCGGTGTTACATTGTCGCAATTCTTTGCGCAGGACGACATTCGTGTGGCTCTGACTCCCGCGCAGCGTGAGATGTTGGATAAATGGAATTGCCTGACATCAGTGCAGCAAGCAGCTTTGGCAGCACTCATGGATACGATGATATGAATGGATAAGCCGGTTCTCGCGGCGAAGAAGCGTTTTCCACCTGTACGCCCCGGCATCTTTCCGCTACAATGGCCTTGTACTTGAGGTCATTAGGCATTGAGGACGGAGCAGAGCAGGCACGGGATGGGCGATCATGCCCAGCAGAGCATATCAGCATGCCATGACCCCCGACAAAATCTCGAAGGGGCGAAACGCAAATAAGCCAGTGAAAAAAGATGAAGTGTGTATCAGCTGGTACATCCTTCATCTTTTTCGCTATTCTTCTTTTGCTAATGTTTGCGTATGCAGGAACGCATCCATCAGCATTTTTCCATCCTCGCGGTCACTCCACCAGTACGGCCGCAGAAACAACAGAGCATTCTCCAGCCAAACATAATCGTCCTTGGTCAATGTATGACTTTGAAGCCCTGCACTGATCCTGATATACGATTCTCTTACTTTGGCACTGGCATGGTCACGCACAAGATAGCCGTTGAGAAAGCCGGTGATGACAGATATTTCCTCATCTGTATAAAACATGGCGTCCCTCCTGAATTCAGTCACACAGGACAGATTATAGCATATTTTCTTTGCATCCACAAGCAGTCTTGTACAAACCGGGCGTCCTCTGTTGTACAAAGCGGGCTTCCCCTGTGTCAAGGCTGTCTTGAAACGTGCTGGCATACCGACTTTGTGACAGTTTTGTGACACTTTCCATGCACTTTTGCGGGGGAAGTATTTGGCGCTCTCCTGTATACTACAATCAAGGTTGAAGCCCAACCAAAACGATTAAAAAAGGAGCGTAACATACCATGAAAAAGAAAACGGTTTTGAGCTTTGCACTGGCATTGGCATTGATGGTAACGGTCATCGGCACAGCGACCTCCGCCTTTGCCGCCACATCCGCACCAATGGAGCCTGTTACTAAAATTGCAGCCGAGAACGAGGACGCCATCTGGGAGCAGATCGAGGCGGTGGAAGAGAAGAGCGACGCCATCTTCCAGAGAAACGCAGCGCTGTGGGAAAAGCTGGACGAAATCTGCAACGCCCTGCCTGACGACTATGACTTCACAGACTTTGACGAGGCGGCGTTTATCCGCAGCACCAATGCCCTGACCGAAGCGGAGAAGGAAACGCTTCTGGCGGACATCAAGGAGCTGAACGAACTGGATGCCCAGATGGAGGCACTGTACGCTCAGCTGCCCGCCTGCGACAATATGCCGCTCTATGAAAAGGCACTGGAAAAGGCAGATCCCAAGGTGCTGGACGAGATCGACACCCTGGAGCAGGAGTATGACCGCCTCTGCGAGAAGAACGCCGATCTGTGGGACAAGGTAGACGAGGCTTACTTCGACCTGCCGGATGACTACGACTTCGACAACTACGATGAGGCCGCCTTCATCCGCAGCCTGAGCTTCCTGACCGACGCGGAAAAGGACGCGCTGATCGCCGACTACAACCGTCTGGTAGAGCTTGATAACCAGCTGTGCAAGCTGTACGACACCATTTGGGGCAATACCGGCTGCGAAAGCGGCATCTGCCCCTTTTGACGGCAAAGAGTTTTTCTGATATGATTAACTAAATACGACGCCGATGCTGCGCCTGTGCGCAGCATTTGGCGCTGCTTTTTAGGAGGTCACCATGGGACATTCCATCTATTTGGCGGACGATGAAAAGAGCATCCGGGAACTGCTCCATAGCTTTTTGGCAAGTGACGGATATACCGTGCGCTCCTTTGAAAGCGGCGACGCGCTGCTGGAGGCATTCCGTCAGGAGCCTGCGGAACTGGTGATCCTGGACATTATGATGCCCGGCACGGACGGCCTTACCGTGTGCCGGGAGCTTCGCTCTGTTTCCGATATTCCCATTATCCTGCTTACGGCCAAGGACAGCGAGCTGGACTACGTCATGGGCATCAGCCAGGGCAGTGACGATTACCTCACCAAGCCCTTTCGCCCCACCATACTGCTCATGAAGGTGAGAGCCCTGCTGCGCCGGGTGGAGATGGACAGGGGGAAAACGGCGGCGGCAGTAGATGAATTGCGCTATGGGGATCTCCGCTATTCCGCTACGGAAAATGCTGTCTTTTTCGGAAGCACGATCGTGGCACTGACCCAGACCGAGCTGCGGCTGCTCAGCTATATGCTGAAGCAGCCGGAGAAAGCCTATTCCCGTGAGGAGCTGCTTAACGCAGTATGGGGCTTTGATTCGGAGGTGGAGACCCGCGTGACCGATGAAACACTGCGCCGTATCCGAAAAAAGCTGCTGCAAGCAGGCAGCACTGTCAGCGTAAGCACAATATGGGGCTTTGGTTATAAGCTAAAGGGGGCAGAGCGCACATGAAGAACATCAAGCTGCGGATCGTGTACCTGATCCTTTGCTCGGCTCTGCTGCTCTTTGCACTGTTCATGCTGGAGGTGAACCTCATCATACCCACACACTTTGTACGTGAGGCAAAAAAGGCGCTCATCAGCGAGGCACAGTACCAGAACCGCACCATCCCCTATACCGACGACGAATCCTTTTTTGACGATGAATGGAATGACGCTGAGGAGCACTTCCTTACGCCAAGCATCGTATTTTTAGAGCTGGATAATGCCAATCAATCACGCGGTTGGAACAGGGACGCATATCGTCTGGAGAAAAAACTGCTGGAATACTGCAAGGGGCGGGATCTATCGCTCAACCAATGCTATACCTTCAAAACGGACAGACATCACCTGATCTTCATGTCCGTGCAGGATGAGCAGGACGATTGGGAAAAGCCGTACGCCTATATCATGTACATAGATATCGGGCCCATCACCCGCTATATCGTGACGCTGAACTGGGCGTTCTTTGCGGTACTGCTGGCGATCTCCTCCGTCATGTGTCTACTGGGTTTCCGGTTTGGCCGTGATATTGAGAAGGAGGCGGAGCGGCAGCAGACCTTCTTCCAGAATGCCTCCCACGAGCTGAAAACGCCGCTTATGGCGATACAGGGCTATGCCGAGGGCATACAGGCGGGCGTGATGGACACGGCCAGCGCGGCGGAGGTGATCCTGGAGGAAAGCGACCGCATGACGGAGCTGGTGGAGGAGCTCTTGGACATCTCGAAAATCGATATGGGGCGGCAGCAGCTTGCCCTTTCCGAAACGGATATTCGGGAGCTGCTATACGACAGCATACGCGCCGTGGAACCGGCAGCCGCTGCTAGCGGCATCACTATCGTGCCGGATTTCCCCGAGGAGCCCGTTATAGTCAGCTGCGACGATACCCAGCTGCGCAGAGCAGTTACCAATATCCTATCCAACGGCGTACGCTATGCCCGCAGCGAGCTGTGCCTGACCTGCCGCGCAGACAGGCGGCAGGTGACGATACGCATACAGGACGACGGAGACGGCATCGCCGAAGCGGACCTGCCGCACGTCTTCGACCGCTTTTACATGGGCAAAAGCGGAAAATCCGGCATCGGCCTTGCGCTGACGAAGGAGATCATTCACCTGCATAAAGGGACGATCCGCGCTTACAACGGGGACACCGGCGCCGTTTTCGAGATCTCCATTCCGGTGAGCAGATAAGAAGATCACCGCGCCGCCTTTGGGCACCTTTCTTGCAAAAAGGACGGACCTGGAAAGAATCTTTGCTGGTGCCGGGCGGAGCGTTTCCTATGATTTCCTCTTGTGCCGACATTGTCAGAATGGAATACATCTATGGACTGCAAAACAAAAAATATCTGCATAGATGAGGCGGTGACGGTTCGTCTGTGGAATACAGAAAACATGAGTGAGAACATTCTGCAGAGCCGCCTTGACAAAAAGCAGAAAATCTGCACCTTTACGCATCTATCCAGCCGGAACCGCTATGCGATTACTGTAGACAATATGCCCGATATAAGCATATCTGTCAGTAGTCGTCTTACATTTTGGGAGGCACTATCCCGGGCCTTGCAAAATGAATAAGTGTTTTGAGGCCGGGGTATGGGGCGCGGAGCCACGCAAAGCCAACAGCGGACGCCGTGCAAGAGCAGGCGGCTCCAGCTGAAGAAAACGAATTGCCGAAGCAGCACGATCCATTTCAATCTATCAGTCTAACAGAAGCTTGAACCATGGGCGGCGGGACAGTAAACTGTCCCGCCGCTCTGATTTTCAGCAGGCATGGTCTTTCTCGTGCGTAATGGGTCTCCATGCCGAAGCTGTCTCTGTCAATATTTTGCATGGCAAGGCGGTGCGTTTTTTCGGAATATGACAGAATGACGGTATAATTCCTCCGAAAATATCTTGACAATATTTATCAAGATTGATAAAATGGGTATATAACCAAAAAGGAGATGCAGGGGTATGCTCATCACAAGGGAAACGGACTATGCGCTGCGGATGCTGCGGGTGCTGCTGGACGGAGAGAAGCACTCCGCCGCCGAGATGGCGGAGACGGAGCTGATCCCCATGCAGTTCGCCTATCAAATCCTGCGAAAGCTCTCCGCTGGGGAGCTGGTGCAGGTGAGCCGGGGCGCAGCCGGCGGCTGCCGGCTGTCCTGCGACCTGCGTGGCGTTTCCCTCTACGATCTTATGGTCGTCATGGGAGAGCATGACGTCCTGTGCGCCTGTATGGAGCCGGGGTATGACTGCCGCTGGCAAAGCGAACACGGGAAATGCGCCATCCACTGCCAGCTAACGGAGCTGCAGCGAAAGCAGGACGAGGCGTTCCGCGCCGTGAGCCTGCACCGGCTGCTGACCGGTGAAGCAATTCAAAAAGAGGAAATGACCCAACAAACGTGACATAAGGAGGTACACCGTATGCTGTTTCAGACCACACCCGCGCACGAGGAGCTGCGCGCCAAGATCCGAGCCTTTGCGGAGGAGGAGATCAAGCCTCTTGCATTCCGGCTGGATCAGAACAATGAATTCCCTGACGAACCTGTCAAAAAGATGGCACAGCTGGGCTGGCTGGGGCTGCCGTTCCCCAAGGAATACGGCGGCGCGGGCCTTGACATTCTCAGCTATGCCATGGCGGTGGAGGAGCTGGCCCGTGTGGACGGCGGCGCAGGCGTGATCCTCTCCGCCCACGTGTCGCTGGGCGCGTGGCCCATCTTCGCCTACGGCACGGAGGAGCAGAAGCAGAAGTATCTCGTGCCGCTGGCAAGAGGCGAGAAGTTGGGTGCCTTCGGCCTTACCGAGCCTAACGCAGGGTCGGACGCCGGCGGCACGGAAACCACGGCACTGGACAAGGGCGACCATTACCTGCTCAACGGCGGCAAGATCTTCATCACCAACGCGCCCAAGGCGGACACCTATGTGGTATTCGCCGTCACCACGCCGGACATCGGCACCCGGGGCATCTCCGCCTTCATCGTGGAGAAGGGCTGGAAGGGCTTTGAATTCGGCGACCACTACGACAAGATGGGCATTCGCTCCTCCTCCACGGCGGAGTTGATCTTCAACGACGTGAAGGTGCCCAAGGAGAACCTGCTGGGCAAGGAGGGCGACGGCTTTAAGATCGCCATGTCCACGCTGGACGGCGGCCGCATCGGTATCGCGGCGCAGGCGCTGGGTATCGCCCAGGGGGCCTTTGAGCACGCGCTGGCCTACGCCAAGGAGCGCGTCCAGTTCGGAAAGCCCATCGCGGCACAGCAGGCCGTTTCCTTCAAGCTGGCGGATATGGCCACCAAGCTGCGCTGCGCCCGCTTCCTCGTCTACTCCGCGGCGGAGCTGAAGGAGCAGCACGCCCCCTACGGCATGGAGTCCGCCATGGCGAAGATGTACGCCTCAGACATCGCACTGGAGGTCACCAACGACGCCGTGCAGATCCACGGCGGCACCGGCTTCCTCAAGGGGATGGAGGTGGAGCGGGCCTACCGCGACGCCAAGATCACCACCATCTATGAGGGTACCAACGAGATCCAGCGGGTGGTCATCGCCTCCCATCTCATCGGCAGGCTGGGCAAGAGCAGCGGCGGCGAAAGCCGCTCAACGGCCAAGAAGCCCGCGCCCATCACCGGTATCCGCAAGCGCACCATCTTCCGGGAGGGCGACGCCGCCCAGCAGGTCAACGATCTGGTGGCGGCACTGAAAAAGGACGGCCACGACTTCTCCGTGGGTATCCCCATGGATACGCCCATTCCCAAGGCGGAGCGTGTGGTCTCCGCCGGTAAGGGCATCGGCGAGAAGAAGAACATGAAGCTGGTAGAGGGTCTGGCCAAGGCCGCCGGCGCGGCCATCGGCTCCTCCCGTCCCGTGGCGGAGACGCTGAAATACCTGCCCCTTGACCGCTATGTGGGTATGTCCGGACAAAAGTTCACCGGCAACCTCTATATCGCCTGCGGTATCTCTGGCGCCACCCAGCACCTCAAGGGAATCAAGGACGCCTCCACCATCGTGGCCATCAACAAAAACGGCAACGCGCCTATCTTCAAGAACTGCGACTACGGCATCGTGGGCGATGTGATGGAGATTTTGCCCTTGCTCACCGCCGCACTGGACAGCGGCGAGAAGCAGCCCGCGCCGCCGATGGTGAAGATGAAGCGTCCCACGCCGCCCAAGCCCACGCCCATCGGCGACACCTATGTGTGCGGCGGCTGCGGCTACGAATATGTGCCGGAGCTGGGCGACGAGGACGGCGAGATCGCGCCGGGTACGTTGTTTGAGCAGCTCCCCGCCGACTGGGTATGCCCGGAGTGCGCGGAGGGCAAGGATCAATTTGTGAAGGCTTGAGCCGGGAGGGTATGAGATATGTATTGTGTGCGTAATGTGACCAGCGACCTCTACTGGGTGGGTGCCAACGACCACCGCCTTGCCTTGTTTGAAAACTGCTTCCCCATTCCCCGGGGCGTCAGCTACAACGCCTACTGTCTGCTGGACGAGAAAACGGTGCTGTTCGACACCGTGGACTGGTCCGCCTGCCGCCAGCTGCTGGAGAACCTGAACCACGTCCTGAACGGGCGGGAGCTGGACTATCTGCTCATCAACCACCTGGAGCCGGATCACGCCGCCTGCATCGAGGAGATCCTGCTGCGGCACCCCAAGGTGAAGGTCATCTCCAACGAAAAGGCCTTCATGCTCATGCGGCAGTTCGGCTTCCATGTGGACGACCACGAGTGCATCGAGGTGAAGGAGGGGGACACCTTCTCCTTCGGCCGGCACACCGTCACCTTTGTGGGCGCGCCCATGGTGCATTGGCCGGAGGCCATGGTGACCTTCGACCTCACTGACGGCGTGCTGTTCTCCGCCGACGCCTTCGGCACCTTCGGCGCGCTGGACGGCAAGCTGTTTGCCGACGAGGTGGACTTTGAGCGGGACTGGCTGGACGATGCCCGCCGCTATCTTACCAACATCGTGGGCAAGTACGGCCCCCACATCCAGCTCCTGCTGAAAAAGGCCGGTGGGATCCTGGATCAGATCAAGTATATCTGCCCCCTCCACGGCCCGGTGTGGCGGGAGAATCTGGGCTGGTTCATCGGGAAGTACGACACATGGAGCCGGTACGCGCCAGAGGAAAAGGGCGTGCTGATCGTTTACGCCTCCATGTACGGCAACACGGAGAACGCGGCGCAGGCACTTGCGGCAAGGCTCTGCGACAAGGGCATGAGCCGTGTGGCACTGTACGATGTGTCCTCCACCCACGTGTCCCAGCTGATCTCCGAGGCGTTCAAGTACAGCCACATCGTGCTGGCCTCGGTGACCTACAATCTGGGCATCTACCCCGCCATGCACGACTTCCTTATGGACATGAAGGCACTGAACCTGCAAAACCGCACCTTCGCCCTCATTGAAAACGGCTCATGGGCGGTGAAGTCCGGCGACCTCATGCAAAAATTCGTCAACAACGAGCTGAAGAACATGACGGTGCTCAACGAGCGGCTCAGTCTTGCCTCTTCGCTGGGGGAGGACAAGGCCGTTGAGCTGGAAACGCTGGCGGACGCGATTTTAGAGTCCGTGCAGTGACCGGCGCAGGGAGCGGAAGAAAGAAATAGGCTGCCGGAAGGCTCTGTCGCCTCCCTGCCGGGGAGACCGTATTCCGCGAGATGGGGCGGACAAGCACAATCCCGCGCTTGTCCGCCCTTTTTCCAAAGGAGGCACAGCAAAGCAAGTCAGAACGCAATAAACGAGTTTCGGAAAGGAGATGCTACCATGAATTACAGTGCTATGATCCAAAACCGTAAGTCCGTTCGCGCCTTTCGCGGAAAGGAGGTGCCGAACGAGGCCCTCGCCCAGCTTCGCACCTACTATGAAAAGACCTGCCCCCGCCTTGTTCCGGAGATCGCCACGGAGCTGATTGTGCTGGACAAGGACGCGCAGCCGGCACTGGAAAGCTCCGCGGGCTACCAGCAGTTCCTCATTGGCGCGCCGCACTATCTGCTCCTTATGTCTGCCCGACACATTCACGCGGGTGTCAACGCCGGGTACATGATGGAGGATCTTGTCCTCAAGCTGACGGAGCTGGATATCGACACCTGCTGGCTGACCTTTACCGATAGCGACAAGATCAAAAAGGATCTGTCCCTCACCACCCCGCTGGAGGTGGCGGCCATCGTGGCCTTTGGCTACGGAGAAAAGACGGTGAAAAAGCTGCGGATGAACATTCAGAGCATGTCGCAGATCGATGTGCAGGCCGAACAGCAGTACTACGCGCCGAAAAAGAGCGTGCATGAGCTGGTCCACATGGAAAGCTGGAGCAACAAGTCCGGGCTTGATGAAATGATGGACTTCTATGACGATATGCTCTGGCAGGCCTTCTACGCCGCCTCCCTGTCCCCCAGCTACCTCAACCGCCAGCCCTACGGCTTCCTTGTCCGTGGCCACAGCATCTATCTGGTGCAGCAGGAGGACGCCTACACCGACAACCTCGACGCCGCGCTGGATCTGGGCATCGTGCTGCTCCACTTCTCCGCCGTCGCCTCCCAGTGGGCGGGAAGGGTGCGCTGGGAGCTTTCCCCGGATGCACCGGACGGCCTGCCTGCAGGGCATCGCGCGGCGGCCGTGTGCCGGGTGTAGAGGTGCTGCTTTCAGCCCCTATTGGGAGCATTTGCTTCAGATAGAAAAACCGGCCAATGCCGGTTCAAAACAGAAAATCAGGAGGTGTTTTTCCGATGGCCATCCGAACGGTAACGGATGCGATCCGCTATGTAGGGGCGGATGATAACACATTGGCACTCTTTGAAAACCAGTACCCCGTCCAGCCTATGGGGGTGAGCTACAACTCCTATGTCATTTTGGATGAGAAGATCGCTGTGATGGACAGCGTGGACGCACGGGCGGCGGAGGATTGGATTTCCAATGTGGCGCAGGTGTTGGAGGGGCGCAGTCCCGACTATCTTGTGGTCACACACATGGAGCCGGATCATTCCGGCAGCCTCATGCATCTGGCGCAAAGGTACCCGGAGATGAAGCTCGTGGGAAATGCGAAAACATTTACCATGATCAAGCAGTTCTTCGGCACAGGTGCATTGTCGGAAGACCGTATGCTGGAGGTTGGCGAAAGAGATACGCTTTCCTTGGGTTTGCACCGGCTGCGCTTTCTGCTGGCGCCGATGGTACACTGGCCGGAGGTGATGACGGCGTATGAGGAAACGGAAAAAATCCTGTTCTCGGCGGATGCCTTCGGACGCTTTGGCTCACTGGAACGGACTGCCCGTGCCCCCTGGGTGCCGCAGGCCCGACGGTATTATTACAATATTATCGGGAAATATGGCGCACAGGTGCAGGCGCTGCTGAAAAAAATCTCCGCGCTGGAGATCAAAACGATCTGCCCGCTCCACGGTCCCGTGCTTACAGAAGGGCTGGAGGAGTGTCTGCGGTTCTATGATCTCTGGTCACAATGGGAACCAGAAGAATCGGAGAGCATACTGATTGCCCACGCATCCATCCATGGAAATACTGCCCATGCGGCGAAGACCCTCAAGGGTAAATTAGAGAAAAAAGGCGTACAGGTCAACATATGTGATCTCACTGTGACAGATCTTTCCTACGCTGTTGCCAGTGCGTTCTACTGCGGGAAGTTGGTTTTAGCCAGCTCCACCTATGACGGAGGACTGTTTCCGCCCATGAGGGAGTTTTTGGAACATTTACGGACAAAGGGATTCCGAAACCGCCGGGTTGGCCTTATTGAAGACGGCTCTTGGGCACCTGCTGCCGCGCGGCTGATGCGCACCAAATTGGAGGAGATGAAGGATATCCACCTTTACGAAACGGTAGTGTCTCTGCGTGGTGCATTGAACCAAACCAGCGAAGCGCAGATGGACGCTCTGGTGGCTGAGCTCTGCGCAGAATAAGCTGCAACAAACCGCAGCTATTCTCGTACAGATGATGGTCTTACTCATCTGCTTTATGTCCCAAGGGCAGAGTACCGTCATCTCAGGATGAGGTCACAATGTGGTGTGGGGCGAGACCGGAGTCTTGAGAATACCCAAACAAAGGAAAGGAGCTGACAGATATGGCAGCTATGAATATGAATCAGGAGCAGTTTAAGCAGTTGATCCGGGAGGAAAAGCCTGTTTTGGTGGATTTCTGGGCGCCCTGGTGCAGCTATTGCCGGAGGATCGGCCCTGCGTATGAGAAGATTGGAGAGGAATACGCGGACAGCCTTGCTGTCGGCAAGATCAATATTGACGAGGAGCCGCAGCT